>Ga0302116_1000257_pt1 | contig 31498 bp, 17 predicted proteins | sample AG5_SCM_MG_FD_203124 | JGI IMG/M metagenome (GOLD analysis project Ga0302116, IMG submission 203124) | Marine microbial communities from Western Arctic Ocean, Canada - AG5_SCM | ecosystem: Environmental > Aquatic > Marine > Oceanic | place: Canada: Western Arctic Ocean | collected 2017-10-01 | reverse complement strand
CCTTCAGCTTCTTAGCGCCCACCACCGGCGCCTTCGCCCAGCCGGTGCCCGCCTCGTCCTCGCCGCCGGGTCCCGTTCGGTTCGGCACAGGTAAAACGTCCGTGCCGTCGCCGCGGGACCTCCACCAGAAGCACGTGGTCCCGCGGAACACGAACAGGTCGTTCACGCCGAGCTCCTCCACCGTCTTACCCTCCACCCGGCACGAGATGGCCTCGATGAGGACGCACGGGCCGTGGAGCTCGACGTCCTCCCGCTCCGCCCGGCCCGTGGGCGTGGGCGCCGGCGCAGGCGCGGGGCACTCCTCGGGCTCGTCGTCGTCGTCCACGCACTCAGCCTCCTTGGCGATTTCCTCCAGTCGCGCCGCCTCCGCCGCGCGCCACTCCGGGGTCTTCCCCCCCGGGTGACCGCTCTGACCGGTCCAGGTCATAACCTCCGATCCGTCGCCGATGAGTCGCACCCTCACCCTCACCACGGGCTTGACCTCCAGGCTGAGGAACTTCAAGCCGGGGATCTCGAGCTGGAACATGGTGCGGTCGCCGGGCACGCGCTTCATCTCCGCGCCCATGGGCAGCTCGATGCCCACGTACTGGTCCACGGGGAGTCGCATGTAATTCGACAGCGAATACTCCGGATCCTCAACCTCCGGGGTCGGGACGTTCACCTGCAGCGCGCATCGTAGGTTGCTGGGGTAGACGACGCCCTTGTTCTCCTCGACGGTGGCCATGCGCGTGCTGCTCGTGGCGACGTTCTCCTCGGCGGTGGAGACGGCGACGCGGAGGCACCGACGCGACCGGCTGGAGGCGGCGTGGGGGGTGCCGCCGGGAAAGATTGTCCGCGCGCGGGGCGCGGCTGCGGCCTTGCGGACAGCTCCGGGGCGCACGGCCGTGGCCCATGAGGCCATCGACGTCGCAGACATCGCGAAAAGATCCGCTCGACACTCGACACACGCGCTCGTGTGTGCGCGTCCACCTCGGATTGAACGTGCGAAGGAGAGCCACAAACGTGGCCTCGGGCTGGGCAGCTGGGTTAATCCAGCAGTCCAGTCATCGCGGGTGAGAACTCGAGTGGTGAGTGTAATTTCTGGTGCTATCGTAGTAGTCGCTCAGTGGAAGTCCCCTTGCGTCACCGCGCAGCTCAGCCCCGCGCCGAGGTGCTCCGCCGCAGCCGCGTCCATCGAACTGTTCTTCCTGTGATGTCCCGGCCCGTTCGCCGGCGACGTCCCCGCGTGTTGCCCGGTTCCTCCCCCTCCGTCCTGAGACCACCGAGGCTGCCTCGCCCAGGCGGTGGCGTCCCCCGCGCTGTGCCTCGTCTGGTTCTGTCGAGCTAATCTCGCCCTGAGCGCGGCGGCGGCTTCCTGCAGCGCGATCTCCCCAGCCATCTTGAGCCTGATGGCCTCTATGTGAGGCCACGTGGCGCGTTCCCCGTTGCTGATGAAGTGCGCCATGTCCGCCTCCGACGGCTGGTGAAGGATCCGGAGGTAGTCCGAAAACTTGAGCTCCGGCAAGATGGTGACGTGCCCGCTGAAGTCCTGCACCAGTATACCCTGCAACGTCCGCACCATGCGCAGGTTGAGCAAGTCAACCTCCAGGAGCTTCTGCATGCCGTACTTGATGTTCAGGAGGAGAAAGTTGGCGACGCGGAGCAGCTTGATCACCGCAGCTCGTCTCTCGCCAGACCGACCCATGTGCCGCAGCCGTTTCCCGCCGCCGCCGTCGTCCGCGAGGTGGAGCACGAAGTTGACGTGCGGGTTCACCTGCGACACGATGAAGTTGTTGCAGTTGAACAGCTCCGTGAGCCTCGCGGCGGGTATGTCAGCGGTGATCGTCCCGTCGAAGGAGGTCACGCCCGCTGGATGGAACGGGATCAACTCGCCGGTGGCCTCTTCCTTGGCCAGCAGCTCCGACGGGGGCATCAGCCCGGGCAGCGCGCACGACGCGTTCACCGCGGTGCGTATCACAACCTGCGGGGACGTGAAGTGGTTCAGGACGAACCCATGACCCGAACCGACGGAGATTTGAATCGACACCGCGCGTTTGCTAATCGCGAAAGCCTCCGCGAACGTGACGTCGCCAAAGTACGCCTCCGTCGTTCGGGCAAACTCGTCGCCGGACATGAGCACGGAGTGCTGGACGAAGTGCAGGATCATCTTCCACAACGGGGGGAACCAGCGCACGGAGTGCCTGCTGATCAGGTCGGGCTTGATGGTCTTCAGGAGCTCCTCCTCCGGGAACATGGAGATGAACGCGGCGACTATGGAGCCGCCGGACGTCCCGGAGACAACCTGGGGTAACAGACCTTCCTCGAGCAGAACCTTGATGACGCCGAAGTGGTACATCGCGAGCGCACCGCCGCCGCTCAGGCACAGCGCGGTCCTGCCCAGGCTCCTGTGCGCCTCGGATATCAGGCGAAGAGTCTCGGGCACCCTCGTGTCCAAGCCGCCGCCGCCGCGGGGCGAATCCATCCTGTCGCCGCTGGACTTGGGGGGTAAACCCGGGGGCGGGCTCGGACCCCGGGCGATGGAGTCCCCCCTCGGCGAGTCCCCTCTTGGGGAGTCCAGCCGCGTCATGGACCCGGTGACCGGCCCGGTCGCCAGCCGCAACAACTCGCCGCCGCCGTTCCTTGAAACTCCATCCCGGCCGCCGAACGCGTTGACCACGGCGTCGTACTCGGGCGTCCCGCACGTCCCCAAGAACCTCACGCTCCTGCACAGCTCGTTCACGAACTCCTCCGCCACGAGCTTGGTCCCCGTCCTCGCGTGTCTCAGCCGGAGCAGCCGGTCCATGCCCCCGAAGTTGCGGTGCAGCACGGTCCTCAGGGACAAACCCAGCGCAGCCGCGTCGCCGCTACCCCTCGCCTGCCTCATCACCGTGAGGTAAATCTTGCACAGCGCCGCGTCGTACGCGTCCGACGACCGCGCCTCGTCCTTCCTCCACTCGTCGCCGCCCTCGCCCAGGTCGGTGGGAAGTTTATCGAGCTGCGACGCCACCCCGAGCCACTGCCGGTACGACTCGCAGTGGAAGAGCCGCGCCAGGAGCTTGTTCCGTTCACCCGTCATCACCGACCTCGCGCGGCCGTCGTGGTCGATCACCCCGCTGCTGATCTCGTTCACCACCGTGAGGCCCCTGTGGAACCAGTGCGGGAGGATGTACTTGTTCAGGAGCACCGCGAGGTGCACCAGCCCGAACAAAACGAGGTTCACGCCCAGCAAACAGAGCTCCGCGGCGACGAGCGCGAGGCTCAGGCCGTGCGCCGCCGCGTTGGGGAAGCTCGGCGGGAGCATGGCGAGTAACACCACGACCCCGAGCATCAGGATGAACCTTCGGAACGCCCACAGTCCCATGACGAGCCACAGCTGCCACGCGGCCAGCGCCCACAGCACGAACAAGACGCTGCCGAGGACCGAGTAGAACGCGATGTGAAACGCGACGCGCCGGTTGAACCTCTGCCACGCGAACCTGTAAATCTCGATCCCCGCGGGCCCGAACCTCCCAATCTGCTGCTCCAACGTGTCGCTCACCTTCTGCGACACCTTCTGGACGTTCAGCAAACTGCTGAACGAGCTGACCCGCTCCCGAAATGTGCCCTTCTCCGTGCCTTCGTCCGTGGAGGGGGACGTGCGCCCTCGCGCGGGGCGTATCCTCATATCGAACGCGCCGTCGCCGAACCTACCGTCCGAGGGCAGGAATAAGTCGCCGACCATGGGAATGGACCTCGCCAGGCGCCTCACCAGCCCCGGTCTGTGGACTCCTTTCTGGCCATTTTCGAACGAGGTGGAAGCGCCCGCGCCCGAGGGCGGCCTTCCCCCGTGCGACTCGGTCGTTTCCGACGCCGACGGCGCGTCGCCCGTCTCCCCACTCATCTTGGGCGCGGTGCTGGCGTCGGTGTCGACCGAGTCGTCCGCCTTGCCCGCCTCCGCGCCCCTCCCCATCGGTTGCCGACGGAGCTGCGAAAAGTGTCGTATCGCGGTGAAACGAGATTGCAACCAACGGCCTGACTACGTAGGCGCCCAAAAACGTGCAGGATCTTCTCGGGAAATAGGCAAATAGATAATCGCAGGTACGGATACTATTTGCTCTGTGATGGCATGTCTAATTCGTCGGTCCTTCGAGCTCGATTTGTGTGGTCCATTTGCGCTTTTCGGACTTTTCGCGAATTGATGACGGCACCGGCCCGGCATTGTCACAGCACTGCCGATACACCCACCGAGAACAGAGATCCAACACTGTTATGGGATTCTTAGTAGGCGTCGCCAAGCTCATGGCCCAGACCGCGGGAGTCCTCATGGTACGCCCCGTCCGACTATCGCATCGCTCCTCGCGCGCGACCCTTGACCGATTGCCGACTTACGATTAATTTACCCTACGTACCAAACAGGCGGAGACGTATTTCTGCCAGAAGACCGCGGAGTTCATCCCCGAGTTCCACTCACGCTTCTGGGGCGGATCTGAGATGGCTCCCTCCATCCCCAAGGCCTACGGCTTCGTCATCCTGGTCAACGTCATCGGTGCATCTTTCATGCTCGTGACTCTCTCCTTCAAGGTTGGCGCCGCTCGGAAGGAGTACAAGATTGACCTCCCAACCATGTACGCCACGGGCAAGGACAAGAAGAGCGTCACGTTCAACTGCATACAGCGCGGCCACCAGCAGGCCCTGGAGACCTTCTCCACCGTCCTCGCGTGCTCCCTCATCGGCGGCATCAGGTACCCTCTCTCGACGTGGATCTTCGGCGTCGGCTACATCAAGTCGAGGATGGAATGGGCGAAAGGGTACGCCACTGGCGACCCGGCGAACAGGTACGGCTCCAAGTGGGGCAAGTACGTCTGGACCACGCTCGTGGGCATGCAGGTGGCGACCATCGCGGTCGCCGTTGAGTTGTTGACCGCGGGTTCCTTCTGAGCCGCGCAGATCATTCCCCACCGAAGTACGTGTGACGAGGGTGCCGCCGTGGGTGTTTTTTTAGGGTTGATTAGTGCGTTTTTCCGTATCCCTCGTCGTCAGCGACAGGCCAAAACGGATAGTGTAGCTCTATGGTTATCAGTCACAATATTTTGTCTTTTGTCTTGTCGAAATCCTGAGGCTCACATTTCGAGCTCGAAATCCTGAGGCGAGCTCGAAACGCACGATTGTTGTTTTCTCGCGACCATTCCTCGCCATACCTCGCCACACCACCCATTTCACCATGGCGACCGAATTCGACACGAAACCCATGAAGCTCAAGAAGGACAAGAAGCGCGCGCTGGACGGCGTGTCCGATGATGACGCGAAAGCGGCGAAGAAGGCGCGGAAAGCAGCCAAGGCTGCGAAAAAGGCGGCGGCCGCCTTGCAATCGACACCGACAAACTCCGACTCCGGGGACGTTCCCGACCGCCCCTCGACGCCGACGAAGAACTTCTCGGTGGACAATCTGGCCGCGCTCGCCAAGCTGAAGGAGAACGCAAAGGAAGCGAAGAAGAAATCGGGTGGTTCGTCCGCCGCCGACGACTCCGGTGATGGATCCGCATCTGACGCACAATCCAAATGGCTCGTGGACAACGAAGTCAAGATTCACGACAGCGCCGTCGAGACGAAAGTGTGCCTTGATTTCAACGCCGCGCCTTTCCCCAAAACGTTAATCACCCTGCTGAATAAGCAAGGGTTCCCCAGCCCCTCGGCGGTGCAAGGCGCGGCGTGGCCCGTGTCCATGACTGGCACCGACGTCCTCGCGATTGCCAAGACGGGATCGGGAAAGACGCTGGGGTACCTGTTGCCCGCGCTGACCATCGCCGCGGAGCACAAGCACGCGTCGAAGGGAAGCCCTTTGGCCTTGTGCATGTCCCCCACCAGAGAGCTCGCGTTGCAGATCAACCAAGAGGCGCAGAAGTTTGGGCAGCCGCTGGGGTGCCGCTCCGTCGCCGTCTACGGCGGAGCGCCTAAATGGGGCCAGGCGAGCCAGCTCCAGCGGGGCTGTGAGATCATCATCGCCACGCCCGGGCGCATGCTTGACATGCTAGACATGCACAACAAAGGCGGTAACCCCATCACGAACTTGAACCAGTGCCGGGTTCTTATCCTGGACGAAGCCGACCGGATGCTGGACATGGGCTTTGAAAAAGATATCATGCAGATCGTGCAGTGCATGGGTGCCGCGAGTGAGAGGCAGACTTTATTATTCACCGCGACGTGGCCTAAGAGCGTTCAGAGAATCGCGTCTAATTTACTCAAACCCGACAGAGTCAAGATCACCGTGGGCAACGGCGGGGACAAGCTCACCGCGAACAAAGCGGTGACGCAGAACGTCAAGGTTATTGAAGGCAGAGACAAGTGGCCCGAGCTGTTAAAGCTGATGGAGGAGTACAAGGAGGGAGGTCCGATGCACAACAAGCGCGTGATGATTTTCTGCAACACCAAGAAGGACGTGAACGGGATCGGGCAGCACCTGTGGGACGAAGGGTACGCGGCGGACACCGTGTCTGGCGACCGCGGGCAACGCGAGAGGGAAGCTGTGATTGCCGCGTTCAGACGAGGCACCACCACCATGGTGGTGTGCACCGACGTCGCCGCGAGGGGGATCGACGTCACCGACGTGGCGGCCGTGATCAACTACGACTTCCCACGAGATGCGTGTGACGACTACATTCACAGGATTGGGAGAACGGGGCGAGCCGGCGCTTCGGGAGTCGCGCACACGCTGTTCACCAGGCAGGATGGGCGGTACGCCAAGGAGCTGGTGCAGATCTTAACCGACGCCGACCAGAACGTTTCCGACGCGCTGAAACAATTGGCCCAACAAGGCGGCGGCGGCGGCGGGTACCAGAAGAAACCCTGGAGAGGCGGCGGCGGCCGCGGAGGCGGCAGAGGCGGCGGCCGCGGAGGCGGCCGAGGGGGAGGGTTCAAGAGGTGGTAAGGTGGACGTTGGGTCATTGGGTCATTGTTTGTCGTATGATATATCTGTTTGAAACTGGCTGCTCATGCTCTATTCCAAATCGGGAAGCCGTTCACCTCGTCTCGCGCTCTTCACCTGCGCCTACAGTATCCCCCCCTCGCTCGCGATGAGAAATCCAAAGCATGCGTGAAATACTTGTAGAAATCTAGCACTAATGTGAAACTCAATCACCAAATTGTTACGTTAGCGGTCCCTCCTCTGATGAATCGCTGGAGTTCACGAGGGACTGGATCATACACCCACCACTTGCTCCTACTCCTATCAAACTTGGCGCCGTGACTTTTGACAAAGGCGTTATCTGGGAAATCATTGTCAAGGTAGATCTTCTTCTGAAACTCGAGAGGTGGCACGAACCGCCTGAGAGCGTCTGGAAGAGGCTCGGGGTGCCCGCACCACCTCTCCAGACTCGTATCCCACTCCCCCCAAACCCACTGCCTCAGATCCCCATCCCAATCGGCCCCGTGAGCTTTGACAAAGTCTTTCAGGGCAAAGACAGTGTTGAGAAAGATGGGACTCCTCGGCGCAGCGTTCGGCCTCGCCTCTGCGAGCTGCTGCGGCGTAGTCAAAATCAGCCCCGGCTCCTCCTCTTCCTCCTCCTCCTCTGCCTCGACGCGCGCGGCCTGGGCGACTCGGGCGACTGGCGAGTCGAAACCGACGAGCGCGTCGTTCTCCGTCTCATCGTCTCGCTCCGAGCTCTCATCGCTTCCCTCGTCGTCGGTGTCGCTCTCGGGGTCATCGCGAGCAGAGGTCGCGGTAACCGCGTTCGAGCCTTCCACGCTCCCGTCCCGGACAAATTTGCGCCTCCTACCCGGGGTTCTCGGGACACTGTACAGCTGCGTGCCCTCGATGGGTTCGTCCTCGATGGGCATGCCCTCCGCGACGCTTCCATACCGCTCACGGTAACGTTTCGAGCGATCGGTATCGGGCGTGGGCAGCGACGGCGGCGTGCTTGGGGGCGGCTCCACGTCGTCCTCAGACTCGACTTGTGTAATGTCCTCAGACTCAGTCTCGGATAACTCAATCAGAAGTCGACGCCGTCGCGGTCGTGGGGCCTCGTCTTCCTCGGCGTCGGAGCTGTATTTTTTCCGGAGCCTGCCGGAACCATGGCGACTGCCCGGGGTACTTACCATGTCGAGTTTGTCGAACACGGCTGCGGGGCGGCGGTGCAATGCGCCCCCGGAAGTTCCGAGAGGGGCGTTTGTACGAGGTAGACGCTAAAATTTGGGGTGTTATCGGTGAAAGATCTGTGACAAAGATTTGATCGGTGCCGTCGCTTTCAAACTTCGATTTCGTGTCGCTTTCTAGAGTTACATTAGAAGGTAGCACTAATGTAAAACTCAATCACCGACATAACTGCTAGCTCGTAGAGAAGTCACGTAAATGCCAATAAAACGTAATTGTCCCTGATGTGAAACTGTTTGCCTGTGGTGCGCGACGAAAGAAATGATTGCGACCGTTGCGAATTTTTCGAAACACAGCTGTCGCAACGACGGGTCGAACAAACGACGCGACGCGGGGAGGTTCGGGCCTCGGAGTCGCGCGCGTCTCTTCCCGGATGACGTCCTGGTTCGCGGGCTCGTCCGCGGGTAAGTTCTTCGGCCTCGGCGCGGGCGGCGTCCTCTCGTCGTACGTCACCTACACCCGCTCGGAGACGCATCGCCAGAGACCCCCCGAGAGTCGCGCCGCGAGGAAGGCGCGCGGGCGTGAGGCGGTGCAGGCGACTCCCGCGATGTTCGGCAAGGCGATCGCGGTGTCTCCCGGGCCCTCCATCATGGAGGCCATCGCGAACGCCGCGCCCCCCGTTCCCTCGGCAGACGGGGCCGCGACGGAGACGGAGGAGATGACCGTGACGCGAAGATCGGTCGAGGTGCTCGCGACGGAGGACGAGACCTCGACGTCCTCCTCCACGGGGGGCTCGACGATCCGACGCAAGCACGAGGGGCGATACGGTCGATGCATCACCGACGAGCATCCAGCGGGGGGGGGTAAGTTCGCCAACTTTGGCCACACCGCCGTGTCCATCGCGGCGCCCTTCATCCTCTCCGCGCTGAAGGATCTGCTCTCGCGGCGGTGGCGCCGGCTTCGACGCAAGGACGCGGACGCCCGGCGGATGGAACGGCTCCGCGAGCTGCTGCTGGCGCTGGAGAACTCCGGGCACGAGCTCGCCGTCCCCATCGCGGAGGAGCTCGAGCGGCTGGTCACGGAACGCGACGATGCCAGGAAGGAGCTCGAGGAGCGCAAGAGGCGGAGACGGCGGAGCCCGTTCGGGCAGGACGTGACGGCGCAACCGCCGCAACCAGCCTCCCCCATCGACCTCGCGATAGACGTGAGCCTGCGCACCAAGGCTGCGGTGGCGCGGGTCAAGGACCTGCTCACCCCGGGCAAGAAGCGCGAAGGGAAGCACGTCGCTTTCACGCCCGGCGCCACCCCGGCGAAGGGAACGGCGAACCTGGACTCCGCCAACGCGTCGCCGGAAAACGACCAGGCTTCGAACGGCGGGTCCCCGATGGCATCAGCCATGGCGGACCTCGATCGCACGGTCGGGTTCCAGGCGAAGGAGCTCCGGTACCTGCGCATGACCCTCAAGGACAAGGAGAGTAGGATCGGCAACCTGACAAAGCGGCTCAAGGCGGCGGTGGACTCAGCCGGGTCGCTCGAGGCGGACAGCGCCGGGAGCTCGCCCATGAGCGCCACTCACCACGGTGGCCTGAACTGGGACGTCGTGGCTCCGAAGATCGTGGAGTCCAAGATGGCCGCCGCGTTCCTGGACACGCCGGGCGCCGACTCGGACGATGAGCTCACGCGGCAGATGTGGAGGATGAAACGCAGGCCGAACTTCGCGCTCGTCACGCCGGCGGTGAAGAAACACTCGGACGAGGAGCGGCTGAAGAGAGCGAAGTCGAGGGTGGGTCGGATCTCCCCGACTGGGAAGCGCGTCGCGTGGGTCGCGGTGGACTCCCCGTGAGTAAAAGTGTACCTTCGTATCTGTTTGCATCGAATTGCATTTCAAAAAATATTACCCGCTCCTCTCCGGGATCGATCACGCCGTCGCCTTGGCCGCCTCCGCCTTCCGTCGCTTGAGCACGTTCTCCAGGAAGTACTCGCCCGCCCTGTAGCTGGACCGAACCATGGGCCCCGACGCCACGTACAAAAAGCCCATATCCTCCGCGATATCTTTATACGCCTCGAAAGCCTCGGGGGTGAGGTACTCCGCAACCGCGAGGTGCCTCTTGGTCGGTCGCATGTACTGCCCGAAGGTCACCACGTCCACGTCAGCCTCGCGCAGCAGCTTGAGCGCGTTCACAACCTGCGGCCTGGTCTCGCCGAGGCCCAGCATGATGGAGGTCTTCGTGATCAGCGACGGGACGGCGGTCTTGGCGTCGCGCAGCACCGCGATGCTCTGGTCCCAGTTCGCGCGTCGGTCCCTCACCTCCGCCTGCAGCTCCGGCACCGTCTCCACGTTGTGCGCGAAGACGTCCAGTCCCGACTCCGCCACCTCCCGCACCAGGTGGGTCTCGCCCCTGAAGTCCGGCGTGAGCGCCTCGACGAGCAGAGCGGGCGCCGACTCTTTCAGCCGACGAATGGTCTCGGCGAAGTGACCCGCGCCCTGGTCGTCGAGCTCGTCCCTGTCCACGCTGGTTAACACCACGTAGTCCAGGCCCCACGCGGCGATGGCCTTGGCGACGTTCGCGGGTTCCTCCGGGTCCAGCGGGGGCGGCGCCTTGGACGTCTTCACCGCGCAGAAGCGGCACGCGCGGGTGCACGTGTCTCCCATGATCATGATCGTAGCCGTGGCGGTGTGACCGTCGCCGCCGCCCCAGCACTCGCCCAGGTTGGGGCACTTCGCCTCCTCGCACACCGTGCTCAGCTTGAGCTCCCGCAGCTTGGCCTTGATCTCGGTGTACCGGTCACCGCCCGGGATCGTTCGCTTCATCCACGGTGGTTTGCGCACGGATTTGTCTCGCAGGTTCTTGGGCGCGGCGAGCGAGTACGCGGTGCCCGGGAGCTCGTCGCCCCGGACGAAGTCGCCAAAGTCGGGACCCTCCGCGAGCTTCTCCTTGAACGCCGCCATAGCCTCCGACTGCGCCGCGGACGACGACGCCGCGGAGGAGGACGAGTGCCTCGTCCACCCCAGCTCGCGGCAACTCGCGTGGGTTGCCGAGGCCGATCGCGGGGACGTGGCGAGCGCGCGAGCGACCGCCCCGGAGGAGCGACGCGCGGCCGCGGCGATGAGCGCAGACATCTCACGTGAGGTCGTACACGAGAGACGCGGGATTTATCGGGTGCGAAAACGCCCCACTCGCGCGCTGGCGTGTGTAGGCCACCCCGCGCGTCGCCTCTTTATCTTGAGAGATCCGCGTTGAAACGAGGCTGCGGACCGCACAGCGTGTTTGGTTTTTCTCGGCACAGTTCGATGAGCGCGCGGGCGGTCGCGTGTCCTCGCTGGGTGCCCCCCGCGCCGCGGAGGAGAGGGCGAGACGTGTCCCGGCACAGCTCCGGGGACGGCATCGAGGGTGTGCCGCAGAATGACAAGGCTGTCGTCCATTTCTGGCACCTCTTCGGCTCCATCCCCGAGTGCAGGCGTGCCCTGACGTCGTCGGCACGCGACTCCCCTTATCGCAACGCACCGCTGCTGGAGAGCAGAGTGCGGTCGCTGGCGAGGGTGTTCGACACGGAGACGAGCGGGCTGGACGTGCCGAGGGTGCTCACCAAGGAGCCGACGCTGCTCCTGTGGGAGGCGAACGAGGTGGTCAGGAGGGTGGTGGAGTTGAAGCGGGTCGCACCCGAGCTCGGTGGCAGGGCGTTGAGTTCATGCCCGGGGCTGCTGCTGTGCGACCCGGAGGACGTGGCGGCGGCGAGGCAGGAGATGGAGTTCGCGCGGGGGCCGGAGAAGGCGCGAGAGACCATCGCGGTGGCCCCATCGGAGCTCCTGAAGGCGGTCGAGATGCTCAAAGAGGACCTCGTGGGTGAAGAGGCCTGGAGAGGATAGCCAAAATAATTATCATAGTCAGACTTGCGTGTTACAACTTGAACCCCCTGTCCTTCTTCTTCGGCGCGCGGTACCCCCCTTTCCTCATGATCTTCTTGCTCGGACGCACCCTGTCTCCGCCACCCCCGGGCTGCTGCTCGTCGCTGAACCCCGGCCTCAGCAGGTCACGGCCCATGTCCGGCACCAGCGACTCCCGCGTCTCAACCTGAACCCCCTCGTGCGTCCACACCCTGAACGACGCGTTCCCGTTGCACCCCACGCCCACCCACCCCAACCCGCCGATGCTGATGTCCCTGTCGCTCCGTTGCCACGACTCGCCGTACACGCTGACCGTCCTGCACCCCCACTCGCCCAGCTGCGCCGCGCGGTGTTCGCCGACGGGCGGGCTCAACTTGCCCCCCGCGTGCTTCTCGTAAAAATCGTCAGCCTTGCCGCCTTCGCCCCTCACCATGTAGTGCGTGGGAACGTCGTGCGAGGCCCAAACGGTGAGGTACAGCGTGCGCTGGGGGCTATCCACGACGTCGATGCGCGCCAACCCGCCGATGTGGATGGAGCTTCCAATCTCGGCTCGGTAGGTCCTGGGAGCCAAACGCTTGCGCGGGAGAACCGCGCGGGCTTCCTCGTTTGTGAGCCGGCCGGACACCTGGAAGGGCTGGAGCAGCCCCGGGGTGTCGTAGACGTCGGACCCGTTGGGAAGTAAACCGGGGAGCTTGACCACGCCCAGGGTGGTGCCCGGGAGGTGCGACGCGAGGGGCCCGCCGTCCTCCGGCCCGGGCCCGCCGTACTTTTTGGAGAGCCGGTTGATGAGACTCGACTTGCCCGCGTTTTGCGCCCCCACGACCCAAACCTCCCGGCCCTCGTCGAGGAGCGTCTCGAGCTGCTCGGAGAGGATGTTGACGCCCATGCCGCTGTGCGCCGACACCAGGTGCACGCCGCTCGCGCGCTTTAAGCCCAGGTCCTTGGCGCGCCTCCGCACGAAGCTGGTCACCCGGGCGCGGGTGCACTGCGTCGGGAGCAAGTCCACTTTGGTCCCGACGAGCAACACGTCCACCGACTCGTTCGCCACGTACGGCGATATAACGTCCACGGCGTCCACCGGGAACGATCCGTCGAAGTCGATGAGGTCCACGAGGAGTAACACCACCGCGCCCCCGGGACCCACCTTGGACAGCCTGTCGCCCACGACGCGGCCAAAGTCAAACGACGGCATCAAAATCTCCGCAGCCTCGTTCTTAACCTTGCCGTAGTTTCTCAGCGAGTAGCACCGAGCGCACACGACGGTGTCGGAAGAGTCATTCCTGCGTGACTCCCTCTCCTCACGTTTCCTCGCCGCGATGGAATCCCAGTCGTCCCCGTCCGCCGCGCCGGTATCCCCGGTATCATCGTCCTCAGCGAACAAGGCGTCCAACGCCGCCAGCGCCGCGTCCTCGTCGACGTCTTCCGCGTCCCCGTCCCGCCCGTCAAAGTTGGACAGGTCTAAACCGTCGAGGTCGTCGTCGTCCTCGTCCAGACCCGCCAGCTCGTCTTCGCTCAGTCCCTCCACGGCGAACGAGTCTATCCCCCCCTCGTCGTCGTCGTCGTCCTCGTCCATGTCGTCCTCGTCGAAGTTGAGCATGTCGTCGGCAGCCGCCGCGGCTCTGGGATCTTCCACGAATGCCTCGTTGGACGCGTCGCGTTCGGGCTCGAGCAGGCGCTTGGGCACGACGAAGAACCCGGGGCCGTTCTTATCCTCGCACTGTAATCCCACGCCGCACCCCGGGCAGATGGACGGAAGGCCCTTGAGCACCTCGCGGACGTCAACCTCGGCGGGGGATTCCCCCGCCGCGGCGGCGGCGGCGGTCGACGGCCTCCCTCCCCCGGAACCGGCGGGGGTCCAGCCGGAGAGGGTCCTCGCGAACATCAGCGCGCGCGGGACGACATTCGTTGGATGCACGAGGTCGCGTCCGCCGGTGCCGGCCGCGACGAGAGGCGCCCGACCGGAGACGGCGGCGACGCGCGTCGCCCCTCCTCGGCGGTGAATTTCGAGCGCGTCGACGGAATGGGCAATCGCGTCCCGAGCGCGTCCGGCCGAGGCGGGTGCCGTCGTCGGGCACCATCGCGCGCGGCTCAGGTTGGCCCTGCTGCACAGCCGTCGCAGCATCGTCGTCTCCCTCGCCGTGTGAGCAGTCACCGTGTGAGCAGTCAGCATCGTTAGCCGCGCCAGCCACAGTGCCCTGACCAGCGGGGCTCTCGGCGAAAAAGCACTTTTTCAGAGTGGCAGGGGGATGCGCGCCGCGCGCTGATTGTCGCGCCAAACGACGCCACGTCTCTCGATCGATCTTGGACTATAGGCACCTCGTCATCGCCTGTGCACGCCACAACTCGCGGCACACGACACGATGATCGCCTCGAGGACACTCGTCTGCGCCGCCGCATCGACGCTCGCCTCCCGCATCACCCCTCGATTCCAGCGGGGCAACACCGTCCGCGCGCTCGCGTCCGCGAACCGGGGTAACGGCATCGGTCGACGTCCCATCCTCATCGGGGGCATCGCGGGGGTGACCACCGCGCAGATGGGCAACCTCGGGAACCAGCAGGCTCGCGCCGTCGAGGCCGCGCCCGCGCCCGACACCGCGATGGCTCCCGCCGTCGCCGCCATCGCCGCGCTCAAGCCCGGCGCCAAGCTCGCGGGCGGCGCCTTCGAGGTGCTCACAGTGAACGAGGTCCCGGAGTACAACGTCGCGTGCGTCGAGCTCGTGCACCTCAAGACCGGCGCGCGGTGGATGCACTGCGGCGCCGACGATCCCAACAACGTCTTCAACGTCGCATTCCGCACCACCCCCACGGACGACACCGGCATCGCGCACATCTTGGAACACACCGCCCTGTGCGGCAGCGATCGGTACCCCATCCGAGATCCGTTCTTCAACATGCTCCGCCGGTCGCTGAGCACGTTCATGAACGCCATGACCGCCGCGGACTTCACCTGCTACCCGTTCTCCACCATGAACGAGACGGACTACTACAACCTCCTCGGCGTCTACCTCGACGCCGCCTTCTTCCCCAAGCTCTCCAGAGAAGACTTCCTCCAGGAAGGACACAGGCTCGAGTTCAAGGACATGGAAGATAAGAGCTCGCCGTTGGAGCTCAAGGGTGTCGTGTTCAACGAGATGAAGGGCGCCATGGGCAGCCAGGCGGCGAGGTTCAACCGCGCGCTCGGCGCCACCCTGTTCCCCACGAGCACCTACCACCACAACAGCGGCGGCGACCCGGTCAACATCCCGACCCTCACCCACGACGATCTCAAGCGCTTCCACGCCACCCACTACCACCCGTCCAACGCCAGGGTGTTCACCTACGGAGACCTCCCGCTGGAACAAACCCTGGCCAAGTCCCAGGAACTCGCGCTCGCCAAGTTTGACCGCATCGACGTCAGCGCGCTCGACGTCGCCGACGAACGCAGGCTGACCGCGCCCGTGAAGGTTGAGGTTTCAGTCCCCGCGGATCCCGTGGTTCCCGACCAAAACAAACAAAGCGTGGTCTCAGTCGCGTACCTCATGGTCAACCAGATCAAGGAGAAGGAGGCGGAGCTCGAGAACTTCGCCCTCACCGTCGCGTCCGACTTGCTCCTCAACGGACCGCAGGCGTACTTCCACGAGACGCTGCTCGAGTCCGGGCTCGGCTCGGGTTTCGCCCCCGGCACCGGGTACTCCTCGTCCCGGCGGGAGACGTCCTTCGCGGTGGGCCTCAAGGGTGTCGCCGAGGCGGACGTGCCGGACGTGGAGTCCAAGATCCAGGTCACCCTGGAGAGGATCGCGAAGGAGGGCTTCCCGGCGGAGCGCGTCGACGCGGTCATGCACCAGGTTGAGCTCGGCGCGGCGAAGGTGAGCACCAACTTTGGCCTCGGCGTGGCGTTTGGCTCGATGGGCACGTGGGTGCACGGCGGCGACGGCATGAAGCCCCTCAAGATCCCGGTACTCGCCGCCCAGCTCCAGGCTGCGATCGACGCCGATTCCAAGTACTGGCAGAAGCTCATCCAGCGCAGGTTCCTCGATAACTCGCACAAGGTCACCGTCGTGGGCGTCGCCGACAAGGACTACGACGCCAAGCTCGAGGAGGCGGAGAAGAAGAAGGTTGCCGAGATTGAAAAGTCCCTGACTGACGAGCAGAAGGATGAGATCGTCAAGGAGGCGGTGGCGTTGCGCGCGAGCCAGGACGGCGACCAGAACGCCGACATCCTCCCCACGCTCAAGGTGAGCGAGGCGGTTCCGAGGGAGATCAAGCGCTGGAACTCGAAGCTGACCAAGACCTCCGGCGGGTTCGACCTTCAGATTGACGCGCAGCCCACGAACGGCATCACGTTCGCCAACCTGCTCCTCGACGTCTCCGACCTGCCCGACAGGCTCGTCCCCTACCTCGACCTCTTCGCCGACTTCATCACCGAGCTCGGCACGAAGAAGATGGACTACAAGTCGTTGGCGCAGGAGGAGAAGCTGAAGACGGGGGGCATCGGCGCCGGCTTCGACGTGCAGCAGTCCCTCGACGCGTCCGCCCCGCCCCGCGTGTACGTCTCCCTCAGCGGCAGCGCCCTCGACCGCAACGTCCCGGCCATGTTCCAGCTCATGGCGGACGTCGCGACGGGCGCCAAGTGGGCGGGCGAGGACGCCAGGCTCGGCCTCCTCCTCTCCCGCCGCGCCGCCGCCGCCGGCGCGGGCGTCTCCCAGAACGGTCTCTCCTACGCCAAGGGCCTCGCGAACGCGTCCATCGACCCGGTCGCCGCGCTCGACTACCGCACCGCGGGCCTGCCCCACGTCGCGCTGCTCCAGAGGCTGGCGAGGGAGAAGGAAGCTGGCGTCAAGGAGGTATCCGACGCCCTCGCCGAAATCGCATCCTTCGCGCTGGCGAGAAACCGGGTGATGCGGTGCAGGGTCAGCGCCAAGCCCGAGTCGTGCGATCCCGCGGTGACGCAGATGGAACAGTTCATCGATGCCCTCCCGATGAAGGGTACCGACGCCGCGGCTGACGAGCTCACGCTCTCCCAGTCGCTCGCGTCCTTCGAGACGACACCCTCCAAGACGTTTGTGTCGACGCCCACGCAGACCAACTACTGCGCCGCGTCCTACACCACCGTGCCTTACTCCCACCCGGACTCCGCGCCGCTCTTCCTGCTCGGCCAGGCCATGTCCACATCTTTCCTCCACAGGGAGATCAGGGAGAAGGGCGGCGCGTACGGGGGTGGAGCATCCGCGGCTCCCGTGGAGGGCGTCTTTGCGTTTTCCTCCTACCGCGACCCCAACACCACCGCCACCGTGGAAACTTTCCAGAAGGCTGCGGAGTGGGCGGCGACCGAGGGTAACCTGACCCAGGAGATCCTGGAGGAGGCGTGGCTCAAGGCGTTCAAGGCGATCGACGCCCCGCTCGCGCCCCAGTCCCGCGGCGCGTCGCTGTTCACCAACCTGATGGACGACGAGAGCCGACAAATCTTCCGCGACGGCCTTCTCGACACCACCCCGGAACAGATGCGGGCGTGCGCCGAGAAGTACCTCGTGGGCAAGACCCCGGCGCTCGCGATCGTGGGTAACCCCACGGCCGTCCCCGACGTGAAGAGCGCCGGCTGGGCCTGCGTCGACGCCGAGGGGAACCCCCTGAAGGAGGAGTAAGGGGAAACTGCTGTACCGCTGTGCTATTTTAATTGTTTAGTATTTCTCTGACGGTTCCTTTCGTCTATGTCTCCTACTCCGCGTCCCTTTCCTCGCCCTCCGCGTCTGGGTCACCGAGATCGGCGACGAGCCTCTCAAGACTCTCCGTCGCCGTCGTGGAGAGCTCCTCGTGTCCCTCCAGGAACAGAACCCTGGCGAAGAGTTTCATCTTGACAACCGCGTGTTTTCCCTTGGCGCGCTCGATAGCCTTGACCCTGTTACCCAGCGCGGGCTCCGACATGGTCCTCACCCTCATCAGCGTGTGCTGGTAGCTCGCGGTGCCCACCACGCTGACCCGCTCCTGGATCCCCGCGTTTCGAAGCCGGTACGCTTCAGCCTCCGCCTCGTGCTCGCCGTCAACCTCCACCGCGTACTCTCCCCTGCCCACGATGTACCCCTCGGTCTCCTCGTGGTCGTCGCCGAGGCCCTGATTCTCGGCGTCCTGGGTGGCGATGCGACGCGAGCGACGCGTCGCGCGCTCCTCCGCGGGAATATCCGGTTTCTTCTTCGGCGCCGGAGCCTTGCGCTTCTTGTTCTCGGTCATCCCCGATGCGTTCTCCTTGCCGTCCTTCACGCCGCATCGTTGTCTCGCCGCGGAGACGATGTCGTGGTCGCCGAGGCCGAGGCGCTTCATGATCTCGCGGTTACGGCGAATACGCTCCACGCGCTCGATCTCATACTCGCTGAGACCGTTCGGGTCGGCCACCAGGGCCTCCACATCGCCGGCGAACATGGCGGGTCGGGTAATGAAATGTTTGTGCCTGACTCGGCAAGTTCAAATGGGCAACTCGGCAGCCAAATTCGATGGTCTCAATTTATACGTGGAGTTCTTGACCCCCGTTCTTGAGTTAATGGTACAAAGGTCGAACGCTGGCAGGCGAGCAGACATAATAACGAGAGCGGATTACTCAGCTGAGATCGGCACTCGGGTCGGCGCTGCCCTGGGGTGGGTATATCGTTGGCGTGAACGACGCGGTCGTTCTCGCTCCATCGCACCGATCGAGGGCTCCGCGACTCGAAAGTCCGGACCGCTCGCGGCCGGTTGGGCGGCGGCGGCAGGGTACCTGCGCCGAAGGGTCGCACCGGCGAAGTCGAATAGGAATAACGCGGCGGAGGACCTGGTGGGACGGAAGGACGACGACGAGATGCCGTCCCGCATGGACTCGTTCCGCTTCGGCAAAGGAGCCAATACCTCGGCGTCGCGGGTGGTGTACGTCACCGCGGATGTCACACCTCAAGGTCCCAACCACCTGTTCCGGTTCAAGGGCAACGCCATCTCCACCGGGAAGTACTCGCCCATCACGTTCTTCCCAAAGGGCCTGTACGAGCAGTTCCGGAGGATCGCGAACCTGTACTTCCTCTCCGTCGCCATCATCTCGCTCTTCCCGATCATCTCCCCGATCCAGCCGTACACCATCTGGTCGCCGCTCGTGCTCGTCGTCGGTCTGTCCATGGCGAAGGAGGCTGTGGAGGACTACGCCAGGCACAAGCAGGATCACGAGCAGAACACCAGCCTGACGGAACGGTTCAACGGCACGTCCTTGGTGCAGTGCGAGTGGAGGGAGATTAGGACGGGGGATTTGGTGCGGGTGGTGCGGGACCAGGCGTTCCCGTGCGACATCGTGCTCCTCGCGTCCAGTCTGGACGACGGCGTGTGCTACGTGGAGACTAAAAACTTGGACGGCGAGACAAACCTGAAGATCAAGAGGGGCGTCGAGGGCATGCACGGCGTGGGGACAGGGCCGGATAAGATGGCGGCACTGTGCGGGGACGGGCAGGATACGTACGTGGAGTGCGAACACCCGAACAACTCCCTGTACACGTTCACCGGTAACCTCGACGTGCCGGCCAATGCCCGGGAGGTGTCGAGTCACGGGAGCACCCGGGACCTGGCCGCCGCGGGGGAGACACGGAGTGGGAGCGAGAAGATCTCGCTCGTGCCGTCCAACATCCTCCTCCGAGGTAGCTCGCTGAGGAACACGGAGTGGGTCATCGGCCTGGCCATCTACACCGGGCACGACTCCAAAATCATGATGAACAGCAGCGCGGCTCCGTCGAAGCGGTCCACCATCGAGAAAGGGATGGATAAGATCGTCCTCTCCATGCTCGGGTTGCTGTGCGTGATGGGAACCGTCACGGGCATCATCTGCGGCACGTGGATCAAGAACGTGTCCCCCAAGCACTGGTACATGGACACCAGCGACACGAATATGGTGTTTGACCCCAAAAACGCCCCCAAGGTTGGCGTCGTCGCGTTCCTCACCTCGTACGTCCTGTACGGCTACCTCATCCCCATCTCCCTGTACGTCTCCCTCGAGTTCGTCAAGGTGTGCCAGGCGATGGTGTTTCTGAACAGCGACAGGCAGATGTACCACGAGGAGACGGACACGCCATTTCGCGCGCGAACCAGCAACCTCAACGAGGAGCTCGGCATGGTCCACACGGTGCTCTCCGATAAGACCGGGACCCTGACCTGCAACAGCATGGAGTACTTCAAGTGCTCCATCGCGGGCGTGAGCTACGGCGAGGGCGTGACGGAGATCGAGCGGTCCATCGCCAAGAGGCAGGGCCGACCCATCCTCTCCAAGCCCACCAAGCCGATTGAGCCGGGTTTCAACTTCAAGGACGTCAGGCTCGAGGACGACAAGTGGCGGTCCCTGCCGGACGCCGAGCACGTCCGGGACTTCTTCCGCGTCCTCGGAGTGTGCCACACCGTCATACCGGAAGGAGAGGCCACCCGGGAGACCATCTGCTACCAGGCTGAGTCCCCCGACGAGAGCGCGTTTGTCGTCGCGGCGAAACGATTCGGGTTCTTTTTCAAGGGGCGCACCACCAGCGGCATGGAGCTCGAGGAACCCTCGTTTCCGGGCGGCGGCGATATCAGCACGGTGCAGTACGAGCTGCTCAACGTGCTCGAGTTCAACTCCACGCGTAAGCGCATGAGCGTCATCGTTCGCACCCCCGAGGACAAGATCATGCTCTACTGCAAGGGTGCCGACTCTGTCATATACGACAGGCTCTCGCACGGGAACCAAAAGTACACCGACGTGACCCAGCAGCACATGGACGACTACGCCAAGTGCGGTTTGCGCACGCTGTGTTTGTCCGTCAGGGAGGTGTCTCAGGCGGAGTACGACGCGTGGAACGTGACGTACACCGAGGCGGCGCAGAGCCTCGAGAAGCGCGACGAGAAACTCCAGGCGGCGGCGGAGATCATCGAGAAGGACCTCTTCCTGGTCGGCGCCACCGCCATCGAGGATAAGCTCCAGGACGGGGTACCTGGCACGATCGAGCAGATGATGCGCGGGGGGATCGCGGTGTGGGTGCTCACCGGGGATAAGCAGGACACCGCCATCAACATCGCGCAGGCGTGTGCGTTGATCAGGGACGACATGGACGTTCACGTCGTGAACATCGAGGAGCTGGTCAAGCAGGAGCACGACAGGGAGATCACCCGCGCGCAGTTCAACGAGCAGGGGAAGGCGCAGGTGGCGGCGCTCATCGAGGCTGGCATCGCGAAGGAGGCGGTGACCTCGAAGAAGGGGGTCGAGACCTGCCTCGTCATCGACGGCCGGTCGCTTTCGTTCGCGCTCGAGGAGGATCTCGCGCCGAGGTTCCTGCAGCTGGGCAGCGGGTGCACCTCCGTCGTGTGTTGCCGCGTGTCCCCGCTGCAGAAGGCGCTCGTGACCAAGCTGGTCAAGGACAGCGGTAAGATCACGCTGGCCATCGGCGACGGCGCCAACGACGTGGGCATGATCCAGTCGGCGCACATCGGCGTGGGCATCTCGGGGCAGGAGGGCATGCAGGCTGTGATGGCCTCGGACTTTGCGTTCGCGCAGTTTAGGTTCCTGGAGCGGCTCCTGCTGGTGCACGGAAGGTACAACTACAAGCGCATCAGCAAGATGGTGACCTACTTCTTCTACAAGAACCTGGCCTTTGGCCTGACTCTCTTCATGTACAATCTCCACGCGGCGGCTTCTGGGCAGGTGGTGTACAACGACTGGCTCATGTCCGCGTTCAACATCTTCTTCGTGGCGTTCCCGGTCATCGCGCTGGGTATCCTGGACCAGGATGTGAGCCAGCGATCCTGCCTCCAGTTCCCGCAGCTGTACAGGCAGGGGCAGCAGAACGTGTGCTTCGAGCGCAGGGTGCAGGCGGGTTGGGCTCTGAACGGCGTGTACATCGCGATTGTCACTTTCTTCATCGTGTTTTACGCGGTGCACGGCGGCGAGGCGGACCACCCCAAGGGACACGTGTTCGGGCTGTGGGAGGTTGGCACGTCGCTGTACACGGGCATCGTCATCACGATCAACCTCCAGATGGCGCAGATGATCAACTTTTGGACGTGGATTCAGCACGTGTGCATCTGGGGATCCATCGTGTTTTGGTACATCGCCAACTGCATCCTCAGCGACACCGACCCGTACCTGTCCACGTACTCGTACAAGATATTCATACCGACGATCGCGCCCACGCCCAAGTTTTGGATGGCGACGCCGCTCATCGTGGTCATCGGGCTTTTACCCGATCTGTTCTACAGGACGATGCGGCGGCTGTTTCGACCCGAGCCGCACCAGCTCGTGCAGGAGTTTGAGCGGACGGTCCGGGGAGCCACGCCGAGGAGCTCGGTGACAAACACCCCGATGGACACGCCGAGGCACGGGAACAGGCGGGGAAGCAGCGCGGTGTTGGCCGAGGAGGGAAGGATCGAGGTGGACGAGCCCGAAGAGACGATCGAGCCCGAGGAGACAATCGAGCCCGAGGAGACAATCGAGCCCACGACTGAACCCGAGCCCGCGACTGAACCCGAGGCTGAGCAACAAGAGGTGATCGAGGAGTCGAAAGATGAGGAGGAAGAGAAGAAGGCGGACGAATCAGCATAGAAAACGATTTATTTGACGGATTGCTCACGACAGCGCCGCCGCGGTTGCACTCGCCGCCTCGCGCACTTCACTCACCGTTGAGGAGTCGAACGAGTCCCGCCACGCCACCCCGTCGAGCGCCAGACCCAACGCCAGCGCCGCCCCGAACAACAGGTGCAACGCCGCCGCCCCCGTCAGCGCCCCGTTGAACCCCGCGTCGCCCACCCCGAGCCTCCACGCCTCGCCGCCGACCCACGCGGCGAGCGGTGCCGTCGCCGCCGGCAGCGCCGCCGCGAGCGACGGGAACATCGTCACCTCAAGCCTCCTCGCGCCCTCCCACGCCCAGTACGGCAGGAGCATGAACGGCGCCGCCAACAAAAACGCAATCTCCCACCGCCCGAACCTCTCACCGAGCAGCACGCACAGCGTGTTCTTACCGCACCTCGCGTCAGTGCGCGCGTCCCTCAGGTTATTCACCGCGAGCAGCACCGCGGCGAGGCTTCCAACCTGCGCAGACGCCACGACGAGCGGCCCGTTGATGTCGAGCCCCCACGTGTCGAGCCCCCACCACGTGTCGAGCCCAGACGTGGATCCACCGTCGCTGTACTCACCGTGGTGTATCCTCGCCATGCCGCACGTCGCCACGAACCCGAAGAACGCGACGACGGTCACGTCACCCAGGCCGTGGTACCCGAGCGGGAACGGTCCGCCGGTGTACGCGTACCCCGCGGCGCACGAGGCACACACCAGGCGGAGCATCGGGACGCCGCGGAGGACGACGGCGGGGTACATGGCGAGCGCCGCGAGGATGAAGCACGCGACGCCGGCGATGTGGACGGTGCGTGAGGAGAACGCGCCGGACTGTGTGACGCGTTTGGGTCCCGCGCGATCCTGCGTGCGGAGAGGGAGGGAAGGACGAGGATGAGTTTGGGGGAAAGAAGATTCGATGGGGCACGTTGAAAAACGTGGGCGACGTTTGGGGTGGAGTGAGTGATGGGTATGGATGGGATGCGGCTCACCTCGGTGTCCGCGCCCCGCACGAAATCGCACGCGTCGTTCACGAGGTTGGTCCCGATCTGTATGAAGAAGTATCCGACCAGCGCGCACGTCGCCTCCGCCCACCGCGCCTCACCGCCGCCCGTCGTCGCCAAGGCGGATCCCACCAGGAAGGGCACCGTCGCCGCGGTCAGCGTCTTGGGTCGCGCGGCGGCGATCCACGCGGCGATGCCAGCCTTTTGGGGTTTGGACGACGGCTTCGCATCGGGGGTCGCATCGTCGTTCGAAGCCTTCGCCGCGACTCGCGCGGACCTGCGCTCCGCCATGATGGTGCCCTCTCAACTGGCAGACCACGTGGCAACAGAAAATTTTACAAGTTGTTCGGCCGAGACGACGATTGTTAGCTCACGCGCTTTCGCGGGGTTCGCACTCTGCGACGAGACGCGCAGCCACGATGAGAGCCAAGCTGTCGCTCGCGGTGGTACTCTTACTCCTCGTGCATCCCACCGACGCGGCCCGAACGACGGCCAGGAGGCCGAGGCATCCAGCCAGGTCCTACCGCCCCACCGAGACGGATCTCGAAAAGGTATCTTTCGGCGGTCAACCTCCAGGATGGACTCCCAAGGGCTCCTGCCAGGAGCGATGGCGTGACGCGCCTCTCGATCACTTCTCGTGGGCGGCGCCCACGGAGACCTACCGCCAGAGATACTTCTTCTGCCCGCACTTCTGGGAGAAGAAGCGCGACGCGCTCGCGTCGAAGAAGCGCGAGGGGTCGACCCACGAGGCGACGCCCCGACTACTCCGAGGCGTCGCCTCGCTCGATGCGTCATCGTCGGAAACGACAGCCCTCGACGCCGGGTTCACCAAGTCGGGCCCGCCCATCTTCTTCTACACCGGCAACGAGGCCAACGTGGAGCTCTACCTCAACGCCACGGGTCTCATGTGGGAGCACGCCGAGAGCTTCGGCGCCGTGCTCGTGTTCGCCGAGCACAGGTACTACGGAAGATCCAAGCCGACGCCTCGAGAAGAAGATTTAGTCCGTGAGAAGAACCCATCCGTCGGCGGCATCATCCCGGGCCACCTCAAGAAGAAGGGCGAGTACCCCTACCTCACGTCCGAGCAGGCCATGGCGGACTACGCCACGCTCATCCGCGAGCTCAAGACGGAGATGCGCGCCCCCGACGCACCGGTGTTCACCTTCGGGGGCAGCTACGGAGGCATGCTGAGCACGTGGATGCGGCTCAAGTACGCCAACGTGGTGGACGGCGCGGTGGCCGGGTCGGCTCCCATATGGTCATTCGTGGGCGAGGACCCGCCCGTGGACCCCGGCGCGTTCGCGGATGGGGTCACGCTGGACGCCACGGCCGCGGGGGGGTCACCGCCGGCGTGCGCTCCCAACGTCCGCGCCGCCTTCAAAGAGCTTCTCGCGCGATCCGACACCCCGCGTTCCATCAGAGAACCGATGCGACTCTGTCACGACGTGGCGCTGAAGGACAAGGACGACGTATTGGACGTGGCGCTGTGGGCGCAGGGTGCGTTCGACTACCTGGCCATGGGTAACTTCCCGTACGAGAGCTCGTACATCCTGAACGGCGACGGGACGTTGCCGGCTTACCCGTTTCGGGCGGCGTGCTCGGGGGCCTTGGCGGACCCGCACCTGAACTCGGGTGGGGACGGTGACGCGCTCCTCGCCGCGCTCGCGGACGCCGTGGGCGTGTACTACAACTACTCCAAAACCCAGCCGTGCTTCGACACCGGGCGCGGGAGCAACGACGACTCGGACGAGGACGGCGCTCTGTGGGACTACCAGTACTGCACCGAGATGTTCATGCCCATGTCCAGGGATGGCGTGCGGGACATGTTCTTTGAGCAGCCGTGGAACGAGACCGCCGCCGTGCTGGAGTGCGAACGACGGTGGGGCGTGCGGCCCAAGACGTTGTGGGCCACCACCGTGTTCGGCGGTAGGAGGCTGTCGTGGGCGAGTAACGTGGTGTGGACGAACGGGTACCTGGACCCTTGGGCTGGGTTGGGGGTGCAGGAGAGCCTGTCGCCGTCGCTCGTCGCGATGATGCTTCCGGGTGGGGCGCACCACCTCGACTTCATGTGGAGCAACGACTTGGACCCGGAGCCGGTGATCGAGGCGAGAAAGACGCAGATGAAACTGATCAGGCAGTGGATGCTCAACAAGTACCGGGCTGTGGCTACGCGCGGTGAGAGAATCGCAGAGCTTTGAAATGAAAAATGTAAGTGAGCACTCGACGCGTCTCATCAGAGTTCTGCGCGGAGGTCTTCGTATGTGATGTTCTGGTTGCTGGTGTCGATGGCGTACTGTGACTTCCACGGGGGCCAGTCGAAGTTATACGCGAGGATCCCCGGACCCTTGACGCTGCTACCGCCCGGCAGGTGCTTCTCCTCGGTGGGCAGGCACGCTCGGAAGTACACGTGGCCGTCGCTTCGCACCCTCGGGCACATGCGCAGCGTCCACATGGTCCCCATCACCGTGTTCAGCGCGCACGTGGCGAAGAACACCGCCATGACGGTGTACACGAGGAACTTGTACGACAGGTAGTTGCGCCCTTTCGCACCGTCCGGCCTGGAGAGTTTCACCTGCCTTCGGTACGCCGCCTCCGACTGCTTGAACACGCGGCCGATGTCGATCGAGTGGAACCTGTACTGCGCGAAGGTGTTCACGAACGACATGCCGATCTCCATCGCCGCGAGCTGGAAACAGATCCACGCCATGTCGTCGTAGTTTGACGTGCGCGTCTTACCGTCGGGTAGGTCACCGGTGGACGGCAGGTTAAACACCACCATGAGCGGCGTGATGAACGCGATTGCGCCGAGTTCGCAGAAGACGTCGGCGAGGCAGGAAACGGCGTGTAGCTCATCCATCTTCGCGGACGATAGCAGCGCGTCACCCGCCATGGTGCCCATGACGGTACGCGTGAAGAACCCGTCCCGGTGTTTGAGCGTGAGTTTCATCATGAGCTCGTTGAGGGAGATGATGAGCTGCAGGGTAATGACGGATACCTTGCCGTCGTTGGTGAGGAGGAAGAGGAGGAGCCGCGAGTACACCGCCTGGGAGATGATCGGCGCCATGATGCTGCACGTGTTCAAACCCGGGCCCGGGCTGGGGTTCATCATCGCCACGTGTCTCTGCGCGGTCTTCATCGCCTCCCACATCATCGGGTCGAACACGAATCGCACCAGCAGCTTCAGCTGAAGCGAGTAGCTGTCGTCGTCGCCGATGGCCAGGTTCCTCAGCGCGAAGATGTAGGTGATGCCCGCCATGCCGTGGTAGACGAACCACCACGACATCGTGGGCATGTCCCGCGTCTCGCTCGCCGCCAGGCATGTGATCCACCCACCTAACTGGCAGCCCATCTGGACGTACCACGAGGACATGTGTCTGAACCCGGTGACCTGGTAGTCGATCAGCGGCGAAACGTAGAAGAGTGCGAACCAGACGAAATAGAGCCTGGTTTTCCAGGTGCGGTTCCGCGCCAGCAGGTTCCACGCGAACATGTGCACGAAGAAGTTGTTATCGGCGCTGAAGATGCTCCACATCTTGGTATAGCGGATGACGTACACGCTGAAGTCCCCGATGGAGTTCAGCGGCCGGAACTCGTCGTCGCTGAAGTTTGGGGTGAAGCATCGCATCCACCGGCGGGTGATCTCCGTCTGGCCGCCCAGCTCGAACGCCTCGCGCGTGAGCGTGGCGGTGCACTTGGCGTGCGCGTAGTACATGAGGGTGTATAGGACCATTATGACACCGACGGAGAAGGGGAGGATGTACTTCATGTGCGCCAACCACGCGTTCGTGACCTCACGGAGCGAGGTCGTCCGCTTGGTGTGAAACATTTGGTCCGGGGGCGCCGCTTCGGGCACCCGATCCGCATCGATGTCTTCTGTGGCGCGGCGAGGGACGTCGCCGAAGTAGTCGCCGTCGTAGTCGTCGACGGCGTCCTTAGCGTAGGCGGCCGACCTCATCCTATCGATCGGTGCGTCGCGACGCGAATGCCCGGGCCGGCGCGCGGGGCGGGTGTGGGGCGGTCCGAGCCATTCCGGTTCGGGGAAAACGAAGTGACGATTGACGGTTTGGGTCGCCGGCCAGGAAGTCACCCCGGAAATTGGAAATTCGGTCCGAATCGCGCGGGAAGTGCTCGAACGTCGCTTTCCCCCGGACCACTCCTCTGAGGTTCGAGGGTCGACGACGGTGGCCATGACCATCATCCAGTCCTTCGTGCTGCTCCTCCTGTGGGCGGCGGCCCTGGCCTACGCCGCGTACAGGGGATACAAGATATTCATCACCCTACTGGTGCGCGCCCGAACCACCCAGATCATCGCGGCACCCCGATCGCGCTCTTCTTTCGCCCCGCCGGATCTCACCGGCGTGGACTCCCGCTGACCATTCGCGACCCCTTCCCTACCCATCGCAGGCCACATCCCCGACGCCCTTCGCCACTCGTCTCGCGTCCGGCATCCTTCGCTCCTTCTCGCTGGACGACGACAAGTTCTTCCGCGCGGATGGCGCGCCGGATGACATCGCCGAGAAACGTCGCGCGGGAATTGACAACCTCGCCCGGTCCTTCGACGAGCAGTTCGCGGCGTCGCAGAAGGCGAGCGAGACCGTGCTCGAAGGCATCTCGGACCTCCGTTTCACCGACACCAACCGCGTGCCTTTTCCGTTCCAGAAACTGGTGCGCGAGCGGCTCAACGTGGCGACGCTGGCGCTCGCGTCCGAGGGACCTCACGTCGTGGACCTCGACGGCAACAAGGCCCTGGACGTCTCCGGGTCCTACGGCGTCAACGTGTGCGGCTACGACAACTACAAGCGGTGGATGGAGGCGGGGTGGGCGCGAACTAAAGACCTAGGGCCGGTGCTCGGCCCGCTCCACCCCATCGTCGGCGAGAACCTCGCGATGATCAAAGCCGTCTCCAAGCTCGACGAGGTCTCCTTCCACATGTCGGGCACCGAAGCGGTGATGTGCGCCGTGCGACTCGCCGCGTTCAACACGAGGCGCAGGCTCGTGGTCACCTTCGCGGGTGCCTACCACGGCTGGTGGGACGGCGTGCAGCCCGGGATTGGTAACGAAAGGACAAACACCGACGTCCTGCCACTCAAGGATATGTCGCCGGCGTCTCTCACCGCCATTCGCGCGAGAAAAGATGAAATCGCGTGCGTCGTCGTCAACCCGCTCCAGGGATTCAACCCAAACTCCCCGCCGCCCAACGATCTGGTGCTGATGACCGCGGCGATGCGCGAGGCGTCGTCGTCGGAGACTCTGGACCACTACGCGGTTTGGCTCAAGGAACTCAGGAAGGTGTGCACCGAGTGCGAGGTACCTCTGATGTTTGACGAGGTTTACACCGGTTTCCGCATGGCCCCGGGGGGCGCGCAGCAGTACTACGGCGTACACGCGGACATGGTCGTCTACGGTAAGACCATCGGCGGCGGCATGCCGTGCGGCGTGGTGTGCGGCAAGAAGGAGCTCATGCAAAGGTTCGACCCCGAGCGGCCGCTGCGGGTGTCCTACGTCATCGGCACGTTCGCGGCGCATCCGCTCACCATGGGCGCCATGAACGAGTTCCTCCGCTGGGTCACCACCCCCGAGGCTGAGCAGGTGTATGCAAAGGTGGGTGACAAGTTCGAACACTGGGTCAAGGACGTGAACGAGGCGCTAGACGCGGAGAACCTGCCGCTGTCGGTGCACAATCTCACCACCGTGTGGACCATCATCTTCAACCAGCCCGGCCGGTATCACTGGATGTTCCAGTACTACCTCCGCGCCGAGGGCATCGCGCTCTCCTGGGTGGGCACCGGTCGGCTCCTCGTCTCCCTCGACTTTGTCCACAACGATTTCGAGATGCTCAAGAAGAAACTCATGAACGCGGCGAGGGCGATGCGCGACGACGGGTGGTGGTACCTGGGCACCCCCGACAAGCCCATCACCGCGCAGAGCATCGGCTTGGTAATGGGCAAGGAGATTGCGTACAACACCGTGATGAGCACGGTGCGCGAGGGGTTCCTGGCGGATGTGCTGTGCCTCCCCGAGCAGAGCGGACCGAGGGCGCCCAAGTCGGTCCCGCCGGAGACGCTCCATGAGTTTTACGAGGAGGTGATGCGGCGCAAGTCGGACGACCACGCGGCGAGTCACAAAAACACCGTCAACCAGTTTGCGCACCTCGTGTCCTCCGTCATCTTCAGCGTCGGCTACTTCACCGTGTGGAGCAACTGCACCGCGACGATGGTTCTCGGACTGTGTTCGCTGTTCCTCAGGCAGGCTGGCCACGCGGTTTTCGAGCCCCCGTGCCACGACGAGGAGGAGCTCCTGTTGGGTTTCAACACCCGGTCCAAGTGCTTCGTGGTGGCGGGGTACACCCTCGCGCCGCTCATCTCCCTGCTGCGGTTAGGGCCGAACGACCCGACGCTGGAGCCCATCGCCAGGGCGTGGCTCAACGTCACCCTCTTCTTCGTCCTCGGGCACACCGGGCTTCTTTGGATGCAGTACGGGTTCCGCATCGCGTCCGTGTGGCTGGTCAAGCTGGTGACGGATCCGTTCACCGACGTGTACGCGTACCACCCAGCCGCGGTGAACGTGTGGACGACGAAGGATTGGAAGACGGCGACGTGGGAGAACTTCCAGTCGCACCTCAGGGGGGCGACTGCCAAGGATGGCGGAGCGAAGAGCGCGGAGGAGAAGAAGACGCAGTAGACGCGAGCGGACGGTAGCGAGCGACTGAAATTTCAATTCACGTTACAAACGATTCTGTTTCATGGACCGACTTTTACGCGCCAGCTTCGATGAGCGCCTTCTCGCAACCGCAGTGTCCGTTGTTTTTTGCCATGGCGAGGGGGGTTAAGCCATTTCTGTCCGACAGGTGTACGTTCGCGCCCGCCTTTATGAGCTGGTGAACAACTTGCGTGCAGCCGAACAGAGCTGCAAGGAACAGGGGTGTCCCACCGTGCGACCTTATGTTGACATCAGCCCCTGCATCAATCAGCACCTTCACCACCGCCTCATGACCACGCTTAGCAGCGATATGCAAGCCATTATATTCGATCCATACTTCAGGCCACCGTAGGTTCACGCCTCGTTCAGAGTCCAGTCTCCCAGACTCCACAAAGGCCCTGACCGCGGGCAAGTTCATGTGCCTTGCCGCCCAGCACATAGGGGTTAGCTGCTCTGTACAGATCCGCTGCGGACCAAGCTCCATCTTCGCCACGTGCAACTTCTCATCGACAGACGACAAACCTGGCACGCTCCACACCGCATCCCTGTACGACTTGCTCACCTGCGCCAAGTTGAGGGTAGATATCCAGTCGAGCTTGGGCACTATCTCAGCGGCGAACACGTCCGGCAGGTTCACGGCGACAGCCTCGACGATGGACACGGTGCCGCTCCGCAGGGACATGAGTGTCGTGGGAGAGGATGACATGCTGAGCGTAGTATCGTTCTTCTCCAGCTCGATATCGGGCTTGCGCTTCTTGGTCTCCATGGCGTCGTCGGAAGTGCGAGAGGAGTGCCTTCGGTCGTTGTTTTCTCAGATCAAGTGTTAGGGTTAGTTTGAACTTTCTCCGCCCCCTTTGCACTCCCCCCCCACGTCGCCCACGATGCCGCCCAAGTCCAAGTCGAACAAGAAGAAGAAGAAGTGCGTAGAGTCCAAGCCCCCTGCGCTCGAGTGCACCCTGGCGGACCCGCCGCCCAGCATCAGTCGGCTCCTCCAGGATTTGAACCCTTTGAACCTCTTGAAGACGGTCTGCGCTCACCCCGGCTGCACCGCACCCGCACACAAGAAGTGCTCTGTCTGTGAGGGCGTCAGGTACTGCTCTAAGGCTCACCAGACGCTCAACTGGCAAATGCACAAGCTCGTGTGCGAGCCCGTCGATAAGCAGATCAACCACGGGACGCGCTTTGACACCCCGGGGCCCTCGCCGCACGCAAACCTCCCGTCGGCTCCCGGGAGGTGGACCGTCGGCGAGACCACCGAGAACGCCAGGCTTAAGACTGAATACATCATGGGCAACGGGGGCCTGATGCAGGAGGTC
>Ga0302116_1000256_pt1 | contig 31544 bp, 26 predicted proteins | sample AG5_SCM_MG_FD_203124 | JGI IMG/M metagenome (GOLD analysis project Ga0302116, IMG submission 203124) | Marine microbial communities from Western Arctic Ocean, Canada - AG5_SCM | ecosystem: Environmental > Aquatic > Marine > Oceanic | place: Canada: Western Arctic Ocean | collected 2017-10-01 | reverse complement strand
CCAGTGGCCGCGCCATTGTCCCCAGTGGAGCCAGTACCGGCGCCCATGAAGCCCATGAGCTGAGGGACGGTGGAGACCGCTACATGGGTAAAGGCGTCACCAAGGCGGTGGATCACATCGAAGATCGAATTGCTCCAGCGCTCTGTGGCCTTTCGGCTCTGGATCAGGCCAGCGTGGACGCAGCCATGATTGAACTCGACGGCAGCGACAACAAATCGGGCCTGGGCGCCAATGCCATTCTCGCGGTGAGCATGGCAACGGCTCGTGCCGCAGCCAATGGCTTAGGCCTGCCTCTCTATCGCTATCTCGGAGGCCCGATGGCAACGCTGCTGCCAGTGCCTTTGATGAATGTGATCAATGGGGGCGCCCATGCCGCCAACAACTTGGATTTCCAAGAGTTCATGCTTGTTCCGCATGGCGCACCCAATTTCAGAGAGGCTTTGCGGATGGGCACTGAGGTGTTTCACACCCTGAAAAACCTGCTCAGCGAACGTGGCATGAGTACGTCCGTGGGCGATGAAGGCGGCTTCGCTCCTGATCTCGGCAATGAGGAAGCCGGAGAGATCCTGGTCCAGGCCATCGAGAAAGCTGGATACAAGCCAGGGGAACAAATTTCGCTGGCGCTCGATGTAGCGAGCACCGAGTTTTACAGCGATGGCCGCTATGCCTTCAGTGGTGGCAGTTATTCCAGTGCCGAGATGGTGGACCAGCTGGAACAACTCGTGAATCGCTTCCCAATCATTTCGATTGAGGACGGCCTCGCAGAAGACGACTGGGACGGTTGGGCCCTGCTGACCGAGCGCCTCGGCAAACGCGTTCAACTCGTTGGAGATGACCTGTTTGTCACCAATACCAAACGCCTGCAACGGGGCATCGATGCCAATACCGCCAATTCGATCCTGATCAAAGTGAATCAAATCGGCTCATTGACCGAAACGCTTCAAGCCATCGACCTAGCCGGTCGGTCTGGGTACACCAGCGTGATTAGCCACCGCAGCGGCGAAACAGAAGACACAACTATTGCTGATTTAGCCGTCGCCACGCGCGCAGGCCAGATCAAAACTGGTTCGCTAAGCCGCAGCGAGCGCGTCGCCAAATACAACCAGCTGCTGCGTATTGAGGACGAGCTTGGCAATCAAGCGGTGTATGCCGGCGCAACAGGCCAAGGTCCACGAGGTCGCGACTAATGCCTGCCCCTATTTCGTAAGAGCCTGACCATGAATAGATCAATCATCGCAAGATCGCTCCTTGCGATATCGATCACTACGTCCGTTTTCTCCCCAGTTTGGGCCTCTACCGAAGTTTCAGAGGACGTGCATGAGAAGTGCCTCAAAGCAGCAGATTATCTAGGTTGCGTTGAAGCTCAAACGGACGGAATTTCTCCAATTACAACATCAAAAAAAGTTGACAGATTCGGACTTCCAACACCCGGTGGGGCCGTTGCTCATGTCAGAAGAGATGGAGAAATTAGTTATTTCTTCCCTAATTCTGTCGTTGCATTAAAGAATAAAAACAAGTATGGACGTTACTTATCGTGGCAATACACCTATCATTACAACGATCCTGGAACTCGTAGCTATTGGAGGCCAGGCACTTATCGATGTACTGGGCAAGGCATCTTCAGACAATGCGTCCAGACACCATCTGTATATGTGAGAGGGCGTCCCTCCGGACCACGCAGCACTAGCTGGAAAGTATTAGGTGATTGCGTTGATTACACCGCTAAATGGGAAAATGACGGCGAGTCATGGAAATCAGTGAATGGCGGGCGCAAATTTGAATCAGAAAAGCTTGAAGAAGCCCTTGAAGTGCTCAATGGCTATTGCCCAAAAATTAATCAACTAAAACAATCTCCAAGAGCTATTTAGTCGATCAACTGCAAGCAATCGGCTGTTAAACAAGAATATAAAAATCAGGATGAATGCTCAGTTCCTGACAACGTCTCAATCCTTCCATCCCGGCGCAATTTCAGTTGCAGCTTCAGCCAGCCCATTCCTACAGGTAGAGCCGCTCCTAAGGGAAGTAAAGCCCAAAGTGGCCTAGAGCTAGCCCCCATCAAAGCGGCCGCCACGGCAAGGCCGCCAAGCAAAACCGATTGGCCGATCGAATGCTGGGCCGTGACCATTCTCCGGAACTGACGGTCCGATTCACCCATGCGGATCTGGAGTTGCAGATCCCCTTGCTCCAGGCGCTCAAGGCTTTCATCCAACCGACGAGGAAGTCCAACAGCCCTTGAGCTGATGGCACCGACCTGACGGCCAAATTCATTCAAAAGATCGTTAGAGCCAGATCCACTGGAAGTCATGAGCGGCAGCAAATAGGGCTTGGCAATCGCCACAAGGCTAAAGCCGGGATCAAGACTTTTGCCAACCCCTTCAAAGGTGGAAAGGGCACGCATCACAAAGATCAGCTCCACTGGCAAGCGAAACGGCTGCCCGTACACCAGTTCGTAAAGGTCGCCCGAGAGTTTTTCAATCACTGAGCTACTGAATGGCGGTGTGAGCGCCTCCTTCAGCATTAGACGCACCAAGCGGCGCACCGGCCCCACGTCAACACCAGTGGCGATCACTCCAGCCGCTTGCATCTCATCAACAAGCGACGCAGCATCCCTTGCAGCGGCTGCTCTCACCATCCCCCCCAAACGCCTGCGTAGTCGCTCGGAGAGTTGACCCATCATCCCGAAGTCGTAGTAAATCAGCGCTCCATCAGCCGCAACGGCCAAATTCCCTGGATGGGGATCGGCATGGAAAAAGCCGTAGCGCACGAGCTGCTGCAAATAGCTAGCCGAGCCGATCTCCGCCACCTTGGACGGATCAATTCCAGCGTCTAGAAGAGCCGCACGATCATTGATTTTGATCCCTGGCAAGTAGTCAAGACACAGCACGCGTCTGGTGCTGAGCTCCCAGATCACCCCAGGCACGCGGATGTTCGGATCATCGAGAAACTGCTGTCGGAACCGTGCGGCGTGCTGAGCTTCAAGACGAAAATCAAGCTCTAGCAGCAACACACGCCTGCACTCCTTTGCAATTGGAACCCAATCGCGACCACGTCCCCATTGGGGATGACGCTGCAGCACGGCTGCCACCTGCTGCATCACTTCTAGATCCAGCCGAAACACACTCTCCAGTCCGGGGCGCTGAATCTTCAGCACCACCTGGCGACCACTGCGAAGACTCGCCCGATGCACCTGGGCCAAGGAAGCCGCCGCGATGGGCTGCTCATCTAAATCAATGATTTCTGCGCAGCGAGCACCAAGCTCCTCCTCAAGAACAGACTGGGCACGGTCAAAGGAAAAAGAAGGAACACGGTCCTGCAGTGCCGCCAATTCAGAGACCCAACCGGCTGGCAACACATCAGGCCGAGCCGACAGCAACTGACCGAGCTTGATAAAAGCCGATCCAAGATAAAGCAGCTCCTGCGTCAGCCAGCGTGCACGCAACTGTTGGCGAGCTTCACGCCGCTCCGAAGTTGGTCCGCCCGGATAACTGAAGTCTCTGGCATCCCACCACAGAAACAACAGCAGGATCAGAACAGCACGCCAAATACGTAGTCCGCGGAACGCTTTACGCAGCAGGACCTTCAAGCGAGTGAACAGGATCACGACCGCTCCTCAATCCGCATCCCTAGTTCAGCAACCCGAGCTCGCAGCTGATCAATCTTGGTTTGCAAGCTCTCCTCTTCCACGGATAAAGCAGGAGAAGACACCGCCTCCGCGCCCAATCCATCTCCTTCTCGCCCAAGTCTCTCTGCTTCAGCCTTCACTTCTTCCTGAAATAAGTCCCATTCCTGGCGAACGCGATCGGGCGCATCTTGCACTAACACTGCCAGTCCAGCAGCGGCATCAGCCACACCGTGACCCATCCGAGCAATCACACGATGCATCGCCGCTCTGAGCAGAGCATCTCGGGAGGTCATGGCCATTCGTCTCAACCCTGGAACTGTGGCAGATACAGCCCCCGATCAGCGACGCTCGATCAAGGAGCGGGAGGCGCCTCAACTGGAGTGAAGAAGAGATCTGTTGCCTCCGGCGCGTCTTCAATAACAACGGAATCAATCACCACTTGAGCTTCCAGCTCTAACGCGGGGGTCGGCTGAGCTAACTCGGGGGCCTCGGTCGGCAACGCGTTTGGCGCCTCCAGAGGGAGCTCTGAGTCCATCAACGCAGGGGACGCTTCGGTCTCATTCAGAGTCGTTTCGTTCAGCGTTGGGGTGCCCTCAAGGGGACGGGCCGTGTTAAGCACGGCTTGCTGAGTGCGATCACGCTCCATCGCGGCTGCGGCGATGCGCTCAGCCTCCTCTTTCGCTTTTCGCTGCTTTAATTCCTCGGCGAGCTTGGCTTTTTTGAGCTCATTTGCCTGCTTGGATGCCTTGGCATCAGTTAATTCCTTAGCTGCAACATCAGCCTCAAGCGCCCCGGTGTCTCCATAGCGAAGCCGCAGCGCCTCAAGGCTTTCCCCGGGAAATGCACGTGCCTTAAAAGATTGAAGCTCAGATTGCTCTAAGCCAGATCGGATCAAAATAAAGCGCTGTGTAATGCCGTAACCGAGCGCGAAACATGCCCCTGCCACCAAAGGGCCGACCCAGAAGCGCGGACGAGCCTGACGCTTGGTCTTCGCCGTAGAGGAGGCATTGGTCTCAGCGGGCATCTGTAGGTCTTCCTCAGCGCAACCATTCTCGCAGCGCTGTCCAGGCCTCAGGTTGTGTAGTCGGCATTAATACGAACGTACTGATCGGAAAGATCGCATCCCCAGGCGATTGCCTGACCAGCGCCATCACCAAGAGAAAGGCGAATCTGCACCGTGTCATCCACGAGATAACCACCACAAGCGCGTTCACTGAGATACGCAGACGCTGCAGCCCGATCAAATGGCAAGGGCTGTCCATCTGACATCAGCTGATGCGGTCCGATCCAAAGAGCCACGGCCTCGGCAGAAAACTCCACACCAGCACGACCAGCTGCCGCCACGATGCGTCCCCAATTGGGATCCCTTCCGTGAACCGCCGTCTTCACCAGCGACGAGCCACAAATGGTGCGCGCGATCTGTCTCGCCTCCGTCTCTAAATCGGTGCCCTCCACCTGCACTTCCATCAGGCAGGTGGCGCCCTCACCATCTCGAGCAATGGAGCGAGCCAAATGCTGGGCCACCAAGGTCAGCCCCTCCTCCAGTGCCTCGAGCTGATCCTCTGGCAGCACATCACCTGCCGCAAAAGCCAAGAAGGTGTCATTAGTGCTGGTGTCGCCGTCCACAGTGATGGCGTTAAACGAACGATTCACCGCCCTGCAAACCATGTCTTGCCACAGGTCACAAGCGACAGCGACATCACAGCTGAGATATCCGAGCATCGTGGCCATGTTGGGGTGAATCATCCCGGACCCCTTCGCCATCCCGCCGATCCGCACCCTGCGCCCAGCCAACACAGCCTCTAAGGCGATCTGCTTCTCCACCAGATCCGTGGTGAGGATGGCCTTAGCAGCTGCAGCGCCCCCATCAGGGTCCAAGGCGCTCACCAAAGGATCCACCGCGGCAAGAAGGGGATCGATCACGATCGGCACACCGATCACCCCGGTGGAGCAAATCAAGACTTCGTCCTGGGAGCAACCCAGACGATCTGCAACCGCTTCTGTAATCAGAAGGCTGTCAGCCAGACCCCGATCGCCGGTGCAGGCATTGGCCTGCCCTGAATTGGTCACCACGGCACGAACGCGACCGGACGTCACCTGCAGACGATCCGCACAAAGATCCACGCATGCGGCACGAACGACTGATGTGGTGAAGGTGCCAGCACAGACCGCATCGTCTGGCGCCAGCAAAAGGGAGAGGTCAGGTTTTCCTGATGGCTTGAGGCCCGCACTTAAGCCCGCCGCCTGAAAGCCAATAGGTGCAGTGATTCCTCCAGAGATTGGAGACCAGATCAGAGATTGCGTCATTGATCAGGGTGCAAGGCCAACCGAGCAGCTCTTTCTACGCTTTTTACGACGGCAGCGCCCAGGTCTGAAAGAGACTGCAAGGTCATACTTTCAAGGGTGGGGCCTTATCCCTTGAGTGGAGTTCACCGCTGGCAAGGACTGCAACGGCGCATCGGCCTAACTGGTGGGATCGCTAGTGGCAAAAGCAGCGTTGGCCGTTTTCTAGAACAACAGGGCATTGCCGTTCTGGATGCAGATCTCTATGCCCATGAAGCTTTAGCTCCGGACACTCCGACGACTCGTGCGGTGCTGGAGCGCTACGGCGCAAAAGTGCAGAGCGCGCTCAGTAAGGGGCTGGACCGTGCGGCACTCGGCTCCATCGTGTTCAGTGATCCACAAGAACGGACTTGGCTGGAAGCTCAACTGCACCCGTTGGTACGACAACGTTTCGACCAGGAGCTGCAGACGCATGTTGGCGAGAGAGTCATGGCATTGATGATCCCTCTACTTTTTGAAGCTGGGCTGGAAAGTCTTTGCTCGGAGGTCTGGGTGGTGCACTGCTCGCCAACCCAGCAAAGACAGCGACTAATGACGCGTAATCGGCTCTCTCCTGAGGAGGCCGAGCAACGCATCAGAGCCCAATGGCCTATGGATCGCAAAACTGAACTTGCCGACTGTGTCATCAAAAACGGGGGCATGCCGCTGAGCTGGACGTCACAGGTCCGTGAACTCCTCAGTGCAACTCCGCCACTTGATTGATCAGATCCGTTCAACGAAAACCAAATTCCAGACAACGACCAAAGCGGCAGCGAACGCCAGGCAACAGGAGGCGCAGAGATCAAGCGACCTATCGGCAGAGCATGAACATCACGCGTGACTCCTTAGTCGGACCCTGTCACATCAGATGCCTTGACCAATCGACAAAAAGCTCACTACGTTCCAAGGCTTAGATGCACCAGGTGGCCATGAAACGGTTGGCTTGCTCACTGGGATGGACAACCCTGCTAGTGCTCACAGCGCAGTCTGCACAGAGCGACCCAGTCGAATATCAATGTTTTGAGAGGAGCACGCGACGTCCGGTGGCGGCAAGCCTTGTCGACCTCAGCACGTCTGAAGTGAGCTGCGAGCCCACCACACTGAAACCCCCAAGCGTTGCAACCCCCGAGCAAGAGAGCGGCGCCAAACAAAACCTGCCTCCTGCAGATCCAGAGGTCAGCACCGGCCCCAGCCCTTACGTCGAAATCACACCCGACCCCGAGTTCGTGAATCTGTTTGTCCGCGACAACCCCCTCGCTGCAAGGCGTGCCCTAAATCTGGCTAGAGGGGCAGCAATCCAGCGAAACGGCGGCCTCAGAATCTATCGACCGGGAAGCTGCATGTATGCCAGTGCGAGCAAGAATCCCTGCCTAATCCATGCGGGTCCAGAAGGATTTGAATTCAAGATTCCTGGCGGTACACCCGGCTGGGAACAGGCCGGAGATCCTCCAGCCCTGACAACGCGGATCCTGGTCGCAGCCGATGGCCGCGAATTACTGCAGAGCGACCAATCAGAAGCCGTTATCCCTTGAGCTTTTGACTCAGAATCTGATTGGCCAATTTGGGATCAGCCTTGCCGCCGGTTTTCTTCATCAGCTGACCAACAAAGAAGCCCTGAAGTTTATTTTTCCCGCCACGAAATGCCTCTACCTCATCAGGATGGGCAGCTAGAAGTTCTTCCACGATCGCGGTGATCGCTGCAGGATCACTGATCATCCCCAGTCCACGTTCATCCACAATCGCCTTGGGGGAACCACCCTTCTCAAGAAGCTCGGGAAGAATCTCCTTGGCAATCTTTCCGCTGATCTTGCCGCCATCAATCAGCTTGACCATCTCCGCGAGCTGTTCAGGTCTGAAGGCCAATTCAACGAAGTTCAAACGATTGCTGTTCACATAAGCAGCGATATCACCCGTAATCCAATTCGCTGAAAGCTTGGCGTCTGCCCCGGCAGCCACGACGGTTTCAAAGTACTGCGCCATCGAACGTTCGTCCGTCAGCACACGCGCGTCGTACTGAGATAGCCCAAGGGCATCGGCATAACGATGACGCTTGGCCGATGGCAGCTCAGGCAGTTCACTCCTCCAGGCTTCGCGCTGTTCAACACTCACCTCAATCGGACCAAGATCCGGATCAGGGAAATAGCGGTAATCGCTTGCTCCCTCCTTGCTTCGCATGCTCTTGGTGAGTTGTTTGCTCTCGTCCCAGAGGCGTGTTTCCTGAACGATCGGCTCACCGGTTTCGTAGGCCTTGATCTGACGCTGAATCTCGTATTCGCAAGCCTTCTGGATGGCAGAGAAAGAGTTCATGTTCTTGATCTCAACCTTCGTGCCAAAGGGTGCGTCGGGGCCCCGACGCACTGAGATGTTGACGTCGCAGCGCAGGGAGCCCTCCTGCATATTTCCATCACTCACGCCCAGATAGCGCATGATCCTGCGGATCTCAGATGCGTATTCCGCCGCTTCCCTGCCGTTGCGCAAATCGGGCTTGCTCACGATCTCGGCTAAAGCCACACCTGCTCGGTTGTAATCCACCAACGAATGCGTAGAGCCCGCCAAGCGATCGCTTCCGGCATGCACCAACTTGCCGGCGTCCTCCTCCATATGCAGGCGCTCGATTCCGATCTTTTTCAGATATGTGTCTTTCCCTTTCTCTGCAACTTCCACCTCTATCCAACCTTCTTCTGCAATCGGCTGATCGAATTGAGTGATTTGATAGTTCTTCGGAAGGTCTGGATAGAAATATTGCTTGCGATCGAATTTGCAGTGTTCAGCAATGTTCAGGTTCAGTCCCATCGCAGCCTTAACGGCGTACTCGAGAACTTTTCGATTCAAAACCGGAAGCGTTCCAGGAAGGCCACACACCACGGGATCAATGTGGGTGTTGGGGTCATCCCCGTAAGCAGTGGAGGCGGACGTGAAGATCTTGCTGTTAGTACCCAACTGAACATGGGTCTCTAGACCGATCACGGCCTCCCAAGCCAGTTCCGTTGCTGCAGGTGCCGCCATCAGCTTTGAGCGCTATCAAACCACTCCGATCCTATGAAATAAATGGAGACGCCATCCTGTTGAGAGAACTTCGGAGTGGAGAAGCTGCTGAATCAACCATGAGCAATGAGCAAGTGCTGATCCTTGGCGGCGGACTGATGGGCCTGGCAATCGCTCATCAGCTGGCCCGGCGTGGCCGTTCCGTGACCGTGCTGAGCCGGCGACGCAGCGAAGCCGCAGGTTTTGTCGCAGCTGGCATGCTGGCCCCCCATGCCGAAGGATTGCGTGGCGACCTATTGCAACTTGGCCAACTGAGCCTGGAGCGGATTCCACGCTGGGTGGCACAGATTGAAGCCGATAGTGGATTGCCATGCGGGCTTCGCGCCACAGGGATTGTGGTGCCCTTCAAGGATGAAGAGGAAAGGGATCGGTATCCAACCGCCGCCTATGGAGAAGCCTTGAACAGTCAACGACTTGAGCAACTACTGCCTGGTATCGCTCCGGCCTGGCAGGCCGGTCTGCTGTTTGACCAAGACGGGCAAATAGACAATCGCCGCCAACTCATGCGCGCCTTAGAGAGTGCTTGCGTAGACAGGGGAGTGCACTTCCAGGAAGGAGTGGAAGTTCTTGAGCTGCTGAAACAAGACGGACAGCTCACAGGGGTTCGAACCCGAGATTCAGAGGGAATCCTTTCGACTCTTAACTGCGATACAGCAGTCCTCTGCAGCGGAGCATGGAGTGCCCAACTTCTTCCTGAATTGCCGGTGTTTCCCGTGAAAGGGCAGATGGTGTCACTACAGACTCCAAGAGGCGCCCTCAGGCACGTGATTTTCGGTCCTGGCACTTATCTAGTCCCTCGTGAGGATGGTCTCGTGGTCGCAGGAGCGACCTCAGAGCCAGAAGCTGGCTTCAATGAAGGGTTAACGCCCCAAGGGCAACAAAGTCTCAACCAAGGGATCGCAGCACTGCTTCCCGATGCTGTGAACTGGCCACCGATGGAACGTTGGTGGGGATTTCGTCCCTGCACTCCAGACGAGGGCCCACTGCTAGGGCAAGGGCCAATCTCTGGGCTTTGGCTGGCCTGCGGCCATCACCGTAATGGCGTGTTGTTAGCAGCAATCACAACAGAATTGTTGGCTGACGCCATGACAGGCCATGCCACAAGTTCTGAAGCCATCAGGCTGCTCAGCGCCTTCCGCTGGGACCGATTCAGTGACTGAATCGCTAAAAAAAGCCCCCGAAGATGCATCTCGAGGGCAAACAGGCAAGAAACCTATGGGAACGAGGAACGATCAGCCCTCGACGCGCCAGCTTTGATCAGAAGGAGTCCAATCGCTCAATTCAGAAGGCTGGAACCAAAGCCCAATTTCAAATGCAGCCGTCTCTGGTGCATCAGAGCCATGAATCACATTGCGGCCAATGTTGATCGCCAAGTCGCCGCGAATGGTGCCGGGCTCAGCCTCCAAAGGCTTGGTAGCACCAATCATTTTGCGCGCACTTGTGATCACACCATCACCTTCCCAAACCATGGCCACCACTGGGCCTGAGGTAATGAAGTCCACCAAACCCGAAAAGAAGGGGCGCTCTTTGTGCACTCCGTAGTGCTGTTCAGCCAGCTCACGGCTTGGGGTGAGCTGCTTCATCCCCACCAGCTTGAAGCCCTTGCGCTCAAAGCGACCCAGGATCTCGCCCACAAGACCGCGTTGAACGCCGTCGGGCTTGATAGCAATAAAAGAGCGTTCGGCAGCCATAACGTTGAAAAAACCGTCGTCATCGTCAATGCCAGATGCCCTAATTGGCAAGCACCGGTGTGGCAATGGGGGTGAAGCTCCTTAGATTCCCCCCATCTGATCAATCTCTGTTTCCATGGTGCTCGCCGACTCCATCACCTGGACGGGGAGCGATAGCGCCCAGCTTTATGGGCTGGAACGCTGGGGTGATCCTTACTTCTCCATCAACCCACGCGGGCATGTAAGCGTGCAACCACGCGGAGACCGTGGCGGAAGTCTTGATCTGATGGAGCTGGTGGCGGGCCTGCAGGACCGCAGCCTTGGACTGCCCCTACTAATCCGCTTCGACGACATTCTCGAAGACAGACTGGAACGCCTGCACGCTGCATTCGAACGGGCGATTACCCGCTACGACTACGAGGGGCGCTATCAGGGCGTCTTCCCGGTGAAGTGCAACCAACAGCGCCACGTAGTGGAAGAGCTTGTGACCTGCGGGAGGCGCTGGCATTTCGGTTTAGAGGCAGGCAGCAAGGCCGAACTCCTGATCGCTCTCTCCTTGATGGATGACCCTGAGGCCCTTCTGATCTGCAACGGCTACAAAGATCAGCGGTATATCGAAACCGCAATTTTGGCCAGACGGCTTGGCAGAAAGCCAGTAGTCGTGATCGAACAACCAGACGAAGTGCAGCGCATCATTGATGCAAGCCAGGAGCTTGGAGCCGCACCGCTCATCGGGATTCGCGCTCGGCTCTCCAGCCGAAGCACCGGACGTTGGGGAAGCTCCGTAGGGGATAAAGCGAAATTTGGGCTACCCGCACCCGAAATCATTAGAGCAGTTGAGGCCCTTCGGGACGCCAACCTGCTCAGCGAGCTGCGCCTTTTGCATTTCCATGTGGGCAGCCAAATCAACGACATCGCCGTTGTGAAAGATGCCTTACAAGAGGCTTCACGCTTGTATGTAGAGCTGCATGCCCTTGGAGCCCCGATGGGCTACTTGGATGTGGGCGGTGGTCTCGGGATCGACTACGACGGCAGTCGCACGGCCACGGCGGCCTCAACCAACTACTCCCTGCAGAACTACGCCAACGACGTAGTCGCAACCGTGAAAGAAGGATGTGAGCCCAAAAACATTCCCGTACCAACGCTCGTCAGCGAAAGCGGTCGAGCGATCGCGAGCCATTTCTCAGTGCTGGTGTTCAACGTTCTCGGTAGTGGTGGCCTACAGCAACCTGCACCGCCGGTTGAGCACGATGAACCCCTGATCGTTCGCAATCTGCGCGAAACCTTTCAAGGCATTGAAGCCTTACCCACCGAAACTCCTGTTGACCCATCTCGGCTGCAAGAAGCCTGGAACGATGCGCTCAAGTTCAAAGAAGATGCATTGGCGGCGTTCCGACTCGGCTATCTGAGCTTGAAAGAACGGAGCATGGCAGAACAACTCACCTGGGCATGCGCCAGGGCCTTGCTCGATCGTCTACACGATGTAGCAAAACTGCCCGACGACCTCAAAACACTGCCAGCTGTCTTGGCAGAGACCTACTACGCCAACCTTTCGATCTTTCGCTCCGCTCCAGATACATGGGCCATCCAGCAACTCTTTCCATTGATGCCACTGCATCGTCTCAACGAACAACCCACGCGTCTCGGCCATTTCGCCGATTTAACCTGCGACTCCGATGGCAAATTAAATCGTTTCATCAATGATGGACAAAGCAAGCCTCTACTTGAGCTGCATCCCCTTAAACCCAATGAGCCTTATTTGATCGGGATGTTTCTTGGCGGTGCCTATCAAGAAGTGATGGGCAATCTGCATAACTTGTTTGGAAGCACCGATGCCGCTCACATCCGCTTATCCCCAGGAGGCGAATACCAAGTGGACCATGTTGTTCGTGGTGACACAAACGCAGAAGTACTAGAAATAATGGAACATGACCCAGATCTGCTGCTGGAACGTTTGCGAATGGCCAGCGAGAAGGCAATCAGCAGCGGTCAACTGCGTATTAACGAAGCACGGCGGCTGATGGATCATCTGGAAAGCAGTTTACGACAGAGCACTTACTTGCAAAGCTGAATTGATGCACGAACGAGACGAAGATTGGCACTTGCTAATACTTTTCGGCTCCATTTAGAGAGCTAAATGCAACTGACAGAGCAAAACAACTGTCAACCATGAGGGCAATGTTTAGGGGCACACACAAGCTTCGTGTTCATAATGACGCAACCGCACTTTTGCAATGCAGCTCAAATTGCACGAACGTCTTCAGAATTTGAAGATGGTGGCCAGCCTGGCTACTTTTCTGAAAAATCCAGGCTCCCTTAACAGCATCTTTGCCGTCTCGAACAGCATCAAAGACGGACCACTGGGCGAACAAACCGTGCGCCACCTTCTCTCGCACAATCAGTTCAAAGCACTCGTGGATGAAGGCTGGAGACCGGATCCCATTGACCTACAAAAACTGCAAACGCTGCCTGAGGGAAGCCTTGGACGCTGCTATGCCAATCAGCTGATCAGTCTTGGAATCACTCCCGACACCCTGATCGATCCCTCGCCTGTGACCAACGCAAACGAGTTCGTGATTCACCGGCTCAAAGAAACGCACGACATCGTGCATGTGCTCACAGGGTTTGGCATTGATGGCATCAGCGAGATCGGTCTTCAGGGATTCAACCTCGCTCAAAACCGCTCTCCTCTTGCCGTCATGCTGATTTTTGGATCCATGCTCAGCAGCCTGCAAAACGACGAGCCACTCGAACCCCTGCTGCGCGCGCTGGCCCATGGCTTCCAAATGGGTCTTGATGCAGAGCTGGTTGTGAGCCGAAAACTCGAAGAAGGATGGGATCGTCCGCTCAAAGATTGGCGCAAAGAATTAAAGCTGCCCTTAGAGACTGAGGCTTAAACGAATTCAACAAGCCCAATCAACAGGGCCTCTCCGACTTGCACTGTTGATTGCGAAAGCTTCCTAACAGTCATCCCAACTTCTGATTTAAGTCCGCGCTAGCCGCCTCAAGCGCCCCATCCAGAGCGGCTCCATCGCGACCACCCGCTTGAGCCAGATTCGGGCGGCCGCCGCCGCCGCCGCCGCAGAGCTTGGCAATCGCACCAATGAACTTGCCCGCCTGCTGACCTTGAGCGATCACGGCTTTGCCGAAAGCTGCCACCAAAATCACCTTCCCTTGATCGTTCGGATCTGGCAAACCTCCCAACACAACAGCACTGGCATCGCCCAACTGATCCAGCAATCCCAAAGCGGCGCCCTGTAAGCCGTCACCATCCACACCATCAAGACGGGCCACCAACAGCTGGTACTCACCAACAGCTACGGCTTGGGTTGCCAAGGCCGCTGACTTCGCGACCGCTAATTCAGCCCGTGCGGCAGTCAGCGCTTTTTGGCTGCTCTTCAGTTCCTCCTGCAACGCCACAACGCGCTCAACAATCTCGCCGGGCTGCGCCTTAAAGCGATCACCGAGCTGTTTTACCACAACCTCACGCTCATTGAGATACGCCAGCACAGAAGCACCAGCCACCGCTTCAATCCTGCGGATCCCAGCGGCAACACCGCTTTCGCTCACGATCTTGAACAGACCAATCTCGGCCGTGTTGCTCACATGCGTGCCACCACACAGCTCCATCGATACACCAGGAACATCAACCACGCGCACCACGTCGGCATACTTCTCGCCAAACATCGCCACGGCGCCAGCAGCCTTTGCTTGATCAATCGCCATCTCGTTGACGTCGAGACCGTGCGCATCGCTGATCCAGTCATTAATCAGGGCTTCGATCTGCTCAAGCTCCGCAGGCTTCACCGCCCGCGGACAGTGGAAGTCGAAGCGCAGCCGCTCGAAGTTGACCAGGGAGCCAGCCTGGCCGATCCCCTCATCCACCACCTGTTTGAGTGCTGCCTGGAGCAAGTGGGTGGCCGTGTGATTCGCCTGAGCGCGACGGCGGCAGGCGCGATCGACTTGACCATGCACCACATCACCAACTACGAGGCAGCCACGTTGAACCCTGCCGCTATGGACGAACACCCCGCGGTTGCGGCTGACGCCCTCAATGACGACGATCAAACCGTTGCCATCAGCTCCATCGCCGACCAGCAGGCCGCGATCACCCACCTGTCCACCGCCCTCGCCATAGAAAGGTGTGCTGTCCAGAAGCACCTGCACCGCATCGCCATCTGCGGCTGATGCAGCCGCTTCACCGTTGACTAATAACGCCTGCACCGTGCTGCTACTCGACGCTGAGAGTTCATACCCCTCAAATGCCGTGGCATTGAGATCCGCCGCCACTTGATCGATCGCATCCTGGAGTGTGAGATCAATGCTCACCGCCGCGGCCTTCGCCCGCTGACGCTGTTGCTCCATCGCCTGCTCGAATCCGGCCAGATCAACATCAAGGCCCTGCTCTTCGGCAATTTCCTGGGTGAGCTCCAGGGGGAAGCCATAGGTGTCATAGAGCTCAAAGGCTTGGGCACCACTGATCTGTTTGGGCTTGCTCTCGAGAACCTCTGCTAGCAACTTTTCCCCGCGCTCCAAGGTTTCCAAAAAGCGCGACTCCTCCCTCTGAAGCTCGGCCAAGATCACCTCCTGCCGCTCAAGCACCGACGGATGGGCGTCCTTTAGGAGCGCGATCGAAGCCTGTCCCATCCTGACAAGGAGAGGCTTATGGATACCCAACAAACGGCCGTGCCGCACCACCCGGCGCAACAGACGGCGCAGGATGTACCCCCGCCCCAAATTGCTTGCCGTAACGCCATCACAAATCAGCTGCGTCACAGCACGGCTGTGGTCACCAATCACTTTCAGAGACGTTTGTTTTGCAACGTCGAGCTGGTGATAGTCGACCCCAGCAAGATCAGCCGCCGCTTGAATCAGTGGAAAGATCAGATCTGTTTCATAGTTGTTGGGCACCCTCTGCAGGATCTGAGCCATACGCTCAAGACCCAGACCGGTGTCGATGTTCCGATTCGCGAGCGGCGTGAGGGTGCCCTCAGCGTCGCGGTTGTATTGCATAAACACCAAGTTGTAAAACTCGATGAAGCGGTCGTCGTCCTCGAGATCGATTTCTTCATCACCGAGTTCGGGCTTGAAGTCGTAGTAGATCTCCGAGCAGGGGCCACAGGGCCCGGTCGGGCCAGACGCCCAAAAGTTATCCGCTTCGTCCATGCGGATGATCCGCTTGGGGTTCACCCCCACCACATCGCGCCAAATCTGTTCCGCCTCATCGTCTTCTCGGAAGACGCTGACCACCAGATGCTTGGGGTCGATACCAAAAACATCCGTACTCAGCTCCCAGGCCCACTCAATCGCCTGCTGCTTGAAATAATCGCCAAAGGAAAAGTTACCGAGCATCTCAAAAAACGTGTGATGCCGCGCCGTACGGCCCACGTTTTCGATGTCGTTGGTGCGAATGCACTTTTGGCTACTGGTGGCCCGCGGCGCTGGCCGCTTCTGCTGCCCGAGGAAGACCGGCTTAAAAGGCAACATCCCCGCGATGGTGAGCAACACCGTGGGATCCTCAGGAATCAGGGAGGCGCTTGCCATCACCTTGTGGCCTCGTTCCTCGTAGAAGCTCAGGAATGCCGCCCGAATCTCCGCACCGGTGCGGGGGGTGGCAGCAGCGGATCGCGACGAACGTGCAACAGCCATGGCGGATTCCGCGTCAACAACAGATCGAACGGTCATGATCGCCCCTGAGCCGCCGCGCACCGTCGTCGCACCGTCTCCTGCCACCGACAGCCGTGATCGACTGCGCCGCCTCTCCATTGGCTGGGCCTGCCTTGCTGGCGTAACAGCTGGCCTTTGCAGCCTTCCATTCGGCCTTGAAATGGCTGTCCGATCCTGTGGCTGCGGATTGTTTTATGGCCTTCTCGCCTTCCATCTGGAGCGCGTTGACTCCAACGACTCCCACCTACGTGCAGGTCTCGTGGGAGCGGTCTGTGGGTTACGAAGCCTGGGGATGTCGTTACCTTCCCCCTTGGCAGGGGCCGATGCCCTGGCAATATTGGTATTGGATCTCCTCATTGGGTGGTTGCCGTTGATCGGCAGTGCACTCGTGCTTTACGGAACCCAACGCATGTTTTCTGCGTCGCGGCCATGAGCCTGCTGCACGCCACCTGGCTTCCGGCCATTCGTACTCCTACCAGCTCTGGACGAGCTGCCCTATTGGTGTGGGCTGACACCTGGCGCGTTGCCGAACCTGCAGGCCCAGGGACAACCCCTGCGCTTCACCCCTTCACCCTCAGCCCAGATGATCTCAGGGCCTTGCTGACGGAACGGGATCTCTTGCCCGACGGCATCATTGATGCCACGGCATGCCTCACCCTGCCAAGCCGCAGCGTGAAGCCCCGGAAGAAACGCGGCACAGAGACCAGCAGCACTGAAGAACCGGGCTGGACAGGCCTTCCCTTGCAAGCTGGAGAGCCGATCCCCAAACAAACAGAATGGTGGCCTTGGCAGGTACAGGGCCTCGCCATTGAACCCATGGCAGCTACCGCCTGGCTCTCCAAACTGCCTCTTTCTGGACGACATCCTGAGTTGGCTGATGAGTTGCGCTGGTGGAGTCACATGCAGCGTTGGTCCCTCAGCCTCGTAGCCCGAAGTCGCTGGCTCCCGCAAGTGGAGCTGAGCAAGGGCGAGGGCTATCCCCATCGCGCCCGCTGGGTGCCGCTCCTGAATCGGGAAGAAGACCGGCGCCGTCTTGAGGACCTGGCCTCTGGGCTTCCTCTCGTTGCCACCTGTGCCCTGCCTTGGCGAGAACCCACTGGCAAACGCAGCAACCGGATCACAAGGCTCAGGCCAGAAGCCATGCGCGCCGCGAATCCAGTGGCTTGCTGCCGGCCTCGCAGCGGACGACTACGGGTCGCCACTCTGTTGGCCGACCTGATGGACGCGCAACTGCGCAAAGGCTTCACCCCTGACCATGACGGTTTGGATCCCCTGCTACGGGCCTGGGAAGAGGCCTTGAGCTCGGATTCCGGTGAGCTCAAGCTCAGCGATGAAGAAAGCGAACGCTTAGCCATCGCCAGTCATCACTGGCGTGAAGGGGTTGCTGGAAATGTGGCAGCTGCCCGCGCCTGCTTGGAGCTAGCAACACCAGCAGACGATGAGGACCTTTGGCCGCTTCGCTTCTTTCTGCAAGCGGAGGCAGATCCAACCCTCAAGCTGCCCGCGGGAGCGGCCTGGGCTGCAGGCCCCAGCGGCCTCCAACTTGGGGAAATCAAGGTGGACCAACCCAGCGAGGTCTTGCTCGAGGGCATGGGCCGAGCTCTGACCGTGTTTGAGCCAATCGAACGCGGACTAGACAGCGCCACACCCGAGAGCATGCAGCTCACACCGGCTGAAGCGTTTGTTTTGGTGCGCACAGCAGCCCGACAACTGCGGGATGTGGGCGTAGGCGTTGACCTACCACCAAGCCTTTCTGGAGGGCTGGCCAGCCGGCTTGGCCTCGCCATCAAGGCCGAGCTCTCCGAACGCTCGCGAGGCTTCACGCTCGGTGAAAACCTCGACTGGAGCTGGGAACTGATGATCGGCGGGGTGACGCTGACCTTGCGAGAGCTTGAGCGATTGGCTGGAAAGCGCAGCCCTCTGGTACGTCACAAAGGCGCTTGGATCGAACTACGCCCCAATGACCTAAAAAATGCCGAGCGCTTTTGCGCCGCCAATCCAGACCTGAGCCTCGACGACGCGCTTCGACTCACCGCCACCGAAGGCGACACGATGATGCGCCTGCCCGTGCATCAATTTGATGCCGGTCCGCGGCTGCAAGCCGTGCTGGAGCAATACCACCAGCAAAAAGCGCCAGACCCCCTCCCCGCCCCCGAAGGATTTTCAGGTCAACTCAGGCCTTATCAAGAGCGAGGACTCGGCTGGCTTGCCTTCCTGCATCGCTTCGACCAAGGCGCCTGCTTGGCCGATGACATGGGCCTCGGCAAAACCATCCAGCTGCTGGCCTTTCTGCAACACCTCAAGGCAGAAAACGAACTCAAGCGAACAGTGCTTTTAATTGCACCCACATCCGTGCTCACCAACTGGAAGCGGGAGGCAACAGCATTCACACCTGAGCTCAATGTGCATGAGCACTACGGTCCAAAACGCCCCAGCACCCCAGCAGCACTGAAGAAAGCGCTGAAGGATGTGGATCTCTTGCTCACCAGCTATGGCCTGTTGCAACGCGACAGTGAACTGCTTGAAAGTCACGATTGGCAAGGCCTGGTGATCGATGAAGCGCAGGCGATTAAAAACCCCTCCGCGAAACAAAGCCAGGCCGCCCGTGACCTGGCCCGCCCGAAAAAGAACAGCCGTTTTCGCATCGCACTCACTGGCACACCGGTAGAAAACCGCGTCAGCGAGCTCTGGGCCCTGATGGACTTCCTCAACCCACGAGTGCTGGGAGAGGAAGAATTTTTCCGACATCGCTATCGCATGCCAATTGAGCGTTACGGAGACCTGTCATCCCTTCGCGACCTCAAAGCCCGGGTGGGACCGTTCATCCTCAGACGACTGAAAACAGACAAATCAATCATCTCGGACCTACCCGAGAAGGTGGAATTGAGCGAATGGGTGGGGCTGAGCAAAGAACAGAAGTCGCTGTATGCCAAAACCGTTGAAGACACCTTGGATGCCATTGCCCGCGCGCCGCATGGCAAACGTCATGGTCAGGTGTTGGGTCTGCTCACCAAGCTCAAGCAGATCTGCAACCACCCTGCCCTTGCCCTCAAGGAGCAGGGCGCAAGCGAGGATTTCCTCAAGCGGTCCGTGAAGCTGCAACGTCTCGAAGAAATTCTGGACGAGGTGGTTGAAGCTGGAGATCGAGCTTTGCTGTTCACCCAGTTCGCGGAATGGGGCAAGTTGCTCCAGGATTATTTGCAACGTCGTTGGCGCAGTGAAGTTCCCTTCCTCAGCGGCAGCACCAGCAAAAGTGAACGGCAAGCCATGGTTGATCGCTTCCAGGAGGATCCGCGCGGACCTCAGCTTTTCCTGTTGTCACTGAAGGCTGGCGGAGTCGGCCTCAACCTCACGCGCGCCAGTCATGTCTTTCACATCGACCGTTGGTGGAATCCCGCCGTTGAGAATCAAGCCACGGACCGTGCTTATCGCATCGGCCAAACGAACCGGGTGATGGTGCATAAGTTCATCACCAGCGGCACCGTTGAGGAGAAAATTGACCGCATGATCCGCGAGAAGTCCAGACTGGCGGAAGACATCATTGGCTCCGGCGAAGACTGGCTCGGAGGCCTTGAGATGGGACAACTCAAAGAACTTGTGAGCCTGGAGGACAACCAATCATGAGCATCACCCCACCAGGCGGAATCAATACCTCGATTAGTGACGACGGTCTGTCCCAGCAACCCTGGTGGGTTGAGCAGTGGATGGAGCTCATCAATTCCTACCGCTTTAAAAAGCGCCTGGAACGGGCCTGGGCCTACGCGCGCGAAGGTCATGTGACCTCCATTCGCTTTGAAGGCAGGCGGGTGCATGCCCGCGTCCAAGGCACAGACGAAGATCCCTACAAGGTGAAACTCTGGCTCGACGTTCTTAAAGATGAGGACTGGCGCTACGTGCTCGAGGCGCTCACGATGAAGGCCCGCTGGTCCGCTCAACTATTGGCCGGGATCATGCCAGCCGACATCGAACGGGCCTTCGCTGCCAGTGGTCGGCGTTTGTTTCCCTTCAAGCTTCAAGAGGTGAGGAGCGAATGCAGCTGTCCAGACAAAGCAAACCCTTGTAAACACATCAGCGCCGTTTACTTCTTGATGGGAGAACGGTTCAGCGAAGATCCATTTGTACTGTTCCAGCTGCGTGGTCGCACGCGAGCCAAGTTGCTGGAAGACCTTGCGGCGTATCGACTGCAAGCTCTACAGGCCATTGCTGAAAAGGCAAACCAAAATGGCAACGCAGAAGCACTTGCGATCGACGTCACCAGCAGCGAACTCAATCCCCCCCATCCCGCGGTTCTCGATCCAACGCTCTGGTGGCGTTATGACGTTGGCCTCGACGGAGACCTAGTAGTGATCACCCCGGCGATGGAAGGTGACACGGGACTGGACGCTGCCGGTGAACTGCCTCTGGCTGAAGAGCCCCGCTTCCCGGAGGCCAAGCCCCGGTTCTTGCAGCACCTACGCGAACAGGGACAATCCTTGGCGCAACAGGCCATGTTGGAGGCGATGGCAGCGGGAAACTAAGCCATGACAGGCATGATTGCAAGCACCACCGCTCCTTGGTTGAGCCCCGACACCCAGGCGTTAATCAACCGCTTGCTGATCTCCTATCAACGGGCCTTTGCTCAACCCCTACTGGCGTGTGAACAGGGCATCCACTTCCATCGCACAGCAGCGCAAGAAGTTTTCGCGAGCTCTATCGCAGTTTTGGCTCATGACCACAGTGCTGACCCGTTGCTGACCTATGCCAACGGCACTGCCCTGCGGCTCTGGGGGCACAGTTGGCAGACCATGGTGGGCATGCCCTCCAGGCTGACTGCTGAAGAAAGTGCGCGCCGCGAGCGTGCAAGCGCCCTTCAGCAAGCCCATCAACGGGCTGGCTTCAGGGGCTATTGCGGGATTCGAGTGAATCAAGAGGGCCGGCGTTTCATGATTCACAACGCTCGAATCTGGCCCCTATTGGATCAGAACAATGACCTCTGCGGTCAGGCCGCTGCTTTTTCCAGCTGGTGGTGGCTTTAAGCAATGAGGTGAACAGAGTGACTGCTTGTTCAGCCACCCCAACCGAAAGCCGACCAACCGATAAATAGCAAGCTGAAGCCTGTCAAAAAGGCCAGGCCAAACCAAGTGAGCACTCGCATGGCAGGACCATCGCGATGCTCCACCGCCACCAAATCACTGTTCATCGTGTCCATTGCCATCCAGGCAAATAACGGAGCTGTCAGAAAGCTTCCTGTCATCGCACCGAAGACAAAATCTTTCACTCCAATCCCGCCACTGAACGCAACCAGCAAGGCCACCAAAGCGGCCAATAGGTGCAGCACTAACCACACAGACAACCGACGCTGCTGAGGAGCTGAGGCCAAATCCCCTCGATCAGACCCCTGCAGCAATCCTTGGATCGCTGAAATACTGCGTGGATAAGCATCTAAACAAGTGAGCGTGGTACTGAACATCGCCGCAAATGCAGCCGGGACAATCACCCATGCAGCCCAGCCACCCATCGCTTCGGTGTAGAGGCGGATGAGGTTCTGAGCAAAAGACACCCCACTGCCCGCAAACATTCCCTCACCGGTGCCATACATCGTGTAGGCGCCCAGAATCACAAAGAAGACAGCCGTCACAACAGTGACCGCATAGCCAAGGTTGAAATCGAATTCGGCCTCCTTCAAAGAAGCCGAATGCTTGCTGTCTTGAGCGCGCGAGAACATCCACAACGACGGCCACACGCACATCTCCACCGGACCCGGCATCCAGCCCATAAGCGGGATCAGGAATGCCAAGTTTGGGCTGTCCAGGGAGAGGGAGTCGTGCCCACCCAGGTGGCTGCCACATCCCCAACAGAACCGCGCAACAGCAGTGTCAACGCAGCTACTCCGGAAAGGATGGTCAGCAGAACAACCAGCACTTTCGAAAGACGATCCAGCGCCCGGTAGTGCCCCAGCAGAAGGATCAAGCCACTCACAGCCAGCACGGCGATGGCCAAGCCGAAGGTATTGAAATTCGCCAACAGCGGCACATTGGTCAGCAAGAGTCCAGCCACAAAGCTGACCGCCGCAATCGTGAGCGTTCCCGTCACCAAACTGACGAGGAGATAAAGAGGGAGGTAGAGGCGATTACGGCGCTGAAACCCCTCCAATAAGGTCAATCCAGTCACTGCGGTGAAGCGTGTACCCACCCGCAGGAATGGATACTTCACCAAATTGGTAAGCAAGATCAGACCCAATAACGCAAAACCAAACCTGGCCCCAGCCGTTGTGGACGACATCAAGTGAGACCCGCCAATACAGGCCCCCGCCATCAAAATCCCCGGTCCTAAGCTCTGCCTGAGACCAGCTGCCGAACGTGAGGCGGAGGTAGCCATAGAAAGACGAATGGTTGGCAGCCGTCCTCCTGCCAAGCCTCGCGCCATGGACCATCCGTTCCTCGGACGAGATCAAGATCATGCGCAGCTTGAACCCACACCCGCAGCGATCGGGCATGAATGAACATGAAAAAAGCCGAGCTTGCCTAACGAACAAGGCCTCAATTTTCTTCCTTTGCTATTTCCTTTGCGATGAGCTTTAGGGGTTTGCAAGCGAGAGACTTCGCTTTTCAACAAGAGGCGGTTCAATCCAAATCAATCACAGTTCGGTTCTCACGACTTCTTAGTAGCAGCAACCGAACCTAGTGGTTTAGGCCGTACAAAAAAGGGCGGTTCTTACACTCCCAGTTCAGATCAACTCAGCGCAGATTGGCATTGCAGGAAACACTAACTTCCTGAATTTCATAGCCAATTTGAGATTTACCCATGATCACCCTTCGTACATCACCCTTCGATTTGCTGGATCGCCTCGAACAGCAAGTTTCACAAGCTGAACGCGTTCCTGCTGCTGAAGTGATCGAGACCAACGCCAGCTACACCGTGCGTCTGGAACTACCAGGCGTCGACCACGACTCCATTGATGTCAAAGCCACAGATCGTTCGCTTGTGATCAGCGCTGAACGACAACCCACCATCCCCATTGAAGACAACACAACCCCAACCGAAGCAGACGCAGAAGCAAGCGCACAGCGGCTGCTCAGTGAGTTCCGAACGGGAACGTGGAGTCGCAGTTTTCGCTTCGCCAAGCCGCTCGATCGCGACCAATTGGAAGCCTCCTATCGCGACGGCATTCTTGAGATCAGGGCTGCAAAAAGCGACAACCGCACCACCGTGTCGGTGAAGGTGGAAAGCTGAAAAACGCTGGTGAATGCCAGTGCCAGACAACACTTGCAACGGGAAAGAAGGATCGGGCTCCTCGCCATGGCGGGGGGCCTTTTTTAAGAGTGCGACCACGACGCCGATGCACAGAGATCGACGAGAAAGAGCTGCTCGATAAAATCCAAACCTGTTCCGTCGATTGATCGACGGGCTTCCGGAGGACGCAAGCCATGCAACGACGGCAGCTGCTTCGCAGCGGTGGTCAAGCGGCAGCGGCAGCGGCAGGCGCCGCTGCTTTGAGTGCCTGCACGATCCGCCGAGCGGATGAGACGCGCGCCAGCGGCCTACCCCAAGTGCGCTGGCGGATGGCCACCAGCTGGCCCATCTCCCTCGACACGATCTATGGAGGTGCCATCACCATCTGCCAACGCGTCGAGGAGATGAGTGGTGGAGCCTTCCGGATTGAACCGTTTGCAGCCGGCGAGATCGTCCCTGGCCTGGAAGTGCTGGATGCCGTTCAAGCGCGTTCCGTTGAATGTGGTCACACCGCGAGCTACTACTACATCGGTAAAAACCCAGCCTTTGCCTTTGGAACAGCGGTGCCGTTTGGCTTGTCTGCCCAACAGCAAAACACCTGGCTGTATTACGGCGGCGGCAACGAGGCCATGAATGCGTTGTTTGCCGATTTCGGAGCGATGAGTTTCCCGGCCGGAAACACCGGCGGGCAACTTGGTGGCTGGTTTAAAAAACCGATCGAAAACCTGGCATCCCTTCAGGGCTTGAAGATGCGCATCCCCGGGCTAGGTGGAAAGGTGATGGCCAAATTGGGCGTGAACGTCCAAGTACTTCCGGGTGGAGAAATTTACCTGGCTTTAGAGCGAGGCACGATCGATGCCGCCGAATTCACCGGCCCCTACGACGATGAAAAGCTTGGCTTAGCCAAAGCTGCTAAGCACTATTACTACCCCGGTTGGTGGGAGCCAGGTCCCACGCTGATGGCGCTTGTGAACCGCCAAGCCTGGTCCGACCTCCCGAAGGAGTATCAAGCCATGTTCAGCACGGCCTGCTACGAAGCCAACCTGGGAATGTTGAGCGATTACGAGCGGCGGAACAGCGAAGCCTTGCAACGCATCACCCGCCAAGGCATCAAGCTCGAGCGCTATAGCGACGACATCTTGAAGGCCGCCCGTAGCGCTAGCGCGGAGATTTTCAAGGAACTTGCGGATGCAGATGCCGGATTCAGAGATCTCCTGGAACGCTGGCGTTTATTCCGCCGTGAGGCCAGAACCTGGAACAACATCAACGAATTACCGCTCGCTGAATTTGATAACAACAGCGAAGGAGATCAACCAGGAGACCAGCGATGAATGGTCGCTTTGCAGGTCTCGTGCGCGCGATCGACGTGATCAATGCCGCTGCAGCGTGGCTAGCGCGCTGGGCAGTGTTGCTGATGCTGGCGATCGGCTTCTGGAATGTGGTGGGGCGGTATGTGGGATCAGCGATCGGGGTCAACCTCAGCAGCAATGGGCTGATCGAAGCCCAGTGGTATTTATTTGCCCTGATTTTTCTGCTCGGCCTGGGCTGGACTTTGCAAAAAGACGGCCACGTTCGCGTTGATGTCCTGCAAAACCGCTGGAGCCCCCGCCGCCGGGATCGCCAAGAACTCAGATCCTTGCTCCTGTTATTGCTGCCATTCGCCTTTGGCGTCATGGCACTATCGGTTGCGCCGGCGCTGCGCGCTTGGAGCATTGGAGAGATATCTCCCGATCCGGGAGGATTACCCCGCACCTGGCTGAAGTCACTGATCCCAGTGGGTTTTCTATTGCTGGGCCTCCAGGGAGTTGCGGAATCCTTGCGGCTGCGCTGGAAGCTGATGCACGGGGATGAGCCGTCCGATGGTCAGCAACCACCGCAGGGAGGCCCGGGCCTGTGATTGAAATTGAATCCATGGGTTGGGTGCTGAGCTTCGACCCATCAGCGGTCCTCGCACCCGGCATGTTTCTGGCCCTGATCGTGGCCCTTCTCAGTGGATTTCCCGTGGCCTTCTGCTTGGGAGGTATCGGCGTGATTTTCGCGTTGCTGGGGATGCTCAGCGGCGAAATCGAACCTCAGTTCGTCACCGCGCTGCCCCAACGGATCCTGGGAATCATGGGCAACTTCACGTTGCTGGCGATCCCCGCCTTCGTCTTTATGGGGTCGATGCTGGAAAGCTCAGGCATCGCCGAACGCTTGCTCGAGAGCATGGGTCGCCTGCTGGGACGCGTACGCGGCGGACTGGCCCTTGCCGTTGTGCTTGTTGGCTCACTCCTTGCCGCCACGACGGGCGTGGTCGCCGCAACGGTCACCACCATGGGAATGATTTCTCTGCCGGCGATGTTGAAGGCTGGCTACGACAAAACGCTGGCCACGGGCGTGATCGTGGCCTCGGGAACCCTCGGCCAGATCATCCCTCCAAGCATCGTGCTCGTCGTCCTCGGCGATCAGTTGGGAATCTCGGTTGGAGACCTCTTTATGGGCGCCTTGCTTCCTGGCCTACTGATGGCCGCGGTGTTTGCGATCTATGTGCTGGTCATCAGTGCGCTCAAACCCGAGCTGGCACCCCAACTCCCTGAAGCTGAACTGGCCGCCACCCAGCCTCTGCAGCTGGTGCAATCAATGCTGCCGCCCTTGTCCTTAATTCTGATTGTGTTGGGGAGCATCTTTTTCGGCATCGCCACCCCAACAGAAGCGGGCGTGATCGGCGCAGTGGGCGCGATGCTTTTAGCCGCTCTCAATGGAGGCTTCAGCCGCAAGCAACTCTCCAATGTGTGCGAAAGCACGATGAGAACAACGGCCATGGTGATGGCCATCCTGCTGGGATCCACCTCCTTCAGCCTTGTCTTTCGAGGAGTCGGCGGCGATCAACTCATCGCTGACGTCCTGCTCAACCTCCCGGGAGGTCGGGTTGGATTCCTGGTGTTCAGCATGCTGATCATCTTTTTGCTCGGCTTCTTCATTGATTTCTTTGAAATCGCATTCATTGCGGTGCCGTTGCTTTTGCCAGCAGCACGGCAGTTGCTTGGCCCAGATGCTCTGATCTGGTTTGGCGTGATGATCGGGGCCAATCTGCAAACGTCATTTCTCACGCCACCCTTCGGATTCGCTCTCTTCTATCTCCGCGGCGTCGCACCCAAGCACGTGAGAACCCGAGATATCTATCGGGGGGCCTTGCCTTTTGTTGGCTTGCAGGTGGCCGTTTTGGCTTTGATCATCGCTGTTCCAGGACTAGTGGACTGGTTACCTCGCCTTACAGCTGCGATGACACCTGGACCATTGGCCTGACGTTCTTCGTAGAGTTCAGATCAGTGAGTAACTGCTATGGCCACCTCCAGCTTGAAGCCATCAGTAACTTCATCAAGCACCAGTCCGAGGCTCTCCCTTCAATCGGAAGTGATTGCGGCTGACAGCAGCACGATTCGTTCCCTCGACTGGGAGCGGAGTCGTTTTGATATTGAATTTGGACTGCGCAACGGCACGACCTACAACGCCTTTCTGGTGCGAGGTGAACGCACCGCCCTGATTGATACGAGTCACGCCAAATTTCGAGACACCTGGTTGCCGCTCTTGAAAGAGCAAGTCGATCCCAAGCAGATCGATTACCTGATCGTTAGCCATACAGAACCGGACCACTCAGGACTGATTGGCGACCTGATTGACCTCAACCCTCAGATCGAAATTGTTGGATCCAAGGTGGCGATTCAATTCCTGAACGACCAGGTGCATCGTCCGTTCCGCTCTCGAGCCGTGAAAAGTGGAGAGGAGCTCGATCTCGGCATCAATCCTGAGAGCGGCGTGCAGCATCGCTTTGAATTTTTGAGCGCGCCCAACCTGCACTGGCCAGACACGATTTTTTCGTTTGATCACGGCAGCGGAATTCTCTACACCTGCGATGCCTTTGGGCTCCATTACTGCTCAGAAGACATCTTTGATAGCGATCCTGGCGCGATTGCCCCGGATTTCCGCTTCTACTACGACTGCTTAATGGGGCCCAATGCGCGCAGCGTGATTCAAGCCCTCAAGCGTATGGATGGTCTGCCAGAGATCAACACCATCGCGGTGGGCCATGGCCCTTTGCTTCGCCATCACCTCAGCCACTGGATCAACGATTACCGCGAATGGAGCGGGCAACGAAATAAAGGCGAAAGTTACGCAGCCGTTTGTTATTTGAGTCAATACGGCTTCTGTGATCGCCTCAGTCAGGCGATCGCGCACGGCATCGGCAAAACAGACGCTCAGGTTCAACTTGTTGATCTTCGTGCCACCGATGCCCAAGAGCTCACAGCCCTGATCAGCGAAGCCAAGGCCGTGGTGGTTCCCACCTGGCCAGCGAATGCTGAGGCTGAGCTGCAAAGCAGCATCGGAACATTGTTGGCTGCCTTAAATGGCAAACAGCTCGTGGGGGTCTACGACGCCTTTGGTGGAGATGACGAGCCAATCGATTCCGTAGCCGGACAACTACGCAGCCAGGGACAGAAGGAGGCCTTCTCTCCCCTCCGCATTCGCCAGCTTCCTCAAGGTGGCGATTACCAGCGCTGCGAAGAATCAGGCACCGACCTTGGCCAACTCTTAACGCGCGACAAAACAATCGCAGCCATGAAAAGCTTGGACGGCGATCTCGACAAAGCGCTAGGCCGTCTCAGCGGCGGGCTTTATGTGGTCACGGCCAGCCAGGGCGACGGTGAAAGCCTGCGCCGTAGCGCGATGGTGGCGAGCTGGGTCAGTCAGGCCAGCTTCACTCCACCAGGCATCACGGTGGCCGTAGCCAAAGACAGAGCAATCGAGACTTTGATGCAGGTTGGCGACCAATTTGTGCTGAATATCCTCGGAGAGGACAACCATCAACAACTTCTCAGACATTTTCTAAAACGCTTCCCACCCGGCGCCGATCGTTTCGCTGGCATCAATGTGCTGGAGGAGGAGGCCGAAGGCGGCCCCGTCCTCGGTGATGCATTGGCATACCTGGGTTGCCGCGTGGAACAACGCATGGAGGGCCCCGATCACTGGGTGATCTATGCCGTGGTTGAGCAGGGCAACGTTGCCGATGCCAACGCCATGACCGCAGTACATCACCGCAAAGTGGGGAACCACTATTAATGGCGACATCCAGCCTCGAGGCCCCTGTAGCAGCGACGCGGCAAGTGATCACCCTGCCCATCGATGACGGACTCACTTGCCTGCGGGGGCTGAGTCCTCAACGGCTCCGATTTGAATTGGAGTATGCGCTGGAACGGGGCAGCACCGCCAATAGTTTTCTGTTCGCTGCCGGCACTGATTGCGAGGGCGAGCATCAGACCGCACTCCTGGTGCATCCTCCCGGCAAGGCTTACGACAAGGCCTTCCTCGCGGCTCTTGCTGGCCAGCTGCCCGCCCAAACCAGCGCCTTAAGGGTTGTGGTTGGCCACGTGAACCCCAACAGGGTGGCGCTACTGCGTGATCTGGCAGGCCTTTACCCAGAGCTCGAACTGATTGCTTCAAATGCTGGAGCCAAGCTCCTGGGCGAACTCTGGTCACAACGCAAACCTGCAACACCGGGACAGGAGAGCGAACAGACAGCCATCCCCGAACTGCCACCCATCGAGGTGATCCGCCAAGAGCAGACAGTGCCTCTCAGTCATCAGCACCAGCTTCAACTCGTTCCCGCTCCCACCCCCAGATGGCCTGGGGGTTTGCTGGCGTTTGAAGAGTCCCTCGGACTTCTGATGAGCGGCAAGCTGTTTTCGGCGCACATCTGCACTCATGAATGGTCGGAGTCCGGACGCAGCGCAACAGAAGAAGAGCGGCGTCACTTTTACGACTGCCTTATGGCACCGATGGCGGGCCAAGTGGACTCCCTGGTGGAGCGCCTTGAAGAGCTGGACATCACCACGGTGGCGCCTGGCCACGGTCCAGCCATCGACACAAGCTGGCGCAGCTTGTTCAATGACTATCGGCGCTGGGGAGAGAGCCAACAGCAAGCCAGCTTGTCCGTTGCACTGCTGTTTGCCAGTGCTTACGGAAACACTGCTGCCATTGCTGATGCCTTAGCTCAGGGTGTTGGTAGCACTGGGATTCGCATCACCAGCCTCAACTGTGAATTCACACCTCCCGACGAGCTGATCAACACGATCAAACAAGCGGACGGCATTTTGATCGGCTCACCAACGCTCGGTGGCCATGCGCCAACCCCGATTGTTTCCGCATTAGGGACGCTGCTTGCCGAAGGAGACCGCAATAAACCCGTGGGCGTGTTTGGCAGCTTTGGCTGGAGCGGTGAAGCCATCGACCTGCTGGAGAACAAGCTTCGTGACGGCGGATTTCACTTTGCGTTCGAGCCCATCCGGGTGAAGTTCAGCCCCGACGCAGCGATGATTCAAACCCTCGAAGAAACCGGCACCCGGTTCGGTCGCGAGTTGCATCGAGAGCAACGCAAACAGCAACGCCGCAGCGGAGGCGGGCTCAGTGAAAGCCGCAGTGACCCTGCCGTGCTGGCCCTGGGTCGTGTCGTGGGATCTCTCTGCGTTCTCACCGCGCGAAAGGGTGAGCTCTCAGGCGCCATGATCGCGAGCTGGGTCACCCAAGCCAGTTTCACGCCACCTGGATTCACTGTGGCAGTCGCGAAGGATCGAGCCGTTGAGGCCCTTCTGCATATCGGCGATTGCTTTGCCTTAAACGTGCTCGCTGAAGGGCGCGAGAGCGGTCCTATGAAGCAATTCCTCCAACCGTTTGAGCCTGGAGCCGATCGCTTTGCTGGCCTGGAACTGAAAGCCAGTCCAAGTGAACAGCCCTTGCTGCCAGAGGCCTTGGCGTGGATGGAAGCAACGGTGAAACAAAGGATGGAATGCGGGGATCACTGGCTGATTTACGCCGAGGTGTCCCATGGAGGCGTGCTCGATTCCGAAGGCGGTACGGCAGTGCATCAGCGGCGCAGCGGCGCGAACTACTAACGGACTGCGCCAATCAGACTCACCAATCCTGAGTGCTAACTCATAGCGAGTATGAGATAGCACTAGTATCAAATGATCGACCAATGAACCTATGGATCTTTCCAGGCCCTCCACCCAGGCCAACATCGAGGCGGCCTTTGGCGGCGAAAGCATGGCCAATCGCAAGTACCTGTTCTTTGCTGATATCGCCAAGAAACTCGGCCGAACCGATCTCGCCAAGCTCTTCCGCGACACCGCCGCCCAAGAAACAGAGCATGCGTTTGCTCACTTCCGCCTGCTCCATCCCGAGCTTGTGTTCAGCGACCCCAGTGCGCTCAGCGGCGATGACAAACAGGCCTTGCTGACGCGCTGCCTTGAGCTCGCCATCGAAGGCGAAACCTACGAATACAGCACGATGTATCCGGAGTTTGCTGAGCAAGCCCGCAACGATCGCGATCACGGAGCCGAAGCGGAGTTCAACGAACAAACCAGCGAATCCAAAGATCACGCAGGCATCTTTAAAACAGCTGCCAAGAACTTCGGGCTGCTCACGCCGATCGAACAGCACCATGCCGAGTCCTATGGCGTTGCCCTTGAAGCACTGCAAGGCAAGGGCCAAGCGGGACAGGCTGATGATCCCGTGGCCGGAAAATGGATCTGCAAGGTGTGCTCGATGATTTATGACCCTGCAGAGGGCGATCCCGACTCCGGAATTGAGCCAGGTACGCCTTTTGAAGCGATTCCAGATGATTGGTCTTGCCCCATTTGCGGTGTTCGCAAAGCCAGCTTCGTGCCCTATCGGGAAGCTGAACTGAAGTCCGCCTGACGCTCGCCCCAGGCGTTCAGATCATCCAGCACTGGTAATCACTAATCACTCAAGGCCGAGGTCTGTCAACGTGTATTCCACCCATGGCGGCACCTGCGGGATCAGCAACAATGGCCAGCTATGCGACGGCAGCCATGCCACGAAAGCAGAGACATCAGGCAAGATTCAGCCTGCATGGTGGAAATTCTGGGCATGAACAAAGCAAACACGAGCGATATTTTGGTCATCAGCGCCAGCAACGGCGAAAACCTCAAGCTGGCCCAGCGCTTCGTTGA
>Ga0302116_1000255_pt1 | contig 31589 bp, 10 predicted proteins | sample AG5_SCM_MG_FD_203124 | JGI IMG/M metagenome (GOLD analysis project Ga0302116, IMG submission 203124) | Marine microbial communities from Western Arctic Ocean, Canada - AG5_SCM | ecosystem: Environmental > Aquatic > Marine > Oceanic | place: Canada: Western Arctic Ocean | collected 2017-10-01 | reverse complement strand
GTGTACTACACAGTGCCCACGCCGGGACGTTATCGCATCGACGTTGGCTACGACGACCTCGGCGAGCCCCAGGAGATTATCCCCATCCGCGGTTCTCCCTTCTACATGAACTTTGGAGATCCTTGGATGTATCAGCGCACGTCGGGTCCCGCGCCGCTCAAGCGCAAGCACGGCGGGCTCACGTCAGTCGGACCTCAGCAGGTGTGCCTGTACGGCGGCGACGATAGCGGGGTTAGCGTGCTCAGGACAAAACAAGATGCTTGGACCTGGGGCACCGCTCCAACCGATGGCCAACCCGAGCCGCGCAAGATCCAGGGGCAGGATTCGGGCGGTGCCGGCAAGATGGTTATTTTCGGCGGCACCGGTGCTGCTGCCAAGGGCGAAGAGCTCGGAGACCTGGCCACCTTCCAGGCTGACCCCGACGGCGTGTCGGGCTCATGGAAAATCATCGATGGGATCAAGGGTTACGTGCCTTTGCGCCCACGCCATGCGAAGGACTCCGGATCTTCGGGTGAAGCATCGCCGCATCAGACCCCTCGCGAATCAGAGATGTCTGCGAAATCAGAGATTTTCATTCCGATGGAGTCTCCTGCTCCAGTCGAGGAAGCCGAGCCTGCTGATGTAGCTGAAGAACCCGAGCCCGCCGCGCCTGTTGACGCTGAGGAGCCTGCCCCGCCTGCTGAGAGTGAGGAGCCCGCTGCTGATGGCGAAGAGGCGACTCCCGCTGAGGGCGACGCTGAGCCTCCTGCTGAGGGCGAGGCTGAGCCTCCCGCTGACGGCGAGGCTGAGCCTCCCGCCGAAGGCGATGAGGCGAAATCTGCCGATGGCGATGAAGTCGGTTCTGTGAAGAGCGAGGGCGCATCGGGTGTTAGCACGCCCGCCCCGAGCACTCCCGTGCGGCCGCTTTCACCCGAAGCCGCGGGTGCCACGCAGCCCGTCGCACGCTCGGCTCCCGCCGTTGCTATGATCGGTCAGAGCAAGGTTGTGATCTTTGGCGGTGAGACGGAAGGCGAGGACGGAAAAGTTAGCCTCGAGGACTTCCTCACCGTCGACCTGAGCGGCGGCAGATTGAGGTGGAACGAGATCCCGGTCGAGGGAGATATGTTCCTGCCCCGCAAGGGCGCTGCGATTTGCACCGTCGGTGATGTTGTTTATATCTTCGGTGGCATTCACAAGGACGAGGAGGAAGACAAGGAGATCGTTCTCGAGGACCTCGTGATGCTGAAGCCTGAAGGAGATGTGATGGTTGCGGAGTTGATTCCTCTCATGGGATCTGCCATCCCTGATGCCCGCGCATTTGCCATGATGGAATCTATCAGCGATTCTTCCCTGATGCTCTACGGAGGCGTGAACGAGGATCCGCTCAACGACGCGTTCATCTTCGACTGCAACAAGCGTCAGTGGAAGCTGGTGTATCGTGCGGACCCGTCCACGTGCGAGCCCACTGGCGCTCTGGCGACGATCCACGCCGGGAAGCTTTTGACCGTTTCATCCACGGGTGGCAACCGATTCGACGTCGTGGCGACACTGGATCCTGACTTGTCGGACAACTATTCCTTCGCTAGCTGCATGAAGAATGGCGTGTCCAAGCAGCTCGATCATCTGGAGAAATTCTTCAACATGACCGAGGGTGCATTCGGCATGGCCGATGACGCCGAGAAGTTGAGTGAATCTTTCGACGTGCTCATGAAGGTCATGGCGGCTTTGTTCAATGCCAGGTCGCGCAAAGAAGCAATCGAGCTCGAGCTTGATTGCATTGAGGAGACCCTCTTCATGCTCAACAAGTCCAAGATACCGACAACAGCGAACGATAAGCGCCTCGAGGAAGCCAGGGTGCAGTGGGAGACGATTGCGAATCTCACTCCCGAAGTCAAGGAGGCTGTCACGCCCGTCCAGGAGGCCCGCTCTGAGGGCATCAAGAAGCAGATCAAGGAGGGCACCGAAAAGGCGGCCGCCTACCGCAAAGAATTCCTCGAGAGTCCCATATTCAAGTACGAGACCGGTTTCAAGGGTGCATATCCATTGCTCGACGCTGCTCACAGCAAGCTGGGCGGTTTCGATGAGAGTGTGAAGGAGCTCACTCACCTAGCCAACATGTTTGAGTTCCCCGAGGCTGTCGAGGATCTGACCGCCTGTGTGGCTGAGTGCCACGAAGATCTTCGCAACGCGAAGGACGTGTGGGACTTCTCCTCTCTCGTGGAGGTGCAGTTTACCAAGTGGCGCTCGACCCTCTGGGACAGCATCAACTGCGAGGAGATGGAGGACCAGACCAAGGGGTTCCAGAAGGACTCCAAGACGCTTCCGAAGAAGATTCGCGACGCCGACTGCTACAAGGGCCTGGACGATGCCGTCAAGAACTTCCTCACCTCCGTGCCGCTGGTTGCCGACCTGCGCTCGCCGGATATGCGCGACCGTCACTGGTCGTCTCTCATGAAGGTGACCGGCAAGGAGTTCACCATCGACGAGAAGTTCAGCCTCGACAACCTCCTGGCGCTGGAGCTGCACAAATTTGCAGACGAGGTTGGCGAGATTGTCGACTGCGCCAACAAGGAGGCCAAGATGGAAGTGTCCCTCGCGAAGCTCGACCAGGTTTGGGCCAAGGTGGAGTGGGTACAGATCAAGCACAAGGATACCGACTACAACACCATCAAGCTCGGCGAGGAAGACTTCGAGGGCCTCGAGGACAACCAGGTCATGGTGCAGGGCATGATGGCCAACAAGTACATGAAGACCTTCGAGGAACCCATCACCAGCTGGAACAAGAAGCTCATGATGGTCGCGGACGTCAACAACATCATGTCGGAGATCCAGCGCACCTGGGCCTACCTCGAATCGCTCTTCATCTACTCCGACGAGGTCAAGAAGGAGCTCCCGGAGGCCGCGGCTCGATTCAAGAAGATCGACACGATGATCAAGAGCATCCTCAAGGAGGCGTGCGCTACCAAGAACGTCGTCGAATCCTCCTGCAAGGAGGGGCTCTACAAGGAGCTCGAGAACCAGCAGGGCGAGCTCGAAAAGTGCGAGAAGGCTCTCGCCGACTACATGGAGTCCAAGCGACGTGCATTCCCGCGCTTCTACTTCGTGTCCACCGCTGATCTCCTCGATATCCTCTCGAACGGAAACAACCCGGTCAAGGTTATGATCCACATGAACAAATGTTTCCAGGCGATCGAGAAACTTACCTTGGACACTGAAAACCCCGGAGCGGGCAAGCGTCCTAAGGCAAAGGCTATCATCTCTTGCGTCGGCAAGGAGACGATCCCCTTCAAGAGCGACATGGGTCTCGACGGCAAGGTTGAAGATTACATGAACCTGATCATCGACAAGATGAGAAGCGAGCTCAAGCTTCACTGCTTCGACTCGATGCAGGCGTACAACAACCCGAAGCCTCGACACGAGTGGTGCTTCGACTGGTCCTCCCAGCTCGGTTTGGTGGTTAACCAGATCTACTGGTGCTCGGAGGTCGAGGAGGCTTTCGACAAGATGGCTGCGGGCGACGCGGGTGCCATGAAGAAGTACAGCGAGCAGCAGGTTCAGCAGATCACGGACCTCATCGCCACCACTCGTCGCGACCTCGACAAACCGTCTCGACAGAAAATCATGAACATGATTACGATCGACGCGCACTCTCGCGACATGGTCATCAGTATCATCCAGAACGGCGAGAACAGCAAGAAGTGCTTCAAGTGGATGTCGCAGCTGCGCACCTACTGGGACGCGGATATTGACGATTCCGTCATCAGGATCTGCGACGCCTTTTTCCCTTACGGTTACGAGTACCTCGGTAACGGTGGTCGCCTCGTCATCACGCCGCTCACTGATCGCATTTACATCACCGCCACACAGGCGTGCTGGCTGTCCATGGGCACCGCACCCGCCGGCCCGGCTGGTACCGGCAAGACGGAGACTTCGAAGGATCTCTCCGCTCAGCTCGGAAAATCGATGTACGTGTTCAACTGCTCACCCGAGATGGACTACCGCACCATGGGCGACATCTTCAAAGGTTTGGCCGCGTCCGGCTCTTGGGGTTGCTTCGATGAGTTCAACCGACTTGTCCCCGAGGTGCTCTCGGTGTGCTCTGTCCAGTACAAGTGTGTCACGGATGCGCAGAAGCGGAAGGCTAACATGCCCGGCCGCGGTCTCGAGTTTATTGACAAGGAGGGCGTGAAGCACGAAGCGATCCAGAACTACAAGTTCATCGCCGCAGACGGCGTCGAGATGCCTCTCGAGGAAGGCTGCTCGGGCTTCATCACCATGAACCCGGGTTACATCGGTCGTGCTGAGCTCCCTGAGTCCCTCAAGGCCCTGTTCCGGCCGATCACCGTGATGGTGCCGGACCGCCAGCTCATCATGGAGAACATGCTCATGGCTGAGGGTTTTGTCGAGGCGAAGATGCTCGCGAAGAAGTTCGCTTCGCTCTACTACCTCCTGGAGGACATGCTTTCGCCGCAGACCCACTACGATTGGGGTCTCCGTGCGATCAAGTCCGTGCTGGTCGTCGCCGGTTCTCTCCTCCGTGCGGAGGAAGGCCAGGACGAGTCGGATGTGCTGTTCCGCGCCCTGCGTGATTTCAACATCCCCAAGATTCTCGCGGCGGATATGGTCATCTTCAGTGGTCTGCTGAACGATCTGTTCCTCGGCGTCGATCCCCCTCGTAAGCGCGACATGACGTTCGAGAAGGTTATCGAGGAGACCGCCGCCGAGATGGGCCTCACCGTGGAGGATGATTTCATCCTTCGCGTCGTCCAGTTGAGCGAGCTCATGGCGATTCGCCACTGCATCTTCTTGATGGGCGTGACGGGAGGCGGGCGCACCGAGGCGTACCGCGTCCTCGCCAAGGCCATGCAAAAGGGCGTCAACCAGCCTGAAAAGGATATCATCAACGACTATCTCCGCCCGAACAACAAGAAGAAGGTTGTGATCCGCGACATCAACCCCAAGTCCATCTCTACCCAGGAGTTCTACGGTTATGTGAACCTCTCCACCCGCGAGTGGAAGGATGGCATGATGTCGTACTACATGCGCGAGCTTGCCACCATCCCCGACGAGGACCCCAAGTGGATCATCCTCGACGGTGATCTCGACGCGAACTGGATCGAATCCATGAACTCAACCATGGACGATAACCGCCTGCTCACGCTGCCCTCCAACGAGCGAATCCGTCTCTTGCCACACATGAAGCTCATCTTCGAGATTCGCAACTTGAAGTTTGCAACGCCGGCGACAGCTACTCGCGCGGGTATCCTCTACATTTCCGAGAAGCTGCAGTGGAAGAACATGATCACATCATGGACGAAACGCGTGGTCCCTGATTACGCCGTGAAGGCGAAGTTCAAGGACCCCACCCAGCCTGTGCAATGGCTCACAGAACTCGTGGACAAGTACCTGCCCGACACCATCTTCGAGATGAAGAAATCCTTCCAGCATATCACGCCGCTGGAGACGATGAACTTCTGCACCACGTTGGTCAATATTCTCGAAGGAATGCTCAAGCCGGAGAACCTTAACGCCAAGGCTGACCAGGAGGCTTTCGAGACCTACTTCGTGCTCGCCTGTGTGTGGGCGTTTGGTGGAGGACTTGCGCCCAAGGACGGTATCGATTATCGCAGGAACTTTGACAAATGGTGGAAGAAGAAATGGACCACGATCAAGTTCCCCCAAAAGGGCACGGTGTTCGACTACTACATCAACGCCAAAACGGGAGCATTCGCCCCGTGGGCTGACCTGGTGACGGACGTGGCGTACGACTCAAAGCTCACCCCGATGACATCTGTCTTTGTGCCCACTGCCGAGACGTCCTCGTTCACGTATTTCCTTGACATGATGTTAGAGCTACGTGCGCCCATCATGTTCGTTGGCCCCGCCGGTACTGGCAAGACCCAGTTGGTGAAGGGTAAGCTCGCATCGCTGCCAGAGGGGAACATGAGCCTGAACATCAACTTCAACTACTTCACCGATGTCATCTCTTTCCAGAAGATCCTGGAGTCCCAGCTGGAGAAGAAAGCTGGCGTCAACTACGGGCCCCCCGGAAACAACAAGCTCATTTACTTTGTTGACGACCTCAACATGCCCAAGCTGGACGCTTACGACACCGCGATGCCCATCTCTCACATTCGCCAACACCTCGGCTGGGGACACTGGTTCGATCGCGCGAAGCTCTCTCCCAAGGTGATTCATAACACGCAGTACGTCGCATGCATGAATCCCACCGCCGGTGCTTTCGTCATCAACCCGCGCCTGCAGCGCCTGTTCATGACCCTGGCGGTGGACATGCCGGCCCAGGATTCGCTCATGAAGATCTACGGCACCTTCCTCAACGGGCACCTGAAGCATTTCAGCGCTGATTGCCAGGAGCTTGGCATGAAGCTGATCCAGGCTTCTCTGGCGAACCACGAGAAGGTTGTGCAGAGCTTCCGCAAGACTGCCGTCAACTTCCACTACGAGTTCACTGTCCGCCACCTCACGAACGTGTTCCAGGGTCTCCTCTTCTCGACCCCTGATAACTTCAATAACGTTGCGAAGCTGTCCAAGCTGTGGCTTCACGAGTCTGAGCGTGTATACGCCGATCGTCTGGTCAGCCAAAAGGATCTGGAGACTTACAACAGGAACGTTGTGCAAATCGCCAACAAATTCTTCAAGATCCCCGGCATCGATGACTTCTATGCTCGCGAAAAGGCCAAGCCTCTCATTTTCTGCCACTTTGCCGGTGGCGTCGAGGAGAAGATCTACAACGACATCGCCGAGTACTCCAAGCTGCAGAAGATCCTGGAGGACACGCTCGCAGAGTACAACGAAACCAACGCCGTGATGGATTTAGTGTTGTTCGAGGACGCTATGAAGCACATCTGCCGCATCAGCCGCATCATCTCCAACCCCGGTGGCCACGCGCTTCTCGTCGGTGTTGGAGGTTCGGGTAAGCAGTCGCTCTCGAAGCTCGCTGCTCACCTGTGCGGCATGACGACGTACATGATTGTGATTTCTGGATCCTACAACGTCAACTCCCTCAAGGAAGACCTTCAGAAGATGTACAAGCGCGCCGGTCTCAAGGGTGAGGGCATCCTCTTCCTCTTCACAGACTCGCAGATCACAGATGAGAAGTTCTTGGTACTCATCAACGACTTGCTGTCGTCGGGTGAGATTCCTGACCTCTTCCCCTTGGAGGACAAGGATGAGATCATCAACTCGATGCGCGGCGAGGTGAAGGCGGCGGGGCTGAACGCGGACAACCGCGACACCTGCTGGGACTTTTTCATCCAGAAGACTCGCGAGAACCTGCACATGGTGTTCACCTGCTCGCCCGTCGGCGAACAGTTCCGCACCCGCGCGCAGCGCTTCTTGGCTATGGTCAACTCCACTGTCATCGACTGGTTCCAGCCTTGGCCGGAGCAGGCGCTGCTCGGTGTGTCCAAACGCTTCCTCGGCGAGCTCGATCTGGGCACCGAAGAGGTTGCCAAGGCAGTCATGGAGTTTATGCCATTCAGCTTCAACCTCGTGGGCAAGGTGAGCGAGAAGTTCAAGGATTCTGAGCGCAGGTACAACTACACCACGCCCAAGACATTCCTTGAGCTGATCAAGCTGTACAAGAACCTTCTCGCTTCCAAGCGCGAGGTGACCGAGGGACAGATTGACAGGCTCGAGAACGGTCTCGAAAAGCTGGTGAAGACCCAGAAGGATGTCGACATCCTCGTTGAACAGGCCAAGGTTAAGGCAGTCGAGGTTGCGGAGAAGGTTGCGTCCTCCGAGACGTTCGCCGCCCAGGTTCAGATTGAAAAGGAGAAGGCGAACGTCGAGAACGAGGCGGCTCAGGTTGAGGCCGAAAAGTGTGGGGTTATCCAAGAGCAGGTGTTGGCCAAGCAGGTATCCGTGCAGGGTGATCTCGACGCAGCTGAGCCGCTCGTCGATGCCGCGCTTGCGGCGCTGGATACCCTCAACAAGAAGGATCTCGGGGAGGCGAAGTCTCTCAAGAAGCCTCCCGCTGGTGTCGACGACATCACAGCCGTCGTCGTCATTCTTCTCCAGAACAACCCGAGGGATAAGTCATGGAACGCGGCCACCAAGATGATGAACAACGTCGAGCGATTCATGGAGACCCTCAAGGGTTTCAAGGCTCAGATTGACGATGGCAAGGTTCCCAAGAAAAACGTGGACGCGTGCCGCCCTTACCTCGAGCTGCCGCACTTTAACAGGGACACGATTTACAACAAATCTCGTGCCGCCGCCGGTTTGTGCGAGTTCGCCATCAACATCGTCAAATATTATGACGTGATCTCGATGATCGAGCCCAAGCGTAAGGAGCTCGCCGATGCAAACGATCAGCTCAACGAAGCGAACGCAACTCTTCAGGCTGTGCAGGACAAGGTGGCAGCACTCAACGCCCTCGTTGCCGACCTCGAGCGCCAGTTCAACGAGGCCGAGTCGGACAAGAACGCCGCCATCAACGAGAAGGAAAGGCTCGAGGTTAAGCTGGGCCTGGCCACACGTCTCGTGAACGCGCTCGCTGCGTCCGGAGAGCAGTGGAAGAACGACGTCGCCCAGCTCAAGATTGACAACGATCTGCTCGTGGGCGACTGCCTGTACGCGGCGTCATTCGTCACGTACAACGGACCGTTCACCGCGAAATTCCGCACCGAGCTGAACACCGCGTTCGAGAAGAGACTGATGGAGCACAACATCCCCATGACTGAGGGAATCGATGTCCTCAGGGTTCTTGTCGACCCCGCGACGATCGCCGGCTGGGTCAGTGAGGGTCTCCCCTCTGACCGCACCTCTGTCGAGAACGGCACCATCACGTGCAACTCCGAACGCTGGCCACTCATGTGCGACCCGCAGCTACAGGGTATCGCTTGGATCAAGGAGCGTGAGTCCAAGAACAACCTTCAGGTTGTCCGTATGGGCGCGGCAAAGACTGCCGACATCATGGAGAAGGCGATCGAGGCTGGCCATTCCGTCCTCATCGAGAACATGGGTGAGAGCATCGACGCGGTGCTCATGCCGACGGTGACCCGATCCACGTACAAGAAGGGCCGTGCCCTTTTCGTGAAGATGGGTGATAAGGATGTGGAGTACAACCCCAACTTCAAGTTGTTCCTTCACACCAAGATGTCCAACCCTCACTACCCTCCCGAGATTCAGGCGGAGACCACTCTCATCAACTTCACGGTGACCCAGGATGGTCTCGAGGATCAGCTCCTCGCGCTGGTGGTGAACAAGGAGCGCCCGGACCTGGAAGAGACCAAGACGGCCCTCATCATCCAGAACAACGAGTTCACCATCAAGCTCAAGGAGTTGGAGGACACGCTCTTGTTCAAACTGGCGAACGCTGAGGGCGATCTCACGGAGGATGTCGAGCTCATCGAGTCCCTGGAGGAGGCGAAGCGTGTTGCCGATGAGATTGTTCTCAAGGTGGAAGAGTCCAAGGAGACGGAGGAGAAGATCAACATCTCACGTGAGAAGTACCGCGTGGCCGCGACTCGCGGAGCGTTGCTCTTCTTCATGCTGAACTCGCTCAACAAGGTTCACGCCTTCTACGCCTTCTCCTTGAACGCCTTCGTGACGGTGTTCTCCCGTGGTATTGATCTCGCCCCCGGCGGGAAGAAGCGTGCGGCCAAATTATCGTTCCGCACCGTCGCCAAGCGAGTCATGGGCAAGTTCGACTGGAACATGGACTTGCTCAAGACGCTCATCCCGTCGGTCAAGGGTGGAGACCCCAGGAAGTCTGAGTCATCTGAGGAGCCGTCGGATGAGGCGATGGCCAAGCGCCTCAACGCGCTCCTCGAGACGACCACGTACACCGTGTACAACTACACCCGCCGTGGTCTCTTCGACAAGGACAAGCTCATCGTGTCCACGCTGCTGACGTTCTCCATCATGGTCAAGGATGCACTCCTCGAGGGCGACGAGTACCAGGCTCTCCTCAAGGGCCTGAAGTCCATGAGGGGCACGCCCTGCCCGGATGACCTGGCAGTCTGGATGACTGACGCGCAGTGGGCAGGACTCTGCGGCGCGGAGGAGAAGCTCGCTGCTTTCAAGGGTATCGCTCGCGACATGGAGAAGCGAAACGAGGAGTGGGCAGAGTGGGGCATGCACGAGCTCGCCGAGACCGAGCCGCTCCCCGGCGAGTGGAACAAGAAGCTCACCGAGTTCCAGAAACTGCTGCTCATCCGAGCCGTTCGCCCCGACCGCATCACCTCCGCCCTCTCACTCTTCGTCGAGAAGACCATGGGCTCAGACTACGTCAACCAGGAGGCGTTCGACGCGCGTAAGATGTACGAGGAGTCTGGACCGTCCACGCCAATTTTCTTTGTCCTGTTCCCCGGCTACTCCCCGTCCAAGGACATCGAGAAGCTGGCGAACGAGATGGGCAAGTCGTCGGACAACGGAAAGCTCACCATCATCTCAATGGGACAGGGTCAGGAGCCCATCGCCGAGGCTGTGCTGGACAAGTACACCCAAGAGGGTGGTTGGGTCTTCTTGGACAACGTCCACCTCATGCAAGGTTGGATCCCACATCTCGAGCGCAAGTTGGAGATTGCCGCAGAGTCTGCGCACAGGGATTTCCGCTGCTTCTTCAGCGCGGAGCCCATCAACGGCGCGCCCTTCGCCAAGATTGTGCCCGAGTCCATCCTGCAGACGTGCATCAAGATTTCCAACGAGCCTCCCTCGGACCTGAAGTCCAACATGCGCCGCGCCCTCGCGCCGTTCAGCCAGGACGTGCTCGACCGCTCCACCACCGACGAGAAGAAGACGGTTCACACCGCCGTCCTCTTTGCGCTGTGTTTCTACCACTCGCTGCTGCTCGGCCGCAAGAAGTTCGGTGTCGGTATCGGCATCGGCCTCGGGTCCGGTCTCGGTTACTGCCGCGGCTACTCCTTCAACATGGGCGACCTCGTCAACTGCACCGAGGTTTTGTTCAACTACCTCGAGGGCAACGACAACGTCCCCTGGGAGGATCTCCGGTACATGTTCGGCGAGGTCTTCTACGGCGGACACATCACCGATGCCATGGACAGGCGACTCTGCATCTCCTACCTCGACGTGCTCGTCACCCCGGATCTTCTCCCGGGTGCCGACGGCGAGGCGCCGACCAAGCAGCTGGCTCCCGGCCTCATCGCCCCGAACCCCACCAGCTACGACGAGCTCAAGAACGTGGTGGAGACCAAGCTGCCGCAGGAGACCCCGTCCATCTACGGTCTGCACTTCAACGCGCAGCTCTCGCTCCTCACCGCCGAGGGAGAGATTCTGTTCAAAACCATCGACGACGTGCAGGGCGGCGGCGGCGGTGACGGCGGCGGCGCCGTGGACATGGATTCCATCGTTCGCAGCGGAGTCAACAACATGTACGACTTCTGCCCTGAGCCGTTCAACCTCATCGACATCGAGAGCCGCATCGAGGATAAGAACCCCTACGTCGTGTGCGCGCTTCAGGAGGCGGGTCGCATGACTGACCTGCTCAACTTCATCAAGCGCTCGCTGGAGGAGCTGACCCTCGGTCTCGACGGCGCCCTGAACATGTCTCCCGCGATGGAGGAGGTTCAGAACGGCATCTTCCGCAACAGCGTGCCGCCGAGCTGGATGAAGCAGATGTCCACCCGCGTTCAGGAGGTTTACACCCTGTCTCGCTGGTTCAAGGACGTGCAGGAGCGCCACGCGCAGCTGGACAAGTGGACCGCGAGATCGATTGAGCGCCCCAAGTCGGTTTGGTTGCCCGGTCTCTTCAACGCCAAGGCGTTCATCACCGCCGTCCAGCAGGTGTACGCCCGCGCGAACCAGCTGCCCCTCGACGTCATGAAGTTCCACACCGAAGTGACCAGGCTGCAACCGAGCGACATCGAGGAGTACTCCGAGGAGGGCACGTACATCCACGGCTTGACCATGGAGGGCGCTCGCTGGGACCAGGACCAAGGAATGGTGATGGACTCCAAGCCAAAGGAGCTCCGTTGCCTGCTCCCGGTGATCAAGGTCATCCCAGTCACCGCGGACAAGTACGACACGGACGGTTACTACATGTGCCCCGTGTACATGAACATGCAGCGCGCCAACGTGTACTCTGCGCAGGTGTCCACGTTTACGCTGAAGCATCCCGAGGATCAGCCCCCGGTGAAGTGGACGCTCGCGTCCGTGGCGCTGCTCATGCAGGACGAGCTCGCGTAAGCGAGGCACCCTGCCTGTCACATACCATACTAACCAAAAGACGTAAAGCCTTACACACAGGTTGTCGAACAAGACCCCGCCGGTGTCCTCGGCGGGGTCCTAATAGCTAGCTTTAGAAAGACTTTGATTCCACTCCAAAAAGTTGCCTCAGCCTGCTCTCGCTGAACCAGTTCTGGCAAAATCCGTTTCTTGTCAAGCTTTGCTCCGATTTTGGGATTGAGCGAGGAAAGTAAACCGTCGTTTACGGTTCCCGCGTCATCATATTTTCACCAATCACTTTATTCCATCTTCCAGCTGGCATCTTCGCTGGATCTCCTGCCCCAGATTGGCTCCGGGATAGGAAGCACCGGAAGCACCGATCGGATTGTGGTGGTGGATATAGCGGGTTCCGGACCACCGGTGTGCTCACTTCACGTCGTCGCGTCGTTACATTTACACGCACACTAAACACAAAGATGGCCTCCATGACCATGTCCGCCGCGTGCGCGCAGCCCCTTGCGGCCCGCAAGTTCCAGGGTTCCCGCGTCTCCGGGAAGTCCGTCGTTCGCGCTGCCAAGCGCAACGTTACCGTCAAGGCGGAGCGTGAGGGCCCCGTCCTCATCGGTCTCGCCGCTGACTCCGGCTGCGGCAAGTCCACTTTCATGCGCCGCATGACCTCCCTCTTCGGCGGCAAGGCCTCCCCCCCCGAGGGCGGCAACCCCGACTCCAACACCCTCGTCTCCGACACCACCACCGTGCTGTGCCTCGATGACTACCACCTGAACGACCGCAATGGTCGCAAGGAGTCCGGCCTCACTGCCCTCAACCTCAAGGAGCAGAACTTCGGTGAGTTTATTTCCCCGCATTCCCAACATATCATAGCATCAGAAACCGCCCCGAGATGCGCGCCGGGGTCGTCGCGTACCGCACGGGGTGACGCCTACGGCACCGGGGTGGGCCTCATTTTTTCGCGATGCGAGCAATTCCCTAGGGCTTATCCACTTGGCCAGACTGGTCGGGCTCCACGCCCGCGCCGAGCCGGTGGCCCGCCGTGGGAACGGGCACGTCGCCGCCGTTGGGTCCGGTCGTATGGACCGCCCTCGGCGCTGACGTACCGTCGGACGACAGTCCGTGCCGCCTCGTGGCGATGCCGAGGCTCACCCCGCGCGCCCTTGCACACGACCGGCCAGCCCCTTTGGATATTCTCGATCGCGCCAAAAAATGGCTTGTCAATCATTATCCACGACTGACCCGGCTTCCCTCCTCGTCCCTCTTTCCAGACCTCATGTACGAGCAGACCAAGGCTCTCATGGCCGGCGATGCCGTCGAGAAGCCCATCTACAACCACGTCACTGGCGTGATGGACCCCGCCGAGAAGATCGAGTCCCCCGACATCCTTATCCTCGAGGGTCTCCACCCCTTCGCCGACGAGCGCGTCCGCGAAATGTTCGACTTCAAGATCTACCTCGACATCTCCGACGACGTCAAGTTCGCCTGGAAGATCCAGCGTGACATGGCCGAGCGTGGTCACTCCCTCGAGTCCATCAAGGCTTCCATCGAGGCGCGCAAGCCCGACTTTGACGAGTTTGTCGACCCCCAGAAGCAGTACGCCGACGTCGTGATCCAGGTGCTCCCCACCCAGCTCATCCCCGACGACAACGAGGGCAAGATCCTCCGCGTGCGCATGATCATGAAGGAGGGTGTCGAGAACTTTGACGCCCCCTACCTGTTCGACGAGGGCTCCACCATCTCTTGGATCCCCTGCGGCCGCAAGCTCACCTGCTCCTACCCCGGCATCAAGTTCTTCTACGGCCCCGACACCTTCTTCGGCGAGGAGGTCTCCGTCCTCGAGATGGACGGCCAGTTCGACAAGCTCGAGGAGCTCATCTACGTCGAGTCCCACCTCTCCAGCACCTCCACCAAGTTCTACGGTGAGATCACCCAGCAGATGCTCAAGTACCAGAACGGCCCCGGCTCCAACAACGGTACCGGCCTCTTCCAGACCCTCTGCGGCCTCAAGGTGCGCGAGCTCTACGAGCGCATCTCCGAGAAGGAGGTCGTCACCGCCGCTTAAATCTGATGCACTGGGTGCTGGAGTTGGTTTAGTGGGTGTCTCGTGGCGAGATCGCCGTTTGGATCTAAGGTTGGTAAGCTGCTGGCGCAAACTGACTGGAGTTCTCGATTTGGTTTTAGGAGAACGGGCGGCGTTCTGCCACGAGGGGGTGGCAGCTGCAAGTTGGGCAGCTGCTACATTGAACGGTGTATAGAGAAATAGCGTACGCTTGTGTATCGTATCCAACAAATTCTTTCCTGTCGTCTCGTGCTCCAGTCGTAAGGATCCAGAGAGTGGATTTGCCAATTCGTCCCGTCGATTCACACCCAATCCTCAGCCTGTAACCCCGCAGCCGCCGCGCTCGGATTCGAACCTCCCGCACCTCTCCCCGCGGCGCCCAGTAGCGAGTTCACCAACACGCGAGCTCCGCCCCGACCCCCGCCCACCGCTTCACCCGGCGTGTGCGAGCGGCCGCGGGGTGGAGCGTCGTCGGCGTACCCGACCATCTGTTGCGACTCCATCATCTGCGACCCGATCACGCCGCCGATGCCCCCGGCCATGCCACCCGGCGTCGTATCCTCCGGAACCCGTCGACGCTTTCCGCGACCGGCGCCCCCGGGTGACGCCATGCCGTCCCGCACCGCCGCGACAGCCGCCTCCGTCTGCACCGGGTCGGGAACACGGAACCCGTCGAACCCGTCGTCAAACTGCGTCTCGCCCCCGTCAAACATACCCGCGGCGACCGTGTCGATGAGGTTGGCGACCATCTGGCTCCCATCCGCCGCCGGCTGCGCGGCCCTGCCTCCAGCCGTCGGCCGCTGAGGCGCGGACGCGGGAGGCTCGTGCTCCAAGTCGACGCCGAGAGCAACCGGGCTCCGGTCCGAACCGAGGGACCGCTTCACGCCCGTCGCCGGAGCCGGAGCGGCGGCGGTGGGCGCGGCGACAGACTCCCCGCGCCTCTGTTTGGACCTCACGCCCGCCTTGGGCTGCGCCGGCGTCTTGGACATGGGCCGCGTGGACTTCCTCGACGGGGGGGGCGGCTGGGTTGAACCCTTGGCTGCGCGTTGGACCTCGCTCCCGACCAGGTTGAGAGCCCCGCGCTGCGACCCGCCGCACACGCCGCCGCCGCCGATGTCGATGCCCGCGGAGCGACGGCGATCGGACCCGGCGGTGGCCGGCGGTGCAGCCTCTTGCGTGTTACCGCCGTCCGCCGTGAACGCGCCCGCTTTCCCGTCGTCCCCGTTTCCATCGTCGTCTTCTGACGGAGGAGGCGGGGGATGGAAGGCGCGCTCGTCAACCTTGCGTCCCGCCTCGATGCACGCGTGCAGCCACTCCACGGTCACCGCGTGGAGTCCCCATCCGACCGCCGCCTCGTACTTCTTACCTTCGGCGTAGGGTACCACGAGGTGGGTGTTCTTGTTCCTGCCCAGCCTCTCCGTGTACTTGGCGCCCAGCAGGTGGCACAGCATGTTGACGGATGACTTGACGTCCTCGTCGTAGAGGGAGGTGCTGATCCTGAGTCCGTGCATGGAGTCGAACGGCGCGTCGCAGGGCAGAGGTCGGCAGGCGGGGTTACCGCCGCGGTTGCTATCGAGTGGGACGACGTACCCGAGCTCGCACGATATCTCCAGCCAGTGGCAGGTGACGTGCCGTTTCCTCTCGGATTCGGGAGCGGAGTTCAGGATGGCTCGTTCCTCCCGAGTGGGAGCAGCCGGACAGACGATGTACGCCGACGACGCCGTCTTCTTCTTCGTCGCGGTTCCCGAACCACGAGACACGAGGTCGCTCGCCGCTTCCTCCTCTTCCTTGCTCAGCAGCGGGCTCAACGCGATGCGCATGCCCCTGAACACGGTGGAGTAGTCCTCCCCGTCACCCGCGCCAGCCCCGAACTCGTTGGTCTCCAGGATGGCAACCGCAGTAGCGGGAAGCTCCGTCCCGGTTCCCGGGTCGAACGAGCACCCCGGGTCAGCCGCGGGAGACAGAGGCTGGTGGAAATGAGGCGGCATGTTCTGATCCGCGGGGGCAGCCTTGCTCGCCGCCGCAGCCTCCTCCGCCGCCGCCTTTGCAGCCTCCGCGGCGAGCGCCTGACGAGTCAGCGGGTTCGGCGACGCCGGCCCGTTCTGTTTCCGCCGCCGCCTGTCCGCCACCTCGGTCGCCTTCGACGCGATCGGCTTCCCCTTCCCCTTGTCGTGCGTCGACGCGGCCTCCTGGCTGAGAACCAACCCGTCCACCCTGTTCAACTTTGAAGTTTTGTTCGGCTCCCGGCGCGCGGCGAACAAAGCCGCCGGCGTCGCGTGGTCACCCATCGGCGCGGGCGCACCCTGCACCTTGCACGCGTCCAGCCATGTGCTGAACACCACCTTGTCCCTGTCGACGCGTAGGTCCCGCAGGCTCCCCGCCACCGAGTTGACGCTGACCACCACGTGCGTCGCCTTGCTCGCGTTGGAGGTGGTCATGGCGGAGCCGTGTCGCACGGCTTGCGTGGCCCGCGCCCACTCGGTCGATTCTTTCGGGTTGCCCAGCTCGTGCAGGTACACCGTGCACCCCATCAGATAGCACGAGTCCCACGCCACCGCCGCGTCCGCAGCCTCGTCCGCGTCGTTGTTCGCCCTCGCCGCGGCAGCCGCCGCCTCCGGGGTCCCCTCCACCGGGAACCGCACCTCGTTCGCCTTGACGCGCTCACCCGCGCTCTCCCGCACCCACCCCCTGCTCACGATCTTGATGAACTCCCACTTTTTCGCGTGCGTGTACTTTCCGCTCGTCGTGCCGGACGCCACCAGATGCGTGCACTTTCCCTTGACCAGGTCGGACATGTACACCCCCCCGTTCTTGGTCACCATCGCCTCGAGCTCGGCGCGCTCATCTTGCGTGTATCCCGTGACACATACGCACAGCCCGAGGAAAGCCTTGGGTACGTGGCCGACTTCCTCCACCGGCAGGAGCTCGCCAGCCTCGGCGCTGTCGCGGAGCCATGCGGAGGTGACCACGGGCTTGAACAGCTTCACCGCGAGGTCGTACTTGGGCGAGTTGGTGTTCTTCGTGACGCAGTAGTCGAACGGACTCGCCGCGGTGAAGTCCTGATCTCCGAAGGTGGCGCCGAGCTTCTCGATCAGCGCTTTGATCTCGCGCTGCGATGGAGAGGAAGGGATGGAAGATGGGGTCAGATGTGCGTCGAGGGGGCGGAACCACGGGAAACACGGGATGGATCGGCCGGAGCGCGGGCCGAACGTCGTCTCTTCGCCCGGCAAGTTGGGCACCCCTCTCGAGGTGCCACGGATGCCGAGGAGTGGGCCCTTCGCAGGGCGGATCGCTCACCTTTTCGTTCGGTTCGAACCCCGTCGTGATGATTATCGTGCTCATGAATCCACGCGTGTCGCCTCTGCGCACACGGTGGCCCTCCGTCTGGGCGCCTCCGAGTCGGGGCGCCTCCGAGTCTGATGCGAGTTCAAAAAATCGATCGATTCAGTTTCGACACAGCTGTGCGGAAAACCTGATATTGATTCAGAGGGAGTGAGGCGAGAGACGCAGAGGGTGAGGGAGCGGGCATCGATAAAATGTCCGTCGCTCTCTTCGATTGCACATCCGCGTACGACACCACGACCGCGGAGTACTCCGCGGTCGTCAGAGAGGAGCGACTGGCTGCGACGAGAGTGTGCTACGCCAATGTTTTTTTCGGCAAGAGCGAGGGGGGCGCCGGATACCTTGCTTGTGGATCCAGCAGCGGTGCTCTCTCCGTGTTCAACTTGGATGACGTTCTTCGTGCGCAGAGGGGTAACGGCGGGGACGCATCCAGCAGCGGTGCTCTCTCCGTGTTCAACTTGGATGACGTTCTTCGTGCGCAGAGGGGTAACGGCGGGGACGCATCTAGCTCGGACGCGTCGCCCCGTCCCTCGCTCGTGGTCCCGGACGCTCATCGCGGCGCGTTGTACTCCATTATTGCGTACACCCTGCAGGGATCGGAGATGCTCTGCACCGCGGGCGAGGACGGGCGGAGCGTGCTGTGGCGAGCCGCGGACCTCATCGCGGCCGCGAACGCGAGCGGATCGGAGAGGACCGTGAAACCCGCGGGCGAGTTCAGGAACCCCCAGGAGAGTAAGGCGAGGGGCGCGCTCGGACCGGTGCCCGAGACGACGGCGCTCGCGGTCGATCCCACGCGGGGGACGCTCCTGTCCGCGGCGGGAGACGGAGTGTGTTACGGGTGGGACCTCGGCGAAGGTCGCGAGACACCCGCGCTACATTTGCGGGGGCACAACGACCTGCTGCACTGCGTGGCGGCTCGTGTCGGCGCGAACCAAGCGGTGACCGGGTCCGAGGATGGCACGGCTAGGATCCACGACCTCAGGTCCGAGACGTGCTCCCACGTCATCGACGTGTGGCGCGCCAAGGAGGGTAAGAGCGGCGGACACGGGAGCGGCGCGTGGGTCGGGTGCGTCGCCCTGGACAAGGCTGAGAACTGGGCGGCGATGGGATGCGGCGGAGGGTGCATCACCATGTGGTCGTTTGCCGCGGGGGCGTGCGCTTCGAGGGTGCCGACAGCCGCGCCGCCGCAGGCGCTGAGGCTGACGGGCCAGCACGTGATGGCGGCCGGGGCGGAACCCGCGGTGTACCGATGGAACCTCGCGGGTGAACAGATATCGAGGCAGCCGTGCACGCCGAAGAGCGTCTTCGCGCTGGACGTCCAGCCCCGGGGGGGGTTAACCGCCGTCGGGGGCGCGGGGGCCAGCGTCGATCTCTTCTCAGAGTTGGGCACCAGGGTCACCACCCTCAGGTGCCTTTGAGCTTTGGTCGATGATGACAGCTTCGTAATTGATGACATCTTCGTAATTGATGACATCTTCGTAATTGATGATAACTTCGTAATACATACACTAGCGTAACTCCCTCACGCGGGTGTGGCCACCCCACACACCGGGGCGGCATCATACGCGCCGTACACACCCGCGAATTTGTCATCCGGGTTGTACAGAGCGTCGCAGTCGTACCCCTTCAGGTGGAGCACGTAGCCAATCAGCCTCAGCGCGTGTGCCGCATCGAACTGCACATCCCTGACCGTCCCCGTGCGCCCGTAGTCATCCGTGAACGTCCCGTCAGCCCCGCACTGGGTGCACCGACCGGCGAGGCCGCTCTTCCGCGAGGGATCATCCGGCGCGCGCTCGTCAAACACGAGCGTCGAGCGGTAGGTGACGTTCGCCGCCGCCACGTCCTCGGCGTCCACCAGCGACCCCGCCGCGGCTAGGAACGCGTCCACGTGCGCGGCGGCGACGGCGTGTGCACCCGCCGCGACACCCCCGCCCACGCCATTCGTCTTCCCCGCCGTCGGTCCGCCGTTCAAGCCAGTCTTCACCCCGGAGAACGCCGTGCACAGCTCAGCCGCGAGCGTGGCCGCGGTGGTCGACGTCCCCGCGGGTCCCATCTTCGGGCCGCACGCGCTGACCCCAGCCTTGAGCGTGGTCCGCCCCGTGGCGCACGTGCACGAGTTCCTGTTGGTACCCCCGTCGTCGACAGTCGCCGCGGCGCCGTTCTCGCAGCTCACGCAGTGCCCGGAGTACCTGTAGGACTCCACCTCGTTTGCAGCGCACGCGGCGCACGTGGGCTGGTAGCCTCCAGCGTCGTCGCACCCTTCGCCGCTGGTCGCCTCCACGTTCGAGGCGGGAAGGTCGTAGAGGGTCGCGCTCACCGTGGACCGTATGCCGCACACCGCGCCAGCCTTGTCGCCCCGCACCGTGTACGTCACCCTGTTCGACGGCTCCATGCCTCCGGCGCCGTCGGCTTCGGTGGAGGCCGCCGCGGCGTAAGTGATTGGCGCCATCCACCACCCGAGCGCCGTCGCGCCCGTGGACTCCGCCGGGTTTGGGGTCGTGAACTTGAGCTCGTACCGCGTATCCTTGGCCCAGCTGCCGGACAGTAGGGCGCAGTTGCCCGTCGGTCGGTTGAGCTCCGCGAGGGCAGCCATGGCCGTCTGCCGCTCGGTATCGGTTTTCGACGCATCGGAGAGCGTGGTGATGTGAGCGTCGGTGGCGGTGAGGCGCGCCGCCTCGGACGTGGACCACACCGGGTCCTGGAACACGCCGGACATGCTGGTGCCGGTGGAATCGAAGGCGAGGTCGTCGTATCGTCGCCTTAAGTACGTGGAGGCGTAGTAAGGGTCGGTGCCGAGGACGTCCGCGGCGACGCCCGTCTCCACCGCGCGGTGATTCCAGGTGGTCGCGCCACCAAAGGCGCGCAGGTCGGTGGCCGCATCGCTGCTGACCGTCTGGGCGGTGCCGGACACGAACTGCGAGCCACCCTCCTCGAGCGCTTGCACCGTGAACGACGAACGGTCGAACATGTGGCCCGTCGCGGTGGCGCACAGGAGCATGCCGTTCGGGGCGACGCCGTGGGGCGTGGAGAACTCCAAGGTGACCTGATTGCTGGCGGACCACGCCAGGTTGCTGTAGAACATGACGCTGCACACTGCGCCGGAGAGCGACATGGTGCTGGTGAGCGCGCCCTCGTCGGATATACGATGGGTGCCTCTCCCGTGGCTCTGTGCTCTGCGGCTTCCGGCCCGGCGCTGACGTTTAAACAGATTTATCAACGGTCAGACTACGATCGTCAACATTAGTTGTGCTTGCATTTATTTATTGTCAATTTCTTCCAACCGAAAAGGCATGGTCAATGGAAACGGAAAAAAAACGGGAAAAAACATCCTCTAACCGTGCCCCATACAATCGTGCATCCTGATAGATGGCGTCGTTTCGGGTTTGCTTTTGCTTTTCCGATCGGAGATAGCGGAGCATTGGCCACACCGAGTGACGCCTCGACACACCGAGATGGCCGCTCAGATTGCATACGCCTCAGCGCGCGCGCCCCTCCGCGTCCGTGCGTCCGCCTCGGAGCAGAACGGCCGCCTCATCAGGCCCAACGCCGTCACGCGCCCCGCCCTTCGCGCCGGCGCCCGAGTCGGCGGATTCTCCGGGAACATCATGGCCGCCGCGGCTGAGCCCGAGCAGATCGAGAAGTTCCTGGACGGCCTGAAGTACGACGACAAGGATTTGGTCGTCGCCATCGCCCAGGATGTGGACACCGGCGCGATTCTCATGCAGGGTTTCGCCGATCGCACCGCCGTGCGCTCCACAATCACCAAGCGCAAGGCGACCTTCTTCTCTCGCAGCAGGCAGGCGCAGTGGACCAAGGGCGAGACCTCCGGCAACTTCATCTCCGTGAAGTCCATCCACCTCGACTGCGATAAGGACTCGCTCATCTACCTCGGCGTCCCCGACGGTCCCACCTGCCACACCGGCGCGCACACGTGCTACTACAGCCAGGTGGACGGCACCGACGGAGCCGCCGCGGTGGACGGCGGCGGTCGTCACGGCCAGGAAGAGGCGCTCACCACCCTGTACGAGCTCGAGGAGACCATCGAGAAGCGCAGGACGGATGTCGTGAAGGAGGGTGACAAGCCGTCGTGGACCCGCAAGCTGCTCGATAACCCAAAGTTGCTGTGCGAGAAGGTTCGGGAGGAGGCGGGTGAGCTCTGCGAGTCGCTCGAGAACGACGAAGGCAAGGATCGCGCGGCGAGCGAGATGGCCGACGTGCTCTACCACTCCATGGTCCTGCTCAACCTGCAGGGCGTGGGCATGGAGGACGTGCTGGCCAAGCTTCGGGGCAGGTTCGGTACCAGCGGGGTCGAGGAGAAGGCCAACAGGCCGCCCAAGTCGAAGCAGCAGCACAGGACCGGGTAGGAGAGAAGCAACTCGGGGCGAAACTATGATATCCATCACCTTCGATAATAATACACCTCTCATCACTACGCTACATCGCACACGTCTCCACCGTCGGGAAGTCCCGTCAGTCGTAGTCGGGTATCTCCGGGTTCTTGAGCTTGAGGTGTTTCGACTCGTACGACGCGTACAGGTAGTACTGATACACCAGCGTGGGAATGGACGGCATGAACGCCTGCGGCTCCACCCCGAGCAGCTCCTTCATGAACGGCGCGTTCTCCTGAATGGTGCTTCCCATCACGTGCCCGCCGGGCTTCAGCAGCCACCTGGCCGTCTCCGTGTACTTCTCCCAAACCTCGCGGGTGATGAACGGCGGGTCGATGATCACCATGTCGAACGTGCCCTTGAGCTCGTCGGCACCCTCGAAACCGATCGGCTTGTTGAAGTCGTAGCACACGTACCCGGGCTCCTTCTGCCACTGCGTGTCCAGGTCGAAGCACCACGACCTGGCGCGGACCTCCTTGCTGAGGGAGAAGTAGACGCTCGGGGTGGAGAGGAAAGCCGCGCGGGTCTCCGGCGCGGCGCAAACGTCCTCCACGTCCCGAGCCATGGCCGAGATGGTGCGGTTGGAGTACCAGTACTGATTCAAGTCCTCAACCTCCTTCGTGGTGCTCAGGAAGCGGTTCTTCTTGAGAGTCTCCCCATCGCCGTCAGCCCCGAACGCGCCCTTATCGGCGAACACCATCGTGCGGAAGTTTCCCTCTCGCCGAGCCGGCTTTGTGGCTGTCGTTCTCCGCGCGGTCTCGAGCTTTATTTTGAACAGTCGAAAGTTTCAGTTGACTACAAAGTGCTAAAATGGGCTATGGGTCCAGGTTGGTGGCCTCGCGCCAGGACATCTGCGACACCAGCGAGTACGACGAGTGCAGACGCAGCGCGGGTGGATCGGGCAGGTTCGGCTCGCCCGCCTCCAGCCTCTCCAGCGCCGACGCAAACTTGAACATGGACTTGGCAGTCATGGTCAACGCGTCGCACAGAGCCGAACCAAACGAGCTCGAGCCCGCCCTCCTCTGCGCCAGCTCCTCGCTCAGCGCCACCGCCTGCCCGCTCAGGCTGTCGAGCGTCTCGGTACCCAACGCCGCCGCGGGGTTAGCGCGCGGGAACGACGCCAGGAACGCGGCACACCTCGCGGCCGTCGCGTAGAGTCGACCGGCGATCAACTCCGAGTGCGCGTTACCCGCGGGGGAGGATCGGTCGTTGGCGGCGACGGCGGCGGCGATGGCGGCGGCGGGTGTGGCGGCGACGGGCGGGACGCTTCCCAGCGCGCACGAGTGGAACCACCCCGTGGATGCGCCGACGAGCGGTGGACGCTTGGCGGCGGCGGCCTGGGTGCTCCCGCGCGGCGCGCAGCTCACGCCCCGTCTCGGCGGGGGGGGCGCCGCGATCCATCGCAGAAAGTCAACGGCGGAGGCGCGCATGCGAACCTGGTGCGCGGGAGCCTTGAGCTGCCACGGCCCGTTCGATGCCGCCGCGAGCGAGTGAAGGAACGTCGCGGTCGCCTCCGCCTCGGCGAGCGCCGCGACGGTGAGCTCCGCCGGTGCAAGGGCGGCGGCGAACCGATCCGCGAGCTCCGTCGCCAACGCGATGAGCTCGTCGGTCACCTCCGGCTTTGACCCGACGGCGTCGGCGTGGGTGGCGGCGACGCGTAGCGCGAGGCAGTACAACGCCGCGGGATCCACGTATGTTTCATCCACCGGTTCGTCGGCGGCGTCCAGCGTGTGGCCGTTCCTGCCGCGACCGCGGGTGGGCGAAGGTTGATGCGTCGGCGCCGGGTGGTACGTCGAGCCGCTCAGGGACTTGCACAGCGTCGTGAGCTGCCCAATCAGACCGAGCCTGTGGAGGGATTCCGCGCCTTCCGCGGACCTGCCCAGCACGAGACACAGTCTCAGCGCCGCGGGTACCTCAACGCCGCCGAAGACGCCCGCGTCGAAGGACCCTTCGGCGCCCATGATGTTAGCCTGCAAGTTTTCCTTCCCGTCGGCGCCGTCGATGGCCGCGTTGAGCTCCAGGAACGGACGCAACGCCATCGTCGGCGCGTCACCGAGGTACTTGAACGGAACCGACACGAGCGACGTCTGACCGACGGAGTCCCCGAGCAATCCCCCGGGGATCGGTGCGAGCGGCGAGGGACTCCTGGGCGGCCGCGGCGGCTCGAGCGGCGGCAACGGAGCTCGGCTCTGCATCGCCGCCGCCAACTGGGGCGTCGACAGCAAACCGTCGGCGAGCTCGCGCAGCACCGACAGCGCAATCACCGAGTCGGTACCCCCGTTCGGCGTGGACGCCGCGCCGCACAGCATGGGCACGAGCGGCCACAGGATCTGACCCAGCCGGTTACCCTCGCGGAGGGGCGAACCGTCCCGCCCGGGAGTCCCAGCCTCCGAACCGCTGCGCCCAGGAGTCCCAGCCGGCGCCGACTCGGCTCGGGCCCGCCACGCGCGTACGGACGCGAGCACGGCGGCGAGCAGCGCCCTGGTGATGTCCACCGTGTCGCCGTCCATGTTGTCCGACCTCTTGGCCAATGCCTCGACGGCGACCCGCGCGACGTCCGCCGCGACGGTGAAGGCGTTGATCGCGCCGTCGTCGGGATCCGCCGAGGACGCCGGCAGGTTCAGCGAACTACCAAACCCGACAGCCTTCGTGGGCGAGACGGCCGCCGGCGACTCCATCGCGTGGCCCCACAGCCTGACGAGGACCGCGAGGACCTCGGCGAGCTCGACGGCGAGTGCCTTGGCGTGGTCCGCGCCCTCCTCGTTCGCGGCCACCATCGCAGACTCGAGCGCCTCCAGCGCCAACCGCACGGCGGCGCGGCGCTCCTTGGCGGGCCACGACGAGAGCATGCCGTCGTCGTGGGGCGGAGCCTCGATGGCCTCCTCGTCGTCCATGGTCACCGCGGGGACGGTACCCGCCGCCGCGTCGAGGAACCCCAGGCAGGCGTTGAGCGCGGACAGCTGTGAGCTCTCGCGGGAGGCGGCGCGACCCGCCAGCCTGAGCGCTTCAGCCGCGGCGTGACCGGCTCGAGCGAGCGGCCCGTCCGCCTCGGCCGATCCGAACGCGCCTTCGCCGACACCGTCCACGGGCCGCGCGTACCCGGTGGCGGCCTCGATCCAGCCGGTGTTGTACAAGAAGTCCCCGCCGATCTCCGGGTCGAAGCCCGGGAGCGGCGCCGGGGTGGGCGGCGCGAGGACGGCGCGTTCAAGCCGGAGCGTCCTCGCCGCCTCGAGCAGGCGACCCACGGGATCTGCGGGCGATCGCGGCCTCTCCTGCCCGGCCGCGCTGGCGGCAGCCCCCGCGGCGATCGCGTCCAGGACGGCGGCTCGGGGAGCGCCCCCCATGAGGATCTGTTGCGCAGCCGCGTGGGACAGAAGCGCCGTCGCGGCGTCAGCGGCTCCGTCCCTGAGGGACGCGTCAGGCAGGTCACCGGCATCCGCACGCTCCGTCTCGGCCGCCGCGAGCAACACGACGGCGTGCGCGTGCGACCTGGCCCTCGAGAACGTCCCAGGGTTATGGCGGATCTTCATCCACCGACGGAGCCAGCGGAGCAACAGACTCTCGCCGCCGCTCGCGTCGCACCACGCCCGCACCGACTTTGCGATGACGGTGTCCCTCGCCGGGATCACCCCGTCCGCCGCGCTGGCAGTCTCGGACGCTAGTATGGACATCGCCGATGCCTCCACGGAGAAACGGAACGCCTCGACCTCGTCGTCGGCTTCGGCCTCGTCATCCGCGGTGGGAAGGCAATTTTCGAGACGGGACACCAAGGAACTTTCACCCCTCAGCGTCGCGATGGCGCCCCCGAGCAGGCGGTCACCGTCCCACACGGAGAACAAGGACTTGAGCGCGGATGCGAGCGATCGTGGGTCGTTCGCCCGCATCTCCTTCGCCTCGCCCAGGCACTCGTACAGCGAATCGAGCATGCTCGCCTCCGTCTCGTCCGGCTTCTCGGCTCCCAGCTTGGCGGGGACGAGCATTGACTCCGCGAGCATGGGCTGTCGCACGGCGGCGGCGGTGACCAGCGCGGCGGCGGCGCGGAACCCGTCGGGGTCACCGCGAGCCGCCTGCGGCTTGAGCGCGTTGACGATCGCCGCGCGCACGTCCAGTTTCGCGTCCCCTTCACCCTTCTTCCCGACATCCGTGTCGTTGTACGGCAAGGCAAAGGCGGAGTGGGCACCCGACGCGGGCGCCAGCGACGGAAGCGCGCACGCCAGCGGCGGGTCCACGGGCGCCGCCGCACACAGCGCAGCCAGCGCGGGGAGCGCGAGCGGGCGGAAGGTGGCGTCGAACGGGTACGCCGCGTACGACGCGACCGCAGCAGCGAGCGGGGAACTTCCTCCCGGACCCTCCACGAGAAGCGCATGGGTCAGGGGTCCGGGCTCCAGCGGCGAAGGGGAGTTTTTCTCCTTGGCCACCTCGGCAAACACCGACATCAGCGGGGGAAGCATACCGAGCGTGGCAGCCACGGCGTCCTCCGCGGCTCCAACCTCCGCCGCGTGGACGTCGTGCATGCGTCGAAGCGTGTCCGCATCCATCGTCAGCGGAGCCAGCGTCGCCGCCGCGGCAGCCGCGTCCGAGGAGACAAAGCCCGCGACGGCGGCTCGGCGCGATCCGTTGGCGGGCCCGGGCCGAGGCGCGAGCGCGGCGGCGATGACGCGCACCAGCGCCGCGTGCATGGCCCACCGGTCCGCCCTGCGACGGTACCTCCACATGCCGTGCTGCACGAGGACCTCCTGGAAGACGTGCTGCAGGATCGGGGTCATCATCGGCGCCGCGCCCGCGCCGGCCCAGAGCAGCTTCGCCGTGAGCCCGAGCAGCGCGAGCGTCACCGGATACTCCCCGGTGGTGCACTCAGCGGGAAGGACGGACCTTTCGAACATCGCCAGGCCGATGGCGGGCCCGGGGGCATGCATCGACGCCAACGCGCCCCGCGCCATTCCCGTGTCCGCGTGAAGAAGGGGCGTCGCCGAGAGCTGAGCGAGCGCGCTGCTGGGCACGGCGGCTGCGAGCGGCGCCGCGGCGGAGAGCGCCAGCGCGGTTCTCTCCAGCCCCGGGTGGTTCTTGCCCCCGAGCTTGCACGGTAACGTCGACCATGCCCTACCCGGTGTCATCGCGGTGGATATCACCGCGGTGAGCGCGGCGAGTATGGTGGTGGGTGTCCCCTGCGGCACGCCCTCGGACACGTCCACCGCCGCAAACTTGGCGGCAAACGAAGGAGCCGACGCGAGAACCTTGGCGATGAAGCTGAGGATGGCGTCGAGTTCACCCGCATCCGCATCGGTCACCGCGCCCGCGGTGGACAGGACGCAGAGGCGCGCGATCGTGATCGCGAATCCATCCGCGGGCGCGTCCCAGGTGACGATGTCAGCCCCCGGCCCCGAGGTGGAGGGACCCGCCGTGGCCATCACCGCGTTCTCGTCATCCTCATCCTCCTCACCCTCGCCTTCGTCCGCGGCGTCTTGTGTGGATCCCATGCGGGCGATCGCCACGCCCCTCGTGCCCGCGGGGATGGCCGCGCCGGGAAGGTAGGCACTGGCCAGCGGCACGTTCGCGCGGACAGGACCCGCGGGTAAAGGCGGCGCGGGGGGCGCGTCGTTGCTCCAGCCCATCGAGGCTCTCTGTTCGTAGTCGGCGTACTCCCCTTCCCACCGCTCGATCGCGTTCTTCCACCGGCGTGTGGGTTCACCGTCGGGGCCGACGGGCACGATCGATCCGACCATGTCCGCGCCCGGCCCAGGGGCGGGCAGCGCCACCGTCGGCGACTTGGAGATGAAAGCCAGAGCGCACGCGGCTGCGTCGGGTCCCGAGGAGAGGGACGATAGGGCCCTGAGCAGGGGCACGCCGTCCGCCGGGTGACGTTCCCTGCACCCGAGCAGCAGGTTCATCAGCGGCGCCTCCTGCCCGTCCCCGTGCGAGCCACCCCAGAACTGCTCGCACAGGATCGGCTGCCCCTCGACCAGCTCGCTTAGGATATTCAACAGCGTGTCGAGCTCGCCGGGCTTCAGGCTCTGCACGGGCAGAACGTCAAACGCGGCGAGCGACGCCGTGAAGAGGTTCTTCAGCACTGACTTACACGCGTGCCCGATCCCCTTGATGTAGTCCATGCGCAGCAGCGACAGAAGCGAGTCGAATCCCGCGTCTCCGGCCGCCGCGCGTTCCGCCGTGCCAGCCGGGTCAGCCTCGGGCGGCGGCGTCAGGCCCGAAGCCGCCGACGGAGCCAACGACACGAGGGTGGCCCACGCCAGGAGCACCGGGCCGTGCGTGACGTCCGAGGGCCACTTAGCGAGCGCGGTGGCTATGACCTTCATCGCGTCGACGTTCAGCATGGTGTGCGCGTCGCCTCCGTCCGCGGCGCTCAGCGACGACACGACGTCCTCCAGGTCCATCGCCTCTATGAGTATCACCGAGCACATCGACCTGAACGAGTCCGAGAAGCTGTTCACGGTCTCCCTGGCGTACTCCTCCCCACGTTCGCCGTCCACCCACGCGTTGTTCACCAGCTCCGCGGCGGACGCCGGCGCCCGGCTCAGCGCGCCCCCCTCGAACGCGGCGGCGAGTTGCGCGAACCTAGTCGCCGAGCACTTGTTGGCCGGACTGTAGTACATGTAGAACGCGCAGTCGAGCATCACCTGCGTCTCCTCCAGCGCCTGCGTGGCCCACATTTTGGCGAGCTGGGCGTTGCACCTCCGGTCCTTCGAGTACTCGACTGGCCGCGCAGGGGTGGCGCCGCGCATGTGCGAGCAGAGCGCGCCCGTCAGCTTCTCCTCCAGGCTTCCACTCAGCAGATTCCGAAGGCACGCGCGCGAGTGGGTGAGCGCGGGCATGAGCTCCTCCTCGTCGTCGTGCTCCGCGTCCGTGCCTCGCTCCAGAAGCGCCTGGATACATTTCATCAGCTGGAGTCGCTCGGCGAAGTAGTAGCGGGTCAGGCGGACCACGAGGTCGTCGTCGCAGGCGGTGGGCAACGGAGATTTGTCCTCATCCACGCAGCGACGCAGGAGCGCGTAGGTCTGCACCTCGTCCAGCGCGAGCCTGGTCGACGCCTCCACCGTCACCTTACGGATCGACTCGTTCAGGTTGAGGGGCTGATCGCCGTACCCGCTCACCGTGCCGCTCTCCACCGCGGACTTGGACGCCTGGGACGGAGCTTTGAAACTGTCCAAACCTTCCTTCAGAAAATCAGTCGCCGAGCCGAGCAGCTTCTCGACCTCCTCGGGCGATGTCGCGATCGACCCCAAGCCCTCGAGCACGGAGAAGACCTCCCGGTAGTTCGGGAGGACTTTACTTCCGGAGGCCATCGCGACTCCTGGCTTGGGCCCTGGCCCCTCGCCTCACACTATGATCTCGCGGGCGGCGGCAAAACGAACTGGTTTTCAATTTTCCCCCGTCATCGAACTGTCGAAGGTGTAATTACTCTATATTCTGTCACTGTGTGCTCATACATATTAAATTTACCTCCTAACCATAAATACGTCCATACTGTTTGCACATACACTCCACCTCAGCTTGATCGGTCCGATAAAAACCTGATTTATCGGTGACGATGACGTCTTCCCCTCGCTCCGATACCCCACTTCGTGAGACGCGAGTGCGCTTCGTGCGACCGCGTAGAGTCAAAGGGACAACGAACCATGGCGGCGATCGCGGCGATGTCGCTCGGATCGCTCGCGGCGCTCCCCAAGGCGATGAGGGGGCGCCGTAACGGTGGCGAGGTTAACCGGATAAGAGGGTCGGCGTCGGCGAGGCCGATCGTCAGGCCCGCGGCGGCGGCGCGGGGCGCGGAGATCAGGACGCGCGCTGTCGCGAACGTCGGAGTGGCGATGATGCCCGGGCTCGGTGCCGACGGCGTCTGGGATCCCCTGGGTTTGGGCAGGCAGAAGGGCTGGGAGGTTGGGGACAACGATTGGAACAGCGACGAGCGGCGTCTTGAGGGTTCCGGGTCTGTGATGGCGATGACCCGCGGTGGCCGCAGCGTCAAGGCCATGAACACCGGCGCGGGCGGTAGCGGCGACTTCATGAACGATCTCATGAACAGCAAGCTCCCGGGCAAGATCGGCACCGTGCTTCTGCTCCTCATCCTCAGCCGCGTGGGAACGTACATTCCAATCTCCGGAGTCGACCGCGACGCCTTCGCCGAGTCCCTGCAGGGCGGCGGAAACGTGCTGAGCTACGTGGATACCCTCACCGGTGGAAGCATCTCCAAGCTCGGCATCTTCTCCCTCGGCATCGTCCCGTTCATCAACTCCTCCATCATCTTCCAGGTGAGTGATATACCCCGCGAGCTCGATCGGTTTTACCCCAACGTCCCACCTCGCCCCCCTCGTCGCAAAGCACTGGCGATGACATGACCTAATGGTCTCGTTCGATTGAGGTTCGGCGGAAAATGCCGCCAGCGCCATGAAAACAACAACGGAAACTGAGCCACGCGTGCCGCGACGAGCGTCGTCTTTTTTCCTTTTCGCTTTGCCACTCGTCGGCGCTCATCACTGACCCCGCATCCCCACGCGCCCCGCAGCTCCTCACCTCGGTGTTCCCGAGCCTGAAGAAGCTCCAGAAGGAGGAGGGCGAGGCTGGCCGCCGCAAGTTCCAGCAGTACCAGCGATACGGTGCCCTCGCCTTTGCCGTCGTGCAGGCGGTGGGTCAGTGCCTGTACGTGCGCCCCTACGTCGAGGACTTTAACCTCGGGTGGCTGGTGGAGTCGTCCGCGGTGCTCACCGCTGGTGCCATGATCCTGCTTTACATCGGCGAGGTTCTCACCGAGCTCAAGCTGGGCAACGGCACGTCGCTGCTCATCTTCACCAACATTATTTCTTCCCTTCCCAGCTCGTTCGGTCAGACGATCTCCGAGGCTTCCGAGAAGGGCGACGCCGTTACGGTGCTTCCCGTGTTCTTCGGCGCATTCTTCCTCTCCACCCTCGGCATCGTTTACGTGCAGGAGGCTGAGAGGAAGATCCCGATGAACTACAGCACCAGGTTCCAGGCGGGCGGCCTGGCGAAGAGCTCTTACCTCCCCTTCAAGGTGAACTCGGCGGGCGTCATGCCCATCATCTTTGCCTCCTCCCTCCTGGCGCTCCCGGCGACCCTCGCGAGGTTCGCGCCCAACCCGGTCATCATCGGCGCCGCCAAGGCTGTGTACCCCGGCGGCGTGGCCTACGTCCCGGTGAACATCGCGCTCATCTGCTTCTTCAACTACTTCTACACCTTCCTCCAGCTGGAGCCCAAGGACGTGGCGGAACAGCTCAAGAGGCAGGGTGCGAGCATCCCCGGCGTCCGCCCTGGAGCCGCCACCAGCGGCTACATCACCAGGGTCCTCGAGCGCCTCTCCATCCTCGGAAGCGTCTTCCTCGGTTTCCTCGCGCTCGCGCCCACGGCGGTGGAAGGGGTCACCGGCCTGACCACCTTCCGCGGTTTCGCCGGGACGTCGCTGCTCATCCTCGTCGGCGTCGCCACGGACACCACCCGCAAGGTGCGCTCGGAGATTGTGATGAGCCGCTACGACACGAGCCTGGACGACTTCTACAAGGACAGCAAGCCGAAAAAGTAGACGATTGGTTTTGTATTCAACACAAATGAATTCGTAATTAGTACCTGCCGCGACCCCTGCCTCCGCCGCGGCCTCCGAAGCGACCACCTCCGCCTCCCCTGCCACCCCTGCCGCC
>Ga0302116_1000252_pt1 | contig 31728 bp, 37 predicted proteins | sample AG5_SCM_MG_FD_203124 | JGI IMG/M metagenome (GOLD analysis project Ga0302116, IMG submission 203124) | Marine microbial communities from Western Arctic Ocean, Canada - AG5_SCM | ecosystem: Environmental > Aquatic > Marine > Oceanic | place: Canada: Western Arctic Ocean | collected 2017-10-01 | reverse complement strand
CATCGCTCTGCCTAGAGGTCACCCTCGTTCCCTATCCAATCTCAATTAAGTCTGTGAAGATGGACGAACAGCTCCTCCACTGGCATAATGAAGTGCGTTTTAAATTTTAATACTCTCCGCACCTTCGTTCTTCTCTCTCTCCCTTCCCTCCTTTTTTTCAACAGGAATAAGAACAACAATACACGGTTCCCTCAACTCAAGGACCACTCAACGGAAATGTTCAAGCTTCGTGATTATCAGCTTCGCATCGTGAACACGGCTTGCAAAGTCAACACGATTGTCCTGCTGCCAACCGGGGCTGGGAAGACCGCGATCGCCGCCGAGGCTATACTCCGAGTCGGCAAACCTGCCGTTATGTTCGTCCCCACTATCCACCTCGTCGGTCAGCAAGCCAAAGCCTTGCGCGCCCATCAGGGCATGGCCCAGCCTGTGGGCGAATTTCACGGCGAGCGTACGCTGCCTTGCGGCTTCGCAGTCCTGGTTACCACCCCAAAAGCGTTCGAGATGGCCCAGGCACGCGGCGAGCCATCTCTCGCATGGAAGGAGTTCGGGACCGTCGTGTTCGACGAGGTGCACCACGTCCTCAAGGACCACCCATACCGCAACCTGGCGCTCAAACTGAAACGGTCCGACCATAACGGCGCTCGGGACACCCGGGTGATTGGCTTGACCGCGTCGCTGACCTACGCGGTGGGTGATGCCAAAGTCAAGGAATCGGTCAAAAGGCTGTGCCAAGAGCTGAGCATCAAGGAGATCGAAAGCTCGCCGATCGCCGAGCTGCGGGAGGGCGGGTACCAAGGTGCTGGCCAGGGTACGGTCGCCCAGCTCCGGCTACACTCCGCTAGGGCGCAGAAAGATGTGGTGCCGCGGTCCGACCGGAAGCCCCACCTCATGCATCAGTCGTTCTTCAACCGCGCCAGGCGATCGGCAGCGACAGCGTTCAGCCAAGAGCTCCTTCTCTTGGTCCAAACGTTCGAGAGGGCCGTTCTGCAAGCAGATGACGAGTTCAAGTCCCCGTTGACCAGCGCGTCACTCCAGTCATGGGGGCAGTACGCTCACCGACGCGCGGCCGTCAATCCGATGTATTCTCAGCTGGAGCATTGGTACGAGGCGCTGAGGTTGTTGGTGACGTCCTGGGAGGAAAACGATGACGCCACCGTGGCGTTTCTCCGCATGATGTCGGCAGACACAGAAGCGTCTCTCGTGTGCTGGCCGTTGTCGGCCAAGGCAATGGCGTCGGAGTTCTTCTCAGAACAGCCGCCCACGTCGAACTTTCCTCGATTCGTCAACCTGACGAATGAGCTCAGCAAAGAGGTTCAAACCCGCCCGGACTTCAGGGGCATCGTCTTTGTCCAACAACGGCTGATGACCCACGTGTTGGAGTACGCCACAGCTGCGACCCCATCCTCCAGCGGGCGGTGCGAGCAAAGTGTCTGTACGCCACGGGATCGCCTGCCTCTCCCAGCCTCGGCCTCTCAAGGGCTGCCGGGAAAGAGGCGCTGCAGGCGTTTGCCGCGGGCAGCTCCAACCTGCTGCTCGCGACCAACGTGGCGGAAGAAGGCATGGACATCCCTGAGGCCAACTGCGTCATCTATTTCGACCCAATGAACACCGCAGTATCGTACGTGCAAGGGCGCGGCCGTGCTCGCCAAGCCAACAGCAGCTTTGTGATGCTGGATCAACGTCACGATCGGCCGGCCGCGCTCCTTGCACAGCAAGAAGAAGAACAGCATCGCATTGCCAGCACCTTTGTCCCCGAAAAGGGAAGCAATCCTGTCGCGGCGATCACGGCGCAGCAGAACCGGGAGCGCGGCTGCGCGGCGGTGCTGGATGGTGTCAACGACATCACTGCACTCGCCAAACTCAACCTCTACTGCAAGAAGACCAAAGTTCTGTGCGACGAGATCTACACCCCGGGGCCCGGAGACTGCCACACTTTTGCGCTGACTTACAGCTCGGTGCTGCGCACCGTCCGGGGAAGTGGAACTGGAAGTACCAAAAAGGAGGCGAAGAAGCGTGCTGCCGTTGCCCTTCTGCACAACCTGGCGTAACTTGACGACTCTGCTTGCTTGAAAAAATAATTTGTGAAAGTAAAAATCGTCGTTGCAGAATTAAGCTTCAACTATTTTAAATTATATCAGGTCCAAGCGACAAAACTACAACCATCCCTAAATTTTGAGTTCTACCTCATCTCGTCATGTCTCTAACCACAAACACTCCGCCGCTACCCTTGACGAATTGCAACTCTTCGAGTGACATCAGCTGGTCGTTTTCTATCTCCTTGGCGAACGTGCGAGCAGGCATCGTTGTGCACAAGCGCCAATCTCCCAGCTCTGCAAACTCATCCAAACTATTCAAGTAGTTGAAGCAGTCGCGAATCAGCGACCCCTCAGTGAACCTGCGGGTGATCCGCTTGGATCCCAATTTCGCGGGCAGAGAAAATTTGATCAACACCCCCTCACTCGGCTCAACCTGCAGCATCACCTTCAGCTCCTCCCGCTCCAACTTTTCCTTCTCCCTTTGCTCGTCCTCGAACGTTTTAGAGCTTTCCTCAAGAATTGTTTGCATGATCTTATCCTCCTCCTCCTGCGCCTTGTCGGCCTTCTTCTTCGCCTCCTTCGCTCGGTCCAGAGCGAGAACCTTTTCAAACTCGCTGTTCTGGTCTTCAATCACGTTGTGATTGCTCGCGTTAATTGCCCGGTTGAGGTCTGAGGCCTCCGATAGATTGGGGTTGGGGTTGAGTTTGAGTTTGGGGGCGGAGAGGATTGCTGGTTGGTTCAAAAAATCGTTATTGTAAGTGTTGAAATTGTTGATGAAGCCGTTCGGGTAGATGGTGGAGTTGGAGTTGAAGTTGGGGTTGGGGACATTATCATAGAAATCGTCGTCGTTGTTGTTGTTGTTGTTGTTGTTGTTGTTGTTGTTGTTGTTGTTGTTGTTGTTGTTGTTGATGTTGATGTTGTTGCTGTTTTTGTTGCTGTTTTTGTTGCTGTTTTTGTTGCTGTTTTTGTTGCTGTTTTTGTTGCTGTTGGACTTGGTTTCAGAGTCGCTGTCGCTGTCAGAAAACTCAATAACCTCACGCTGCTGTGGCTTGGGCTTGGATTTGGGCTTTGCTTGGCGCAGAGGGGAGTCATCATCATCGCTGAGCAAGTCGATTACGTCGGCAGGGTCGACCGTCTTGTTGATTTTCCGCTTTTTTGTAGGCAATGGTGAAGACGACGACGAAGATGAAAAACGGGCCGCAGCAGCATCTCCAAAGGCCTTACGTTTTGTAGTATCGGCACGGGGTTTGATAGGCTTGTTAGAACCTCCCCTACCTCCACCTGCAGCCATCATCGACCGACCAGCATCGAGGTCCGCGAAGGGTTGCCTCTTCCTATTCTCTGCTTTTACTCTATCTGGGTCATCATCATGAAAGAACTCTCCCATGTGCTGACCCTCATGTTTGTAGTTACAATCTGCCCCATCTGGGCATCTCGTCTTGCCTCTGGGCATCGAGGATGAAAAATCTCAATTTTTCAGATGAGAAAATTATAAAATAGACGTTGTTCGCTCAAATCCCTTTTTGAATTTTAACACACGAATAGGGTCAATAACGTTAATAGGAAATCAACAATCTCTTCATCATGTTGCTAGATAGCATTCCTTCGCAGTACCAGATTGCTGCCATTGTTGCAGTGAGTAACTTACTCGTTCATCGACTATTTACATTTTTACAGTCTTCTAACACGTTATTGTAGACCTCTATTATTGGTTTTCTGTTTGTAATCACTTTATCTGCAAAACTCACCTCCACACCAGGCTATCTCGACCCAAATTCAGAGGAGGTTTCTGGCACACCGTCGAAAGCCAAGGGGGGAGTGAAAAGGGCAGCTCCAAAGAAAGCAGCAACACCGAAGCGATCAACCCCAGCGAGAAACTCGATGGGAACCGTGGACACACCAAACGGTAGACGTTCTGCTCGTATTGGCTCGCGAAAGGAGTAAATTACCTATTAGTAACTGATCTGGGGGTGTGTCTGGTGGGGGGGCTAATAGATGTGATGTTTTGGATAAATTGATTAACAAATACCTAACATTTCGTCTTCTTCTTCAAAAACATGTGTTTCATCTATCATTCATTTTGTTCTTGTTGACCTTGTTTCGGTTGCTGCTGTGCCGAAACCGCCACAATCGCCTTGTTTAATAAATCCCTACACTCCATCATGGTTGGCCTCATGCTGGCCTCCCCTGCCCAACAAGCCCCCACCAAGCTCTTGAACCAGCTCGGGCATCCCTCCGGCAGTTCCAGTCGGTTTCCCTTGATGACGTGCACCGCTGCCTGAACGGGTTGCATTCCATCGTAAGGAATCGCCCGCGTGTATATCTCCCACAGGATAATCCCGAAGCTATATGTTGTTGTAATCGTATTAGTTGTTGATCACGCACTCTTTCCATTCTCTCACTCATTTCCTATCAACTCACCTGTACACGTCAGCCTTCTCGGTATACTCCTCGCTGTTGATAACTTCCGGCGCCATCCAATGGTACGTCCCTACCTGGCCTGTCATCTTGTCGTCACCGGCCTTGAACCGGCTCAACCCAAAGTCCGTCACCTTGCAGCTCCAGTCTTCGTCCAGCAGCAGGTTCAGGCTCTTTAGATCCCTGTGAATAATCGCTGGCGTCTGTGCGTGCAAGTACGCCATACCGTCAGCCGTCCCGCACGCGATCACGAGCCGCTGATTCCAGCTCAGCACCACGTCGCAGTCCCCACAGGTGTGGAACAGGTTGCCGCGAGGGACGAATTCCATAAGCAGGGAGAGGGGTGAGCAGCTTGCGTTTGCGAAATGAATGTTAGTTTTTTGTAAATGTATGTAAGATAAGAATATGCGCTCGCATATATTTCTCACCAAACGCCGGTCAACAATACAATGTTTGGGTGGAAGAGCCGGGACATCAAAAAAGCCTCCGTCCGGAAGTCTTTTAACGTTTTGACCGTCATTGAGGAACCAACTTGGGTGGCTAGTTTTTTTACGGCGATGACCTTTCCCTGCGCCGTGCGAAGAAGGTGCGAAGGGGTTAGTTGGTTAGTTAGTAGTAGGCGTATTCTCCAAAGTACACGTACACTAGTTGCGACTAGCTCGCTTCGCTCGCTGGCTCGTATGCTCGACTTCCACAATGCTCGCTCACCTCTTTCCTCGCCTTATACACACACGCAAAGGCCCCGGCCCCAATCTCCTTGAATTCATCAATGTCGTTGAAGTTGTCGACAAAAATTCCATCCATGGCTGTAAAATCCTTGCAGGTCTCGTTAAAAAACTTCGCAACCTCCTCGGACATGTTGTCCTTCCACGTTTGTGTAACTGCTTGGAATTTTATGTGATATTGTTCTTGTTGTTCGTGGTGTTGCAGCGCTTGTTGTTGTTGTTGTTGTTGTTGTTGTTGTTGTTGTTGTTGTTGTTGTTGTTGTTGTTGTTGTTGTTGTTGTTGTTGTATCAGTTGTTGTTGTTGTTGTTGTTGTATCAGTTGTTGTTGTTGGTGTTGTTGTATCAGTTGTTGTTGCTGCTGCTGCTGCTGCTGCTGCTGCTGCTGCTGCTGCGTCACGTTATCAACCCGCAACGTATCAAACATCTCGTCAAACTGCCGGAACAGGTTCTTCCCATCATCGCCCCCAACTCCACCCACCTCGCCACCACCACCCTCACTCACGTCTTCAAAGGGGTTAAAGGCGTCCGACATGGCCGACACGCCGCTCATAACGCTGCTACAGTCGTCCGCGTCGCCGTCATCATTGCCAAAAGGGTCAAATATCGCATTTTCACTTTTCTTCGTCGCCGATGGGGGCTCGAGCTTCTTGTCCCTCTGCTCCTTCTCCTTCTCCAAGGTCTCCTTCTCCGCCTTGGCTCTTTCCAGCACATGCTTGGGGTGTGGGTACGGTGGCGGTCCTGGTCCTGGTCCTGGTCCTGGTCCTGGTCCCGAAACTGAAGTCGAAGATCTTCTCGAGGGAGGATTTGGCATGTTTCTTTCGCCATCCCCGTCCCCTTCCCTATTCCCGTTCCCATTCACATTCCCACTCCCCCGTTCAACAACAGCTTCTTTCGCAAACGCAATCTTCAAGTCGTCGATGCTCTTGTTCCTGTGGTTCCCTCGGTTGTTGCTCGCGTACAACTCCCCATGCTCAAGCTGCAGCAACGCCGTTGTCGAATCTTCAGCATTCTTTATCGGCGAGGTGAACCACATCTCGTGGAGCTCCACATTTGCAGAGTTCAATTTCACCGTGTAGCTCGTGAACGAGTCGCTGCGCCGAGCGCGTTTTTAATGAATCCGAGTTGGTTAGTTTAGTAGTGGAGCCTTATGTAGCCATTTCACGCTCGCTCACCTCCCGTAGACCATTTGGCTCGGAGCACTAGCCTTCAGCTTGAATCTCCGCAGATTGTTCTTCCGCACTTCTTGCATGTCGATCGTGTCGTCGTCTAGCAATGCTGACTCCCGCAAGGAAAAGAACAGATGCTCGCAAACGTTGAAGATCAAGGCGCTCTCGTCTAGGACCGGTGCCAGCGCGAAGCTCGCCACAATCGCGAGTTCGTCAAAGTTTTCATCGTTTTCGATATCATTCCCGTTTTCTAAATTTCCATTATTTCCATTGCTGCAGTAGTCTATCCGCAGAGACTGGTTGATGACTTCAAAGCAAGCGGCACAAACTGCATCGCAACCCGCCCCTAGGTCCAGCAAAACGCTCAGCGACTTGACCGTGAGAAGCCTAGGCATCTCCGGGGGGGCGTTGCTCATCTCGCTGATCAGCTCCGTGTAGTGACTCGAGAACTCGGGGTGCCGGCAGTGGAACCTGATCTTCGCGCTCACGAGGCTTGCAAGACGCGCAATCAGCAGTGACACGTTCTTGTCAAAAGAGGGAGTATTGTTGCTTTTGTCTTTCTTCTTTTCGTCCTCGTTGGACTCTTGCCAAGCAGCTTCGGCCTGCCTGGCCGCCCAGACGGAGCAAACGCCGTCCACCAGCGTCAAGCTGGCCGAGCTGGAGGAGGAATCTTTGAGAACTTGAGGCGGCCCGAAATGGAAGATGCGCAAGAGGAGAATAAGTCCCTTGATCGCGCAGCCAATCGATCGAGTGAGCTGGTTGTGGTTGTTGAGGCAGGATATTATTATGGAGAGTGTCGTGCCATTCTCCTCCCAAAGCGCATGAATGAGCTTCCGATGGTATTTTGATATTGAGATTGATTTGGATGTGGTTGCAGAAGTGCAAGCAAGTATGACCCATTTGGATGTTTTGGATTTGTCTGATTTTGATACTATGCGGGATAGGAGGGAGGTGGAATGTGTATGGGAATGGGAAGAAGCCTTGGGATCGGGTGATTTTAACTTTTTTGGCATGTTGGTTGAACTGTATGTATGCTTATAGAGTGATTTAAATTTTGAATTTTTATTATTTGTTTTTTTTTGTTTTTTTATCTGATTTATAAGATTCGGTAAACAACTCCTATGCTTCACTCAATGGAGAGTATTGGTACCGCTCTCTCAGCTTTTATACTTCTTTTCCTCTTCGCTTTTGTTTTTCAAACGTGCTTCGTAACTATAGGCAACACACTTAAGTGGCAAAGAAAATTTGATTAAAAAATAAAACTGCAAAGATTCATGTTGTGTTGTCGTGGTGTGTACCTTTGCTGAAAAAGCGGCGCCGGCCGTCCTATGCTTTGGGGTCCAACACAACATATAATTGGGTTGGAAAGCAAGGAACGCTCAAAATTATTTTATTAATTTATTAAGCAAACAAACCCATACTTCCCATTTGTCATCAGTGACTAGAACAACTCCTCTGTGGCACATCTAATCGATTTTCAGGAATTCCACCACTACGCTCGTTGGTCCATCCCCAGCTCCAGACCTCTGTATGCACATATTCAGGAGGGCCATACCCTTGTGGAGGGTGCGCAGGTCGGCCTCGGTGGCTGGAGGGGTGGTTGGGGCTTTGCAAACCTTCTTGTGCTTCTTCCACGCAGACTTTTGGCACTCGGCGGAGCAGTAGAACGCGCGGTTGCACCGTGCACACGCTTTCGCGCTGAGGGAGCTGCAGACGTCGCACTTGCGAGCCGGCTTCAGCACGTCCTCAATTTCGACCAGCTCGGCCTTGTCGTACTTCATGTGCTTGATGAACGTGCAAGCGGTGTTGTAGGTGCCATAGATCTCCTCGTCGACGAACTGCTTGGAGAGGTGTTGTCGGAGGAGGGTGGGGAAGGAGGTGCGGGAGATGTACTTGGGGGTGAGGCGGAGGACCTTGACCATCTCTTTGCTCGCATTTTTGTTTTGAGCAAAATCAGGGAGCGTTGCTCCCTGAGGCCAAACAGCGAGAATAACGCTGAGAGAAGGTGGGTGCCGATGGATCATTCGAAGAGCAAGGAACACGAGGGACTCGCTGTATACCTGGCTATTGCAGGCAACCTCTCGAAGAAGTTGAGAATTGATGTATTTGAGCACTTCACGCACCAACTCGTCATCGTGCTCATCGATGAACTTGTGACAGTCTGCATACGATCGTGATTGGATCCACCCAGCCATCTCCTCCTGCCAATAAAACACTGGTGCGTACAAGCGGCGCATCTCCTTACCCAACGAACGAGCTTCCTCGGGAGTGAGGGAGAGCAAGCTGATGATCTCAGCACAGGCTCCACTCCTACTGGCAATGTCGAGGGGAGTTTCGCCTTTATTGTCTCGTGTGGTGAGGGCCTCTGGATTCAAGCAAATCGACTGCACGCCCACATCGGCAAGAGTATGTGTGTGTGTCTGAGCTTTCGCTGCCATTCAATGATGTGGCAGTCGTCCATGCTCATCTCTCTCCTTGTACTTTCTCCCAAGCAAATCATCGTCCCGCTCTGGGTGAAGCACGACTCCATACACAGCGGGCCAATCACGCTTCTTGATCCACTTGTGGTGCTCATTGGGCTCATTGGAAAACATAAGGATAGCGATAAGGATAGCGAAACAAATTAAATCAGAAATCCACCCAATTTTTTTTTGCAAAAGTTCCCCACACCATACACAACCTTATGTCGGGCCAGCTCCAACACCTTCACCAGCTCCCTGCAAAGGAGGCCGGCACATTTAGAACCGTTATGAAGCTTTATGACACGAAAAATTACAAGAAGGCCATAAAACATTCAGGTTAGTAGTTCGTGGTGCTCACATTTCTTTAAAACAAACAACATGCTAACTACCCCCTCACCACCACCACCACAACACCACACCTCCCCACTGTAGATACCATTTTGAAGAAATTCCCCACCCATGGTGAAACTCTTGCCATGAAGGGTTTGGCCTCATACTTTCTCCTCCCACCTTCTCACCCTAAGACCCCTGCCTATGACCTGGTCAAAAAAGGCCTAAAGTTTGGCATGACTTCCCATGTCTGCTGGCACGTGTACGGTCTCCTGTACCGACAGGACCGCAACTACCCCGGTGCAGTGAAATGCTATAAACAAGCTCTTCGAATTGATCCGGTTAACCAGCAAATTCTCCGAGACATGGCCCTCCTCCAGATCCAGATACGCGACTTAGACGGTTTCCGCGAGTCTCGGTCCCAGCTCCTCAACCTCAAGTCCAACATTCCAACCAACTGGATTTCTTTTGCAGTGGCTGTGCACCTTCTGGGCGACAACGAGCAGGCTGTCGAGGTCATAGACAAATACAACACGGAGCTAGCTTGCAACATGAAGCACGTTCCCTTCGATGTATCCGAGCTTGCCCTGTACAAGAACCAGATCCTCTCTGAGATTCCCAACAATACTGCGAAGACGATTTCCCACCTTCTTTCTGTGAAGTCCCAGGTCCTGGACAAGAACGCCTACTACTACCGTCTGGGGAGCCTCCAGGTGAGTCACATCAAACACATCATCATATCATATCATATCATATCATCCTAAACATTTATCATCTAATATTTTCCTTCGCGCAGCTCTCGTCACCTTCCACCCACGCCAAGGCGCTGAAGACATTTGGCAAATCTTTCGCCCGGGGAGTAACTGAGGATTACAGTGTCCACTCCGGTTACATCTGCGCCCTCCTCTCTCTCCCAGTTTCGACCTGCGCCGCCTCTCTCAAATTAAGCAACATGGACACCGTTTGCAACACTTTCGACCTATCAGAGGAGCAGAAAGCGACCGTTGTCAGCCACTACGAGACCGTGCTGAAGCCGCTTTACCCCCGATCCTCGGCGGTGAAGCGCATTCCCCTGACAGTCACATCCGGCGATTCCCTCAAATCCCGGATGGACGTCTACCTGCGCGCTAACTTGAAGAAGGGCGTGCCCTCCCTTGGAGCGGACGTGTCCGGCCTGTTCAAGGTGCCGAACAGCCAAACAAATAAGTACGAGGTAGCGAAGGACCCGATCGATCTAAAAAAGCACGAGGTGTTCAAGTGCGTCGAGGGGTTGGTGGACGGGTACTTGGCGAACTTGGAGGAGAGCGGAAAGTGGTCGAAGGACGAGGCTGTCGAGGAGGACGAACAGGAGGAACCCCCCTCCTCGTTGTTGTGGACTTACTACTTGAAGTCCCACCTCCACGAGCTTCTCGGCGAGTATTCTGCTGGGCTTGCAGTAATCGAGAAATGCCTCGCCCACACCCCCACCGGTGTGGACATCTACGAGAAGAAGGGCCGGCTTACGAAGCTGAGTGGCAACGTGCCCGCCGCGGCGGAGATCATGGACCACGCCAGAGGACTGGATCTGGGCGATCGGTACATCAACAACAAAACAACCAAGTATTTGATGAGGGCTGGTCGGCCAGACGACGCGGAGAATAGAATAGGAATGTTTACCCGGTTTGAGAGCAACCCAACCCAGTACCTCTTCGACATGCAGTGCTCCTGGTACGAGCTAGAGTATGCGAGGTGCATGGCCGAGAAGGGGGAGTGGGGCAAGGCGTTGAAGAAGTTTGGTGAGTCAAAACACATTCATTTTTATAAAAAAACATAAATAAAATCACCATATCAAAATCAGACACTTCAATGACGAATGCACTCCCTCTACTTATTGAGCGCTTGCGCTTGTGAGGATATATACGTGCAAAGGAATCGAACACCAAAAAATCTCCGAGAAGTGTGAATTTGGCCCTCTTTCGTTCAATATTTTGGCAATTCTTTCTAACCCACCCAACCCAGTCGCCGTCGAAAAGCACTTTGAAGATTTCGCATTCGACCAGTTTGACTTCCACTCGTACTGCATCCGTAAATACACGTTGCGGTCCTACGTGGCGATGATCAGGTTCGAGGACGAAATCTGGGGAAAGAAATTTTACACGAGGGCCGCGGAGGGGATAATCAAGACCTACCTGCACCTCCACGAAAACCCCATCAAGGAGGAGAAGGACGAGGAGCCCGACTTCACCAAAATGACGTCCGCCGAGAAGAAAAGGTGGAAGCAGGACGAGAGGAAGAGGAAGGGGAAAATCGCCAAGAAGAAGGAGGAGGAGGACTCCAAGAAGAAGAAGGAGGAGGAGGACGCTAAGAAGGAGGAGAAGGAGAAGGCGGACGCGGGGAAAACCGAGGAAGAGGTGAGCAAACGAAAAGCGAAGCGAGCCGCAATCGAAGCGCTGCGAGCTAGTCGCAACAGTGTAGGTGTTGCTGGCTCGCTTCGCTCACAGCTCGCAAGTCTTGATGAAGACGAGCATACTCGCGATGAATATGGCTACAGACATAATATAATGGCTACATCCACTACTGAACTAACATTATATTATTCCACTCAACTCGTATTCGTATTCGCCCCTTCATCGCTCGGCACAGTTGAAGAAGGAAGCTGACGAGAAGAAGAAGAATAACGATAAGGACAAGGACAAGGACAAGGAAGGCGACATCCCCGATGCCGACCCTGACGGCGTCGAGCTTGCCAAAATGGACCCCCTTGCCGAGTGCAAACGCGTGGTCAAGTTGTTGTGCGACTACGCCCCGAAGGACCTCAAAACCTGGTTGGCCAAGTACGACGTCACCATGCGGCGTGGGAAAACATTGTTGGCGCTGCAGGCGTTGAAGAAGGGGCTAAAAATTGTGGGAGGAAACGCTGAACACGATGTTCGTCTGTGGAGCAGAGTTGTGGACTTTGCCGTGAAAACCGAGGTGGAAACTGAGATCAAGGGAGGAGGGGTGGCGACGGAGATCGTTAAGGAGGAGGTTGGTGCTATGTTGGGAGGGGTCAAGGTTGGGGATTTTGTGGGGAATCTAAAGGAGAAAATGACGAAAAAGGGGGAGGACTTTTCGAGTGAGTTCCGCATCGCAATTGCAAGGGCAATTGTGCTGGTGGGAGGAACAGGAACAGGATCAGGAGGAGAGTGCAAGACAATTCTGTCGGAAGGGAGCTTGGAGGGGAGGGGGGGGCACAGCGTGCTCGAGGCGGCGAAGCTATTCGAATGCATCGAGGAAACTTGCGGAAAGGGCGAGGGGGGGGCATTCGCGAAATTGGCCAAAGCCAAATTTCCCCTGTCGACCTTTTTTGAGTCTAAATAAAATGCTGAACTGTTACTAAGACAAAGTAGATTTTAAAATGGCTCTACTCTCCTCACTTTCTATAAAAACATCATATCAACAACAATTGTTGGAATGATTGTTGGAGCACGAAAGTTTTGTGCCGTGTTCGTCACAGTTAGCCAGAACACAGCACTCGCTTCCAATTGCACCCGACCCATCTATCCGCGATTTGCCTGGCCGAAGGATCGCAAAACCGCGCTTGTCCTTGCAAGCCTGGAAGAGCAAGCCAACACCTACCCAGTGAGGCGGATATTTAAAGCGAGCTGTATCCAAAACCAATGCGCTATCAGTTTCGGAATCGTAGGCGGCAATGGGGGAGAAATGCCCAGTCCCAGTTTGCTGGACGACAGAACGATCGTAATTTAGGCAAAAGTATCCTTCAGCTTCGCAAGCACAACATTTTGTAAGGTGGAACCGGAAGTCATTTAGCGACACGTCCTCACCCTTGTATAGATCGGCCTCGGCACCATTGCAGCGAGCCAAACAACAAAATTCCTCCAAATTTATGCCCTCTGTTTTTACTGAGGCAAGAGGCTTGCAGCAGCTTAGCATCTCCTCATGAAACCATCGCCACACGCCTTTCCAAACTCGTTGTGGATCTATCGACATCGCATTAAGGACCATGACCAAGGTAGCCAAACCACAATATGCCGGCTCGTCTTGAGTCCTAAACTGGCTCATCAACGAATAGAAAGGATCTGCTTTTAATGTTGCAATTGCTGCAGCGAGCCGAGCTCGGCCATGCTCGGAGGTGAATGCTGTGCAGCAGGCCGGAAGCCCTCGTCGGTGGATTGTTGTAATTGACATTTATGAAAGGTGCAAAACGAGTTATTGCTGTGCAGCAGGGCTCTCGGCGGTGGATGTTGTAATTTTAAAACCACACGAGTACGTGGCGGAGGAAAATAAGGAGACATTTCAAACATTTCAATAAGAATTTTCTCATCAACCCCTCCCCTTCTCGTTTGGAATCTTTTCGATGCAACTACTACTGCTTCTCTCCTGTGTTTTCCCCACTTTTTCTCTGAGCCACAGCAGCAGCAGCAGCAGCAGCGATACCAACAGGAGAACCCTATTCAGGCATGCAACATCAATCGCTGTTGGCTCCCTCCTCCTCCCTGTTGCCTCCACCAGGGGGGCAGAACCACTCCTCCCTGTTGCCTCCACCAGGGGGGCAGAACCACTCCTCCCGTTGCCAGAAATCACCCAGAAGGTTTTCTTTGATTTGCGAATCGCACGCTCAGATGGGACTTTTGCTTATCGCGGCGACGACGACGACGAACCAGTTCTCACTACCCAGCTGGTGTTTGGCCTGTTTGGTGAGCAAGCTCCAGCAATAGTCGACAAGTTTCTTCAGTATGCCACGGAACTCGATTTTGAAAAACCGTCATATGCTCGGTCTTCATTTCCAGCGTTTATCGATGGAGTTGTGACAGGCGGGTTCATCAAGGGGCTCACGTTAGAAAACCTGAACGGCGCGTCCGTTCTGAATTACAAAGGAAACATCTACAAATCTTCCCTTTGGCTTGATTCGCAAAAATCTATCCCTCATGACCGGTTTGGACTTCTTACACATCGGAACCTCTCCGTTGAGCCCACATTCCAACTCACAACAACGAAGAATTTGTCGCTCGACACTACTTCGACCGCCTTCGGCACAATTTTGAAGGGTGAAGAGGTTATCCGAAAGATTGAGTTCATGCCCACCTATTCGGTGAACGACAGCGCGATCGAAAACACAATTTTCAATCAGCAGGCCACCGTTTTTCGAAAGTTTGCAAAGACCATGGGCGACACCAGGTTAGATAACACTTTTGATGGAAAGCTCCTGCGCAAAATCGAGGTCACGAAATGCGGTTTACTCTGAGATTTGTTTCTAATTTAAACTGGATTCTATTTTGAATTATATTATCACGGATGTACCTGTTTTGCTTTAATGGACTTGGCTTTCCTCTTGGCAAGATTTATAGCTGACGCATTCGATGCAAATCCGTGATTTGGAATGGACATTGCAGGTTTTTTAATAACGCTCCGATTCTCTTTTCTCGGTGAGTTCCCGCCCCCCTTCTGCTTCATTTTGGCCTTCATTTTGGATATCGCCGACGCTTTATTTGCAAATGAGTGAGAATGAGACTGAGAATCTTCATGGGAAAACCGATCGCTTCCGCCGCTGCCGCTGAGGTTGCTGTCTTTTGAGGTCGACCGTTTCCGGTTGAGTTTACCACCCCCTCCCCCCTCCCCTCCAGCTCCAGCTCCAGCTCCAGCTCCAACTCCGACCACCCCCTCAAACTCCTTATTCCTCCGCGACTCGTAGCTTTTGCAAAACGCAACCCTCCCCGCGCCAACTCTCCCCCAAAGTTGGTTTTCAATTTTTGAGTAGCTGCTTCCTTCCGCCCCAGTGCTTTCATAACTGGTGACTTCCTTCTTCTCCTGGTCCAACAAAATCTTCTTTTTTTCCTTCCAATCTAAAAAGTTCGAGACGTTTGGTACATCCTCGACCAAAGCCGGAGTCCAGGGAGGCTTGGTATTTTTGGTGCATAAATCGTCCAAGTTAACGCCCTTCATGAATTCCGTGTCAACCACCTGAGCGAACGAGAACCGAGCCTTTGTGTCCGGAGTCAGCAGTCCTTGAATGACAATTTTTGCATATTTTTTTATCGAGGAAGGATATTTTATTTTCCCGGCGTTTATGTTGGATAGAATTTCGAATTTTGGCGTGTCGCTCGAGTCGCCAAAAGGCGCCTGGCCGACGAGCATCTCGAAAAGTAAAACCCCGAGCGCCCACCAGTCGACGGGGAAACCGTGCGGAACGTTTTTGTGGCCTGAGGCAATTTCGGGGGCAATATACATAGCAGTTCCGCAATTTTTTCCGAGTATTTCACCATTGTTCATTGCTTTTGCAAAACCAAAGTCTATCAGTTTGACGTGACCGAGGTGGTCGAGCATGATATTCTCAGGCTGCGCCAAGCGACGAGCGACGAGCGACGAGCGACGAGCGAGTTTAAATTAGTTTAGTTTAATGTACGACCCGAAAACATAATTCACAAATTGTATTTCCGCTCACCTTCAAATCGCGGTAGACAATTTCTAGTGGCTTTGAGTGGAGAAAATTGAGCGCGATGGCAACTTCGCTGAAGTAAAACAGAGCTTCGTTCTCTGAGAATTTGTTAGAACGCCGAAGCCGGTTGAAGAGCTCGCCGCCAAGGCAGAACTCGACAATTAAGCAGACGTGGGTTTGGTTTTGGCTATAGCCAAATATGTGAAGGATGAAGGGGTGCCGCACTTTCATCATGGTCAATATTTCCTGCTCCACCGAATCCTTCATTTTGCGAACAAATATAGTTGATTTCAGGATCGACTTCACTGCATAAAATTTGCCATCGATGGTATTTTTATTGATTGTCACTTCACCAAATTTTCCACGACCGAGGACTCTCACTTTAGTGAAGTCGCTCATGTCAGTCGATGTGGCTGGTTGGGTTAAGAGCTGCTTCTGCAGGAAGGCACTGCCTGTGGGGAGTTTGGTAGGAGGGAGGGCAACAAGGGGGGTTGCCAGCCAAGGGGGAGGATTTGATATGGAAGTGAGAAATTCATTATGTGGTTGGTTTCGTAGCGCATATTTATTTTTTGAGTTGTTGCAGCCCATATCTGTGTGGGCGGAGGGGCGGCGGTTGAGTGAGGGGTCTCTGCAAAATTATGTTCTAGTCTTGGTACTTGATTTCCGTAAGGTTTCGAATGTTCTTTATATTTAAAATTTATAGATTACCTAAATAATAGCATTGGAATGCATTGAATAATTCATCTCTTTAACATCAACACATTCACCCCCCCGGTCGGCAGCACGGTAAATCCTGCCTCCATCTCCTTCAGCGCTCCCTTGCCAACTACCTCGTACTCTACCATGCACTTGGCGAGCAAAATTCTGATGACCACGTTGGCAATTTCCCTCCCGATGCATCCTCTCGGCCCTCCCGCGAAGGGCATGTAGCACCCAGCGTTCTTCACCCCAAAATCTACCTTTCCCTTTCCTTCTTCTTCCAGCCCTCCTTCCAGCCACCGCTCTGGCAAGAATTCGTCGGGCCGCGCCCAGTATTTGTCGTTCCTGTGCAGGCCGTGAATCCAGACGACTCCAAGCGTCCCTTTCGTGAGCCTCACCTTCTCCCTCCCCCCCTCTGCGTCTTCTCTCTCTATAACCATATCCTCCCCGACAACTCTCCTAACGACGAACGGCGCCACCGGATACAGCCGCATTCCCTCCTTGATCACTGCCCCCAAATACTTGAGCCCCATGACGCCCTCCTTCGTCACCACCCCTCCCCCCTTCCCCTTGTCCCCGATTCCTAGCAGCACTTCCTCCCTGAGCTTCTCTTGCACTTTCGAGTTCAAGCTCAGCAGGTGCAAGATCCAGCCCATGGTCGCAGCGGACGTGTCCTGGCCGGCAAACATTAGCGTTATTGCCTCGTCCAAAACGTCGTCCAAATTCTCCTGGTGGCTAGCCTTATTCTTCATCTCGTCGATCGGGCTCCCCGGCATTGCATTTTCCACCGCCTCTCTGGCGAAGTTCTTTATGTGGGGCAAGCTGCGCCGAGCAAAGAAGGTGCGAAGTAAATTGAGTAGTTAGTTTAGTAGTGGCTCGTATGCTCGTCTTCATCAAAGCTCGCTCGCTTCGCTCGCTCACCTTTCGTTTTCGAGGGAGTTGGTGATTTTCAAGCTCGGCGAGATGAACTCCTGGGCGCCGAGCGAAGCGAGGCGCATTTTCAACGAAGCACCAGAGCAAGAGTGGGTTAGTCGTTGAGCTGTCACAACAAATGTGGTGTTGCTGGTATGGTGAACACGGCGGCGGGTTCGGCCAGGCGCAACTTTTTTCACAAAGCGATTGTTCAGGGACGGTCCAGATCAGGATCATCTGCACGCCAATGAGAACTAAAAAAACTTAAAAAAAAAGGCGAATCACTGAATCGGCCGTAACTCCATCGTATGGAGGTTTTAGACGCCCAGAATTGAACACGGTGGCGGGTTCGGCCAGGCGCAACTTTTTGCGCAAAGCGATTGTTCAGGGATGGTCCAGATCAGGATCATCTGCACGCCAATGAGAACTAAAAAAAACTTTAAAAAAAAGGCGAATCACTGAATCGGCCGTAACTCCATCGTATGGAGGTTTTAGACGCCCAGAATTGAACACGGTGGCGGGTTCGGCCAGGCGCAACTTTTTGCGCAAAGCGATTGTTCAGGGACGGTCCAGATCAGGATCATCTGCACGCCATTGGCTGGCTGGCTTCGCTCGCGGCTCGCTCGCTCACCTGGACGAATTTAGGCACCTTCAGAAAGAACCACTTGTACGGCTCCCTTGAGTTGGCGAGGATGGTCAAGCGGATTGTTATGATCGACTTGAGGTAGTTGGAAATTGTTGCTTCCGAGCAATTCTTGGTTGAGTTTAGTTCGTTGTGGGTGAGGTAGTTGTAAATGACGCCTATCGTTGCGCGCTGTAGGTGAGGAAGGATGTTGATTTCGTTGTTGATGTTGCTGTTGCTGTTGCTGTTGATTTTGTTGCTGTTGTCAATTCCGCTGGCAAAACCGTCCCAGACGCTCAGCACAATTTCGTCTAGTTTGCTCATCATCTCCCCCCGGCAAAGGCTGTGAATAACGCTTTGGCGCTTTTTCTTCCACTCCGACCCCTCGCTTGTGAACGTGCCCCTCCCGAAAAGCGACAAGAAATGGGCGTACGCAGGGTTCTTGGCCGTCCCGGTTATTGGGGTTGGGGAGGTGGTGGAAAAAGACGAGGACGAGAAAGAAGGTGAAGATTGGGATGGCGACATCCCAAGAAGGGCCATCGCCACTGTTCGATCCGCAACGTGCACGACCTTTTGGGAAAAATAGACTGTCCCGTAGATGCCAAACGGGCCGTTCAGCCTCTTCATTCGCGGGAGGATGCTTATTATTGATGCTTGGTGCATGTTTAGCTTGGATGCAGTCGATGTTGCTGTTGCTGTTGCTGTTGTTGTTGCTGTTGCTGTTGCTGTTGCTGTCAAAGAGGAGGCGAGGTTTTGAACTGGCCGTTTTTTGAAGCTTGGAATGTAAAACCGGGTGGGAAGATTTGATACGACGCGAAGTGACACGTAGTTAAACATTGGGAGAAGGAGCAATTGGTGCAGGAAAACTGCATTTACGATCAATATTGTCGAAAGAAGGAGAAGTGCGAGAGAGTTGTATTTGAATAGGTATTGTGTGGCGGTGGTAGCGAGTAACATGACGAGCCGTCTAGCTATAAATAACAATCATACGGAAATCCAAACTATCTCTCTGGTTTCACCTTTATCACACATTCACACCTTCATCACTTCATTCAAATCTCTGCATCTCACAAAAGAAGTGGTCTCAAGTTTAATCAAGATGTATAACTTCCCTGACGAACCCTTTTATGTCACGCTGTCAAGCTATTTACAGAATGGGCCATCAGGGTACGTCTTTGCCTGCAGCAATTCGACAATGGCTGAGGTCATGTCCCTCAGTCTCTTTGGATCACCGAAGCATGAGCTGGGCAAAATGCGGGAGCACATATCCACTACAAACACATTCCTGTTTCTTCGAAATATTTCAACGAAGCGGCTCTATGGTCCATTCCTCCCCACCTCTTCCCCCTCCCTGAACATCAAGGAAGCAGCATGGAATGGCAAGTTCGCTGCCCAAATAAAATTCAGACAGCCTCACACCACCAAGTCTTTTGTCCCCACAACTGGGCTTAAAATGGGAGCCGTCACCCACGTCATTGTTCGGAGGCTGTTGCTGGAAATTTATGGCAAGGTGCCCAAAATTTCGAACCCTCTTCCTCCCCCAATAATGAAACCGAATAACGCTTTCAGGGCGCTTGGCGATTCTTCGGATGATGATTCAACTGCCGATAGGGTAGCCAGCATTTCCTCCCCGGTCACTGTTCCCGATCCTGTCGTCCCCCTTCCCCTCCCCAAAAGCAACAACAACAACAACAACAACAACAACAACAACAACAACAACAACAACAACAACAACAACAACAACAACAAGAACAACAACAACAAGAACAACAACAACAAGAACAACAACAACAAGAACAACAACAACAAGAACAAGAAGAATATCAAACAGAAGTATTCAACGATCGTGACGAATGCAAACAAAACGCTGACAAACATCAAAACCGATGACAGCATCATCTTCGAGAACACCTACTTCTCGGCAAAAACGTGGAATGCGCTATACGAGTGGCACTACGACTCCTGCGTTGAGCCCGAACTATACGAGAGGAGCGACATGACCCACATCTTGCCCGTTTATTCCCACTGCCTCGAATCTCTGAACGCGATAAAGCGCGAGGTTCATCCAGGCTACCTGGCCAATTTGGCCAGAACATTTGCCGAGCAGTATCTGTGCCTCCTCAATCGCATTTGGAAGAAGCATCAAAATGATGGTAGCGTTGTGATACAGGAACACGAGTCACTCAATTTCAATATCGATAGATTGAGCGAATGCGTAAACGACGAGAGGGGTGAATACTTGTTGCTCGTACCAGGGTTGGTGACGAGATTGCACGAAATCAGGGCCATCGGCAACGACGCTAGCCACGACATTCTTAACGTGAAGGTGAAGAAGCACGTGATCCTGGACCTTGTGTATGACATATCATACTCCATCTTCGTAAATGTCCATCGGTACGACATTGACTCCGATGAACCAATGTTACAAAACCTCACCACCTGCGGGTACGAAGTGATTTACAGGAAACAAACCTTGTGCCTTTCCTTCGCCTCCGTGTTCTACAACACAGTTAACACCAAAAAAAGGTGCTATGCAATCTTGAATAACGCCCTCTTCCCCCTCCCCCCAAGCACCGAGCTACCAGCACTCAACAACATCATGGGGCACATCGACTCTTTCGTCGCGGACAATAATTTCACCAAAGAAGACGACGAAATAGAAATTCTGGCAGCATGCCTCGTTTCAATCATCGAGCAGCACCGTCTTACCCCTCCTGCGTCCCATTCCCAAGCTTTCATTTGCGAAAATATGTCACTCGGAAGCCCGCTCGTCGTTGACTGGGACAAGAGGCGAGTGCGGAACCTGAACTCATTCTTCGACTGGCAGAATTTGACAGACCGCCTTGTAGGAGAACTGATGGGATTTGCTAAGGCGATACTAAAGGTGGGGGGTTTGTTGGAAGAGTTTCCATGCATTGACTGGCCTTGGAATTACCTCCTCGAAGAATTTCACGCCAGTGCTGATTGTGAGGTGGGGCAAATTTTGGAGGTGAGTGAGCGGCGAACGGAACTACAACTAGCATAGCTAACAATTTGCTTGGCGCAGGCTCGCAAGGACATTACTACCAACGACGATTTCTCAAAAAAAATTGGACAGCTAGTCGCCCACGACCATCTCTTTGCAAACCTCAAGCAAAATGTGTCAAATAAATTTGCTCACATTTTTAAATCCTTCGGGCTCGATTTCGACATGGACAACCGCAACCAAGATCGCAACCAAGATTGGCAAATAATCGCCATTCCCCTTTTTGGTCTCGTCACCGTTGACGTTATTTCTGATGACGACGATAGCGATAGCGTCGACTCCGACGACTCCGGACGGGGGGGCGGAATTGGTCAAAACCTCAAAGGAGAAATGGACTGGGGAATCGGTTTGGAAGATATCGATTTGCACGGGACAAAAGCGGCAGGTGAGCGAGCGGAGCGCGGGAGGGTTGTGATAGAAAGTGTGACAGAAAGTGTGACAGAAAGTGTGACAGAAGAGTGCGAGGCGACGACTAACCCAATTCTTGCTCTCGTGCTTCGGAAAAAATGCTCACATCTCGCTTCATTTTGCTCGGCTCGGCGCAGCCGTTTCGTTACTGGGCGAAAATGCCTTGTTCGTTTTGGGCCGAATTATGCTTGAGAACTATGCGCAAAAACATCCACCTCCGGGGAAATGGGGGCTGGGCACGAGCAACTACACCCAGCAGATTGCTGATGATTTGTGTGAAATGAGCTCTGCTTTGTTGGATATTGTTTCGAAAGAGATCGCTGAAAATGGTAGCGTGCAGGCTTTTGCGGAGCAAAACCTTTTGGATCTGGCTATATTGAGGCAACTCCACACCCACGTGATCAGGACTAAACATTTGAAGCCTGGTTGGATTTGCGATCCCGAGATTGAGCAGTATTTGATGGAGGAGGGGCAGAAGATTGGCTTTACTCTTGACTGGGAGTTGACCGGGGAGGAGGAGTTGCCAACAAAAAATGAGCCGCCTGCTGTTGATGATCAACCTGATATAGTCTGGAGTGAAACCCAGTTTCCGCCCCTACTCACAATTGTGAAACAAGAAAATGAGGAGTGGCAAAATGAGGAGTGGCTCGAATTGGAAAGGGAGAAATACAACAAGTCCTGGATCAAGTGGCAGGAATATGAGGAGAAGAAGAAGGAGGGAAAAGAGAAGGCCCCTCCATTGCAGTTCTCTTCAGCTTCGGCCAAGAGGAAGGCTGCCCTGGTGAAGAAGGGGAAGGAGGCGATAGAGGAAGAGGAAGAGGAAGAGGAAGAGGAGGAGGAAGAGGAAGAGGAGGAGGAGGAGGAGGAGGAGGCGAAACTGATTGCCGAGCGATTAATCGTCCAGCGAGAACAGCGAGAGAATAAGAATTGTGTTGTGTGCAGCACCATCCAGCCAGTGGCCAATTTCAGCAATAACCAGCTGAACATGGCATGGTGGGTTGGCAGAAAGTGCAAAGATTGCACAGCGAAACTGATTGTTGCCAAAGCGGAGATGAAGGCTGAGAAGAAGAAGTTGAAGGAGGAGAACAAACTTTGTTCTGAGTGCAAAACCAACCAGCCGGTGGCCAATTTTAGCAATACCCAGCTGCCCATTACTGACCGCAGAAAGTGCAAAGATTGCACAGCGAAACTGAAGGCTGAGAAGGAGGAGGTGAAGAAGAACGCGGCCAAGAAGAAGGCCGAGAAGGAGGAGGAGGAGAAAAAGAAGTTGTGTTATGTGTGCAGAACCATCCAGCCGGTGTCCAACTTCAGCTATAAAAAGCTGTACAATACTGATCTCCGTGTCAGGAAGTGCAGAGATTGCATGGTGGCGAAACTGGAGGAGGAGGAGGAGAAGAAGAAGAAACAAATGAAGGAGACGGAAACGGAGAAGGAGGGATTGGGCCTCTTGAAGCCACCCACAGCTCCAGCTCATGTTTTACAAATCTTGAAAAAAGAACCACCAGGTTTTTCAAACGACGAGAACTTCCCCAGTCTCGCCCCAACCCACCCTCCTTCCAGAAGCAGCAACAGCAGCAGCAATAACACGGATTACTCGAAAATCAAGGTTTTCACAACCGAACCCAACGAGCTCAATCCAACGCCAACCCTACAGCATAATATTAATAACACCAATCCTGTAGAGCGCCTCCTCACCCACAAAAGCGTTGTTTTTGCATGCTCCAACAAAACGGAAAAAGAATGTCTTTTGAAGAAAATTTTTGGCGATGTCCGGGAGCAGAAGGTGAGCAAGCGAAGAAGGCCGTTGTGCGTTGGGAGTTGTTGTCGTTTTAGTGATTCGCCTTTTTTTGCCTTTTTTGAGATTTTCCCTGAACTTCACCCTCGCACAAAAATATGCTTCTGGTCGAACTAGCCACCGTGTCCAATTCTGGGTGTCTAAGGCGTTGTGCGTTGGAGTTGAGGTCGTTTTAGTGATCGCCCTTTTGAGTTTTCAATCTAAACAACACATTCCCAACTCAAAACCATTTTTTTACTAACCCCACCCACTCGGCGCAGGAACGCGTCTTGAAAATTAAGAAGGGGGACATCGTGTGGCTCCACAATTTCAACTCCAAGTTGGTCATCGGACCTTTTCATGCGGCCTCTCACGGAGATCTCAGCATTAGCCCATCCTCCTTCGGGGGCAGGTTCTCCGCTCAGGTCAAGGTCGAGTATCCGCTCGGAACGCCACCTATTTTTTGCTCCGCGCAGGAAATTGCCAAGCACACCGACATCAAGATGACACCGGGCATAACGCTCGACGAGTCTGACACGTACCAGCTGCTCCGCTTCTTCAAGAAGCAGGGAAACAAATCCTTGGAGCGATTGGAGGAGAAGCAGGTGAGGAGCCATCCCACTACTAAACTGTAAATTAACGTAATCCAACCCATTCTTTCGTTGGGGGCAGTCGAGAGAGCTGGCAATCAAACGATGCAAGTTCCAGCACGACTTTGACGACATGAAGGAAAGGGAGGCGGAGATTGAGGCGATTGGAAAGAGAAAAGCCGTGTTGCAGGCGTACAAGGCCACGCTGGGACCGCTTGTTGACATAATTTCGAAGAATATGGACGAGAACATCAACCAACAGGTGAGCAAGCAAAGCGAAATGAATCGAAGCGAAGCGAAGCGAAGCTGTGTGCAAAACTACCACAGGCGGCGCCGTGCCGCTCGCGAGCGAAGCCGCGTCCATTGCGATCGACCGAGCGGTAGCGAGGGAGGAGCTGTGTCCATCAAGCCGAGCGCAGCGGAAAGCCGAACGCAGCGAAAGCCGAGCGCAGCGGTGGGGGGGGATGGGTCTCCCCCTTCCACAACCAAAGTATTTCACACCTCAAAAAATATACAAAACTAACCCACTCAATTTACCAGGCCCGGGTGCTGGTTGACAAGACCGAGAAAATTGTCGAGTCGGGAACTGCTTTGGATCTAGAAGAAGCATCGCGAAAACGCTCAATATCCTTCGAGAATAACGTTTCCGCGGACGACTCGTTTAAAACTGAAGAAACGCTACACACGGCGATCTTTCGGTTGAACCAGTTGAATGTGTTAATCAATTCGATGCGGGCGTTCTGTGAAAGGGGAGGGGTGTTTCAGAGTCAAACGGGCCAAACGGTCGGGACCTGGGACACGTTGACGAAGATAAAAACGAAAAAAGAGAAACCGAATTGGAGAGTGGTGTTTGGCGACATTGCGAATCAGGTGAGCGAGTGAGTGAGCGAGTGAGCGAGCGAGCGGGATTATAAATCGAACCAAACCAAACCAAACCAAACCAAGCTAAACTAACAAACTCCTCTTCACCAGGTGGTTTTTCGCTACACCGCGGATGTGGAGTTGAAGCAAAACGTTGACAAATTCTTTACCTATCGCAGGGCGTTCGCCGAGGATACGAAACAATTCGTGGCAGGGCTGCTGCAGCAGAGTATTGGCAGCATGGTGGGGGTGGGTGAGGAGGAGGCGGGCATCGTTGCAGAAGTGTTTATAACAAAATGGAAGGAGGCGAACGACCAAACAGCATTTTTCCACAACAACAATAAGTATAGAAATAGAACAATGCACAGCGATGATAACAATGGCATTCGTTGCGAGCGGTTTAACGACAACGAGGACTATTACCAGCTGGCCTGCGCAGACACGAATATTATCCGAGAAGAAATTTTTACAGGTCACTTCGCAATGCTCAAAGAGATTTATTCCAAGGCAACAAAATTGGATAAGAACAATGATTTGTTTCTTTCGCGGTTGTACCTGATGCTTTCCAGGTACAGACTACTGGGCGATGCGAGAGCGGGGTACCAGGGGTCGGTTCCGCCGAGGGCATGGGAAAAGTTGAAGGTGAGAGTGAGAGTGAACTAATGCACCACACAAACTTTCTCTTACATTATTGTAATTCAGATTCACTTCCAAATCGATCACGAGTGTTTTGCCAGTCCGCTGAACCGCACTTGCAGCAAATTCTGCAGCCTGTTCTGGGACACGGACCAATTCTTCGGTAGCCGGGGAAATTTCTTCAACTTCTATCCCACCGGCGGATCCTTTGAAGTGAACCCGCCGTTCGATACGGCCACCACCCACCGCGCGTTCTCCCACATTAGGGAGCTTTTCGAAAACAACGCAAAGCAAAGTGAGAATGAGAGAGATCCGCTCAGCTTCTTCGTTGTTGTGCCACTCGTTCTTCAGAGCGCAGCGATTTTGAAGAGCACGTTTGGGAAATTATGTCGCCACTACGTTGAGATTCATCGGAATCACTGGTACTTGATGGGGAACCAGCACAAGCGCCACGCCGTTGGAGGTCTAGAGGGGAGAGTATTAGGGGGGAGTTTCAGGGCGAGAGTACCAACAATTCTCTGTTGGCTTCAGAACGACGAGGGGAACAGCTTCTGGCCACCAACGAAGGCAGCAGTCAACGAGGTTGTGAACGCGTTCATGATTAAGCCCGACGGCAATGAACTGGAGACAAGCAAACGAGAGGCAAACAACACAAAACAAACAAATTCCAACAACTACTTCTGGCGTGGGGTGAACGGGGGCGACGACGGTGGGGACGACGAGGAGGAAATTTTGTTTGCAAGCGAGGCTAACAACAAATTGAGCATGGCTCTAGACACCCTGGAGAGCATGAAGGGCAAATTGAAAAATACGACTGTTGTGATTGGGGGAGACGAAATAGAGGGAAGTGGCAAGGTTGAGGAGGACCACGTTTGCTTAGATCTAATGTCGTCTTTGGGTTTATAAGGATCATAAAAAACCTTACTGAAAGCAAATAATGATAACGACAACACTCATCCTCCCCCCCCCCAACCCAACCCAAAATATATTAAGAATTGGGATTATAAAAACTTCACCCAGCCTACGTAACCTACTTCACAGAACATTTGTACATCTCAATACACCCTACTTCTTCTTGGCCATGTCATTGTCAAAAGCAGTCTTTGAACCACCCTTGACGTCTCCAGAATAGCCCATAGGGAAAGAGAGCGAGGGATAGTCGTTGCCCGACGCCTTCGCACTCGCAGTGAAAATTCGCGCGAGGGATCGGATTGACTCCCGCAGCTCGTCGGTGTTACGGTCCTCGCCAGCAGCAGAATTCAAAGCCGTAAGGGATGAGATGAGAGATGTGATGTCGTCCAGGCGATTACGAAGAATCTTCTCCTGGTCCCGAAGGCCACCCATGAACTCAGCAACCTCCCCAACGCTGCATTCTCCGTCAGCGCAGGCAGAGGCCTGTTTCATCAACTTGTCAGCCTCGGCTTCAGTCATCAAAGCCTAAGGAGGGGTGGTTGGATTGGATTAGGTTGGGTTGGGGTTCGGTTAGATTGAACTTCAAATCACGTACCTTGAGAGGAGCACGAGGACGCACGAAACTTGAGGATGGGAGGAATGCTGACCCTAGGGTCAAGGTGCATAATAGCAGAATTTTTTTAAGCATTGGGGTTCGCTATGATATATACCATTTGTAAACAAAATTGAACGCAAGTTATGAGGAGAATTGGGTTAGTTTGGTGCTGGGGTGAGGTGGGGCTTTGGAACAGTACTCTTACTTGAGAAAATTAGATATTTTGTTGTGTCCTCATCAACATAGTATAAACACACCGCCGTATAGTGCAAAATATCTCGTTTTTCGAGTCACCACAGCAAATTAACTTCGATTTCCTCCATGCACAATAATGATTGAGCCATTGCGAATATACTAAACTATTTCATTAGATGTCGGATTTGAGTGTTATGGGCGACGACGTTTCTGTTCCCTTCATAGCTTCTGATACAAACAGCAGAACCAGTTCTATTACATCCTCCGATTCGTCTACCTCTGAGGAAGAGCTCCTCGATCTGGCCCAAAACTTTCTCCTCTACATGGCAATGGTTATCATTCTCATAATGGTAACTAAGATTTACTGGCCCCACCTCCTAATCCGCAATAGCGATGAAACCACATACACACCCACTGACACCGATACCGTTACCAACAACGACACCGACAACAATACAAACAATAAGAAATCCACCCGCCGCACTTCAAAGTCAATCCTTAGAGAGAACACAACCCACGCCGAAGCCTCACCTCCCCTCCAAGACGAGACCAAAGACGTGGTTCTCAAGAAGCTGATGATTTGCTTCGTGGGCCTCAACATTTCTTTTGTAATGTGGGGAATTCTCCAGGAGCGGATGCTGACACGACGGTACCCTCGGTACACTGGCGAGTTCTTCACCTACTCCTACTTCCTCGTCTTTTCGAACCGGCTTTGGGGCCTCGCGATGTCCCTCTGCCTGTGGTTATACCTGAAGCCCGTCCGGAGTAAGGGGGTGCTCATCTACGAGTACAGTTTCCCTTCCATCTCCAACATGTTGAGCAGCTGGTGCCAGTATGAAGCTCTCAAATACGTAAGGTGAGTTTCATTCGAAGAGTGCGAAGCGAGCCGCGAGCGAAGCGACTGTGAGCGAAGTGAGCCAGCAAACCACACACTAGTTGAGAGTAGCTCGCTTCAAGGCTCGCTCTCGCTAGCAACACCATACACTAGTTGAGAGTAGCTCGCTTCAAGGCTCGCTCTCGCTAGCAACACAATACACTAGTTTTGACTAGCTCTCTTCAAGGCTCGCGCTCGCCAGCAACAAAATACAATAGTTGTGACTAACTCGCTTCGCTCGCTTCGCTCGCTCCTCACTCCTCGCTCCTCGCTTCGCTCGCAGCTTCCCAGCCCAAACTCTCTTCAAGAGCTTCAAGCTCGCCCCCATTATGCTCATGGGGAAGCTGCTCCAGAACAAAAACTACCCCAACAGCGACTACTTCGTGGCGCTGGTGGTGGGGATCGGAATTGCTCTGTTCATGAGCGGTTCGGAAAACGTCGATTTCACCACGTCCATCCTGTCCTACGGGGAGACCGAGAACAACACCAACACGGGCATAATGCTGCTGTTTCTGTTCTTGCTGTTTGACTCTTTCACTGGGCAGTGGCAGTCCCGCATGTTCACGCGGCATCCCAACATGAGCGTGCTGGAAATGCTCATAGCCAACAACTTGTTCAGCTGTGTGCTGAGCTTGATCACGCTTCTGCACAGTGACCAGCTCGCTCCGGCGTTGGACTTCGTTTGGAGGTGAGCGAGCGAAGGAAATTGCTCTACTATCTATGGCAACATTTATACCACTACCACTGAACTAAACCGACTCAACTATTTTTGTGCGCAGGCACAACGAAATCCACTTGCACTTCTTTTTGTTCAGCGTGTGCAGCACTGTTGGGCAGTTGCTGATATTTTACACAATCAAGAACTTCGGCGCGGTGGTCTTCGCCATCATCATGACGTGTCGAATTTTAATAAGCATAGTGGTGAGCTGCATTTTGTACGACCACTCAATGACGGCGACGGGCTTCATGGGGTTGCTGTTGGTGATGATCGGGGTGGGCTATAGAACAAAATTGAAAGCCGAAGGGAAGCAGCTGGTAAAGTGGGTGGGGATCGACGATGATGAGGAGGAGGACATGGTGCATGAATGGCACGAACACCTCGACTTGTAAAATTGGGTTTACGTTTTGATTTTGAATTTATATTTGAATAAATTAGGCCTCTGCCCCCCTGTTACTTCTTCTGAGCTAATTCCGCTAGCTGCGGACGAATTACTATACATTGCTGTGATTGAGACTTTGTTTATTTTAACAACTCGACTCGTGAGCCCTTTCTGACGACGACACAAAATTTTTAGCAAAATGAAGAGGTTAAAAGCTTAAAACCTCATTTTTGTTTTTGATTGAATTTGATACACACACACACACAACATTTTTTTACGATAATCAGAGACTGTTAGGCCCCATAACTGTTCCCGTAAAGTCGACTTACTTCCTAGATATGTTCTTTCTATTTTTGACAACAGTTGCTGTTGTAGCTGTCGCCATCGACCCCAATTCTTTGTCTTGGGAGAATACTCAACAGCCAAGCATGAGTCATCCTTATCACCTCTCCCACCACATAGATATGGCATCGTCAACCGTGTTTTTCAAGGTATTCGCCCAAACAGCCGGCTATGTTGCGTTGGGCATAACCGAAGCTGGAGGGATGAGAGGGTCCGACATTATGGTCGCCAGTGTTGACGACGACACTGGAGAGCTGACCGTTGGGGACTACTTTGCGCTGGATGAATCGATGCCTGAGGCTGACTGCAGCCAGGATTGGGTTGGCCACTTTGGACAGCAGACGATGGTTGATGGCGAACCTTGGACCGAGGTGATTGTTTCCCGTCTCTTTGACACTGGAGATTTGCAGGACAGGGTCATTGCAAACGACGGCGACGCCACTCGTTTCATTGCAGCCTACTCCCCATACGACATGGATAATTTGTCATACCATGGGACGTCTCGCCACTATTTCAACGTCAACATTTTCAACACTGGCAGCTCTGACACCGATTCTCCTACCGAGTCCGCCCTCCTGGCCGCGTTGAAGGCCCGGACAGATGTCTTCTCGTTCACGACTGCACCTGACAACTTTCCTATCCCCAATGTGAAGACGACGTATGAAAGCTTCGAGTTTAACATGCCGGAGACAATCGATGGAGCGAACATCTACATCGTTGGCTTCGAGCCGGCCTTGGAGCCCGGAAACGAGAGATTTATCCACCACTTCACTTTGTACGGATGTGAGACTGAGAACAAGAATACGTGCAATCAACAAAACCTTATATGGGGGTGGGCGAGCGGGGTGGTTGGATCTGTGTTTCCACCAGGAACTGGCATAAAATTGGGCGATGGGGGGTACAAGACTTTCATAATGCAAACTCACTTCGACAATGCTGCATACGAGAGTGGAATTTTTGACAACTCAGGCACAATATTCTATTACACGTACGAACCTGTGGAACAAGAAATTGGCATCTTTCAGATTGCCGACGGCCGGCAAAGAAACAACAACCAGCCGATTATCGACGGCCTCTCGCAAAGCCATTTCGAATGTCCTTCGAGCTGCACGAACGGGTGGGTGGCGGGCGATGAGTATACTGTGATGGACGTACAGGTGAGCGATGAGCGATGAGCGAGTTTCAGTGACGTCGTGAACATGAACCGTGATCTCACTCAATGCGCACAATCTCGCTTCGCTCGGCGCCGGCGCAGCTTCACATGCACCAAATTGGAGATGCGATGCAACTCAGTCACATCCGCGACGGAACAACCATAAACACAGTCAAGACGGAGTTCTACTCCTTCGCCTTCCAGAACCTCTCCCCAAGGGCGCAGAGCCAGTTCACAATCAACAGGGGCGATGCTTTTGAAGTCGATTGCTTCCACAATTCGCCCGGGGGGGTGAATTGGGGTTTGGCAAGCGAGGAAGAAATGTGTGTGGCTTTTCTTTACTATTACCCCAGGAACCCTAATTTCTACAGCGACTACTGCGGGAGGGGGTTGCAATCTGAGTGCAACGGACCTTTTAACTACCAGTCTGTGGAGGAGGGTGACATCTGGTTCAGATCGTTTGGCAATGCGAATGTGGATGTGTGCACTGAAACTGAGTACCATTTTGGCGGCAGTACTAGCGCGCCGAGTGCGGTTACCGAGGGAACAAGTGCGCCGAGTAGTGCGCCGACGAGTAGTACTCCACCAGTCGTCGAAACAGAGCAGTGCTACCACGACTCGCTGAGTCGAAACATCGGAATCACAACTCCTGTCTGCTGCGAGGCTATCAACGTGTTGGCAGCATCTGCCAATGCCGGAGAGCCAATTGCAAACTATGTGTCCGCCATGCTTTGTCATGATTGGGAACACCACCCCGGCTGCAGTGATGTCTTGATGGAAAGCGCCGTTGTAGCAGAGTCAATCACGGGAAAACCTTACCCGGCCCAGCTAACAGTAGCCTGCGCCGAAGTTGAAAATCCCGCGGACGCAACAAGCGCACCCAGTGAGGAGGCACCTAGTGAGGCACCTAGTGAGGCACCTAGTGTGGCTCCGAGTGTGGCTCCGAGTGTGGCTCCGAGTGTGGATCTGAGTGTGGCTCCGAGTGGGGCTCCGAGTGCCGACGAGGAAGTTGTTGAAATCGCAACCATTCCCATGAAGTACACCGCAACTGTCTCTTTGAACAACTTCAAGACGTCAGATTTCCCGCAAGCCGGTTCAGCGGAGATGGAGACACTCGAAAATACAATAATCGAAGGCATCATGCTCACGATCGATGTTTTTTCTAGCGCTAGGCACGCAGAGAACGTCGTGAAGGGTTTCGAAAGTATCTCGTTGAGTGACGTGAGAATCGAAAATATTGAATTTGTCGCGGGGGCGGGGGTGGGAGTAGAGAGGAAACTTTTGATGAGCGAAGGAACCTGGCAGTGCTCGGTGTGCAGTCACAAGTACGACCCCGCCACCGAAGGGCCGTTTGAGGATCTGCCTGAAACGTGGGTGTGCCCGGTGTGCGGGAATCCGAAGAGTGTTTTTAGGCAAATTGATGATGGGACTTGGACTGATGAGGAGGATGAAGGGGATGAAGGGGAGGACGAGGG
>Ga0302116_1000251_pt1 | contig 31747 bp, 27 predicted proteins | sample AG5_SCM_MG_FD_203124 | JGI IMG/M metagenome (GOLD analysis project Ga0302116, IMG submission 203124) | Marine microbial communities from Western Arctic Ocean, Canada - AG5_SCM | ecosystem: Environmental > Aquatic > Marine > Oceanic | place: Canada: Western Arctic Ocean | collected 2017-10-01 | reverse complement strand
TTAAATTTGTCGGTTCGGCGACTATAGGTACCGACCATATTGATTTGAATTACTTAGACGCCGCCGGTATTGGCTTTAGCCATGCGCCAGGCAGCAATGCTGACGCGGTCGTGCAGTATGATCTCAGTGTCATGTGCCGATTGATGCCAGATTGGCAGAGTAAAAAAGTTGGGATTCTCGGTTGTGGCAATGTCGGAGGACGACTCTATACACAGCTGCAGGCTCTGCAGGTTAGCTGCGCAGTCTATGATCCCTTTTTATCTCAGCAGCAAGTCCCTGATTTGGGACCCCTGGATGATGTCCTTAAATGTGACGTTATCTGTGTGCATACGCCGGTCACCGCGGACGGAGCATTCCCCACGCAGCATCTGATTAATGCACGGGTATTAGCTGAGCTGAATCCAGGGACTCTGTTAATTAATGCCGCTCGTGGTGCTGTGGTGGATAACAAGGCACTGTTAGCCTCGCTTAAAGCGCATTCTGGGCTGCGGGTTGCCCTCGATGTGTGGGAAGGAGAGCCGCTGTTAGACCTTAACCTGATGAATTTAGTGGCGCTTGCGACCCCACATATTGCAGGCCACAGTCTTGAGGGCAAGACACAGGGTACTCAGATGGTGTTTGACGGCTTTTGCCAGTGGGCCAATATCATCGTGGGGGCAGAGATGGCTAATGATGAAGACATGATACTGAGAGTTGAAGCAGACAGCCTAGAAGAAGCAATATTGGACTGCTACGATGTCGCACTCGATGATCAGCGATTGCGTGAGGGGCTGCGAGGCCTTAAGCAGGGCAGCAATTCAATTGCAGTGGTCTTCGACCGTTTGCGCAAAGACTATCCTATGCGGCGTGAATTTAGTGCCTACATGGTGGACTATGCGACTGACAACCTCGCCCAGTATCAAAGCCTGGGATTTAGGTTTGGTTAAAGCAATAAACTTTTAGTCTTCTAAGCGCTCGAAGGCGGTCAGAATCATCTCTTCGGTAATCGGAACCTCCGTACCATTTTCATCAATAACCGCAGCTCCGTGAAATTCATCGGCGGGCGACTCTGCAAGAGTTGCGCCCGTGGCTATTGGCTCGACGGCTGGCTCCATTGATTTGTCTTCTGGTTTATCTCTTTTTTTATTACTCTGCGTGTCTGCACTCATCAGGCTAGCCTCGTATCCGCGCAAGAAAGTTAGAAAATCGGTCGATTGATTCGGTGAGCTGTTCTCTGTTGGGTAAGAACACAATCCGAAAATGCTGCCTATCCATTGCATTAAACGCCGAGCCCTGTACTAAAAGCACGCGTTCCTCCTTGAGTAAATTGAGCACCATTTCCTCATCGTCGACGATGGGGTAGACCGTCGGATCCAATTTCGGGAACAGATACATCGCCGACTTGGGCTTAACACAGCTAACACCGGGAATGGCAGTGACCAACTCATGAGCTAAATTACGCTGTTCTACGAGTCGTCCACCGGGCAGTATTAAGTCGTTAATACTCTGATAGCCACCCAGTGCCGTTTGCACGGCCAACATCGCGGGGGCGTTGGCGCAAAGTCGCATAGAGGCGAGCATCTCCAAGCCTTCTAGGTAGCTCTTGGCACGCTCTTTGGCACCCGTTATCACCAGCCATCCAGAGCGGAACCCCGCTAGGCGGTAGGTCTTAGAAAGGCCATTGAAGGTCAAGCAGGGCACTGCTGTCACCAGACTTGCTAGCGGTGTGTGAACGGCTCCGTCATAGACAATACGATCATAAATTTCATCGGCAAAGACCACGAGGTCCTCGTGCTCCGCGAGCCTTACGATGCTCTTCAGTATCCCGTCTGAGTAAACGGCTCCGGTGGGGTTATTGGGGTTGATAACAACAATACCGCGGGTCTTAGAAGAGATTTTGGACTCGATATCCTCAAGATCTGGCTGCCAATCGTCACTTTCATCGCAACGATAGTGGACGGGGGTCCCACCCGCCATAGAGACCGCAGCAGTCCAAAGGGGATAGTCAGGGGAGGGAATGAGTATCTCATCGCCGGGATTTAACAATGCCTGCATGGACATCACTATGAGCTCGCTGACACCGTTGCCCATAATGATATCTTCGATATCGACATTGTCGATGCCTTCAGATTGGCAGCGCTGCATAACAGCCTTTCGGGCGGAGAAAAGCCCCTTGCTATGGCAGTAACCCTGCGCCTCGCGAAGATTGCGGATAACATCATGAACAATTTCGTCGGGGGCATCAAAACCGAACGCGCCTGGGTTGCCGATATTAAGCTTAATGATCTTTTGGCCCTGATCTTCAAGCCAATTGGCATGATCGAGCACAGGACCGCGGATGTCATAGCAGACACCGCTCAATCTATCGGATTTTAAAAATTCTCGCATTATGGACTGTCGTATCGTTAGCGTTTACGGCCCATTATAACCAGAAATGAGTGCCTAGTTGGTATTCCCATCTAAAATTTTTAGCCTGACAGTGCTAGCGATTACTCTGCACTTAGGCTCTGAGATATTGGCTTATGGTTGGTGTTCATCAACGGCACGTATAATAGATCGCAATGGTAGCTGGCTGGATTAATCATAGCCTCGCCACCGAGGTCTTAACATCTGTACGTAATGCTGGTTGCAAGGTTCAGTTAGGCTAAATTCGAAAGCGACAAAAGGGCAATAACACAGAGTATTAGAGACCTTGCAGTGTAGTTAGAGAGTGCAAGTTTTGGTGTGCACCCATATTGCTGCTAAGGAGCAGCGATACTTTTGTTTGGATTTTTTGGTATCTTTGAATTTCCTTCGATAAAGGCTTGCGAATGGGACATATCTTGGTAGAATGCCGCCCTCACTCATGTGAAAGAGGGTGAGCAGATTGGAAGTCAGAGTTTTTCCATATGAAAATTTTCTATGGAATATGACGAAAAGAGGGATGTCTAGGTTAGCAGATGCAACGCTGATAAGTTTGTCTAAGTCTCTCCAAGTCTGAATAGTTAGCCTCGTCCCGTTCGTCTAGAGGCCTAGGACACTGCCCTTTCACGGCGGTAACAGGGGTTCGACTCCCCTACGGGACGCCATTTTACAGGTCGCTTAAGGATTAAGCTTCTGCGGGAATAGCTCAGCGGTAGAGCACAACCTTGCCAAGGTTGGGGTCGCGAGTTCGAACCTCGTTTCCCGCTCCAATTAAAAAAACCCCTATAGCTTAATAAGTTATAGGGGTTTTTTAATGTCACGCATTAATCTTTCTCGACGTTAGTAGCTGCTGATTTGGCCATTGCGCGGCGCATTTTGCAGGTTTGTTCCTCTCAACAGCCCCACCGAAAGAAGGCAACAAAATAACGGCAGAGGGCTGCCACGATAAACGGTTTTTAACCAATATCAGACATTACAATCGACCCCGCAATAGCGGTCATTTAGCCGCTGCCAGTGACTGCTCTATATCCGCGATAATATCGTCTATATGTTCAATTCCCACAGACAGTCGCACTAGGTCTAAGCTGACACCGGCGCGGGCCAATTCGTCTTCATTGAGCTGTCGATGGGTGGTACTGGCAGGATGGCATGCAAGTGACTTGGCGTCGCCGATGTTCACTAATCTCTTGATTAGCTGCAGGGCGTCGATAAACCTCCCGCCAGCGACTTCGCCGCCCTTAATGCCAAAGCTGACAATAGACGAAGGCTTTCCTGAGCTGATGCGTTTTGCCAGTTCATAATATTTATCGGTAGGTAGGCCGGCATAGTTCACCCATGAGACCTGATCATGGTTTTGCAGATACTCAGCGACAACCATTGCATTTTCAACATGCCGATCCATGCGCAAAGCCAAGGTTTCAAGTCCTTGCAGAATCATAAAGGCGTTAAACGGAGACAGGGCTGCACCCATATTTCTAAGCGGTACTACGCGGGCGCGACCGATAAAGGGCGCATCAAATGCGTCGGCATAAATTACGCCATGATAGGAGGGGTCTGGGTTGTTAAACTGTGGGAAGCGCGCGTTGTCTTTCCATGGGAAGGTTCCGGAATCAACTAGTGCTCCCCCGAGAGTGGTGCCGTGCCCGGCAATGTACTTGGTCAGGGAGTGAATGACGATATCAGCGCCATGTTCGAAGGGTCTGCAGAGATAAGGTGTAGCAACGGTGTTATCTACGACGACGGGTACGCCGTGGCGGTGAGCCATTTCAGCTAATGCAGCTATATCCACGATATTGCCGGACGGGTTGCCGATAGACTCACAGAAGATCCCCTTGGTGTTGTCGTCTATAAGCGCCTCAAGCGCGGCTATGTCGTCTCCGGGTGCCATGCGCACATCAATACCTTGCTGCGGCAAGGTGTGAGCAAACAGGTTGTAAGTGCCGCCGTAAAGCTGGCTGACACTCACGAGATTATCACCGGCACGGCACAGAGTGAAAACGGCCGCTGTAATCGCAGCCATACCAGATGAGACGCATAAAGCCGCTGCGCCTCCCTCAGCGGCAGCGATGCGCTGTTCTAGAACGTCGCAGGTTGGATTCATAATACGCGAGTAAATGTTGCCAGCTTCTGCCAAGTTAAAGAGGTCGGCACCATGCTGTGTATCGCGAAAACTATAAGAGGTAGTTTGATAAATAGGTACAGCAACAGCATTGGTCGCGGGGTCATCATTAAAGCCAGCGTGAATGGCCTGGGTTTCAAATTTCATGTTTAGCTATCCTGTTTTTGACTGCTTAAGATGCAGCATTATAGAGTAGCAGGGTATGATTTGACGAATGCGTTCTTTATTAGTGTGTCCCCTTAAGGTATTTTTCAGTCACCGGATGGTTTGGATGGGTCTGTTGCAGTACGGGCCTGCAACAGATCTATCTGCCGTTGAAAGGCAAAGCTCAGAGAAAACACAGCCATTACAGTGGCTACAACAATTAATTTCTGCATGCTTGCCTGTCTGACCATTTCTTCAGGGCTATCCAAGGCACTGCCTGACACTAGCTGATATATCACGTAGGCAACGACGCAGGTGAGATATGTCGCATTGAACAGTGCATAGCGATTATTCACCTCACTGCGCAGTAGAATAATGAGGTATAGCGCCGAACCTGGGACCATCAGTCTGAATGCATTCACGGCAAAAAATATATGCAAATCGAGATATAGGTCGTAGGGTGTGAGGCCTACTGCGGCAAAAAAAATAGTGCCTACTAGAAAAAATATCGAGCCAACTTTGGCTAGCCCAGCGTTCAATGGGTCCTCGCCAAATAGTTTGGCGACAAATAAGAACGCTATGCCCACCGACGCGAACAGAAACATGGCCATATTAAAAAAGAACGCTGAGATGAAATTTACCTCATTAGAGCGGGACTGATAGCCGCCTAGATCGCTGAGGAAATTGTGGCTCAAAGAGTAGCCCATCTGGTCTGCGTTATGGATGTTTCCGCCAGGGTAAAAAGCCATGCCGATACTAACCGCAATAATAAAAAACAGCGGTACAAACCGCAAAACAATAACCGGCCAGAAGTTGCTCATATTATTGATTCCAATTGGTTTGAAGGACAAATTTTCAGAGCCCTCAGGGTTTTTTATTACTATCAGGGCGATGTGCTTGCATAGACCTCATAGCGGGGTTTATTGAGTGATTGTAGTTAGCCGTTACTGTGCCAGCCTGACGGCTACTGACTCACCGTATACTGTTTGCTATGACATCGCTATGCAGGCTGCTGCCGTCGTTATTACCGATCGGCTTGGCTGGCCAGTTACCTGTTTTAAACACAAACATAATAGTCACTCCGTGAGGGCCAGCAAGGAGGGGGCCGTAACCTCGATTGGCTAGCCCAACACGAATGTCACCGGCATGCAGCCATTGGGCGCCAACTTTCTGTGAGCCCTCGAGGATTATTTCCGTGTAATCACAATCATGGGTATGGGCTTCGATCAGGCATTCTGGTGGGAAGTAAACCTTAAAAACTGTGGGCGAGGAGGGCTCGATCGGGCAGCCGACCCGAAACATCTTGGACACTACGCCATTGGGCAGGCTGATCGGCTCTATGTCGTCCCAGCTAAAGGTCTCATGCCCTCGCTTGTTAAGGGAGTCAGAGAGTACCTGACGGGTAAGGTCGACTGTTCTTTTTGGGGTCTTCTTTTGCATACGTTGTCTCCATCTGCGTTCTAGTAATTGCTGTCCGACGGCGATCATAGCCTATTTGCGCGGCTGGATTACACTGCTTGGCTAGAACCAAACTGTTTGCAGTGTTAATCGAAGAAATAATTCGACAACAGACTCGAGTTAAAATTAATTACCGTTTGCAATGAATCCTAGAGCGCCTTAACACCTAGGTACTCAATACAGTGGCTGCTGCCTTGAGTTGTGGATCGTAATGACATAGTTAGGGTTTCAAAGTCAGGTGGGATATGCAGCTATGTTAGCAGGTATACGGCGCCTAGCCGAGGGCAGATATTGGCTAGGTCATGAACTGAGTCGACATTACCTGTCAGTGATTCTAAGATGAGCATTGACAGGCCAATAGGGGGATTCAATATTTAATAAGACACGTATGACTCTTATAGGACAGCGCAGCCTTATCCATTGTTCGGGGTTAATTGGCGCAAGTCACTATTTAAGTAGCAATAATTTCTTGATAACCACCGATCGGTGTAAAGTGTTGGCCCAATTTAGAATAGATTCTCCCCGTAGCAATCGATATCTTGTCGGTCATTGAGGCTGCTAGATTTAGACAGGGATAGACAAAGACCGACTTCTACTAATTAGATGATGAGATAATTATGTCAGACCAAGTACCCAATTTTAGTAATGAATCTATCGCCAGAATTTTGATGGAGCTGTATGGGCTAGAGGGAGAAATATCCTCATTAGTGTCTTTTGAAGATCAAAACGCGCGGATTAAAACCTCAGTGGGGACCTATGTGTTTAAGATTGCCAATCAGAAATGGTCTCATGAATTTCTACAAATGCAGACCAATGTGCTCGGCTATTTGAAAGAAAGAGCACCAGGTTTGGTGTTCCCGGACATTGTACTGACCTCGCAGGGACAGAGTATTACCTATGTCGATGGGTTCGGTATACGATTATTGACCTACCTTGAGGGAGACCTCTACACCCATACGCCAAAGTCCCCAGAACTCTACCAGGATATTGGCCGGTTCATGGGGCAGTTTTCAGCCGCCATGGTCAATTATTCTGCTGAAGTTGCTGAAGGTTCAGACGAGCTTTGGAAACTTGATAATGTCATGGCCTGTAAAGATTATCTTCCGGAAGTGATAGATGCGGATGCTAAAGATCGAATTGCGCGGTTATATGAAGTTTACGAAGAAAAAATATTGCCCAAATTACCCAGTTTACGCAAAGCCGTGATACATGGGGACGCTAATGAACAAAATATATTAGTCGCATCACACACTCCAAAAAAGGTGTCGGGATTAATTGATTTTGGTGAAATGCAGTGGGCCAGTCAGGTCAATGATCTTGCGATTACACTAGCCTACTCGCTTCTGGGAGAGGATGATATTGCGATGGCATCGGAGAAAATTATTGAGGGCTATGATAATGAATTCAAGCTTCAACAAGAAGAGCGTGAGATTCTATATTATCTCATGGCGATGCGGTTGGTTACTAATATCACTATGACCTCCTATGCCGCTAGATTATTTCCAGAAAACGTCTATATTTTAATCGCACAAAAGCCAGCTAGGGCGCTACTCAAAAAGCTTGAAAATGAAAAGTACATTTTAGCCTAGGAATACCTTAATGATGTTCATAGAACCCTGGTCTAAAAGACATAAAAAAATTACCGGAAGAGCTGCATTTAATCTCTCAAACTCCTTTGTTGAACCACTGACTAATACTGAGCTGATAAGTTTATCTCTGGCCAGAGGTGATCAACAGATCGTGGACGAATTTCATCAACACTCACTGGTCTATACGCCAAATGGAGGCAGTCTTGACCTTCGGCACCAGATTGCACAGTTATATGGCGCTAATATTTGCGCTGACAATATCCTAGTGTTCTCCGGGGGGCAGGTCGCGCTGCAGACGGCGGCTACCGCAATAGTTGATAAAAATAGTCATACTATCGTGTTCTCTCCGGGTTATCAGTCTGTTCAGCAGGCTCCCGTTCAAGCCGGCAGCCAGGTGACGACTATTCAACTTTATGCAGAAGATAACTGGCAAATAGACCCGAAAACCGTTGAGGCTGCTATTCAGGAAAATACGCGGTATATGGTAATCAATGAACCCTATAATCCCGCGGGGACTTTGATGAAGCTTGAAGTGCAGCAACAACTTAGGGCGATTGCCGATAAACATGCCATGTATATTCTTGCCGATGAGGTTTATCGACTATTAGAGCATGACGCCAATGATAGGCTACCGGCAATGGCCGAATGCTATAAAAAGGGCTTAAGTGTCTGTACGCTCTCAAAACCTTGGGGTGGTTGTGGCGTGACTATTGGTTGGATCGCGCTGCAAGATCTGGATTTGAAGCAGAAGCTTATTGATGCGCAATATTTTGGCTCTACCTGCCCTAGCCGTGCCAGTGAAATCCAAGCCATAATGACGTTGCGCGCCAGTGATATTATTCTTCAAGAAAAGTTGTCAATCATTCATCATAACCTTAGCTTGCTGGACCAGTTTTTTTTAGACTATGCTGATTTATTTGAATGGGTTAGGCCCAATGCCGGCGCCATCGCCTTTGTCAAATTCAAGGGGCCTCTGACGTCGGATGAGCTAGGTATACAATTAGCCGAGTCTGGTATTTCTATCAAACCCGCCTATGTGTTTATGACGGATGTTAAAGGGTATGAGGACTATTTTCGCATTGGTTATGGTGAGCGTAATATGCCTAAAGCGTTATCTGCGCTAATAGAGTTTGTGGATAGTAATCGGTCACAGTGGCAATAGTCCGTTCGAGGATCAAGAGCCCTCGATTACAGACTGAACAATTTGTAAGTCCTGAACACCGATTCCGGAGGACAAAAAGATTCTAAGTCTGTCCTTAGCCTCTGGCTCTCTGTAGCCGTTAGTTAGGAAGTCTCCAAACTCCTGCAGGTCAGACGGGCGGATGATATTATCTCGAATAGCCACCGCAGCATTGCCGTGATCTATCCCCTGAGGGATAGAATCAATCAGTATAGCCTGCGCTTTCTGTAACAGTGCCGGTGACAGTTCGACCTTGCCAGGCATGTCAGCGCCAATCGCTATTATCACAGTGTTTTGCATGCTAATGTCATTAGCATCGAGCAATGCAACCTCAGATGCCGTGGTGGTAATGAGCAAATTACTGTTATCGGCCACCTGCTTTGGGCTGTCAACAATACTAACATCCCAGCCCATCGCGGCGACTTCTTTTGCATAGTTGACGGTATTCTCCCTGCTGCGCCCCCAAACTGTCAGCTTATTACATGCGGGATAGAGGTTTTTTAACAAAGCGATCTGCAACCGTGCCTGTACCCCTGTCCCCAAAACACCGACTCCCATCAGTGCATTGGCGGGCATCATTTCTTCGGCAGCGTTTCTACCCGCGATCGCTGTGCGCAGATCAGTAAGGTGACCCTCATCTCGTAGCACCATTATGGGTTCTGCGGTGCGCGCATCGAAAGCTAACATGATGCCCTGTGAAGGCTCCAGACTCCGCTCAACATTATTGGGAAAAGCGGTGGCAATCTTGAAGACATAGATGTCGCCCTCATATCTGTGAGCGCCCTTTAGATGTAGGTCGCCACGGCCCTCAAAGGGTAGGTAGATTACCGGAGGAACCATTATTTCGCCGGCACTAAATGCTCTAAACCCCTCTTTCTGTTGCAGCCAGACACTGTCATCGCCGGTGACGCTGAGACATCTTTGGATATCGGCCCAATTAACCTCAGGTAGGTGACATCTATCGGCTGAGCTCTGATCTCCATGGCCGATCACTATAGTGGTAATCAATCCTGTCTGAGCGTCACCGATCAGGATTAGACAGCGGTTGATTGAATCAAGATTCCCCGTGACTGATTCAAATCGGCTTGAAAATTTGATTAGGAAATGCTCGAGACCAGTCTTATAGGCTCCCTTGATGATTAGATGGCCCCGATTAGGGTTCGTGAAATCCATCTTGACCTCATCTGAGACCATGTCTATCTGTGCATTATCATCCCACGCATCTGACAAATAGGCCGCGTTCTCAGCTGGGCTCAGAAATGCTCTGAGTTCGTCCATAGACCGCAATAGGTTCATCTATGACTCCGCAATCTGAGTTTGCCACACAGACCTCTGGTTTTGGACATAACGTTTAAAGGCATCGAGTGCAGCTGGCATCGTTGTGCGACTAAAGCCAATACGAAAATATTGGCCAAGGTTTTCATCGCAATCAAAAATAGAAGAGGGAAACACTAAGATCTCATTTTCTAATAGTTGCTCGGCTAATTGATTTGCCGTTATGGGCCCTTTGAATCTCACAAACCCAGTGCCGCCGGCCCTAGGCGCGACCCAGTCAAATAGATCACTGTTCAGATCAAAATACTGCTTTAGTAGTGCCAGATTTCTGGCAATGATGGTCAGATTCTTATTGATTATTTCGGTAGAGCATCGCAGCGCCATCATGGCTTGGATTTCCCCTGCTCGAGAAAAACAAACGGCATAAATATGTTGAGCCTGCAATAATTGACTGCATATGACGCTGTCTTGACAGACCACCCAGCCTATTCCAGTGCCTCCGGCTCCCCAAGGTTTAGACATTGTGCTTAGTGCAATGGCGCGCGCAGAGAGCTCTGCCATTGAGGGGCTTCTTTCGCTCGGGTTTAGCTCTAACAGGCGATACACTTCGTCAGAGAATATTAGTAGGTCATACTTTTCAGCTAGGCCGATGAGAGCGAGTTTGGTGTCATAGTCGAGTAATGCGCCGGAGGGATTGTGCGGATCATTGAGGATGATATATCGAGTATTTTTTTGAATGGTCGCCTCAACGTCAGCGATATCTAATTGCCAGTTAGTATCAGGTGACAGACTCACTCGGGAAATTTCGCAACCCGCCAATTTAGCGCTTTCTTCTAGTGATTGATAACTGGGCGTAATAACAATGGCGTGATCTCCCTTATGGAGTAAAGCCTGAGCACTGAGGGTCATACCGGTTTGTGCGCCTGGGAAAACAACAATATTGGAGGCACTGATATTATCGCCATATAACGTAGCGATTTGTTGCCGAAGATCGAGACTGCCGCCACTATCTGCATAACCTAGAGAATGATCATGGTAGGCTTCAATGAGTTGATGATCGTTATTTTGAGCGGCCATTACTAGTAGTTCTTTTAGTTGCAGTGGCTCAGATGATGATGCGTAAAACCGATATTTTATATTGATAGTTTTGCCTAATAGCTCTTCAGATCTGATCGCGCTTTCTAGTAAATGCATGTAACATCCTTGATTCAAGCAGTAGCAAATTAAGGGCTGAGTATAGCTCTATAGTCGCTAATAGTGACAATAAAATCCGCTATTAAGGTCGCGTTAATAGCGTTCACGGCGCAGTTCTTATTGGACAATAAAAGGCTCATAAGGCACTTTTTGCCTTGTATTACGCAAGGCATGATTCAATTGTTGTTCAGCAGCTACAGGGCCCAGCTGAGAGTGTTCAATAGGGAGGCAAGTCGAGGTCAAATGGGCACTCAAATTAAGCTCGACCTGCGGGGTTTTTGACTCTCGATTATTACTGAAAATGTTTCCTGATAAAAATTATGCTTAAAACGAATATTCATCCCATCGCGCAGGCGCTATATCACAACATTAGTTATCAGTTGTGGTTGCTGCAACTTGTCGGCTGGTTTGGGCTTGCGGTGAACAGCTTTTAAGGTTCTTCCATGCCCCCGCTTGTTAAGGGCGTCAGAGAGTACCTCGCGTGTAAGGTCGACTGTTCTTTTTGGGGTCTTCTTTTGCATACGTTTTAGTAATTGCTGTCGCACGGCGACCATAGCCTATTTGCGCTGCTGGATTACACTGCCTGGCTAGAACCAAACTGTTTGCAGTGTTAATCGAAGAAATAATTCGACAACAGACTCGAGTTAAAATTAATTACCGGTTGCAATGAATCCTAGAGCGCATTAATGTCATCCGCCACGGAGTATGCTTGTCGATAAACTAGGCTGCTTACCTGCTGTTACCATTATGCACTGAGAAATCAATAGTTATGCTGTACACACTTCGCTTCACCCTTATCGCGATTAGTTTGTTGGTCTTAGCTGGCTGCGCTGCCGACAAGGTATCATTGGACGACGACAGCCAGCACTCAGCAGCTGCATCGGCGTCGATACATTGGTTGCTGGAACTGGAGCTTAACCCAGAACGGGCGGCCGATTTCAAGGTGCTGATGAGCGAAATGGTGGCTTTGGCCGAAACGCAGCCCGGCACGCTGGTCTATGAATGGTATTTTAATGAGGATAAGACTCGCTGTATTATTAATGAGCGCTACCGGGATTCGACTGCGCTAATTGATCACATGGAGGCATCAGGGCCATACGCCGAACGCTTTATAGCGGCAGCTACCATATCTCGCCTTACCATCTTAGGCGATGTTGATGCTGCCACTCGCGCCGCTCTCGAGGCGCTGGAGCCTAGTTACTTGAGCATCGGAGAAGGTTTCTCGCGGGGCCGCTAGGCGTTGATAGTCTGATCGATGCTCGACGATGATGACTTATTTATCCAGAGAAAAGAAATCAAGGATCGAGCTTTCTTGAGCAAGCGCGTCCTGATAGCCTAATTCTATGAGTTGTTGGCAAAACCCGGGTTCAAATAGCAAATAGCTAGCAGCGCTGCCACCGCCGTCCTTAGCCGTTGCGCCAGTTAATTTTAAAAACAGCTTTAGTGATCTAGGCAGCTCATGAATATGTTCTTCAGCTATTCGATCAATGGACTGGCTAGGGGATATTGACATTACTTCTACCGCATTTAAATCAGTTATGCCATTAATGTCTTTCAGCGACTGCGGCAGTGCCGAAGCCAGTCGATTAATGGTCCTTAGGGTTTCTAAGTCGCTCTCTACAGCGTCGATAAACGCGCTATTAAACATATGGCTCATAATGCGAGCCACTGAGGGTGCCTGCTCGGCTTCAGAGCTCAGGTCACTTTGTGCGGCGTTATCACTAACGCCGACAATGAATAATTTGCGAGCACCCATGTGGAGAGCGGGGCTAATCGGCTTCAACTGCCGCACGGCCCCATCACCAAAATAATGGCCGTCCAGTTTTACCGCGGGGAAAAGAATAGGTATGGCGGTGCTAGCGATGAGGTGATCAATGGTTAGCGCGATTTTTTCGCCGCGCCGTCGAGCACGGTTCCAAGGTTTAATAGAGTCTGCGGCCTGAAAAAAGGTTACCGACTGGCCAGAGGCGTAGCTCATTGCACTGATGGCAATAGCTTCAAGCTCGCCATTGTCTATCGCGGTGTCGAGGTAATCAAATTGAACATAACTTTTCAGCAACTGTCTCAGCGGACTGTTATCTAACAACGACAGGGGTCGGCCAGCAGAAAAACCGCTGTAGACCAGTGATGCCAAGATGCGGAAGGCATTGGCAGCAACGCCGAACACATCGGTACGGTAGACGTCGGAGGCATGTAGGTTATGCCATATATGCTCTAATTTTCGCGCTCGTAACCGGAACGGTCCAGCTCGGGCAGCAATGGACAGGGCATTGATGGCTCCCGCTGAGGTGCCGCAAATAATAGGGAAGGGGTTATAGATAGCCCTGGGTAAAATAGCGGCTACGCCTTTCAATACGCCCACTTGATAGGCTGCGCGAGCGCCGCCGCCTGTTAACACCAACGCTTTACTCACTTTTTGTCCTCTCTTTTGTGGGGTATTTAAAATATACCCAGCGCCAAACCGGCAGCCATGGCATGGCCAAAGTCTCGGCTCTGGTCAATGTGATGCGGGGTAATCTTGCCCTTGGCGATTAAGGATTCGGCAATTTTACGCAGGGGATAGCCCTTACTAATGCGGTCAATATCGCGCTCTGCACCTGTGCCATCATTATCGGCGCTAATAAACATCGCATACGGCAGGTTGAGCTGATACTCCTCGGCAGGATAGTAGGTCCGGTCGAAAAAATCCTTTAGTGCGCCACTCATGGTGCCAAAGTTTTCAGGCGTGCCAAAGAGTAATCCATCGGCCCACAGAAGATCGTCCAAATGCGCATCAAAGGCACGAACTAGCCGGCACGCAACATCGGACTCGAGTTGGCAGCCGAGTAAAACTGCCTGGGCCATCTGCTCGGCATTGCCACTTTGACTGTGATAGATAATCAATAGGTTTTTCATGTAAATGTGGACGCCGTTATCCCTTAGTTTGCCAGTCTGTCTAGACTACCTATAACACTCTCTGTTGCTAAAGTGACAAGGCAGTCGCTGCGACTTTAACAGTCTGGACGCTATCTGCAAGTAGGGATCTCAAATGCGTTACCTTATCGCAATAAGTGTGGGCATATTCTCAGTTGTCTGGTGGCCAATACTACCAGATCTCAGAATCGTAATGTTGGCGCTAGCGGTTACCACGCTGCTGTCCATCAAGTTACCTATTCGCTATAAAAAGAGCGCCTGGTTAGCACTGTGTATTGGCTGGGGATCTTGCTGGGGCATCTATGACGCCCAGCAGTATCTGCAGCATCAGCTACCGGAGTTGCTTAATAAACAGGAAATTGTTATCACAGGCTCGGTAGACAGTCTCGTTGAAACCAATAGGACCAATAGCCGCTTTCGCATGGCGGTAGAATCAGCGCGATTAAAATCGAATGAGGCGATTGAAATCCCCATAACATCGGTGCTGTTGAGCTGGTATCAGTTTAAGGAACCCCGCACCGAGGTATCCCCTGGGGAGCGCTGGCAGCTAACTGTTCGTCTACGGCGACCCAGAGGCTTCCGTAATCCGGGTGCCTTTGATTACCAAAGCTGGCTAGTCCAGCAGGGCTATTCCGCAACGGGTTATATTCGAGAGTCTGCGAGTAACAAGCGGATTGACTCGCTACCCATTTCCATTGATCGCTATCGTCAGAAGATCCGACAGGCGATTATGAGTTCTGGGCTATCGCCGCGAGGCACCGCTGCCGTACTGGCACTGAGTATTGGTGACAAAAAGCCTATAGGTGAGTGGTGGGACGATCTAGCTCGGTTAGGGATCGTTCATCTGTTGGTTATTTCCGGGCTGCACATAGGGCTGATAGCGGGTTTGGGATTTAAATTAGGTGCTGCGTTGGGGCGATTGATACTGCCGCTTCACTGGTTGTTTCCTAGCCGAGTCGACCAAACCCTTGGGAGCCGGTGGATGGCTCCTTTTGTGGGCTTGACGGCAGGGCTGGCCTACAGCCTGTTAGCTGGGTTTTCGCTGCCTACTCAGCGCGCAATAATTGCCGTCTCCGTTGTCATGATCGCCAAGTTACTCTATCGACGCATCGATCCCTGGGCCTGTTTTGTGTGGGCACTATTACTGATTGCAATAGCGCAGCCGCTGGCCATTTTAAATGCCGGTTTTTGGTTGTCATTTAGCGCTGTTGCTATCCTGATCTGGTGGTTTAATCCTTGGCAATCAACGGGCAAAAGTTTCTCTTATATACGTGCACTCAGTGCTCAACTCGCCCTGCTAGTGGCAATGGCACTGCCGTTATTGTTTTTTATGGGAAGGTTCTCCTGGCTGGCTCCCATGGTGAATCTTTTGGCGGTGCCCTGGGTATCTCTGGTCACGGTTCCATTGACTCTCATTGGCATCGTACTGTTGCCACTATCCCCAGCGGCGGGCAGCCTCTGCTGGCAGTTGGCGAGTGGCTCTCTGAGTTGGCTATGGTTACTACTTGATTGGTTGCCCAATTCGGTTGGCTTTATTAGTGCACCCGTAACACTCAGTGCTTGGCTGCTGGCAGCGGCCCTGTTGGCCGTATTGGGGGCGCTGTTGCCCAGGGGGCTCTCCGCTCGTTGGCTCTGTGGATTGCCGCTTTTGGCAGGGCTATTTGGCTCAGAACCCGGCCCGCCTCTAAAAGTGACCGTGTTGGATGTAGGTCAGGGGTTGGCTGTTGTGGTACAGACCCCCAATCGCCTGTTGGTCTATGACAGCGGTCCCAGTTATAGCGATCAGTTTAATGCCGGTAGCGGAATTATTGCACCCTACCTGCGACGGCATGGGCGCAACCGCATCGATCTGCTGATTCTCAGCCATGAGGATGCAGATCACAGTGGCGGCTTTAATGCTTTGATTGCTGATGTCGGCGTGAACGATATTCAAGTAGGGCCTGGGTATGGCTCAGGGGCATTTGCACACTGTATTGCGGGGAACACCTGGCACTGGGGTGAGGGTCAAGATCGGGTTAGATTTGATATGTTAAGCCCCAGCAAAGACGGTTTTCAAAAGGGTAACAATAGCTCCTGTGTGTTGATGATTACGTGGCGCGATCAACAAATTCTGCTGGCGGGAGACATTGAGGGCGAAGTTGAAAAGCAGCTTGATCTCAAGGATCACTGGTTAAGTCTTTTAGTTGCCCCCCATCATGGTAGTAAGACCTCATCCTCTCCGAGATTTGTCGCGGGAACGCGACCCGCGCATGTGGTGTTCTCCAGCGGTTATGGCCACCAGTTTGGTCATCCTGATGCAGATGTTGTGCAGCGCTATATTCGGGTCGACAGTACGGCTTGGCTGACCTCTTTGCAAGGGGCCGTTAGTTTCACATGGGATCAGCAAGGGCAGCTTAATGTAGTCACCGAAAGATCACTTCAACCTGACCGCTGGTGGCGATGATATGAGGTATTAGCAACTGTAGTACTGGCTTAGTTTATGATAAGGTTCACGACCATTTGGGCACAAAACTAGAGGTCAGTCTGGGGATCAACGATTGCTCTCGGAGGTCGCATGAGACGGCAGATGCTGCTCGGTTACCCCCGAGGCTGTAGACTTAAAATTGTAAGGGCAACTAGCGCATCAATTGCCGCGATGTGGTAACTGGAGAATTAAGAGTGCTAGGGACGCATAAGTAATTGCTACCGCGATATTTTGTTCCAGCCTAAGGATAACTGGCGGTATCTTGATAGCAAACCAGTCGTCAAATATCGCAGTAATGTAGTCGCTAGGTGCCGCGTCAGGCGCGGAATATCACCACACAACAAGAGTAATAGCTATATGACAGAAGATTCTGCGCCCAGCGGAGTTAAGACCTACAAAAGACTACTGAGCTATGTTGCCCGCTACTGGTTAGCATTTTTGCTCAGTGTTTTCGGTTTGGTCCTTCACTCTGCAGCCGAAATTGCCTTTGTCGATCTGCTTGGCTATATCACCGATACCGTAGGGACATTGACCGGTTCTGCAGCGCAGCAGGCTCTCCCCTCCACCGGTATGACGGCGTTCTTCGTCGAGGTGTTTTTTGCGGACTCTGACATTGATTCAAGTTGGCTGATTATTCCGATATTTTTAATGGCCGTGAGTATGATCCGAGGTGTTGGCTACCTCATCGGCAGTTATTGGTTGGCCTATGTGTCGAATTATTTGGTCCATTCACTGCGTGGCGATGTCTTTGAGAAGTACCTATTACTGCCTTTTCGCTTTTTTGACCAATCAATGGCGGGGCGCCTAGTCTCTCTGGTCACTTTTAATGTGCAGCAGGTAGCGCAAGCCGGAACAAGCGCATTAAAAACGCTACTGCAGCAGGGTAGTCTGGTGCTAGGTCTGATTGGCTATCTGTTTTATTTAAACTGGAAGCTGACATTGTTTTTTATTGCCGTAATGCCAGTCATTGCTATTTTGGTGACCCTCGTGAGTAAACGTTTCCGGCTTATTAGTCGACGTATTCAGTCGGCAATGGGGGATGTAACCCATGTCACTCAAGAGGCTGTCAGTGGCTATCAAGAAGTCCGTATGTTCGGCGCAATGACGTCAGAGCTTGCCCGCATGGATCTGGCTAGTCAGAGCAATCGTCGCCAGAACATGAAAATGGCGCTGACCGAGGGCCTTAGCAACCCATTGGTAATGCTAATTGTCTCGCTAGCATTTGCCGCCATTGCCGGGTTTATGTTGAATCCTGTTATTTTAGCTACCATGACGACCGGTAGTTTTATTACCTTTTTGGTCGCCTCAGGTATGCTGATCAAACCTATTCGACAGCTGACCGGTATTAACAGCGAGGTACAAAAAGGCATAGCGGCCGCAGCATCAATTTTCGAGATTCTCGACGACGAATCTGAATTGGACACCGGCGACATAGAGCTTGAAACAGTGCGGGGTAAGTTTGAGTTTAAAAATGTCAACTTTAGTTACAGCACGCCAGATCGACAGGTCCTTAATGACATCAATTTTACCGTATCACCCGGGCAGACCGTTGCGCTGGTGGGTACCTCAGGTAGCGGCAAAACATCGTTGGTAGGTCTAATTCCACGATTTTATAATATTAATCAGGGCGTTATTTCTCTTGATGATGTCGACGTAAATGATTTTTCTCTGGTTAACTTGCGCAAGCATATAGCGATAGTCAGTCAAAATGTGACCCTATTTAATGATACTATTTTCAATAATATTGCCTATGGCGAACTCGCAGGCTGCAGCGCAGAGCAGGTGCAGGCTGCCGCAGTCTTGGCTCACGCTCATGACTTCATCGAGCAAATGACCGAGGGTTATGAGACCCATATTGGTGATGATGGTGTTATGCTTTCTGGTGGCCAGCGCCAGCGCATCGCCATCGCGCGTGCGCTGTTGAAGGATGCTCCTGTACTTATTTTGGATGAAGCCACCTCAGCCTTGGATACAGATTCGGAGCGCCATATTCAGGCTGCGCTGGAAGAGTTGATTAAAGATCGTACCACCTTCGTGATAGCGCATCGTCTTAGCACGATTGAAAAAGCAGATATTATTCTGGTGATGGAGGCTGGGCGTATTGTTGAGCAGGGCGACCATCGGGGGCTACTAGCCGCCAGCGGTCGCTATGCGCAACTTTACAACAATCAATTTAACGAGCTTGAGGCCGACTGACCTTGGCGGCCCAATCAAACAGCATCCAACAGATCCTCGTTAATGCCTGGTACAGCAATCGCTGGTGGTTAGTTCTTCTGGTTCCACTAGAATGGTTATTTAGTGGATTGGCAGCACTTCGTCGTTCAAGATTACAGGCTCAATACCAGGGTAAACCGTTTGCTGTACCGGTGGTCATTGTCGGCAATATTTCTGTTGGCGGCAGTGGTAAAACCCCCTTAATCATAGCGCTTGTGAAGGCGCTTATAGCCCGAGGCTACGCGGTTGGGGTCGTCAGTCGCGGTTATGGTGGTTGTTCGGAGCGCTACCCTCTCGAAGTTACAACACAGACAGGCGCGGCTGAATGTGGAGACGAACCGCTATTAATTGCCCAGTCTTGTCAGTGCCCTGTGGTGGTTGGTCCAGAGCGCACCGAGGCGATAAATTATTTACTTGCCAACCATGACTGTGATCTAGTGCTCTGTGACGACGGGTTACAGCATTATCGACTGCATCGTGATGTCGAAATAGCCGTTATTGACGGCGCTAGGGGTCTAGGCAACAGGCGCTGCCTACCGGCGGGGCCACTGCGGGAACCGCCAAGACGGTTGCGGGAGGTCGATTTTGTGCTGGTCAATGGGTCTGCTGGTAGGTTCTCTGAGGAGGGGTTTGCCACGGAATCAATAGAGATAGTCCCCAGCGTATTCCGCCATCTAGCCTCGGGCCGGTGCATCATAGCCTCTGAGTGGTCTGAGGGTATTGCTGTTCATGCAGTCGCCGCAATAGGAAATCCGCAACGGCTCGCAACAACACTGGAAAGTCTCGGTTTGACGGTGGACTTAACGGGGATTAATGATCATCAGCAGTTATATCTGGCTGACCTTACTTTTAACGACAACCTGCCGGTCATTATAACGGCCAAAGACGCGGTAAAATATACTGATACCGTAGCTGACACATTATGGGTGCTGGAAGTTGAAATGCTGGTGGCACCAGTATTCGTTGATCGACTGATACAGGCCGCACACTTGACTTCATCTGAGAGGGGCTAGCTCTATGAGTTTTATTGTTATTATCCCGGCACGCTACGCCTCCACAAGGCTGCCCGCCAAACCGCTGCGTGATATCGCGGGATTATCTATGCTTCAGCGAGTCTGGCAGCAGGCGCGGATGAGCCATGCCGAGCGGGTGGTGATCGCAACAGATGACAGCCGCATAGAGCAGGCTGCCAAAGTCTTTGGCGCCGAGGTCTGCATGACGCGAGCGGACCATGTGTCTGGCACCGACCGGTTGCAGGAAGTGGCTCAGTTGTTGAGCCTTGAGCAGGACCAAATAGTGATCAACGTGCAGGGCGACGAGCCGTTAATCCCCCCAGCGGTGATTAATCAGGTGGCTGAGAATCTTGCACAAAATCTTGACGCAGGGGTGGCGACACTCTGCGAGCCGATTGATCGGCTAGAAGATTTCCTAAATCCCAATGTGGTCAAAGTGGTCCGGGACAAGCATGGCATGGCTAGCTATTTTAGCCGGGCAGCCGTCCCCTGGCCAAGGGATCACTTTTTACTGAGTCAGTCCTCCATGCCCAATGTACAGGCCCGCCGTCATATTGGTATCTATGGGTACAGAGTGCACCAGCTAAATAGCTTCGTGACCTGGCCCATGGCGCCAACTGAGCAGTCTGAGTCATTGGAACAGCTACGTTTCCTCTATAACGGTGTTGGTATCCATGTCGCCGACGCGCTGGAGACGGTGCCGGCAGGCATAGATACAGAAGCGGACTTGCTGGCAGTAATAGAACACATTAAATCAAATAATATCAATTAGTTATAATGATTAAGATACAATTCAGATTAAGTATAAATAATAGGATTTAGAGGGGTTTATGGATAATATTTCGGTGTTGTTTGTCTGTCTTGGAAATATATGTCGTTCGCCTACCGCGCACGCAGTTTTCGAGTCTATGGTGGCGTCGGAGGGCTTGACTGACCGCATTATGGTCGACAGCGCTGGGACTGGAGATTGGCATCTGGGTCATGCGCCTGACGAGCGCACTGCTGCATTGGCCGCTGAGCGAGGTTACGATCTCTCTGAACTTCGCGCGCGGCTAGTGGATGAGCAAGACTTTAATCAGTTCGATTATATTATAGCGATGGACAATGAAAACCTGAGCAACCTCCGCGCTATGTGCCCTCATGACTATGATGGACAGTTGAGCCTACTGCTTGACTACTCTCAGCAGTCAGATACCTCAGAGGTCCCAGACCCTTACTATGGGGGAGCAAATGGTTTTGCTTTAGTACTGGACCTGGTTGAAGAAGCCTGCTCTGGGCTGTTAGCTCATATCCGCGGTAGCCACGCTGTGCTTGCAACCATGGCGGACTCCGAGTCGGCCCTTTAATGTCAGTGGAAATCAAGCAACATCATTGCCTGCAGGACTTAAACAGCTTGGCGCTGCCAGCGATGGCAGAGTATTTTTGCTCGGCGTCCGATATAGAAGAAAGTCGGCAGGCGCTGACGTTTGCGCGACGCCTGTCGCTGGCGGTAACGCCATTGGGAGGCGGCAGCAATATGGTATTCGCTGGCGATTTACCGGGGCTGGTGCTGCATTTGAATCTAAAAGGTATCAGTCACAGGCCATCGGGACAGGATCAGGTCGAGGTCACATTTGCTGCTGGGGAAAACTGGCATCAGATGGTGAAGTACTGCTTAACTAGGGGCTGGTATGGCCTTGAAAACCTATCGCTGATTCCAGGCAATATGGGCGCCGCACCGATTCAAAATATTGGCGCCTACGGGGTTGAGCTCTGCGATGTATTTGTCTCACTTGAGGCGCTGGAGATAGCAACGGGAGATGTGGTCATCCTCGATCGACAGCAATGTGAGTTTGGCTACCGCGATAGTATATTTAAGCGTGCCTATCGCGATCGCTATTTGATCACAGCGATTACGCTGCGCCTATCGACACAGCCTCGGGTCAATATTACGTATCCAGCCCTTGCTGAGGTGCTGACAGCGGCCGCGCCAACGCCTCAACTGGTGGGCCAGGCTGTGTGTCGTATTCGTCAGCAAAAACTACCTGATCCTGAGGTGCTACCCAATGCAGGAAGCTTTTTTAAGAACCCTGTTGTCGGCGAGTCGGTTCTCGCAAGTCTGCATAGCAATGGCAGCGACGCGCCATATTATCGGCAGGTAGACGGCAGATATAAAGTACCCGCGGCCTGGCTAATTGATCAGTGCGGTTTTCGGGGGCAGCGCCGAGGTCTGGTTGGCGTTCATGAGCATCAGGCTCTGGTGCTGATAAACTATGGGGGCACTGGCACTGATTTATTGGCCCTAGCGGCAGAGATTCAGTCTGCGGTAATCGAAAGATTTGCTATAGCCCTAGAAATTGAGCCCAGACTTTATGGTTTAGTATAGAGACGTCAGCAATGGATTTATTTGATCAGCAGATTATTCCTGTGCCGTTGGCAGAAGGGCGCAAGAGCCATATGCTATTCTGGCCAAATTGGCTAAAAGCACAGCCGGCAGACAGACTTTTGGCTCGGGCTATAGCCGAAACACCTTGGCGCCAGGACATGATTAGTATTGCCGGTACCCGATTGGCGGTACCACGCTTACAAAATTGGTTTGGTCCGCCAAATACTAGCTACACTTATTCAGGGATTCGTCTTGCAGCAACCGCGTTTCCCGATTGGATGGACGCTGTCAGAGTATCCGTTGAGGAGAGCACGGGCCACGCCTTTAATCGTGCTCTGGTTAACTACTATCGCGATGGCCAAGATAGCGTCGATTGGCATGCAGACGATGAGGCATCTCTGGGTTCAGAGCCACTCATCGCGTCCGTAAGCCTCGGAGTCGAGCGAGATTTTCAATTGCGCCACAGTGAAACCAAGGAAAAGCTTTACATCACTTTACCGCATGGGTCGCTCTTATTGATGGGCCGCGGCATGCAGGAACATTGGCAGCATCGAATTGCCAAGGTAAAAGGTTTAAACCTACCGAGAGTTAATTTTACCTTCAGATATATGCAGCCCTAAGTACCTTCGATATATTGGATCTAACAAGGAGTCACCAGTGAAGTTATCCAAGTTTGGCAACAAATTTTGCGTACCTACCGGTATCGTCGAACTGATGGATGATCTGGGGACCGCGCTGAATGAAAATCCGAATATGATTTTTATGGGTGGCGGCAACCCCGGTCGGATACCGGAGGCCGAGGCAATCTTTAAGACACGCTTGGAATCGGTTATGGCCGATCCGCAGCAGCTGCATAGTTTGATGGGAATCTATCAGTCACCTCAAGGTGATAAGATCTTTCGTCAACAGATAGCGAGCCTCTTAAAAAAGGAATTTGGCTGGGATCTATCCGAGCGCAACATCGCTATTTCAAACGGTAGCCAGTCAGCCTTTTTCATTCTCTATAATATGCTGGCTGGGGCCATGCCCGACGGTACCCATCGTTCGATTCATCTACCCCTTGCGCCGGAGTATATTGGCTACGGCGACATCGGACTCACCGAGCGGTTCTTTACCGCGACCCGGCCGGACATCGAGCTAATGGATGACAGTCTGTTTAAATATCATGTTGATTTTACACAGCTTCGAGTCACTGAGCAGACGGCGGCGCTCTGCGTGTCGAGACCGACTAACCCCACAGGCAATGTGCTGACCGATGATGAGGTTGAGCATCTTGATCAGATAGCACAGGCGGCAGAGATCCCGCTGATCATAGATGGGGCCTACGGCTTGCCGTTTCCGGGTATCTTATTCAACGATGCCAAACTCCATTGGAATGACAATACCATTTTAGTGCTGAGTCTCTCGAAATTGGGATTACCCGGCGTCAGAACCGGTATTATCGTTGCTCGGGAAGAGATTGTGCAGGCCTATAGCAATGCTAATACCGTGGTTAACCTAGCCTGTGGCAATCTGGGTCCGACTCTTGCCCGCGAGCTATTCAATACGGGTGAAATACTCACTCTCAGCAATAGATTGATAAAACCGTTTTATCAGCAGCGGGCACAGCAGGCCGTAGACTGGTTTAGAGCAGAATTAAAGGGCTTGCCCTATCGTATCCACAGCCCCGAAGGCGCGATATTTTTATGGCTCTGGTTTGCGGATTTGCCTATTAGTAGTCAGGAACTCTACGAACGCCTTAAAAAGCGTGGTGTACTTATCGTACCGGGGCATAACTTCTTCCCGGGTATGAACAGTGAATGGCGGCACCAGCAAGAATGCATCCGTGTGTCCTATGCGGGAGATGGCAATGTCGTCAGGCAGGGCATTGAGATTATTGCCCAGGAAGTGGCGAAAGCGTACGGCGACTAGGCGAGCTTTTCTAAGGTGTCCAGCAGTAACCGTATTTTGTTTAATGACTCTTCATATTCGTTGTCGGCCTCAGAGTCGGCAACGATTCCGCCGCCTCCCCAGCAGTGTAATGTCGAATCGTCCGCGACCAGAGTCCGAATCGCAATGTTGGTGTCCATAACCCCATTGGCACTGATGTACCCCAAGCTACCGCAATACACCGAGCGCTTGACCGGCTCCAGTTCCTCGATAATTTCCATGGCGCGGTTCTTTGGCGCGCCGGTGATAGAGCCGCCGGGAAAACAACCTTTTAGCAGTTCAATCGCATTGCGGCCCTTGCCCAGCACGCCGGTGACCGTACTCACCAGATGATGCACGTTGGCAAAGCTCTCCAAAGCGAAGAGAGCCGGCACACGCACAGTACCAGTTTGACAATTCTTACTGATGTCATTGCGTAGGAGATCCACAATCATGACATTTTCCGCCCGATCCTTAGCGCTGTTGATCAGCATATTAGCGTTGTCTTTGTCTTCTTTAGCAGACTTGCCTCGCAGTATCGTGCCCTTGATTGGTTTGGTTTCGACGCTACCTTTTGAACACTTCAGAAAACGTTCAGGTGAGATACAAAGAATGGCTTTATCTCGCCATTCCCAGAATGCAGAATAGGGGGAGGGTGCGGCTTCCCGCAGGGCTAAATAGGCTTCCCAAATATCGCCTTGGTACGGGGCAGAAAAATGCTGGGTAAAGTTTGTCTGGTAACAGTCGCCACTGACAATATACTCTTTAATACGGCTGATCGCAGTCCTATATTGACTCTTGGTCAGGGTCGCTTTAAATGGGCCCCTAAGCTTAAAAGAGGGCGCCTGTGCGGTCGCACTGGCAGTGTTTAGTCGTGCAATAATATCGCGCTGCAGCGAACGCGGGCAGAGCCCATGGAAAAACAGCTGACTGCGCTGCTTCACGTGGTCGGTCACGAGACTCCACAGATAGCGGCCGATACGCATATCTGGCAGGTCAGACACGGCGAGGGTATGGTCCGGAATATCCACCAGACGACGGCCCAAGTCATAACCAAAATAGCCCAGGATGCCGCCGACGAAAGGCTGGCCCGCAAGGTCGTCATCGATCGCCAGCATGGGCTCTAAAAGCCGCTCGGCCAGCGTAAAGGGATCCTCTTTAGTGGTGTGACTGCCTTTACTATCGGTCACGGTGGAACAGGCACCATAGGTCTCAATGAGCACATCAGGACAGGCTGAAATAATATCAAAACAACCCTGTGAGCTATGCGGCTTACCACTGTCGAGCCATATCGCATCGGGCAGGTCACGCAAGGCGCAAAACAGGATTTCACTGCGCGCCTGATAGGGAAGATCTTGAATGGTAATACTGTGCATAAGAGGCGTCACCATAGGGTTTAACTGCGCACAGCGCAATGGTCTAAAGCGGCTATCAGTGTTTTAATTGGCGCGATTAAATACCACAACAGGAAATTGTAATAATGTTCAATTTACGTATTGCAGAAAAATCAGACGCGCCAATGCTAGCCGCACACAATTGCGCTATGGCCTTTGAGACCGAAAACAAAAGTCTAGAGCTAGCTGTCGCGACTCTCGGTGCAGAAGGCCTGTTTCAACGGCCAGAACTGGGGTTTTATCTGATTGCGGAGACTGACTCCATAGCAGCCGCTACGTTGCTGGTGACCTATGAATGGTCTGATTGGCGCAATGGTCTGTTTTGGTGGATTCAGTCAGTTTATGTCAAGCCCGCGTATCGACGCCAGGGGGTATACAGCAAAATGTATGCGCATCTAAAAGAGCTGGCTCTATCGCAACCAACGCCCGTGTGCGGCTTTAGGCTCTATGCTGAAACTGACAATCAAGCGGCACAGGCTACTTATAAGAACCTAGGTATGCACGCCTGCGAGTACGTTATGTTTGAAGAGTCGGTTGTTTAGATGCTAGAAGCGCAAAGTCTCTAAACGAAAAACTCGACCAAATGAAAGGTTGCAAAAGCGGCCGCGTAAGCAAAAATACTGTAGCTGATAAATAGCTGGGTTGGCAGACGCCAAGATCCGGTCTCTCTTGCTAAGACCGCCAGTGTAGAAACACATTGCAGAGCGATCGCGAAAAAAACCAGCAGAGCTACCCCGGAGCCTATAGGTAGGCCGCTGTCCTGAATCTGCTGACTCAGCGAGACAAAATTTTCCTCTGCGCCCTCAATGCCAAACAGCGTGCCCAAGGTGCCGACAAATACTTCTCGGGCCAAGAACGAGGTCAGGATCGCCACACCATATTTCCAGTCTAATCCAAACGAGGCAAAGACTGGCTCAATCCATTGGCCCATGGTACCCAGCCATGAATCGCCCAGCGAGGCGCCTTGATTGGGGAAGTAGCCCAGTATCCAGATCACCACAGTAACGATAAATATAATCTTGCCAGCCTTAGTGACGAAGTGCTTGCTGCGGTTCCAAGCATTGCGCAGAAGCGGACGCCAAGAGGGCAGTCGGTAAGGCGGCATTTCCAGAACAAAGGGTAAATCACTACGCATCTCGACACTGCTTCGAGAGACTGCCGCGGTAACCAGCAGGGCGCAAACAATACCAAACACATAGATGCCAAACATGGCGAGTCCCTGCCAGCCAATTAGGCCTCCCAGAGTTTTTTGAGCGGGTATAAACGCGGCAATTAGTAGGCTATACACCGGTAATCTGGCCGAGCAGGGCATCAGTGGAATGGCTAAATAAGTCAGCCAGCGTTTGCGTGGTGAATCGACGGTACGGGCTGCATAAATCCCTGGAATAGCACAGGCGACACTCGACAGCATCGGGATAAAGCTTTTACCCGTGAGTCCAAACAGGCGCAGTGGCTTGTGGCAGATGACGGCAGCGCGAGCCAAATAACCGCTGTCTTCGAGCATACCTACGACTAGTGTAAGGACAAATATCTGTGGTACGAATACAAGAAACGCACCAATACCACCAAACAGAGCATCGGCAGTAAAGTCGCTGGCCATCCCCGCAGGCACGAGGGGCAAGACCACGCTAGCTAAGAATTGAATAAGGGTTTCAACCGCGTCCATGACGGGTGCGGCCCAAGTAAAGATAGACTGAAACAGCAAATACATAATGACAAAAAAGCTAACACCACCAAACCATGAATGCAGAAAGAAAGTATCGAGTCGGGTCTGAGCATTGATCAGAAGATCACCCTTAGGACCATAGGTGTTTGCCAGCTGTTGTGCCTGGCGGTGGGTCAGAGAGTCATCACTCGCGATAATGTCGCTGGCCATTGAAAACGGTTCAGTGGGGGCACTGGTTGCGGCGATGCATGGGGGAAGGTGCTCTAGACCCATACCGGTTTTACCCGATATCGCTAGCACTGGTACCTTAAATGCAGCGGAGAGGCCTTGCGTATCTATTTGCATACTATGCTGGTCAAGGACATCGACCATATTTGCAGCGATAACTATCGGTGTACTGTGGCGGCGGCAAGTTTCGATCACCTGCAGCGCAAAGATCAATCCCTTTTCCAGTCTGGTGGAATCGACGACGCAGACAACTGCCGACAGCTGTCCGGTTTCCAGCGCCTTGTGAAAGGTATCAACGGCTACTTTTTCTTCAGCAGAAATAGTGTGCAAAGAATACACGCCGGGGAAATCTAGGTACTCGGTGCTGTCGCCGGTGAGACTCTTGCCGGAGCTAATATCCACAGTAATACCAGGAAAGTTGGCAACTTTCTGATTTAAGCCAGTCAGACGATTAAACAGCAAGCTCTTGCCTGAGTTCGGGCTGCCAATTAAAGCGATTTTAGTACGGGCTGATTCCATAAATTAATCAGGCCGGTTAGGCCACTTCAATCATTGACGCGATACTATCGTCGAGACTATAGACAGTGTCGTTGACCCGATACAGCTTCGGCGCACCTAGGCTGGGGGCCATGACGCAGGCAATCAATTCACCGGGATGGAAGCCTAATTCGCAAAGACGAGTGCGGTAGCTGGCTTCAACGCTCGCCTTAAACTGACTTACGGTAGCAGAGGTTCCCTGCTTGAGGTCCCAAAGTGTCATATTGATTGCCTGTCCTTATTTTGGACTTAGTATACCCCTTTACTTAGTAAATGTTAATAATATTGATTCTTATTTACTTCTCGGAGCCCAGGTGTGTTTGTGTAAGGAGCAACTGGCATCGCGGTGATGCTTTGTCAGGGCTCAGGTTTGATTGTTAATGTGGCGAATACACTTTACCCGCGGAGGGGACAATGCCTAAAAACAGTCATCCTTGGGCAGCATAATCAGCTACAATGACCGCTTGACCTTCCTACGACTCAATTAAGCAAGCGTGTTTACCTATGGCAGCCTTTTCAGCACATCCAAAAGCTCTGTACGATTACCCAAAATATTGGGCTGAGTGCATGCTCCCAGCGCCATTTTTACCGATGACCAGAGCCGAAATGGACCAGCTTGGCTGGGACAGCTGCGACGTGATTTTAGTCACGGGTGATGCCTACGTAGATCATCCTAGTTTCGGCATGGCCGTGATTGGGCGCGTGTTAGAATCTCAGGGTTTCCGAGTCGGTGTTCTGTCGCAGCCCGATTGGCGCAATACCGATAGTTTTCGTGAACTGGGCGAGCCCAACCTGTATTTCGGCGTGACCGCTGGCAATATGGATTCCATGATCAATCGCTATACAGCTGATCGTCGTCTGCGACATGACGATGCCTATACCGCGGGTGATGAGGGCGGTAAGCGCCCAGATCGCGCGGTAACAGTTTATACGCAAAAATGTCGTGAGGTTTATTCTGGTGTGCCTGTGGTCATCGGCGGCATCGAGGCTAGTCTGCGTCGACTTGCTCATTATGACTATTGGTCGGAGTCGGTAAAACGCTCGGTATTGATGGACTCTACCGCCGACATATTGCTCTATGGCAATGCCGAACGCGCGATGGTCGAGCTCACTCACCGCATGGCTAACGGTGAAAAAATTCGAGATATTAAAGATCTTCGGGGCAGCGCTTTTTTATGCCGCGAAATACCAAAAGACTGGAAGGAAATTGATTCTACTCAGATAGACCAACCAGGAAGGATAGATAAACCCAAAAATCCTTACATTACCAAGTCACAACCTAAAGATAGCGAGGATGCCAAAGATATTCGCATCAAAGCCGACAAGTTACTCGCCGTGGGTGAGCCGTCTGCAGAAAGTGATCAGCCGAAACCGCTGTCGATAATCCCTGATACTCAGGCCATCAAGACGGACCCAAGTACCACTTATATCCGTATGCCATCTTTTGATCAGGTGATAGCAGATCCAGTCCTGTACGCTCATGCTGATCGTATATTTCACCGCGAAACTAACCCAGGTAACGCTCGCCCGCTGGTTCAAAATCAGGGGCGTAATGACATATGGGTTAATCCGCCGCCTATCCCTCTGGAGACAGAAGAACTTGATTGGGTCTTTGACCAACCCTATAAACGTGTTCCTCACCCTTCCTATGGTGATGCCAAGATTCCGGCTTACGACATGATCCGTTTCTCGGTCAACATTATGCGAGGCTGTTTTGGCGGATGCACGTTTTGTTCGATTACCGAGCATGAGGGTCGAATCATTCAGAGCCGCTCAGAAAAGTCGATTTTGGCTGAAGTCGAGAAAATTCGCGATTTGACACCCGGGTTTACTGGCGTAATTTCTGACTTGGGCGGTCCCACAGCCAACATGTATCGCCTAAACTGCAAAGATAAAAAGGTCGAGGCGACCTGTCGACGGCCTTCCTGCGTGTATCCAACGATCTGCACAAATTTGGAAACAGACCACAAACATACGACACAGCTGTATCGTAAAACCCGCGCGCTAGATGGGGTCAAAAAAGTCGTCGTTGCCTCAGGGCTGCGTTATGATTTGGCAGTTAAGGATCCTGAGTATGTTAAGGAGTTGGTCACTCATCATGTCGGAGGTTATCTCAAAATTGCCCCAGAGCATTCTGAAGATGGCCCTCTCAGCAAAATGATGAAGCCGGGTATGGGTAGCTACTACGAGTTTAAAGAGATGTTTGAACGCTTCTCTAAAGAGGCCGGCAAAAAGCAGTATTTGATACCCTACTTTATATCGGCACATCCGGGTGCTACCAACGAAGATATGATGAACTTGGGGCTCTGGCTAAAGAATAATGATTTTCGTGTCGATCAGGTGCAAAGCTTTTATCCGTCGCCAATGGCCTCAGCAACCACGATGTTTTATAGCGAGCAAAACCCTCTAAAACCCTTGGGGCGAAACAATAGCGAAAAGATTTTCAGTGCCAAAAGTAAAGAGCAGCGAACCTTGCACAAGGCTTTCCTGCGCTATCATGACCCAGAAAACTGGCCGATCCTGCGCAAGGCCTTGCGTCGCATGGACAGGTCCGATTTGATTGGCAGTGGAGCATCATTTTTGGTGCCCGGAGAGTCGCGCCGTGAAAAGGAAATAAAGAAGCGTGAAACCAAGCGAGTGAAGCCGCAACCTCGGTCTAATCGCTCTGCTCCGCGCCGCCGCTAGCTTGGAAATAAGCGGGATATTAACGCTGGGACTGCAGTCTCAACGCGCAGTATCCGCGGCCCTAGGTGCACCGGCTCAAAGCCAATCTCGTTTAACTTCTCAACCTCAAAGGGAATAAATCCCCCCTCTGGCCCTACCGCTAATGTCACTGCTGTCTGGCAGTTAATGGGGCAGGGCACCGCTGTTGTTGGATGTGCAACCAGCGCTCTGCTTCCGGCAATAATTCCGCCCAGCTCATCTTCTACAAACGGCTTAAACAGTTTGCGCAGATAGATTTTCGGCATGACGGTGTCTCTAGCCTGCTCTAGCCCAAAAATAAGCTGCTCTTGCACTGCCTCTGGACGTAGCATGGGCGTCTGCCAATAACTTTTCTCGACTCTACTCGAATTAACTAAATAGAGCGTTTTTACGCCCATGGCGGCGATGGTTTGCAGAGTCCTTCGCAGCATTTTAGGGCGCGGCAGTGCCAGTATTAATGTTAGCGGCAAAGCTGGGGGACTGGGAGTGTCTAGATTGATTTCTAGCGTCGCTAAGTCTGCCTTGAGCGATTTGATAATTCCGTAGCCCATAAAGCCATCGAGTCTGCCAACCCGAACTGAATCGCCCACCTGCATCCGCTGAACGCTGCGTAGATGCTCAAACTGACGGCCACTGACTGTGACAATCGGGTCATTACATTGGTCTTCAGATAGCAGTAGTAGATTCATGGTTGGATTGTAATGGTCTCCCCTTCAGGAGTCGAACCTGAAATTCAAGCTTAGGAGGCTAGCGTGATATCCAATTTCACCAAGGGGAGGCGTTCGCAGTATAGCTAAAATTCAAACGTTTCAATACGGGCTGCATCGCGATATCGGTATTTAATATGGCTGTTGCTAAAAGAGACGGCAACCAGGGTGGTTTAGGTCAACGCCCATCGATGCCCAGGGTTTACTCTATATAGCGTTCCAGGATCCTATCGGCGAGACCAAATGAGGCAGTAAACGCCGGCGAAATCGCGTTCAGGATATGAATAATACGTG
>Ga0302116_1000249_pt1 | contig 31788 bp, 17 predicted proteins | sample AG5_SCM_MG_FD_203124 | JGI IMG/M metagenome (GOLD analysis project Ga0302116, IMG submission 203124) | Marine microbial communities from Western Arctic Ocean, Canada - AG5_SCM | ecosystem: Environmental > Aquatic > Marine > Oceanic | place: Canada: Western Arctic Ocean | collected 2017-10-01 | reverse complement strand
CGGGGTCATCGACGAGTGGCTCGCTTTGGTCAAGACGAGGGAGGTGAAGGCGATTTGCGTGGCGCAATTCGCGCAGTCTTGGGGCGGGTACGGTCTCCTCTCCTGGCTGCCCACGTACTTCGAGGAGGCGTTGGGGGTACCCCTCGGCGACCTCCCCGCGTTCACCGTGCTGCCGTACTTCATTCAAGGGATCGTGGGCGTGGCCAGCGGCATCGTCGCGGATCGATGGCTGAGAGAGGGTAGGTTCGACGTCAAGTTCATTCGCCGCGCGTTTCAGACGGCGGGGATGGTCGGACCCGCGGCGTGCCTCACGGGCGCCGCGATCTTAGGCGGCGCGGGTGCCACGGAGACGAACGTGTTCGCGGCGGCGGTGCTCGTGGACGTGGGCCTGGCGCTGAGCGCGTTGACGCTCGCGGGGGTCAGCGTGTCACACCTCGATGTCGCGCCGAGGCACGCGGGGCTGGTGTTTGCCACCGGCAACACGTGCGCGACGATCGCGGGTGTGATTGCGGTGCCGCTGTCGGGGTTCGTGCTGGAGGCGACGGGGCAGAGTTGGAGTACGGTTTTTGGGATCATCGCGGTTTTGTACGTGGTCGGGGCGGCGTACTGGTGGGCGTGCGTGGGGGACGAGCCCGTGCCGGAGGACTCGCTGTGATGATTTATTAACGGTAATTAGGACCAAAAACGTCACCACGTTTTCGGCATCCGCGTGATAATTTTTTCGTGTCATGACCGAGCCTGTGCGATTGCCTGTTGAAGTGAGATTTGCCCAGGTTCTGCAGAGTTCCACGCGCGACTTCCTCTGAACGCACGATGGCGATGGAACCCCCCAAGCCCAAGATGGGCGTCGACCCAGTGCGCAGCCGCGATATCATGGACGATATCGTCAACGTGGTGCGTACCGCGCGCGCGTTCGTGCCCCATCGCGTCCCGATACCCCGCCTCGCCTGCCCCGCCCTCCTGCCGGCATTCAAAAAATAAACGTTCCCCCCCGCGACAGCCGCGACTGACCTTTCCCGTCCCGTTCGAAGGTTGAGACGTACGCCGCGGACGGATTCGACGCGTTCGAGGAGTGCCTCGCGCAGGAGCTCCCCGACGACCCTGAGCTCACCGCCGCGCTCAACGCCGGCTTGGACGCCGTGTACCGCGCGACGCAGGCCAACATCGAGCAAAACTTTGGCCGATTCGCCGAGCAGTGCGCGACGGACGTCTTCGCCGTGCCCGACGCGCTGATGCAGGCGAACGACCTAGCGGAGAACCTCCCAAGCTGCAGCGTGGAGGAGGAGAAGGCCCTGGACGACGAGCTCAGGCAGCTGCGTCGCAGGCTCACGCACCACGTCGCCGTGAAGAACCACTGCGAGGATCAGCGCGCCAAGCTGGAGGCGGAGATGGCGGACCACGCGGAGGTCGCCGCGGCGCTCAAGGACGGCAAGGAGAACTCGTCGATCTTCGCGGGCTTACCCGGCGGGAAGAACGAGGCCGAGCGGGCGGCGGGCGCCATCGTGGCGGCGGCGCGGCAGCTACAGCCGCTCTTGGAGCAGGCTGAGGAGATGCAACGGCGGGGGATCTTCATCCAGGACGGCGACGCGAGCTCGACGGACCCGGTGGTGGTGGCGAAGGCGACGCTGAGGCGGCATTTCGTGCAGGGGAGCAGCCTGGAGGTGCTCAAGTCCATCAACCAGAGGCTCAACGCGCAGAAGGCTGCCACGGCCATGGCGGAGACCGCCGTCGCTTGATCACTCGAGACGCGCGTGTGTAATATCAGTCGGATAACAATCGTCAACAACCGTCCTCGCTTCGCTTCAGCCTCTCGGGTACAGCCTCTCGTAGTCGTCGACGGCGTCCTGACAGCTGGCTAGGTTGGACTCGGGCTCCCACGAGGGCTTCCACCGCCGTCCCTTGCTGTCAGTCCCGGACCACTCCACCTTGTAATGCGTCTCGCCGTCGTCATACACCCTCTTGCCGACGATATTATCCACGGCCCACTCCCTCTCGCTCGTTCGCTTCCTCTTCCGTCTGTCATCGACGGTCGTCGGGGTCTTGGGCGGCGGCGGCTCATAGCCCTCATTGCTCTCCTCCTCCTCCTCCTCGTCGTCGTCGAAAATCAATTTCGACACGGACCCAACCTGGCTCGGGTCGAACCGAAGATGCGTCTTCGGGTTATCAGCCACAAACGCCCTCGCCTGTTCCGCGCTGGTGTTCCCGTACGTCGTCGCCTCTGACGCCGTCTTAAACCCGCTCTGCGCCCTAACCCGCCTCCAGATGGACATATCCAGCGGGTTTTTCTTCGCGAGGTGCTCGAGAGTCGCGTTGCTGTAAGGCTTTTGCGCGCGCAAAGTCAGCGACCGTCTCACGCCGCCGGTGTTCCATCTCGGCGCATCGGATGGCGCTTTCATCCCGCGTATGCCGTGCTCCAAGTCGGTGCGCGCGGCGCCCGTCATGACGTAGATGGACCGTCGCGGGATCTCCAACTCCAGGGCCCACGACTTTGGTCCCTTGTTCACGCGCGATCCTCGGCCGGTGCGCCACGAATCGGACTCGGTGACGCCCGATTCCGTCGGGTAATCTTTGAAATTGTTCTCGAGCGCGGCTTTACAAATCCGGGCCCCGATCGCCCGCTCGTTCTTGCAGTTTGGCGTGAAGTAGAGCACGCCATCGGCGCCCAGGGAGACCCCGACGACGGCCTCGCCCCATCGCGCGTTGTCGTCGAAGTGCGCCATGAACCCCGCCATCGGGGGATAGCTCTGCGACATCACGTGGTCCGGGGTGATGAGCGTCGGATCCAAGCCGCTGTCCCGTACCAGGTTAGCGACGCGCATGATATCGTCGGGCATATTCTTCATGCCCAGGGTGCTGTCCATACTTTTCTTCGAAGCATCCGGGGCGGGCGCGCCAAAGGGAAAGAGATCACGGTTATGGAACATCCTTCGCTCCACGTCCTCGGTGAACGCGTCGTAAAACACGTGCAGACCCTTGATGCCGCACACGTCCCGCTTGATCTCCGGCGTCCTCTTCCTTGTTTTCGTAGGTGTCGGGAACGGCGCCTCGCCCCTGGCGGCCAGTCGATCCGTCCGCATTCTGTCCGCCGCCTCCCGCGCCCACCGTGTCAGCTCCAACTTATGGCGGCCGTAAAGTGCTGACGGCTTACCGTTGTACGCATCGACGGCGGCGGCGATGTCGTCGTGGCGGCTCAACGTCATCGGCCTCGTCTCCCCCCGCTCGACGACCCTGACGCAGAAGTTCCCCGTCCTGGTAATCCTGATCCCCGTCGTCTTGTCGTTGCCCCTGAGTTCCTTGTGGATCCAATCGTCGCACTTTATGTTTGAAGGGTCGAGGTGCTCTTTCGGCAGCTCCTGCTCCGTCGCGCCCTGCGCCCGCGCCGCGCCGTTGTACAGCTTCACCGCGTCCCCCACCGTCTCCTGGATGCCGAGCCGCAGGTACCCCACACCGTCTCCACGCGCGGCCTCATCGCGCATCTTATCGCGGGGAAAGAGCACGCGGAGGAGCCCGTCTGGTTGCTCGTAGATGTGCGCCAGTCCTTTGACCGGGATGCCGTCGGGCTCCTCGCGGTCGTCCGCGATTGGCGCGCGGGAGTTGACGCACGATCGTTTGCGGAAGCGCGATGGGCACCTGGTGGCGACGTCGGCGGTGTCGGAAGGCGTTTCGTCCTCCGGCGTACGATCAGGCTCGTCGTCCTCCGATGTCAGATCGATAAACTCCGGCGTTAGATCCGAGTCATCCTCCTCCGCATCCTTCGGCCAGATGAGCACCGACCAGAGCTCCTTTGGGTTCAGGTCATCCCCGTCGCCGTCGTCGTACTTTATCTTGTACCACTTGTGCTGCTCATCGTAGGCAGTCACGGTGCCCCTGTAGTATTTGCCGTCGAACATCTTCCTCACGCTCGCACCGACGCAATCGGCGTCGTGCAACCATTCATATGGGGCGCCCCCGCACTCTCGCTTCACCTCGCGATCATCCGTTTGCGGAACGAAATCGCCGGTCTCCTCGCGAGCACTCCCGTCGCTTCGCTTCATGACCTCCCGTGCGACGCGCGAAAAACGCCGCGCGGCGTGGGCAGTGGGTTCCGGAACAACGACTCGACTCGATATACCCTTTACTTCATCTCGTAAAAAATCGCAACAATCTACTCTCGCACCCCATCATCAGAACGTCCTCTCCTTGTAGCTCCCGGTGTACAATCCACCCGGAATCACGCCCGGCAGGTTCTTCTTCGTGAACTTATCCCACTGAGCCTTGCCAAAGTCCAACACCTGCAGCACGACGTTCGCACGTTTCCGCCTGTTCCCGCCGCCCATACCCCCGTCCAAGGTACCGTACGCCGCGCCCACGTTGAATGATCCACCCATCCCCCCGGCGTTGAGCCCGTCCGAGCTCGCGCCGCTGCCCTTGAGCCCGACCCCGCCGCCGCCCGGAAGCACGGACTCGTTCGCGGCTAAGGAGATGAAGAAGCCGAATGGCACGATCCAGACCACCATGAGGAAGAACCCGAGGAGGTACTCCACCGAGTGGCCGTCGTCGTAGCGGCCGTAATGATCGTCGTGATGATCGTCGTGCTTGAAGTGGCGCATCCACATGAAGTGGTTGAGGATGAGAGCGCCGACGGATCCGAGGAACTCCGGGGAGGCGAGCTCCATGAACGGGAAGCGCTTGAGCAGGGTCCAGTACGCGCCCTGCGCGGCGCACGAGATGAGGATGCACAGGAACGGCAGGCGATCGATCACCAGGAGCGCCACGTTCATGCCCACGCTGATCTTGATGGCCCACGTGAGGACCTTCTTGGTGACCCGCGTGTACTCCTCGACGATCTCCGCCAGGTAGTACAGCCCAGTCGCGAGGCACACGGCGATGAACACCAGGAAGAGGTATCCGCCGGTGTACACGAGGACGTTGGACAGCCACGCCATGATGCGCGAGCGGGTGCCTTAAATATTAGCCGCGGAGGGGTGAATGGGTAGGGTTGGAGATCGCGCGACCTGAAGCACGGCTGCTGGACGCGAGACCGGTGGGTTCCGTGAGATCCGGGCTATTCGGATCTAAGGCGTCTGAGTTGGGCGCTCGGTGTGAGCGGCCTGACCGTGAGTTAGCCTAACAGTGAGAGGCCTGTCGGCGGGCCGGTCGTCTCCTTCTTCAAGGTCCCAAGAAACGAAGGTGACGGAAATTTCGCCGCGATAAATGTTCTCAAATCTGTACGGTGGCTCAGTCAGACAAGATTAAAAGGAAACTCGTCACTCTCTGTCACTTTGGTCATACGAGAGAAAAATAGGTTGATTTGCAAAGAGGTCGAACGCGGAAACGTGCGAGTGCCGCTAACAAGGCCCAAATTGGGCAATTCGACCTGAACCTCCGCGCTGAATTGCATAGCGGGACGCCGCCCAGGCTGAGGGCTGGACGCCGAGGTCGATCGAGACAGGTCACTCGGGTCACACGCAGCTTCTGCAGCGCGGCGCGCAGGCGTTAAAGCGTCAAAGGCGAGGCGTGTCACAGGCGGTGGGGCCGCATTCTCGTCGATTGACTAAGCGAGGGTTGTTTTCCCAGGTGTTATCCCCGGGAGTGGATTGCGGGACGGAGCGCGCGGCGGGGACCTTCGGACTTGGGCCCGTGAAGATGGCGGACGATAAGGATCGCGAGGAAGATTTGATATCCACGCGTCAGTACATTCAGTCGCTCCGGCGGCTGCAGTCCAACAGGGTGGAGCCCGCTCCCGCGTCCGCCGTGGGCGACGCGGATTCTTCTTTAATTACCGGGGGATTCAGCGCGCGCAATCGAATGCGCGACTCCGCGCGCACGAGCTCGAACGAGTCGAGCCCGGAGAAAATGAAAACGATGGGGCGGTGGGAAAAGCTGGACGAGGGCGATGACGGCGAGGAGATGGATCAGGTGACCGCGGAGAAGCATCTGTTCGGCAGCATCGCGAAGCGCCACGACCCGATGTCGGTGCCCGTGCCGTGGGGCCTGGTCCACCCGCTCTCCGCGTTCATGCGCAGGTGGGACATGATCACGATGTGGCTGCTGTTGTACACCGCGATATGGACCCCGTACGAGGTTGCGTTCGTGGAGGAGAAGCGACTGTCGCCGATGTACTTCGTGAACATGTGCATCAACCTGGCGTTCTTCTTCGACATGATTCTCAACTTTAACCTGATGTACTTTGACGAGAAGCGGCTCCAGATGATCACGGACAGGAAGATGATCGCGAAGCGGTATATGAAAGGGTTCTTCATCATCGACTTCATCTCCATCCTCCCCTACGACGACATCACGCTCGCCACGGGGAGCAAGGCGAACCTCAAGATTCTGCGAATTGTGAGAATCGTCCGCCTCGCAAAGCTGCTCCGCATCCTCCGATCGAGCCGCATCTTCGCGAGGTTCGAGAACTCCATGACCATCAACTACGGCGCGCTCAAGCTGACCAAGTTCGTCGTCGGCACCCTCTTCATCGCGCACTGGATGGCCTGCCTCTGGCACCTGGTCAAGATCGTGGAGCAGTCGCGGTGCAACTGGGTCACCGACTACTACCACGGCGACTGTCTCTACAACGACGCGGACAACAACGACGAGCACGTCACCGCTCGATCGCTCTACTTCACCGCCCTGTACCTGTCCACGATGACGATCTCGACCGTCGGGTACGGAGACGTCACGCCGCAGACGGAAGCCGAGCGGGTGTTTCTCATCGTCGGCATGCTGGTGGGCGCATCCGTCTACGCGTACGTCGTGGGTTCCATCTGCAGCGTCCTCGCGAGCATGAACTACAGGGAGACCGAGTTCCAGGAGCTGATGGACCGGCTCAATTTGTTCATCAAGGAGGCGAAGATCGACGTGGACCTGGCGGGGCGGCTCCGCGCGTTCTTCAGGTACAGGCGCAAGAACACGAGCCAGGTTGCGTGGGGCGAGCTGCTCGACCTCATGTCGCCGAGCATGCGACAGGAGGTTGCCACGCAGATCAACACCGCGTGGCTGATCAAGGTGGAGGTCTTCCACGGGATCCCGGAGCAGGTCGCCATCGAGATCAGCTTCAACTTCGTCTTGGAGACGTTCCCGCCCGAGGAGCTCATCATCGCCGAGAGGGACGAGAGCAACAAGCTCTTCGTGCTCAAGACGGGGGTGGTCATGTGCAAGGGGCGGGTGCGAACCATCGGGGACAACGCGTGCTTCGGGGAGGACATGCTCTGGCGGACGATGCAGCGTGGGTACAAGGCGGTGTCGCTCACCTTCTGCGACTGCTACACCCTCAAGAAGGAGACGCTGGAGCAGGTGATGGATAATTACCCGTCCGTGAAGGTGATGCTTCGCAAGGTCATCGTGCGAAAGATTTTCCAGGAGAAAATCGTCGAGACGAGCCGCATCGTGAAAGAGTTCAAGCGGTTCATGAAAGCCCACAAGGAACGGAACGGCCCCACGGCGTGGCCACCCGTCGGTGAGAGCATGGACTTCCTCACCAACGCGCTGGGGTTCAGGTTCAGGGCCACCGTGAGCGCTAAGCTGATGATCATGCGAAACGCCGATCCTCAATATTTCCGCAGGATCAACAGCCTGGCGATGTACATGCAGCGGATGTTCCGCGGCCACCAGGGACGGCAGATGGCGGTGCTTCGCAAGATGGCGAAGGATAAGAACATGCCGGTCTCGCTGCTCAGCTTGAAGTCGGTGCAGGAGCAGCTGATGAACGAGCGCTCGAGGCTGCGGAGGTTCAAGGAGTCCAAGGAGGGAGCGCCCGAGGACCAACCGCACGATTCGCCCGCGCACTCCGCCGGCGGGTCCAGGACGACGCACGCGTGGGACGACGACGACGGGTTAATCGGCGAGCCCGTCAAACGGGTTCACCTCACGCCGGAGCTGAACGAGCTGAGGGAGCAGCTGATCGAGAACGTCGGGGGTATCATCGAGGAGACGGTGAGGCGGGAGCTCGGGAAGGCGTTGGGGCATCAGCGGCTCGGTCAGTCGACGGCGGCGGCTCCCGCGGCGGCGGCCCCTCACAGGGAGGCGCCCGCGATGCCCGCGGCGGAGCCGCCGGGTAAGCTCGACAAAAAGAAGTTCTCGAAGAAGCGATAGATCATAGTAGCACCGTGAATTGCGGGCTTGCATTAACCACACGCGCGTCCACACAACTCCACACCCGAAAATGCAACCTGTCAGCTGTTCTGCACTGCGCGCCAATTTTTTCAAGTTTTCTCGGCCCGATGCGCCGAGCGACACTTGCGAGCCGAGCCGAGAAGGGTGTGTATCGGGGGTGACTCTCCGGTCGATTATCCCGGCGGTGCCTAGTTGACGAGATGTCAGCGGAGGAGCCGCTCGATCGCATCGTGCTTCGCTACCTACAGAAGCGAGGCTACAAAGACGCCGAGAAGGCTTTCCTCAAGGACAGCAAGTCCCAGAAGCTCAGCGAGATGGCCTTGGTGCCCCATCTGGGCCCGGACGCTGCCATCAGCGACCACATCCTCTACTACAACGAGGAGGATGCGGATCCCAACTCACTCGTGCAGGGCTATAGGCTCCTGCGCGACTGGGTGAACCACTCACTGGACATGTACAAGGTGCGTCCGCGCCCCGGATGGGTTCGCACAAATCCCGTAGTTTACCCTAGAAAAGCCCCGATTGTTGGTTTTCAGCCCCCGCTGACGTGAGCCCGCCCCCTTCCCGTCGATCATCGCAGCCGGAACTCATGCGGATCCTCTGGCCCATGTTCGTCTACTGCCACCTGGAGCTGGTCAACCGCGACGAGGGTCACCTCGCGCGCGAGTTCCACCGCAGGTTCGGCCCCGATCACCTCCTCCTCCACGACGACGACGTCAGGGCTCTCTCGGGCCTCGCCACCCCTCAGCACGCCGAATCCGACGCCACCGCGCGCAAATTCCGCGATAACCGCGTGCCGATCTCCTGCTGCCAGTACACATTCGACCTCCTGGTCAAGTACCTTCACCACGCCAACCAGATGGCACTCCTCGCGGTGCTCAACGCGCACATCTCCGTCACCATCGCCAAAGGAGACCCGGCGCCGCACACGGATGAAGCCCATCTCTCGGCCAAGCAGGTCATCACCGGCGTGGGTCCACCGTCCAAGATTGACAAGTTCAACGCCCAGTACGACGCCGGGCGATGGGGCGTGTTGGTGGACAGCGTGGAGGTCCAGGCGCTGGACGAGTTCGAGGAGGAGAAGGCGCGGGAGGAGCGCGCCAAGGCCCGAGCCGCTGGGAAACCGAAAGCCCCGGACGAGCCCGCGGACGACGGCGCGGACGGCGGAGCCGAGGCTTCACAAAAGGAGGGCGGCGACGGGGATAAACCCGCGGACGGGGATAAGCCCACGCCCACGAAGAAGAAGAAGGACGATAAGAAGGATGACAAGAAGGATGACGACGAGAACAAGTACGAACCGACCATCGTGCCGTCGTCCGTCCCGGTGCCCGAGCTCGACTATCACCACGCGAGAGCCGCCGTCGAGGACATCCGGTACCGCGTCGACGTCGGGCCCGCCGCGCCGCCGTCCGTCGCGTTCTACACATTCACGCACGCGCACAAGTTCCTGCACTGCTGCACCACGGCATCCGACGCGTCGCTCGTCGTCGGCGGGTTCGCGGACTCGGTGGTGCGCATCTGGGACATCAATAAATCCGTCCCGGGTAATAACATGGACGTCTACTGCACAGATCCGGAATCGAAGAAACGAAAAGCCGCGCGCGAGGAGGGCCTGACGCTGCTGGAGTACGAGGAACAGCACAAAGACGACGACGTGGATCAAGCGATGGACGATGCGGAGGCACATGAAGGGGAGGATGGCGAGAAGCTTGACGCTAACTCGCGAATCGCTCGGCCGCTTCATTGCGTCGAGTACGTGGGGCATTCATCGGCGGTGCACGGCGTGGACCTCTCCCCGGGGCACGACTTCCTCCTCTCCTGCTCCCGCGACCAGACGATCCGCGTGTGGTCCATGGAGCTGGAGATCTGCCTCGCCGCGTACAAGAGCCACAGGTTCCCCATCTGGGACGTCAAGTGGTGCGGCGTCGGTCACTACTTCGCGTCGGCGTCCAACGATTGCACCGCTCGGGTCTGGGCCATGGACGAGGCTCAGCCGCGGCGGGTCATGGTCGGCCACCTCGCCGACGTGGACTGCGTCGCGTGGCACCCGAACACCAACTACATCGCGACGGGCAGCTCGGACCGCACGGTACGGCTGTGGGACGTGCAGACGGGTGATTGCGTCCGGATCTTCACCGGCCACCGAGCCGGCGTTCGGTCCCTCGCCATGTCCCCAGACGGCAAGAGCATGGCTTCCGGGTCCGACGACGGCGGCGTGCTGGTGTGGGACCTGGCGACGGCTAAGTGCTCGCACGCGTTCGAAGGGCACAGGGGCGCGGTGTACTCGCTGGACTACAGCCACGGCGCGGGCACGGTGTTGGCGTCGGGGGGCGCGGACGAGACTGTCAAGGTTTGGGACGTCTCGCAGTCCGCGTCGGCTGAAGTCAACGGGGGCGAGGCGGGAGCCGCCGCCGGGGAGAGCAAGGCGGCTACCGCGGCGAGGAAACCGCCGATGACGAGCCTGAGGACTAAGTCGACGCCGGTGTTTAACGTGCAGTTCACGGGGCGTAACCTGCTGATGGCCATGGGGGCGCGAGCGCCGTCCGTCAGGTCTCAGGTGGCGTGAGAGCGACTACTCGATTTGATGAACAAAAAAGATTTCACCTAACACCTGCCGTTTCTGCACGGATCGACGCAATTACCACTCGGATCCAGCGTTTGGAGCTCCGCGTAGGTCAGTACCTTCTCGCACTCGAGCTTGGACCGTCGACGATGGATGCTGTTGGTCCACGTCTCCGTCGGGGCGATTCCGGGCGGCATGACGCAGTCGTAAGGTCCCTCGTCTTTCGGCCCTGGGGAGGTTTTACTTTTATCGAGCTGCAGCCTGTCCCACTGCCGGCATCCGTACTCGTCGAAATCGTCCAGCAACAGGAAGCACTTCTGCCTCGCCACGTAATCGCCGAGCTCGTTTTGGAATATCTCGAGCGTGGACTGGCTCGTGTTGGTCACGCCGAGCCTGCAGGTGTACACGGAGCAGTCGAAGTTTTCAAACAAGCACGAGTCCCTCGGACTCGGTTCAGGTAACTCGGTCTGGTTGTATCCCGGCGAGCCGAACGGTGTGCGATTCGGTATGGGCCGCCAGTTACCGCCGCCGAGCCCGGCGCCGAACCAGGACGGGCCGATGATGTACCCTTGGGGACCCCAGTAGAACGGAGAGAAGATCCGCGACGACACGTTGGTCTCCTGCGCTGTCGTCGGCCGGGTGGCGGGAACGACGGTGGCTGTGGGTCTCCCGACCGTCCTCGTCGCGACGTCGACGCGCTGCCGTGGTGACGTCTGCGCAAACGCGAGGGCGACGAGGAGTGCGAGTGCGGCGAATCTTAGAGCGATTGAGGGCGACATGTGCGCGCGCGAGTGTCGTGTGCGGGAACTCGCCTCTCGTGCGGAAACGGTTTTTAACCACCCTCGATGCACCTCGATCGATCAACAAATTTCGGCCAGTCCCAAAAGGCCGGCCAGTGACGAGGATATTGTTAGGCTGATAATTGGCGGGTCGAGGCGCCAGTGTGGACCGCGCGAGAGGACGAATTTCCGGGTGAAGCGCGCTGCCGGCGAGCCGCGTGTTGCGCTAGGAGTAGGGGTCCCGGTCGGAGAGGCGGTCGAGGCACCTCGTCTCGGGCGCACCATGGTGGGCATCTTGCGAACTCCCGCGCAAGATTCTGGTCGGAGTCCGTACCACGAGACTCCCGGGTCGACCAGAACTTACGACTGGAGGCGGATAGATCACACGGTGCGTGCGAGTTCCGGGCGTTTCCAACGTGTCGCGACTTTTACCGGCTGTCGCGTGGCGTTCGGGCGTTCGAACCGCGCTCGACACGCGCGATCCGCGGCGCTCGCCAGCCAAATTCACCATAATTCTCTCGCCAGATTAGATTCCAGCCCAATCGCGAGGCACTCCAGCTGACATCCCTGACCCGTCACCCCCTTGATTCACAGGTCGTGGAGGATATCTTGAACCACGCCGAGGAAATCGCCGTCGCCGAGGGCGGCGCGGCGGATGAGGTCACCCTCCTCAGGCTGCTCAAGGTGGGTGACGCGCTCCAATTCTCGACTCAAATCCGGCCCCGCGCGATAATATCCGCGCGTTCAAAAGTTTACAACCGAAGCCCCCCACCCGCTGACCCTCCGACCCCAACCCTTCCCCAATCACAGGCGTACGAGAGCGTCCTCCAGCAGCACGGCATCGAGCCCGAGGAGGACACCGACTACTACCGCTTCCTCCTCAAGCTCTCCCTGGACCCCGATCCCAACTGGTGGGTCAAATACGAACGAGAGAAGCAACGGATGAGAACGACGGGTGGACCCGCGGAGACGTCGCACATCTCCCCAGTACGACCCCGCCCGGCGCCCACGCCCGTGTGGAAGCCCGGCAGCGCGCGCCCCGCGAGCGCGCGCCCCGGCACGGCTGGCGGCGGCGGCGGCGGCAGCGCGCGCAGACCCTCGGTGCAATTCAGAAGCGGAGGCGGCCCGGGTTCGGCTCGGCGATCCGCGCCCCCGTCGACGTTCGCGGGTGACTTCGCCGAGACCAGGCGACGGGTCATGGAGGAGTACCAGGCTGAGTACGCGGATGCGCCCGGGACGTATTACCGGGGATCTCCTCGGCTTCACTACGGCGGGTCAGGGCACGCGTCGCCGGCGTATCCCAGCGGTGGTTACCCTGGAAACTCATACGGATCCATCGGTTCGCCCGGCTACGGGGGTTCGGGTTTGGTGTACGAGGACCCGGCGGAGAGCGGGTACGCCGATTTTAAGCTGATGGCTGCCGCGTTCAGGGTGTGGGTGCGCCACGCGTCCGCGCTCAGGGCGCTGCGCGTCGCCCGGGAAGCCGCGGTGGAGAACTGGATGATTGCGGTTTCATTTTGGGAGGCGCAGACGCTTCGCCGGTGCCTCGCGCGGTGGAGGGGTCGCAAGAATGTCATGCAGCTCCACGCGCTGAGGTTCTGGTACGGGGAGACTCTGCGCGGCAGGTTCCTGTACTGGCGCGAGCTCACCACGCGGCTCAAGATTGGCATGCACACCGCGGGCGCGACGCACCGGGCGCAGGTGACCAAGAAGTACTTTTACGCCTGGAAGGTCACGGCGTCCATGTCCAAGGAGGAGCAGCTCAAGTTCGCGCGCGCCATGGCCATCTGGGGGGGTAACGCCAAGCAGTACTACTTCGCCAAGTGGAAGTCAATCCTCGCGTCGATGAAGGAGCTCGGCGGTAACTTGGAAGGGCGGCGGCGCGACCGCGTTCGGTCGATGGCTTACGTCAGATGGCGCGCCGCGTATCACGAGAGGGTCCACCGCCGGGAGCTGCTCGCGCGCGCCGCCGCTAAGTTCCGCTCCCGCGCCGTCTCCGCCGCGTTCGAGGGCTGGCGCTCCAACGTGGAAGAGATCATCGACACCAGGGAGAAGCTTCACGCCGTCGCGGCGAGGTTCGCGAACCAGAAACTCAGCGCCGCGTTCAACAAGTGGACCGCGGAGGTTGAGCAGGCGGCTTCCGACCGCGAGAAGATCCGCAAGGTGATGGCCATGATGGTCAACGGCGCCGCGGTTCGGTGCATGCGCGCGTGGAAGGAGTACGCAAAGGAGCAAGGGCGGCTCGCGGAGGTTTGCATGCAAGTGGCGAACCGGCTCATGTCGATGGCTGCCTACGGCGCCTTGATGCGGTGGAAGGAATTCACCGAAGAGTCAGTCCACATGAAGGAACTGCTGGCCAAGGTGGCGGCGAGGTTCGCCAACCGCACCAAGTCAGGCGCGTTCAACGCGTGGACGCACTTCACCATCGTCCGCCTGCGCGAGAAGGAATGCTTCGACCGCATCTCCGACCTCCCCAGGCGCCGCAACATGCGGATGGGCTGGCAGCAGTGGCGGGGCGCGTACCACGACAGGCAGCAGCTCAGGAACGCCGTGCAGGCCATGCTCAAGTCCGGCCTCGTCAGGGCGCTTCGCACCTGGAGGGAGAACGTGGATGAGCTTCTGAACCAGCGCGACATGCTCATGAGGGTCGCGAAGAAGATGCAGAACCGCGCCATGGCGGGCGCCTTTGTGACGTGGGCGGAGGCGGTCGAAGAGACCAAGCACCAGATGGAGGTGGCCGCCAAGGCTTTCGCCCGGTTCCTTCACCGCGAGGTCGCCTCCGCGTTCGCGCGGTGGCGCGAGTTCATGGTCTTCGCCGCCGAGGCCAAGGCTCAGATTCAGAACGCGCTCATGTTCTTCACCAAGAAGTCCATGCTCGTCGGCTGGCAGCGCTGGAGGGAGATGATCGACGAGGTTCACGAGTACCGCACGATGCTCCAAAAGGCGGCCAACTACTTCATCGGCCGCGAGCGCGCCGCCGCGTTCTACACCTGGCGCGATAACACCCAGGAGCTCGTCGAACAGCGGTTTAAAATCGCCGGATTCGTCAAGAGGCTCATGAACCAGTCCCTGAGCGCCGCGTGGGAGCGGTGGCAGAACTTCATCCTGGACCAGGAGGACATGCGGCAAGTCGTCGAACGCGCGATGGCGTGGTGGATGAACAAGGAGAAGCGCGCGGCGTGGGCCAGGTGGTGGGAGCGCGTCGAGGAGGCGCGGGTCATGCGACGCGCCGTGCAGTTCTTCCTCAACCGCGAAATATACAAGGCTTTCCAGCGGTGGCAGGAGTACGTCATCAACAAGCAGGAACACGAGGAGATGGTGGCCAAGGCGATGTCCGCGTTCGTCAACCGGGCGCTGCGCATGGCCTACAACCGCTGGCTCGAGTTTTGCACGCAGCAGCAGGCTATCCGCCACGCCATGAACTTTTTCGTCAACGGAGCGCTCATCCGATCGTTCCAGACGTGGCAGGTGCGAATCGTGGAGCTCGGCGAGGAGCGTCAGATGATTTGGAGGGCGGTTCGCTACTTTCAAAACTCCGCGCTTCGAGCCGCGTTCCTCGGCTGGAACGAGAACGTCCTCGAGATGCTCGAGACCAAGGCGAAGCTCACCAAGGCTATCCTCCGGTTCAAGAACAAGGCGCTCGCCGCGTCATTCACTCACTGGTCCACGCTCGTCTCCGATCACAAGCACAACATGGCGGTCCTTCAAAACGCCGTCATCCGCCTATTGAACCGCCAGAAACGCGCGGCGCTGATGCGGTGGTACGACCAGGTGCAGGAGATCAAGCGTATCCAGGACCTCTGCGACAGGATCCTTCGCAAGATCATCCTCCGCGAAGCCGCCGTCGCGCTCGATCGATGGAAAGATTACACCGCCGAGTCGCTCGAGATGAAGGAGAAGATGGCGGCGGTGATCGGCCGGCTTCGCAACCGGGCGATCGCCGGCTCCTTCGAGCGATGGTGCACCATGGTCGAGGAGGCCAAGGACATGCGCGAGAAGCTCGAGAAGGCTGTCGTGCGTTTCGCCAAACGGAACATGGTCTCCGCCTTTGAGCGCTGGTGCGCTATGGTCGAAGAGGCTCAGCACCACCGCGAGCTCATCTCCAAGATGCTGAAGAAAATGTCGCAGCGGGAGGTCCTCGGCGCCTTTACCAAGTGGCAAGAGGTTGTCGACGAGGCGCACAACGCACGCGCCGCGGCTGCGAGGGCCATCGGGTTCTTCTTCACCTCCGCCACCCGCGGCGCTTTCATCGCGTTTCAGCGCAACGTCGTGTACGAAAAAACGATGCGCAAAGCGGCGCAGTTCTTCATCGGCGGATCCAAGGCTAAGTTTCTCAAGCAGTGGAAAGATAACGTGGACGATACGGTGTACGTCCGCGGGCTCATGGCCAAGGCTGCGATGGCGTTCGCGGGCAAGGCGAAGGATGCCGCGTGGCACGGGTGGAAAGCGGTGGTGGTCCGGCGCAGGAAAAACCGCGACTTCATCGCCAAAGCCCTCGTCTTTTACGCCTACTCCATCGAGGGTAAGACCTGGCGCAAGTGGGTGGAGGTGACCCAGGAAGCCAAGGAACTGAACCGCAAGCTCGCGAACGCCGTCGCGAAGATGCAGAACAGGGCGCTCGGGGGTTCGTTCAACCGATGGGTCGAATACGTGGACGAGGTTGTGGACATGAGGGAGAAGCTCAACCGCGCTGTTGCGAGATTTTCGATGCGAGCCGCCGCCGCCGCCTTCTCCACCTGGGTCCAGGTGAAGGACGTGGAGATGGAGCGCAGACGTATTCTCCTCGAGCACGTCGCCAAGAAGTTTAACCGCACCAAGGGTTTCATCTTCGATCAGTGGCGCAAGTGGGTGGACTTTGAGCTCAACATGAAGACGATTCTCGAAAAGGCTATGCGGCTGATGATGAACCGCACAATCGCCGCGGCGTGGGCTCGGTGGTTGGAGAAGATGGAAGAGTCGAGGATGATCCAGCGCGCCATGCGCAAGTTCATCTACGCAGCCCAAGGGCAAGCCTTCACCACGTGGGTCGAATACACCAACGAGGTGCAGCTCATGCGCAAAATCGCGCAGGCCATCGGCTACGCAAACGACGGCTTACTGCAGCGGTGCATGGACAAGTGGTGCGTTTTCGTGGACGCCGTCAAGGATGAGCGCAAGGCGTACAAGGCTGCCGTGCTCAAGTTCTTCGGAAGCATCAAGCAAACATCGTTCAAGAAGTGGACCAAGTACACTTACACCATGCTCAGGGTGAAGCAGATCATGGGCAACGGCCTGAAGAGGTTCTGCAAGCAGGGCATGAGGGCGTGGCACGAGGAAGCCACCGTGTCGAAATTTTTGCGAACGCAGAGCGAGTTTCTCCAGGCGAACACCTCCGCGGGCGTGCGCAAGCGCGCGTTCGTCATCTGGCTCAAGATCATGAAGTGCGACCGCCACCGCAGGCTCAAGTCCCTTCGCGCGCACTTCAGGGAGTGGACCTTCCACCTGGGACTGCGCAAGGAGGACAAGAGGCGCGAGGAGAAGCTCGCAATCGTGTTGAAGAAGATGATGTTTGGCAACATGGCCAATGTTTTCGCCGGTTGGCGCCTCATCATCCTCCGCAACAAGCGATTCTTCCGCAAGCAGGCCGCCATCAAGCTAGCCATCGCCTCGGGCGACGCGCTCATCCGCTCAAAGAAGCGAGCGCTGTACCTCGCCGCCTGGCGCGCGTGGAAAGCCTCTGGCAAACAGATGGGCACCGTCCGCAACATGCTCTCCCGCGCGCTTCGCCGCGCGCAGGGCACCTACTTCGCCAGGTGGTGGTCCTACGTCGAACACCGCCGCGCCAAGCTAACGAAGTTCTCCTCCGCCAAGGTGCTCCACCAGAGGCTCCTGTTGAGGTCGTCCTTCACGCAGTGGATCGACGCGCAAAACGCGGGCGCCGCCGAGATGGACGCCAAACTCGCCAAAGCCATGCAGATGGCGTTCGGCAACTCCATCGCGTTCGTCGTCTCCAAATGGCGCGGGCTGGTGCAGGACGAGAAGCAGAAGAAGATGGCGATGCAACGTCTCGTGGGTTTACTCGCGGGGTGCCAGCTGGAGAACCTCGGGGTTCACGTCATCCACGGGTGGCGCGACGTGGTGCGGCAATCCCGGCTCGGCACCGCGCACCTGCGCAAGGCGGATAACCACCGCCAGTTCAAGATCATGGACTCGTGCTTCCTCGCCTGGAAGGTCATCGCCGCGCCGCTGACGCAGTTTGAGCACAACAGGCTCCTGGACCGCGGCATGGACGCGTGGGACAGGGACTTTGACGACAAGGGGGACTCCGCCGAGGTTCACGCGCAGGTGTTGGCCCGGCGCGTCCGCAGCATGTTCGACGGGCGTGATCCCGACGAGGACGACGACGACGGACACGTGGAGGAGATCAGGAAGAAGGCGCCGACGACGGGGATGCGCGGCGTGCTCTCGCGCGCCGCCGCCATCGCAGCATCCGGCGCGCCCAAGGGTGCCCAAGGCGGAACAGTCGACCTCGGATCCGACTCGGACGACGACGAGCCCCCGGCCTCGAAGGGCGTCGGCGGCCGCGCCACATCCGTCGTGCCGCAGAGTGCCATCGCGCCCAAGGCGAAGGGCGGCGGGTTCTGCGGGGAGTGCGGGGCGAGCTACGATCGGGCCGGGCAGAAGTTCTGCATGGAGTGCGGCGCCAAGGCTTGAGGAGCCCAGCGGCGCAAACGATACTACTACTAGACATTCGTAAATATTCAAGCTAACGTATTTATCTATGATCACCACTCGTTCTCGAGGTCGTCAAAGTACCCAGCCTCCTCCATCTCGCTGTAGTACCTGCTCTCCACTTCGTACTCATCCTCCCTGAAGTAGTCCGCCAGGAACGTGAGGTACAGCACCGGCGGGTAACAGGCGTAGTACGCGTAGTTGCACAAACCAAAGACGCAATACGCCCATCGGCTGACGCCGCCGCCCACGCACAAAGCGCAGACCGTCTCCACCGCGTACAACACGAACAGCGTCCCTGTGTACCCGTAGAAGCTGGGCCTCGCGGGCATCCAGTCGCGGTATCGCGTCCTCGGGAGCGCGGTGAGCACGCCGTAGACGAGCGCCGCGATGAACGCCCGGGTGGCCCAGTATCCCCACTTTGTCCAAAAGTACCCGCGCGAGTGCAACCCGGGTTCCTCCACGAAAACCTCCACGCCGAACCCGAATATCAGCGCCGATTTGGCCAACAAGTCGATCCCGGCGATACCCACGGCGATGACGATCGTCTCCCTGAGCGCCGCCGCCGCGCCCACCGTGCGGCTGTGCCCGTGCGCGAGGTACAGGTACACAACCGCGGAGACCTCCAGTACGTCCATCCCGAATCGCGTGGCGAGCCAGAGCGCGTTCCACAGGCGCACGTGGTTCAAAGGCGAGGCCTGCCACATCTGCACCCCGCACCGCAGCAGGTTGAGGATGCAGACGAACCAGAGGTTGGTGTAGTAGGTGGCCATGACGTGGTTGCGCGTCGCCCTGAGCTTCGCGACGCTGGCTCGGAGGTGCGACGCGAGGAACATGACGAAGAGCACCGTGGGCAGCGCGACCAAGACGTCGAACCACACCTCGCGCGATGCGACCCCGGTCCCGCGATGCACCCCAACTCCCATGAACGCCTCGCACGTTCGCATGCCCTCCTCTCTAGCCTTACTCGCGGACGTCGGGAGGACGTAGCCGCACAAGGACCGTCGCCACCACCCGCCCGTCTCCCCCGCGGGCGAAAGATCCCCCAAATCTGACTCGACATTCGCTAGACCTAAACCGTCCGTCGCTCCCTCCCAGCCGGCATCCTCGAGGCCGTCCACGAGGGTGACCGCAAGGAATAGAAGCACGAAGATCATCGACCCCCGCGGGGGCGCGAAGGACCGGCGGCTCATGCTCTCGCGCGACCGAAGGTGATGCTAGGGCTGGCTAACGAAACTGAAACGACTCGGATTTTCGATGACGTGATTTCAAAAATAAATTTACAGTTTCCTCCTCAGTTCACTTCCTTTCCGAAGCCGCGCTTGGCAGCCTTCTCCTCGATGAGCTTGGCCGCACGTGCGGCGTACACCTTGAGCCTTTCAGTGTCGATATCAGGTCTGTGACCGTTACGGTCGTTGACGCAGAACGTGCCCACAGCCTGACCCCTGACCATGATCGGGGCGCCGGTGTAGTGAAAGTCTTTATCGGTCTCACCCAACATCGAGCCAAACAGTCTAGCCTGGCCGTATCTCATCTTTCCGCCACCCTGCGGCATGTCGATGATATCGCCGTCCTTCGCGCCCTGGTTCTCCATGGCGCCCATCATGCAGCCGAAGAAACTTCCGAGTTCCGGGTTGGCCCCCGACATGGCGAGCGCGCCCAACTCGGCTTGGTTGAGACGGGGCAATTCCGGCATGTCTCCCATGGTTCCCGAGGAAGATATCACGTCACCCTTGTTGATGACGTGCTGGCATGCGGTCGCCTCCCTCGGCATCCAGATACCGCCGCAATCCATGGCTTCTCCATCCAAACCTATCCCTAGCCCGGTGAGAAGCGTCTCGCGTTCGCCATCGATCGCGGTGAGGCTGGTGTCGGTGCATTTAAACTCTTCCATCGCTTCCTTGGTGAGAGCCTTGAAATCCTCGTCGCCGATCAAATCATGGTTGTTTTTCGTATCGTAACCCAGATCCTTGACAACCATGAGGCGTTCGGCCTCGTTCGCCGGTACGGGCATTCGCTTCATGAGATCGCGGACGTTCTCCGCCTTGAAGTTGTCGTCGATGGCGTGCTCGATCTTCGGGTCGCTCTTGTCCTCCACCTTGACCTGCGACACGTCGACCGTGCCGGGCTCACCCAGCGCCGCCTCCACGCGCGTCTTGAGCAGCACCTCCATCATATCCGTCAGCTTGCTCACCTGCTGCTGTAAGACCTCGCTCTGAATCTTGGCCTCCTCGCGGGTCTTTTGGTTCTCCTCGATGAGGGTGTCGATTCTTTTCTGCGATTTAGCCTCCGCCAGCTTCACGGCTTTAGTCACGTCGTCCACGGCGCTCACGATGAGCTGATCGTTCGCGCTCATGAATTCCTTGACCATGGCCTTCTTCTCCGGGTCAGCCATGATCGCGTCCGCGCCCCCGAGCTCCTCGATCTTCTCCCTCAGTTGCTTACCCTGCTCGAACTCCTCCATGATTATATCGTGCGTCTCGATGGACGCGGCGGCGGCGATGATGGTCACCTGCCTGTGCATGCTGTCGCTGATGTCCTTGAACTTCTGGGAGTCTCGGCCGGACATGAGCATCTGGGTGATGAAGTACTGATTCTTGAGCTTGTTGAGGAACGCGACGCCCTCCTCCATCTCGTAAGAGAGCGCGTCGCACGTCTCCTGCACCTTTGCGAGTAAACCTTTCTTGCCGGTCTCCAGCATGACGGTCTCGACGGACTTGACGTTGGTGGCGAACACCTGCGCGTCGCGCTTGAGCGCGTGCACGTTCGCCGCGGCGGTGGCCACGCCCGCGATGAGGACGGCGATGGGGGCGACCCAGGGAAGTTCTTTCGCGAACGCCAAGAGCGCGGAGCCGACGGCGGAAGATGCTCCGCCCATACCCCCTCTCGCGTCCGAGCTGACCGTCCCCGCGACGAGCGCGGTGGTGCCCGCGGCGATCGTCACGACGGCGGCGGTATCCACGCCACCGCCGATGCCGTCAGCGTTCTCCAGCTTGGATTCCTTCCCCTGCTTGCCCTTCGCATTCGTCTCGATCTTCTCCAGCGGGGCTACATCCGAATCTGATTTGGCATTTTTGGAAGCTCCGCAACCCATGGTTCACTTCACCCGAGTTGAGGGGGTGAGAGGATCGGACGGCTCTGGCCGATGAACCGATCGCGGGGGCGCGTCCTCGCACCCACGTGATCACCTCGGTCGGGGCGTCCGCCGAGTGTTGGGCCGGGAATGTTCATAAATGTATTTCTCTGGATCGTATCTGGACTCGATGCATAACGTTATTTGATCGCCCAACATCGTTGAAATCAGTAACAAAACCCATACGAGGTTAACCGTAAATATCAGATCAGATCCTAACTGATCTGCTATGAACGAGATTGGTCCCGAAGGTCCCGGAAAAAAGTCAACTCCGGAAATAGCCGTTTCTCGGAGATTCCGTCGAGAGTCGTTATCCTGAGCGACATTGCGTGCCGCGCGTCGAGGCGACGACGGAGGTTGAGCGTCGACAGCGCCGAGCTCAACCTTACCGCGAGGTGGACGTCGCGTGACTCGCGCGGCGTCTCGGGACGAAGCGGCCGCCGCGCGACGCCAGATTAGATTATTGATTCCGGGAGGGGCGAGGGAGGTGCCTTCGACGCGACGCGACGGCGGTGGAGACCTGACCGGAGTGTATCGCGCTCACATCATGGACGACCGCGAGCGCACGCGTCGCCAGCTGGCGTTGGAGACTAAGCGCCGGCAGAAACTCTTCGAGGAAAAGGCCAAGCGGCGCCAGATGGAGGAGGAGAAGCTGGTGCGTCTCGCTCGCGCCCCCGACAGATTTAGATTCTTCGGTCAACGCTCATTCCTCCCGTTCCCCCGTCCAACACGTCCTACTCTGACCACAGTTCCCCTCCCCGCATCGTTCACGACAGGCTGAGAACAAGCTCAAGGCGCGCAGGGCTCAGCGCAACCGAGCCGCCGCCCTGATTCGCACACCCACGGACCCTTCGCCCTCATCCGCCCCGAACGCCAACCGCAAGATCTTACGCAAAGGCACGGGCACGGCGGGCGCGTTCGGCTCCAAGGGCCTACCCTCCAAGTCACCCGCGTCCGCGTCCAAGGCGGCGGCGAGCGGCGGCGGCATGAGCGCGAAGAAGGCGACGCCGCCGAGCCATCTCCGTCCGTTCACGACGTCCGGGGGGCATCGCGGAAGGGGAGACGGCGACGGCGCCGGGCGCCATCTCATGAACTTCATCCGCGACCGCCGCGACGCGGTGCGCAGGGCGAACGAGGACCTACGGAACAGGGACGGCGGCATGGACGACGAGGACTCGTTCGCGTCGTCCGCCAAGTCCACGCAGCCGTGGCACGAGCTCAAGGCGAACGCCGCCGCGGATCTCGGCGCCATCTTGGGAGAGCTCGCGCCCCCCGCGGATCTGCTCGATCCGCCCGAAGAACCCACGGAGGAATGGGTCAAAGACCGCCGGCGCGTGGTCGACAGCGCGAGGGCCGGGACGTCGAGGGGTCACGAGACCTCCGTCGCGGCGATGGATGACGTGGACAGCGCGAGGATCGTGGAGAAGGGCGGGAACGAGCTGAGACACAAGCTGACCTCGTTCTCGCCGGGTCAAGGGAAGGTAACCGCGGATCCGCTGTGGATGCGCGCGGCGTTCCACCGCGAGCACAGCGAGGAGTTCACGCCCCTGACCAGGTCCAAGGGATCGACGCCGAGGCGGGTGATGCACGGGTTTCCTAAATCTGTCACCCCGCCGGCGCCGCCCCCCGAGGAAACCGAGTTTACGACCGAGTTGAACCTACCGAGAACGAAGGAGTTGCCGCCGGTCCAGTCCTCGGAGTCGGAGGCGGAATCCGAGTCCGAAGAGGAGGAGTCCCCGAGCTGGGTCATCCGCGCGAACGACACGCCGCACGAGCCGGAGACGTCGTCGGTGTCGGTGCGGGACAGCCTCGAGGCGGCTCCCGCGGCTGAAACGTCACGGGGAGGACCTGAAAATTCACGGGGAGGACCGGGCCCATCCCCGAGGATATGGGCCGAGGGCGACGACGTCAGCGACAGCGAGCACGAGGTTGACTCCGATGCGGACACGGAGAACGACATAAACGCGGGGAACAAGTACGCCGGGAAGATATCCACCAACCTGTTCAGGGATAGTTTGGCGACGATGGACCTTCCGGAGGGACCCGGGGTTGCTTCCAGCGTGGCGGAGATCGCGTCGTCGGTCACCGAGGCGCTCAACAGCATGGAGACGTTCCAGCGCATCGAGCAGAACATCATGTGCGCGGAACCAGTCGCCGCCGCTCCGGCTCCACCGCCGCGTAAGTTTGGGGACAGGCTGTCCGGGCGACGGGTATCTCCCGCGAAGCACCACGCGAGGGAAGGGGAGGAGGAGGCGACCTCGCCGACGTCGCCCTTACCGCGCGTGGCTGCGCGTCGCATGTCGCCGCTGGAGATGGAGAGGGCACGTCGCCGCGAGCGTGAGAATACGGAGCGGAAGGAGGCTGAGGAGCTGGAGGCTCGGCTGGAGCGGGAGCTCGCCGAGCTCCCGACGCGGGCGGCGGCTTCCTCGAAACCGAAAACCCAAATCATCGAACACGATCTCGACGACTCCGCCGATGACGTCAAGTACGACGACGTGGACGAGGAGGAGGCTGCCGCGGCGGCCGACGCCATCCCCGATGACATGTCCCCGCCCCGCGTCTCCACGCCGGAGCGTCTTCACGAGGAACTCGAGACGGAGGTATCAGAGGCTCCGAGGTATCCCGACTGGACCCCGGCGGCGGCGACGAGGTACGGCGACTCGAGCGACTCAAGGTATGCCCCTCAAGCCGCGGACCCGTACCACCACCAGCAGGTGTACCAGGCGTCCGTGCGTAGGCACCACGCGGCGGTCGGGTCCGGGTACGGCGCCGCGGATGACGTCAAGCAGGCGCGGCTCGCGCGCGTCGCCAGCGCCCCCGCGGGCGCGCGGCGACCTAGCCCGCTGGAGAAGGTTCGCAAAGTCGCCGAGAAACCGTTGAAGTGCCAGGGTTCGTACGTGGCTGCCGCGGCGGAGGCTGAGGCACGGAAACGACGCGAGTCATCGCGCAGGGCCGCGCTCGAGGCGGAGGCGGAGGCTGCGAGGCGCGAGGCGGAGGCGCAGGTGCAGGCGCAGATGGGACGGAGAGCGCAAAGCGCCGATACGAATGGATACGTGCCCGTGTTCCAACCCCCCGGGGCGTCCCCGTCGTATCACGTGCAGCCGGGGTACCACTCCCCGCCCGGATACGACGCGTACGGGCAGCGACAACCGCATCACGCGCAGCAGCCGCATCACGCGCAGCAGCCGCATCACGCGCAGCAGCCGTACGCGGATCCACACATGCAGTGGCATCCGGACCCGCGTCAGTACCAGCACCAGGCCGCGCAGATGCACCACCCCCACCACCATCACCAGCAGCACTGGCAGCAGTATCCCCCCCACCAACACCCCCATCACCACCAACACCCCCATCACCACCAACACCAACACCAACACCAACAACACCCGTCGATGACCCCGACGCCGCAGCCCGCGACAACCCCGCGGAAAGAGGGGCCCAAGCGGGTCACCCCGCAGGGCCGCAGAGCTCCATCCGGGTCTGGGCGAAGGTACGCGGAGACGGCGCCGCCCAAGCCGAGGGTCAAGTTCGCGGACACCAAGGAAGGGCGAGTGGTCCGCGAGCTACTGGGCGGGAAGAACGGGAAGAGTGGGAAAAACGGGGAGCGGTACGTCAACAGGGTCAAATCATCCACGGGGTCCCCGACGTCGCTGTCGCTGGAGGAGGCGAAGCTCCTGGCTTCACTCAAGCGGCTGGACGCGCACCGCCTCGCGATTCCACCCGGTTCTCCCATGGACAACGACCCTGGGTACCACGATTTGCCGTACGTCGATCCCAGCATGGGCGGCCGGCGTAGCATGGAGGAGACCGCGCTCATGGCGTCGCTCGCGAGGCTGGACACACAGCTCGGGGGCTTGGGCCCGCCCGAGGCGGATATGCGTGAAATTCAGCGTCGCAACGCGAACGCCGGCCGGAACGTCCACCTCGGCGTCATGCCCCACGCGGCACCCCCCGCGGTGTTCGGCACGCCGCCCGCGGTACACTACGGCCACGGCCCCGGTCCGCCCCCCGTGCCCACGTACGAGCCGAGTCCTGTGAGGGTGGGCAGCGCGCCGCATACCGTTCGGCGCAGGTTTGAGTATCAACCCCCGCCGCTGCCGCCGCCGTCGAGGCGGTGGAGGCCGCCCGACCGCGAGGCTGGGGACGTGGTGACGGACCACTGGGGCGCGCCGCCGCCCAAGGTGGAGAGCGCGCGGCGTGGGAGGATTCGAACGGCGGTCGGGTACACGCCCAAGGTGCAGCCGAAGGTGCAGACTCGTCACCACGAACAGGCGCAGGGACGCATCCACGGCGGACGGGTATCGGACTACTTCTACTGAGACCATTGATAGCTGACCGTATCGATAAGAGTTATTTAACACGACACCTAAAGCAGTTAGCGGTTAACCTTGCACACCTCGTCGTACTGCAGAAACTCCACCCGCTGCCGCACGCCGTCCGACGCGTCGATGGCCACCTCGGCAAGGAATCTTTTCGTGTGCAACTTGCGAAGTTCGCCGTATTCACCCGCGCTCTCCCCTTTGACCACCCGCACCGGCTTGCCCACCGCGGGCAGCACCGTCTCCAGGTGCTTCTCCCGCGCCGTCACCGTCGTCTTCGCATCGTTCCCCAACAGCTCCACGTCCGCGGTGTTGACCTCCGCGCTCTGTTTCACGGAGCGAACCACGCCCTTGCGCTTGTACGCGCCCGCGTCGGACTTGTCCAGTATTTTCACCACCAATCCTACCGCCAGCCAGGTGGGCTTCACCGCCGGTTGCTCCGTCTCCTCGGTCTCCGTGTTCCTTTGTTTCTTCTTGTCGTCGGCACCCCCGAGGTCTACCTTCCAGTCCGCGGGCCTCTTCTTCTCGGTGTGGAGGGTCACCGCCTTCTTCGGGTCCATCAAGGTCACCCCCGACGAGGACGCGGCGAGTTCCTCCGGGGTGACGAGGGATGACATGCCTTTGGTGATCCTGAACCGGCCGTCCTCATCGCGCGGTCCCGTGTTGAGCCGCGCGGCGATGTGCTGCTGCGAAATCTTAGCCTTGGTGAGGTCATAGTTGTCGTGGAAGAAACCGCCCTCCCCGGGGGGCTCGGCCATCGCGCCTCCCTTTGTGTTTTCTTGGAAAAGTTTTCGTCTTCTCGGGAGGATTTTTTCAACTCGGCGCCAGAGCATCGTGCCGTGGGGCGGACGGGTGTTCCGACGATGGAGACCCCGCCGGCGCCGCCACCGAATGATGGCGGCACGCATCTCGGGCGGTCCCCCAGCGAAGATGGAGGCACGCCGCTCAGCTTCTCAGGTGAGCACCCGGAAGCAGCCGAATCCCCGGAGTGGAATCGAATCTTCCTCTGTTCCTCTGTGCCGAATCGCCCCCGCTGATCCCGCCCCCTGTTCCCTCGCCCCCGCATCAGATTCGTTCATAGACAAGCTTGCGGCGTCGCAGATGCACATGGTGCGCTCCGCGCGTAAGCTGAGGCTCCGCGGGCGCGAGTCGCATCGCCGCTCGGACTCTGGCTCCGTCGCCTCGGTCGCAGACTACGAGGACGAAGACGACGACCCGACCGAATCGCTCTTTCGCGAGTTTGGCGAAGCTGCAGCCTCGGCGCAGCGCGAGCTCGCGCAGGCGGTGTCCGAGGAGGTCGAGCAGCAGCTCGCGGACGTCCTCGTGTGTTTGGGTGAGGAGGCGGCCAAGATAGAGGTACTCTCGGGCGCGCTCGCGCGCATGGGGGTGGACGCGCCGGGGCTCTTGAGCGACAATGGGCTCGGACCTTCATCGACGGGGGACGATGATGCGACGGCGATTCATCAGCCGTCGACATCGGCGCCACGGCTGAACGACGCTGACGTCGCCTACGCGAGGGAGACGATGGCCAACGCGGAGCGCATAGCGGCCAAAGCGAACGCCTTCCTCATGAAACCCGCGTTGGGCGGAGGAACCAAGCCGCCCAAGCCCCCGGGGAGACGGAGCCGAGTCTCGTCGGGGGGAGTCTCAGTTTCATCGGGCGGCGCTTTCATCGGCGAGCCACGGGCGTTGGAAACCCCGCCCGGCACGAGCGCACCGCCGTTAATAGACGCCGGTGATGAGATATCGCCCGAGGAGTCACGCGTACGGGATCGACAGGCGGGGCGCGTGGGACCCGCGGGGCGCGTGGGACCCGTGTCAATAGCGCCGCTGACGAAGAACATCCTCGAGGATTACTACCACATCGGCCGGAGCTTGTCCTCCACGCCGGTGTCCCGGGTTGGGACCGACGACGAGGGCGCCGCGTGGGATGGCAACGGCGGGGTCGATGAGGACGAGCACACGGTGCGGGCGCGGATAGAGACGTGGGAGGGGGAGATTCTGAGGAGCCGGCGGGGGTCGGCGGGGGATTCTGAGGCGCCGGTGTTGAGGAGCCAGTCCCCGGTGAGTACGCCTCACGAGCGAGCGATGGCGCGGGACCGGGAGATGCACGAGCGGAAGGTACAGGTATCGAGCCCATCGACGGCGGGGGAGGATTCGCGACGGCGGGGGAGTCGGGGATTGATGATGATGGACACGGCGATGGACAAGAACGGGTGGATGCAGGTGTCTCAGAGCACATTCTGAGAGTTCACAGTGAGCACCCGCCCGTCGTACACTGCCCTTGAATCGTCGGCTCGAACATGCCAACACTCGTGTAGGCCTGACTAACATCACAGTAGAAAAGTAGCTCGGTTTGGAGTTGTATTTGCATTTCCAAGCCCAAAATCAGACTGAAAATGTACCTGAACTGCTGAAGCGGACCGTTGATGAACCTCCGCCCTTGATTTCTTGGTCAAGATCGCGTTTCAACGACGCGGCACCCACACAAATCTCGATCGTCCGCCGACTGTTGAACGACGACGGTCACGATGGCGGAACGTCCCGAGGTGTCCCTCTTCAAGGTGTTCGTCGCCCCCGATGCCGCCGAGAAGACGTCCGCGACGCTCACGAGCGGCTACATCACCCAGGGCCCACGGGTCGAGGAGCTCGAGGGAAAGCTCGGCGAGTTTCTCCAGAACCCAAACACGCTGACGCTCAACTCGGCGACGAGCGGCCTGCACCTCGCGCTTCACATGCTCAAGACCCCGTCGGGCGCGTGGCCCGGTCTCAAGCCCGGAGATGAGGTGCTCACCACCGCCCTCACCTGCACCGCCACCAACTGGCCCATCATGGCCAACGGTCTGAAGCTCAAGTGGGTCGACGTCGATCCGAAGAACGCGAACATCAACCTCCAGGACCTCAAGTACAAGCTCTCGCCCAACACCAAGGTGATCCAGTTCGTGCACTGGGGAGGTACCCCAGTCGACCTCGACGGCATCAAGGAGGTTGTCGAGTTCGCCTACGAGCGCTTCGGGTTCAGGCCCATGGTGATCGAGGACGCGGCTCACGCCATCGGGGCCGAGTGGAAGGGCCGGCGGATCGGCTCCCTCGAGTCCGGCAACATCTGCGTGTTCAGCACCCAGGCCATCAAGCACCTCACCACGGGCGACGGCGGTATCATCACCCTCCCCAACAAGGAGCTGTACAGGAGGTGCAAGCTCCTGAGGTGGTACGGCATCGATCGCGATAAGCGCAACTACCAGGGTAAGGATTTCAGGCTCGAGTCCGACGTCACGGAGTACGGCTTCAAGATGCACATGAACGACCTCTCGGCGACCTTGGGTTTGGCTAACCTGCCCCACCTGGACCGCATCCTCGCGGGGCACCGCGCGAACGCCGAGTTCTACAACAAGGCGCTCCAGGGCGTCAACGGCGTGACCCTGTTGGAGCCCCCCGAGGGCGGCCTCTCCTCCTACTGGATCTACACCTTCCACGTGCAGAACAAGATGGACTTCATCGCCTTCATGAAGAACAAGAAGATCGTCGCGTCGCAGGTGCACGCCAGGAACGATACCCACAGCGTGTGCGCGCCCTACCGCACCCATCTCCCCCTCCTGGACAAGGTGGAGACCACCCTGATCTCCATCCCGACGGGCTGGTGGATCACCCCCGAGGACCGCGAGTACGTCGTGGCGTCCATCCAGGAGTTCTCCTCGACCATCCCCATCCCGCGCTCGATCGCGCGGAAGAAGATCATCATCACCGGCGGATGCGGGTTCATCGGGCACCACGTGGTGGAGCACTTCGCCAAGACCACCGACTGCAACCTCGTGGTCATCGACAAGCTCTCGTACGCGTCGCTCGGCTACGACAGGCTGAGGGACACCGGCGTGCTGGACCGCGTTCAGGTTTTCACCACCGACCTGATGCAGCCCATCCCGGAGGGCATCGCGTACGAGCTCGGTAACAACATCGAGTTCATCGTGCACATGGCGGCGGAGACCCACGTGGACAACTCCATCGCCGACCCCGTACCGTTTATCCGCAACAACGTCGAGTCGACCATCTCGCTCCTCGAGTACACCCGCGGGTTGATCCGCAACGGATGCGATCTCAAGGCTTTCTTCTACTTCTCCACCGACGAGGTATTCGGCCCCGCGCTCGGCACCACGATGTTCGACGAGTGGGACAGGCACAAGCCCACCAACCCTTACTCGTCCTCGAAGTCCGCGGCGGAGAACATCTGCATCGCGTACGAGAACACGTACAAAATTCCGCTGATGATTGTCAACGTGATGAACGCGTTCGGCGAACGGCAGCACCCGGAGAAGTTCATCCCAAAGTGCATCAAGAAGGTGATGGACGGCGAGAAGGTTTACATCCACTCGTACCCGGATAAGAAGACGGCGGGTACGAGGTTCTACATCCACGCGCGTAACATCGCGGCGGCGGTGATGTTCCTGCTCAACGAAGGGAGCATCGGCGAAAAGTACAACATCACGGGCGAGTCCGAGGTGAGTAACCTGGAGCTGGCGCAGTTCATCTCGCAGACCGTCGGCAGGGAGCTCGAGTACGAGATGGTGAACCACCACGCGACGAGGCCCGGGCACGACCTTCGCTACGGCCTCTCAGGCGAGAAGATGGAGAAGATGGGCTGGGTTCCTCCGCTCGGCTTTGAGGATTCCCTCAGGAACTGCATCCGGTGGACGATGGCGAACTCGCACTGGCTGAACCTCAAGAAGTGGGCGGACGATCCCAACACGTACGAGGGCATCGCCCCTCAGGCTATCGGAAACGACCCGATGATGGAGCGCGCGGCGAAGCTTTAAGGGGTGTATTCATCGGTACTATTCGGTGGTACACTAGCAACGTAGAACTAACGTTATTCAATATGTTTTGAGAAGACGTCCAACCCGAGCGCCGTCGAGTACGCGTCAGCCTGCATCCCGATACCCTCCTCGCTCTGCGGGCACGGCCCGAACGCGCTATCCACGTCCGTCACCTTGCCAACCTCCGGGTACTTCGCCGCGAAGAGCGTCTCCCACTTCGCCAGCAGTTCGCGCTCGGGCTTGGTCAAAACGGTCCACCGGGCGTTGAAGCACGCGTCTGATGTTTTGTTGAACTTGGCGCACGCCACCGTTATGTCCTTCCCGGCGAAGGAGTTGTACTGCCCACCCTTGCCGTAAAGCGACGCGGACGTCATGACGTCGTAGATCTTCCCGCAGAGGCTGACCAGGATGGGTCTGCCGCTGGTGCACCCGTCGTACGCGGCGAGCTCTGCCGTGGTCAGATTGGTGTCACCCACGGTTGCAGCGACGTGGGTGACGTGCTTCGTCGCCTTGTCCTGCATGAGGAGATGGATGGCGCCGTACAGGAACCCCGCGGCGATGACAGCCGCGAAGAACTGAAACCAAAACGTGAAGAACATCCGTCAGCGAAACCCAACCTCACGGCGCCCACGTGCGCGCTCTCACTGAGCACTCGAAGATCTGAACGGAGTTTTTGCCTCGGGCAGTTGGGCGGCACCTTTCACTTTCACGATCGATTTAGGGTTCCCCATCCATAGTGAGATGAGCGCGGTCGCGGCAGGCAGAGGCGCCGCCTTTTGGCAGTCGCTCGTCCGCCCCGGGCGGGCGGTATACTTCCCCAACATCGACCTCCGATTGGTCCCGCCCAACGCCGAGACCAACGCGCACGAGACCGGCATGGACGTCGTCACGTTCATCACCAAACCGGCGGTGACAAAGGTGGACGTGAAGGAGACGCTGGAGAAGGTGTACGGGATCGGGGTGTCGCGCGTGCACACGGTGAACTACGAGGGCAAGAAGAAGCGCCGGGGGAACTACTTTTACCACAGGCCGGACTACAAGAAGGTGTACGTGCAGTTACGGGAGCGGTGGTACCCGCCAAAGGGATTCGCGGTCACGGCACTGGACGGGGACGTCGACAAGGGACACAAGGTGAAGAAGTCGCCGGTGAAGAGCGGGCCGAAGGCGTACTGGCTGCAGAACGTGGCGGAGAGGAAGGGCGGGGACGCGGAGTTCATCGAGTGAATACGCGTTCGATAACCGAGTGTAGCACTAGCATCGCATGTAGTCATCAGAGGGTCGCCTCAACGAACCCACCCCAACCCCATCGCTCTCTCCAAAGGTGGCCGAGCGCTCGCGGATATTTCGTGGTCCACACACGCGGGTGTTGTCACTGAAA
>Ga0302116_1000245_pt1 | contig 32082 bp, 25 predicted proteins | sample AG5_SCM_MG_FD_203124 | JGI IMG/M metagenome (GOLD analysis project Ga0302116, IMG submission 203124) | Marine microbial communities from Western Arctic Ocean, Canada - AG5_SCM | ecosystem: Environmental > Aquatic > Marine > Oceanic | place: Canada: Western Arctic Ocean | collected 2017-10-01 | reverse complement strand
ACTCCTTGGTGGTGCAGGAGATGGTCACACCGCGCTCGCGCTCCTCCTTCTGCCTGTCCATGTAGAAGGCGAAGGCGAAGGAGGACTTGCCGAGGGCATCGGCCTCCGCGCGGAGCTTCTCGATCTCGCGCTCGGGGATGCCTCCGAGCTCGAAGATGAGGCGGCCGGTGGTGGTCGACTTACCGGAGTCGACGTGACCGCAGATGACGATGGAAAGGTGCTCCTTGCCGTCGGTAGCCATTTTTGCTTAAAGGGGTTCTGTGGGAAAGAAGATGCGGGGCGCGTGAGGTCAGCGACGGTTCGTTCGGTCTGCGAAAAAAACTCTCGATCGGGGGAACAAGATCCCGGGTCGTAGGGCTGTAAATCCGCGACGGACAGCGCGCGCGTTGGTAGGTTCCGAACCTCCGAAACCCCGACGGACCGGCGAAAGCGGGTCACGTGCGGTGTTCCTCGCGAAGTATCGCCTCGACGATGCGCGAACGAGGTCGCCGCTCCGCGATTGCGCGCTCCCGCCAACACGAACAAGAGCCCTAGATTCCCGCCTGAAAAAAAAAAGCCGATGGCACACCGTCGGCCGGGTAAAACCGCGGCCGGCGGCCCGCGACCGGTCGCGAGCGACGCAGCCTTCGAGGCGTAACGACGGGTGGTACGAGGAAGAGTTCGGGCGTATCACCTTGCAAGCGAAAGACGTACAAGCGTGGTTGTGAAAGGGCTTCGACGCGCGTCACCGGGCGTTCTTATTCCGAATCGCGCCGCAAACAACACTCTTTCACAACAGCGTTTTGCACTCCATCTCATCTGCACCTAAATTCAGAAAGTTCTGACTATTTGCATGTGCGATCAGGGCCAAATTATTTCCTTGAGTTACAAACAGGCGGATCCGTCATACACTGTGGAGAGTGGCACTATCGTTACATTTCCTGGCGGGGCCTTCGACAAAAACTTGAAAACGGCGAAGTTCGTGAAAGCGCCTGCTTCACCGAGTGAGGATCTCAACCGTGCCGCCAGTTGACGACGCGCGTGGCTCTTATCGAAGGGACCACCGAGGAGAGTAGTTTGCAAACGGGCACGACAGGTTTCGAAGGCGAAGGCGTGTCACCATGTCGTCGTCCTCGCTCAAGAGCGTCAACCCCAACGCGGAGATCATGGGGAAGCAGGCGGCTCTGTTCATGAACATCAACGCCGCGAAGGGCCTGCAGGACGTGATGAAGTCCAACCTCGGGCCCAAGGGAACGATCAAGATGCTCGTCGGCGGAGCGGGAGGTGAGTCACCCGAGTTACCCATTCGCCCGAGTTACCCATCTATAGAGTCCCAATCGCGTCACCACCCGCGCGATCGGGCCCGCGCGATCGCGACGAAACGTGCCAACTTTCAAACCCAAAGCCGCAAGATCTGACGCCCGGTTCGCGCCCACGACGACGCGCTGACCCCATCCCCCGTCCCTTCCCCCGCCCTCCCCTTCCCCCGAACCTCCGCAGACCTCAAGCTCACCAAGGTTAGTCCCCGAATCCGTCTTGAACAACCCGCGTGGATCGCCCCCGCGCCGCGATCGCGCGCGCGACGACCCGACGCCCAGCCCCCGCCACTTTTTGCTTTGACCGCGAGTCAACCGAACGTCGCTTTTTTTCAAAGGATTCCCCGCTGACCGCGTCTTCATCCCAATCACCACCACAGGACGGTAACGTGCTGCTGAAGGAGATGCAGATCCAGAACCCCACCGCGGTGATGATCGCGCGCACGGCTGTCGCCCAGGACGACATCACCGGCGACGGCACCTCCTCCACCGTGCTCATCATCGGCGAGCTCCTCAAGCAGGCGGAGCGCTACCTCAACGAGGGCCTCCACCCGCGCGTCATCGTGGAGGGATTCGAGGCTGCCAAGAAGGCCTCGATCAAGTTCCTCGACGCGTGGAAGCAGCCCACCGGAGGGCCGGAGGCACCCGACCGCGAGCTCTTGACCTGCGTGGCTAAGACGGCGCTGAGGACCAAGCTCCGCGATAACCTGGCCGATCAGCTCACGTCCATCGTGGTGGACTCCATCTTGACGATTGCGAAACCTGACGAGCCCATCGACCTTCACATGGTGGAGATCATGCACATGAGGCACAAGCTGGACTCCGACACCAGGCTGGTGCGTGGCTTGGTGCTGGACCACGGCAGCAGGCACCCCGACATGCCCAAGCACGTCGAGGATGCGTTCATCTTGACGTGCAACATCTCGCTCGAGTACGAAAAGTCGGAGGTTAACTCCAGCTTCATGTACAGCAACGCGGAGCAGCGCGAGAAGATGGTCGCCGCGGAGCGCGCGTACACCGACGATGTGGTGGCGAGGGTGATTGAGCTCAAGAAGAAGGTTTGCGACGGCACCGACAAGGGCTTCGTGGTGATCACCCAGAAGGGCATCGATCCCATCTCGTTGGACATGCTCGCGAAGGAGGGGATCGTCGGCCTCCGCCGCGCCAAGAAGAGGAACATGGAGCGCCTGGTGCTCTCGTGCGGCGGCGTGTGCATCAACTCCCCCGAGGACCTCCGCCCGGACATCCTCGGCTACGCGGGGGAGGTTCACGAGCACGTGCTCGGCGAGGAGAAGTACACCTTCGTCGAAAAGGTTGCCAACCCGCAGAGCTGCACCATCCTCCTCAAGGGACCCAACGATCACACCATCGCGCAGCTCAAGGATGCGGTGCGGGACGGTCTTCGCAGTGTCAAGAACGTCCTCTCGGACAAGGCTGTCGTGCCCGGCGCCGGCGCGTTTGAGGCGGCTCTCAACGTCCACCTCATGGACGAGGTGAAGAAGACCGTGGAGGGAAGGGCGAAGCGAGGCGTGGAGGCTTTCGCCGAGGCCCTCATGGTCATCCCCAAGACCCTCGCCGAGAACAGCGGCTACGACGCCCAGGACGTGTGCATCGCGCTGCAGGATGAGGTGGCGAAGGGCAACCGCGTGGGCTTGGACATCACCACCGGCGACCCTTTCGACCCCACCACCGCGGGTGTCTACGACAATCTCATCGTCAAGATGCAGATCCTCCACTCCGCGCCCGTCATCGCCACGCAGCTCCTGCTGGTGGACGAGGTAATGCGCGCGGGTGTCAACATGCGCAAGCGCTAATTCTTACACGGGGAGAGACGGAAGAGAGGGAACTAGCAGTAACATTTGATACCAGATTCATATTGCAGCACGTTTTTTTTCGACGATTTAGTCTGATAGGAGACGCCACCCTCAAGGTCGCGTCATAACTTGAGGCGCACAGCGCGAGTGCAGGCGTCGGGTGCGGCGAGCCGCGTCGGTTGGCCGCCCACGCGTGAGAAATAGAGGAGGCGGCCGTCGAGAGAGGGAGTTCCGCGCCATGACGACGTCGACAACGGCGATGACGTCGTCGCAGCGGCCGAGACCTTTCCTCGAGCAGTGGCGCGACGCGGTGTCGGGATCCACCGCGGGGATGGTGTCCGTCCTGGCCCTGCATCCTCTCGACGTCATCAAAACGAGGCTCCAGGGTGCGTCCCCGAAGACCCGAACCGAACCGAACCGACGCGCCACTCCACCCAGTCACAGCGGTCGCTCCACGATCCATCCACGAACCGTCGTCCATGACTAACGCCCGCCCTCCATCCCGTCCCGTCCTCTTTCCGCAGTCCAAGACCACGTCGACAGGCGACATGCGACGTACAGGGGCACCGTCCACGCGTTCAGGACCGTCCTCGCGCGGGAGGGCGTCCGAGGACTCTACGCGGGGCTGTCCCCGGCGCTCATAGGCTCGACGGTCTCGTGGGGGATTTACTTTCAGGTTTACGACAACGCCAAGGAACGCTATCGACGATCTTTACAGCTGGAGACCGCGTCGTTACCGTCGCACCTGCACCTGGCGAGCGCCGCGGAGGCTGGCGCGGTGGTCAGTCTCATCACAAACCCGATTTGGGTGGTCAAGACGCGGCTCGCGCTGCAGCACGGGGGCGGCGCCGGCGCCGGCGGGGCGGGGGTGAAAATTCCATCGGCGGCGGGGGCGCCGTACAAGGGTTTCTTCGACGCGATGATCCGCATAGCGGGCACCGAGGGCTTGCCCGGGCTGTACAAAGGGTTCGCGCCGTCGTTGTTCCTCGTGTCGCACGGCGCCATCCAGTTCACGGCGTACGAGCGCCTTAAGAAGGCTGTGTCGGACGCGAGAAAGGGGACAGGCGCGGAAACCTCGTCGGTTTTCGGCGCGGGCGAGCCGACCGCGTTTGAATGCGCGTGGCTGGGCGTGGCGTCGAAGCTGATCGCGTCCGTCGCGACGTACCCGTCGCAGGTGGTCAGGTCGCGGATGCAGCAGCGGGGCAACGCGGGGGCGCAAGGCGGGGGCAGCGAGGAGGTCCGGCGCAGGTACCTCGGATTTTTCCAGTCACTTCGGTGCGTGGCTCGGCGGGAGGGACTCGGCGGGCTGTACAAAGGGATGGTGCCCAACGTGCTGAGGACGCTGCCGTCCAGCGGGGTGACGTTCATGGTGTACGAGAGCACGCGGTCGTTCCTGTCCCGCGGGCGCGAGGAGGACTAATCATATTCTTTCAAGGCCGCGGTGGGTGCCCAATAGCTACTTTTAAACAACCGCAGACTAATACAACCAGATGCCGAACGCGGCGGCTGCGCAGAAGACGGTCTCGTTGTGAAACTGCGTCGCCGCGTGGTTGTCCGTCTTCGGGTCCCAGAAGCACCTGCACCCCATCCGTACCCCCTCGCCCTTCTCCTCCCCGATCACCACCTGCACCACGAACTTGTATCGTTCCTCAAAGCCGAGCGTCTTCAGCTTGAACTTGATCTCGTCGCTGATGTCCCTGGCCAGCATGGAGCACGTGTCCGCCTCGTACTGCACGCCCGTCAGCCGTTCCTTGATGATCACATCCATCATGTCCTTCACCACGCCGGGCCGGAACCTGTGAGAGGGGTGGGACGTGGGGGAAGGTCCGGTCAGGCGACGCTCGAGAGAGTCAAAACTCGGCGGGCATTTCGAAACGCGGGTTTCTCGCTGGAACGGGCGCGAGCCGGGTGGGTGAACGCGCGCGGGGCTGGGGCGGCACTCACTTCCTCTCGAACGGTGGCACGGTCACGTTGGGTATTCCACCCTCCACGCGTACACTGGTCATGGCAGCCGAGCGGACCCTAGGACGCCGGGAGTGTGATGAGTACCCCTTTTTGGATTTCGCTTTGAACTGCCTGGCTGCTGCTGAAGTTTTATGAGCTGTTACTCTTACAAGACTAGGCCGCCGCTTTCCCTTTCCTGGGTCCACATCCGCACCCGAACACGCTCTCCACGAACGACATGAACGGCGTCACCTCCGCGGGTCCCTCCGTCCGTGTCCGCGGCGACCGCGGCCGGTGCTTCGACTGCGAACGGGGCCTCGGGGAGCCCGGACTCAGCCATTTCTCCGCCGCCCTGTTCGTCGTCGGCGTCCGCCCGGGCTTCATCACTCCGTTCATCCCACCCCTCACCGGCGTCGTCCCTGAATCCTTATCCTTGGCGAAGACGTCGAACATCCCGACGCCCGTCGTCGTCTTCCCCGCGCGCGCCATCCCGTCCCGATCCCAGTCGCTGCGCATCGACGACCGCCCCGCCGCGGTGTCCGCGTCGATGTTCTTCAGCGTATCTTCCAATCGTTTCCGGTGCTGCTTGAGGTTCTTGGACACGCTGTCCATCCTGGTGTCCATCTTGGTGTACCGATCGGTGTACTGGTAGTCGCCGTTGTACTCGTCCGCGTGGACCGAGTACACGGACCGCGCGTCGGAGTCGGGAAGTGAGGAGGCGTAGACGGATGATCCGACATCCCACGCGCCCACCAGCGAATTCTCATCGTCGTTTCCGGCGCTCCTGTAGGACGACGGCATTGGGCCGGATCCCTGGTGCGATCCGGGGTTGGAGGAAGGGCGGGTCTGCCACTTGTCCTGGCCTCGATTTCCGCGGCCGCTCGGGGCGCCGCGGTTGGCGACGTTGCTACCGCCGAACCGATCTCCGCGGCCGGTCTTGTGCTCTGCGTACCTCTCGAGCTGCCCGACGAGGTCGCTGATCTCCGACTCGGCGACCGGGGGGTTCTTGCGCCCTCCGGTGGCGTCGCCCGGGGCGACCCTCGAGGCATCGATGGAGTGCAGCGTCTGCTCGCGGACGGCCTGGGAGAGCGGGGTGGACGGGAGGGTCAGGGGCGGGCCCGGCGGACGGGGAAGATTTCGCGCGGGAGGGTGACACCAGTGGTTTTCATTCAAAGGGGGGCGGACGCACCTCCAGCCTGTGCGCCACCATGTGCGCGCGGTCCAGCGCGCTCTCCACGCTCACCACGCTGTACACGTCATCGTCGACGTACGACGAGTAGCCGTCGCTCCGACCCGCGGCACTCTTCGGCATCGTGGTGCCCTTCGGAGTGTGGGGCGTGCCAGGCTGGACCGAGCTTGACAAACTTCCTTTGGCTCACGCTGATCTTCAGGGTTCAGGTTTCTCCGATCGGCACCACTTCTGACGCACGCGCCCGAGGGTAGGGACGACAGCGAAGAGGGGCAAGATGGCGGGGTCCAGCGTCCAGTTCATGATCACCAACGCCATGCGCGCGACGCTGATCGACGAGCTCGAATTCAAACCGGAGGAGGTGGACGTGATGCGACCCGAGGTGGCCGCCGAGCTCATCGAGAAAAAGATGAAGCGGCCGTTCGGCAATCGCGAGATGCCGGACGAGTGGAAGAAGGACTGGAAGGGTTTGGCGGACGGCGACGGCGGTGGCCGGGGCGGGTTCAGCCTCGGGCCCATCGGTGATCTGTTCCGGAGCCTCTTCTACATGACCGCCACGGCGGGGATCATGCTCGGGGTGGCGTGCGCCATCAACGAGGAGGCGAGGCTGGGCGTGAAGGACCTGTGGAAGGACGCCAAACGGATGCTCAAAGGGAAGAAACGGCGGAAGAGGCGTCGCAGGAGCAAGGTGTCCTCCTCGCACGGCCGCGGAACCATCGTCGAGCAGTAGGTACTAGCTAGTAGTCACGTAGGGTTACCAAAGGAGTACTCCAGCAATGCGATAGGGTATTTTTGATTGAAAAAACTTAAGTGCGGAAGAACGGTGACTTGAGAGCGTACCAGCCGCCGATGAGTAAGATCCCGTTACCCGAGGTCGCCGGGTTGAACCAGTAGAGGTACACCATGAACAACCCGAACAGCGGCTTCTTCGCCTGCTTCACGATGTCCGCGGGGGTGGGCAGCGCACGCATGGTGTCCTTGTACGCGGTGAAGAGGATCTCGGGCGCGAAGACGAGCAGCATGAGCTGATCCCACGCCACGGTTCCCACGACGGAGCCAAACAAGATGGACAGGATCTTAACCCTGAACGCGGTGTCCGGTAACGTCACCAGCTGCAGCCAGTTGTTGAGCCACGGGGAAACCTCGAACGCGCAGACGAACGCGCCGATGACCAAAGCTCCGATGGACATCAGAAGAGTCTTGTTCTCAATCGCGCCCATCATGAATGGTCGGCCCTTGTAGTTGACGAGCATCACGCACACCCTCTGCACAGTCTCCACCAAGAACACCACGGTGTTCAGCAGCGACGGCTTGAACGGCGGACCTTGCTCCCAGAACGAGCGTTGCTCCTCGGTGGCGTTAGCCTTGAGCTCCTCGGGGATGATGGCCACCGGGATGTTTTCCGGAAATTCCGCCTCCTCGCCGGTTGCCGTCTTAACGAGGTGCACGGCGTAGACCATGCACCCGAGGTGAATCACGAGCTGGCCGGTGAGGGAGAGGAAGTTGGCGGGGTGGAAGATGGATCGCAGCGGCCTGACGTGCGACAGCGTGTGCACCGGGGTGGCGTAGGAGAACGCGAGCGACGCCGCGGTGAGCGCCGATCCGCTGGCGATCATCTGGTTATCGCTGCTGCGAATCCCGTCGAGGTAAAGAACCGAGAGGGAGTACGCGCTGATCAGGCAGGAGAGCACGAGCACCTGCTGCATCTGTATGGCGGACACCAGCGTGCACCGCCCTTGTCGGATGATGTCCACCGCGCTTCGAACGGAAGGGACGCGGGAGGTAAACGGCGCCGCCATCGAGGCGTCGCCGAGTTTCACCTGCGGCGTCTCCATGTCCTCCGCGCCTTCCATCTCCTGCATCATCTGCGAAAACCCGGGCACGCCGCCGCCGCCGTTCGCCCTCGCGCGCTCCGCCTGCCTGCGCTTGGTCTCGGTGATCATGCGGCCGGTGGCAGCCTTCATGGCGCTGAACTGGGCCCACTGTTCGCCGGCGGCGGTGCGTAGGGTGAGCTCCTCCTCGAACCAAGCCTTCTGGAGCTGGACCAGTTCCTTCTGGTCAGCCTTCCGGGCGGCAGCTTCCCGCGCCCGCGCCTCCTTCACCTTGGCAGCCTGCTCCTTGACCCGCTCCATCTTCTGCGCGAAGGTCTCAGCCTTGGCGTCCGTGGGCACCGTCACGGCGTTGTTGTCCTTACCGTCTTTTTTATCCTCCTCGCCAGCCGGGGTCACCTTCTTGGTGTTGGCGCCGCCAAAGCCGCTGAGGAGCGCGACGCCGACGTGCGCCTGCTTGAGCGCGCCGACGTCGTTGGCGCCGTCGCCGCACATGAACGTGTGCCTGCCCTGCTGCTTCAGCCGCTTCAAGACGCGTTCCTTGTCGTCCGGGGACATGCGCGCGAAGATGACGACGGAGTCCAGGTAGTCCCAGAGTCCCCCGCCGCCGCCTCCTCGCCCCGTGCGCTTGTTGTCCTTCATCAGGCTCTCCTTGCCGAGGCTCACGCCGTCGATCGCGGCCGCCGCGTTGAGGCTACCGCCCGTGACGCAGAGCGAGTACTTCTTCGCGAGGTCAGGGATGGACCCGTCGCTTTTGTACGGCGTGCGGTGCGTGGGCTCGCCGGTGTTCTCATCCGTCTTGGCGCTCACCCACTCGAGCCCGTCGTCCTCGTCCTTCACCAGCATCATCGCGCGCTCCAAACCGCCCTCGGCGATGTGAACCTCGTTGGCGACGTGCAGCGCGGTGAGCGCGCCGTCCCCCGTGGCCATCATCACCGTGTGGCTCGAAGCACGAAGCGCCTTGATCACGTCGGGGGTATCGTTACGCACCGGGCACGCAAACGCGAGAAAGCCGTCAAAGGTCAAGCCCCGCTCCATCTCGTCCCTGGTCAGCGGGTTACGCGCGTCGCGAAGCCTGGCGCTCTCGGCGTCGGTGAGGGACCGGTGCGCGAGCGCGATGATGCGCATGCCTTCCTCCGCGAGCCTGCGGTAGGCGGCGTCGTAACCCGTCGGCTTCTCCGCCAACAGAGTCGCGACCATCTCGGGGGAGCCCTTCATCAGCACCCAGTTCGCCGCCTTCTCCCCGCCGGTTTGAGACACGGCGGCGACGGTGGACATGCGCTGCAGCGCGCTGCTGAAGTGGTTGCGAACGAGTATCTTGACGGAAGGGGTGCCGCGCCACGTGCGCTTGGGGGGCTTGGGCTCGGGCACCGGCGGGACGGTGTGGTGTCGGTTCGTCGGGAGCTTGGCGATTGCCTCCGCGCGTTTGGCCCTCGCCTCCGCCAGAGCTTTGTCCCTCAGCGGGTCCGGGAAGTTCTCGGTGGGAAGCGCCGTCTGCGACCGCGGGTCGAACCTCCACTTGACGCCCATGAGCGCCGCCTGTTCCAGCGGGTCCCCGAACGTTTTGCCGTCCACCTGCACCAGCGAGTGGCAGCCGGCGAGGACGAGTGACGCGGACTTCGTCGCCTCGGGGCACGAAGTGAGTTCCGTGAACTTGCCTTTTTCTGAAGGGGTCACGATGCCCATGGCCACGAGCTTGTCCGAGGTGAGGGTGCCAGTCTTGTCGAACAGGGTGGTGTCCACCTTGCCGGAGATTGGTACCCTGAAGGGCTCGGTGCAAAAGACGGACGCGCGCATGAGCGCGAGGAGGGCGGTGTTGACCGCCATCGCCGTCTGCATGGGCAGCTCGGGCGGGACCACGCTTGTTAGGATGAGGATGCATCGAAGCACCAGTTCGTACTGCGAGCGCTTGCCCTCCTTCATGCCCATGACGAAGACGTGTCCGGACGCGAGAAGCGCGAAGATGAGCAGGATGAAGAGCAGAACCAGGGTCTCCCAGGTATCGCCGGTGACCTGCTCGCTGCTAAACTCCATCATCCTCATCAGGCTCCCTTGCGTGGAGGAGAATCCAGTCTGGAGCACGTAACACAGGCACCCGCCGTCGGGGGTCACGGGAAGACCGTGAGCCTGCTCGGCATCGCCCTGGCTCTGCTGCATCAGCGTCGTGCCGGAGTAGAGAACGTTGACCTTATGCTCCCCGTTGATGTCGAGCGGCGCGGACGGGTCGCTAGCCACGGTTTCCCCCGAGAGCGAGTCCTTCATCTGCGGCACGGACTCACCAGTCAGGCTCGCCTCGTTGACCACCGCGGACCCGCGGAGCACGAGGCAGTCGCACGGGATGGGCGTGTCCCCGGCGCCCGGGGGCCTCGCGACGGAGATGATATCACCCGGTACGAGCTCCTCGGAAGACCTATTCTCCCACCGGCCGTCGCGAAAGACGAGAATTCGCGTCGGGGTGGCGCCCATCCCCCGCAGCGTGCGAATGTTCTTGATGCGCGAGAACGCGGTGGTAGCCTCGAACATGAGCAAGGACGCCGCGGAGAACAGCGCGTACTTCCAGTACTCGTCGAGGAGCCAGAGCAGGGTGGTGAACACCTGGAACACGCAAACCGGCGACATGAGCTGCTCCTTGTAGCACCTCAGAAACGTGGGGAGGGGAACTCGGAGGGAGTTGTCGCCGAAGCGGGACGTCGACGCCGCCACGCCACCCGCGCTCATCCCGCGCGTGGGCTGCAAATAGCTCGCCAGGGGTTCCGCCACCGGCGTCGCCACCTCCCTCACCTCGCCGCGGATCTTACCGCCGCCGCCGACCTCGGTCGTGACGTACTCGAATCGCTGGCGCTGGAAAACCGTCCATAGCATCACGCGTTTGCCGCCGGGAGCCTTGGGATCGACGATCTCGAGCTCGTTCACGTGCACGATCTCAGCCTTGCCCTGGTGGGGCATCGGGCAGAACATGAGCACGTTACCGGGCTTGACCTCGTCCGCCTCGACGTAGTTGACAAACGCCTTGAAGCGAACGCTCCAGTGCTGACCGAACATGAGTAGGACGTGCGCGACTGCGACGAAGGAGAAGTAGGCCACCGCCCAGAACTCCGGGAGCCACGACGCCGGGAGCGTGGGCGGGGTGGAGAACGTGATCTGTTCCTCGAGCGCGGTCAGGTTCGCGGGTGGGGCGTCGGTATCGGGCTCGGGGGTCGCGGAAGAGGCCTCCACCGCGGCGGCTGCGTCCGGGGCTTCGGGCGCGGCGTCGTCGGCCTCGAGGTCGCCCCAGGGATCGTCCTCGGCGTCGCCGCCGCCCCAGTCGTCCACCACGGTCTTGCCGCGCTTGGCGCCGGCATCGGTCTTGGCGGCGAAGGCTGCCGGATCGTACCCTTTCTCCTTGTGGTGCGCGAGCGCCACCTCGTAGGGATTGCCCGACGTCTCGACGCACGCCTTGAGCGCGAAGACGTACAGGACCAGGAACGGCAGGTGGTGGAGGCCCAGGCCGAAGAGGTTGATCCGACGCTTCTGCGAGGTCACCTTGGCGATGTTAGCCGGGTACGTCAGGTGGAGCCTCCCCATGGCGATGACCTACGTAGGGGACCCCGGTGCGTGCGAACGAAGGTCAAATGCCAAACGACCGCTCGATCTTTTCAGATCCGCCGCTACCGACGTACCCCTCGGACCCGATGGGCGGTCGTTGAGACGCGATCGATGCCGACGAGCGAGGCGCGTCGTATCGTGACACCAACAAGACACTCCGCGAACCGAAGGTCGAGAGATGCGGCGTCTGAAGCGCGCGTCACTGTGGTCTCACGAGCGCCCCTTCGCCTATCGAAAAGTCACCGCGGAGTTCGGCCAACCTGCCAACGCACGATCGGAATTTTATCCGGACGATGGACCCGCCGGCCTCCCGCTGCCACTTAGGGACGCACACTCGACGCGTCATATCCAATCCGCCATGGGCATCAAACTCGGCTGCAAGGAGGACCTCACCGGCAAGGTGGCGATCGTCACCGGCGCCAACACCGGCATCGGCCTGCAGACGGCCAAGATGCTCGCCGACGCAGGCGCGCACGTCGTCCTCGCGTGCCGATCCGCCGAGCGCGCCCGCCCCGCGATGAAGCTGGTCACGCAAAGCCCCAAGGCCAGCGCCGAGGTCATCCCCTTGGACCTCAGCGACGTCGACTCCGTCAAGTCCTTCGCCGCCGCCTTCCTCAAGAAGCACGGCGTGTTGGACATCCTCGTGAACAACGCGGGGCTCAACACCACCGGGTCTTACAAAGGACCCACCACCACCAAGCAAGGCTACGAGATCTGCATGGGCACCAACTACTTCGGACACTTCGCCCTCACCGCGCTGCTCATGCCCGCGCTCCGCGCCTCCCCGGACGCCCGCGTCGTCGCGCTCTCCTCCGTCACCACCTGGTTCGCGTCGAACAAATACCAGTTCTACGTCAAAGGCGCGTCCAAGACGAAAGGTAACTACGCGGCGTCCAAGCTCGCGTGCCTCGCCTCCACGATCGAGTCACAGCGCAGGATGGACGCCAAGTTCCCGGACAACACGGTCAAGTTCGTCGCCTCGGACCCGGGGTTCGTGGCGAGCGACGTGTGGCGTAACTACAACGTTGTTTTCCGCACCGTGGCGGGCGCGCTTGCGCTTAACACGGCGGAGGGCGCGCTGTGCTCGGTGAAATGCGCGGCGGTCGGGGCGATCCAGCCCGGTGCGATGTACATGCCCTTCAAGGGTGTGAAGATGTCGTCGCTGTTCGGCCTGAACAAGAGGCTGGCGTACGACTTGGGGATGCCGTTCCTCACGAGGCTCTTCCACGGCTTCGCGAGCGACAGGCCGGCGCCGAAGGCTAAAAGTAAGGAGGCGACGGCGACGCTGTGGAAGCTGAGCGTGGAGTTCTGCAAGGATAACGGCGTCGGTGACAGCGTCCTCCTCGAGGTCTAGGTGGCGGTCTAAGGGAGACGAGTATCGATCATGGGATGTAAGGGAACGAAGGACGTCGCGCGAATCAATCGCCAAAAAACTAAACTCGAATTCGATAACCAAAAGCCTCCTTACGCCTCGACAACCTTCCAAGGGATATCCTGGCCCGCGTAGAAGGGCACCACCACGTCACCGCCGAACTCGTACTCAGCCGGGCACTCCCACGCCTCGCGGACCAAGGTCACCGTCCCTTCGTTCCGTGGCACGCCGTAGAAATCCGCCCCGTTGTGGCTAGCGAAGGCCTCCAGGTTTTCCAACTTGCCCTCCTTCTCAAACGCCATGGCGTAAAACGGGAGCGCGGCGTGCGCGGAGAACACCCCCGCGCACCCGCACGCGCTCTCTTTGGCACCCTTGGGGTGCGGCGCGCTGTCCGTCCCGAGGAAGAACTTTTTATTCCCACTCGTCGCGGCGGCGGCGACGGCGACGCGATGCGATTCTCGTTTTAATATCGGAAGGCAGTAGAGATGCGGCCTGATGCCGCCAAGCAGCATGGCGTTCCTGTTGAGTAGGACGTGCTGCGGCGTGATGGTCGCCGCGACGTTATCTCCTTGTGCCTTGCAAAACTCCACCGCTTCCTCCGTGGTGATGTGTTCCATCACGATCTTCAGCCCCGGCACTTTGTCCACGAGCTTGGCCAAGACTTGGTCGAGAAAGACGCGCTCGCGATCGAACATGTCCACGCTCCCGTGCGTCACCTCGCCGTGAACCTCGAGCACCAAACCGAGCTCCGCCATTTTCTCCAGCGCGGGCATGCACTTGTTCACGTCCGTGACGCCCGCGTCGGAGTTCGTCGTGGCCCCTGCAGGGTAGAGCTTGCACCCCCGGACGAACCCCGACGCGGCGGCCGTCTCGATCTCCTCGGGGGATGTGTTGTCGGTGAGGTACAGGGTCATCTGGGGCTCGAATGAGACGCCGGGTGGGACCGCGGCGAGGATCTTGTCCCTGTACACGCCCGCGTCTGCGGTGGTGCGGACGGGCGGGACGAGGTTGGGCATGATGAGCGCGCGCTTGAAGACGCGCGCGGTGAAGGGCACCACGCTCGTGATCTTAGCGTCGTCCCTCACGTGCAGGTGCCAGTCGTCGGGGGCGGTGATTGTGAGCTTGTCGGTGGACGCGGAGACGGTCGTCATGCGCCTGAGCGCGCGACGGGTCACGGGCGCGGCGCGGCGGAGCATGCCCGCCACGGGGAGGGACAAAACGGCCATCATCGTATCGGCGGCTGCGGTTGTGACGGTCGGAGTTCAAAAAGCGATCGAAAAGCGGAGGGTTGCCGAGTCATCTCACGTCACTAAACACAACGAACTGCGCCTCAGGGAGGCGGCAGACGCATCGCGAGCGAGTCGAGAGGGTGACAGCGCGCGCGCGATCCGAACATGGCATCTCGAGGAGCCCGCAGACTCATCGGGCTGGCTTCCCTGACCCACACCGGGCACTGGCTCGCCGCCGAGGGCGCCCGCGACGTGGGAATCAGGTCGACGATCGGGAGATTGGTAAATCTCCGGGGTGCCCTCAGGGGCTTCCACACCCCGGTGCTCGCGGCGGGCAACCTGAGCCTCGAGGTCCCCGCGTTCTGCGTGTGGGGCGCCAACACCGCGGTGGGCAAGACGCTGGTGTCCGCCGGACTCGCGCGCAGCGCACGCAGGCACGGACTCCCAACCTTCTACCTCAAACCCGTGCAGACCGGATTCCCAGACGACTCGGACGCATCGTTCGTCGCGGAGAAGGCCACCGGCGCGATCGGCCAGGGGCCCAGCATGAGCACGATGGGACACCACGCCGCCACCGCCGCCGGGCGCGCCTCGGGCGGGACGGACCTACCCCTCACAGACGGCGGGGGACCGACCGGTAACTTTTGGTGAGTGTATTTTTATTTTCGTACGGGCAATTGGACTGACTGACGTCGTGTTTTGTTCACAGGGCGCACACCGAGTACGCGTGGCGCCGAGCCGTCGGCCCGCACGTCGCCGTCGCCGAGGAAGGACGGTTCGTATCCGACAGAGCCGTTCTCGCGTCCATGACGCAGCAGCTCGCGCAGTTCGCGGACACCGTCGTGGGGCCAAACGAACGTTCAGGCGGCGCGGGAATCGCGCTGGTTGAAACCGCCGGCGGCGTGTGCTCCCCGGGTCCCAGCGGAACTCTCCAGTGCGACTTACTCCGACCGATGAGAATGCCCGCGATCTTGGTGGGCGACGGTAACCTGGGCGGGATATCCACCACGCTGACGTCACTCGACGTGTTGTCCATGCGGGGGTACGATGTCGTGGCCGTGGTGGTGGCTGACGGTGGGTCTGGCCTAGGTAACTCTGACGCCGTTGGTAAGTTTCTTTTTATTTCCGTATGGGCAATTGTACTGACGTCGTGTTTTGTTTTCAGAGAGGTACGCCGAGTCGGTTCACGGGTGCCCGACTTTCCGGCTGCCGCGGGTCCCCGAGCGCAGGGTGGTCGGGGGGGGCGCGACCGCGGGAAGCGGCGAGGAGATATTCGAGTGGATGGACGAGGGTTCCGCCACGTTCGACGCGCTGCTCGGGAGGTTGGTGCGATGGCACGACGCGAGAATCGCGAAGTTGCAGGGCACTCCCGACGAGGCTCGAAAGATTCTGTGGTGGCCGTTCACGCAACACGACATGGTCCCGAGGGAGAACGTCGCCGTGATCGACAGCAGGAGCGGGGAGGACTTCGGGATATACGTCGAGGACGCCGAGGGCGCGGGGCCCGGGTCGGTGCAGCTGCGGTTCGACGGCGCCGCGAGCTGGTGGACCCAGGGCGTCAGTAAAGAGCTCCAGCACAGACTCGTGCGAGCGGCGGCGCACGCGGCGGGTCGCTGGGGGCACGTCATGTTCCCCGAGAACGCCCACGACGCCGCGCTGGACGCCGCCAGGGGTTTACTCCTCGGCGCCGGCCGGTCGTGGGCCACGCGGGTGTTCTACTCCGACAACGGGTCCACCGCCATGGAGGTTGCCGTGAAGATGGCCATCCGAGCGTATTACGTCCGGAAAGGTCACGTGGAGGCGGGCTCCGCGTCCGCGATTGACACCGCGGATACCCTCCCGCAGGTGCAGGTGCTCGCGCTGGACGGTAGCTACCACGGGGATACGCTGGGTACGATGGACATGCAGGCGCCGAGCGTGTTCACCGGCCCGCTCCAGACTCCGTGGTACAAGCCTCGGGGTTTGTTCATGAACCCGCCCACGCTGCAGCTGCGGAAAGGTCGGTGGGTGGTGACGCAGCCGACGGACGGGATCAGGCCCGAGTTCGCGGCGGTGGGTGGGAGCTGGGGCGTGGACGAGGCGAGCACCGGGTGGGAGACACGCGGTGGGGCGTTTGATTGGGCGACGAGGGACGAAAGCGAGCTATTCGGTATATACCGCGCCGCCGTCGAAAAGATCCTGGACGATGTGGAGGCGGATCCGAACGCGGCCCCGGTTGCGGCGCTCGTCATGGAGTGCGTGCTACACGGCGCGGGGGGCATGGACCTCATTGATCCCCTCTTCCAGCGCGTCCTCATCTTGACGTGCAAAGAGCGGGGCCTTCCCGTTGTTCTCGACGAGGTATTCGCCGGGATCTGGCGGCTCGGAGCCGAGGGGGCGTGGGAGCTCTTGGGCGACGGATGCGCCCCCGACGTGTCGTGCTACGCCAAGCTTCTCACCGGCGGGCTCGTGCCGCTCGCGGTCACCGCGGCGACCGAGGAGGTCTTCGATGCCTTCAGGGGACCCACGAAGATGCACGCGCTGCTCCACGGGCACTCGTACACGGCGTACCCGGTGGGGTGCGCCGTCGCGGCTGAGGCGCTGAGAATGTACCGGTGCGCTTCTTTTCATTTCCGTCAGGTATGGGCGATTAGACTGACGACGTGTTTTGTTCATTCACAGGGACCCCGAGGCGAACCCGAACTTGATCGTGGAGGGCGTCGATGCCGGGGGCGGGTTTCGCGGTGGATCCGACGGTGGGCTGCTCATCGACCGCGAGCAGCCCAAACACGGACGCGGTCCCAACGCGACGTTGAGGCTGAGGGAGCTCTGGGACGTCGGGTCGGTGAATGAGTTATCGATGCTTCCCAACGTCAAGGGCGTCACGTCCATCGGTTGCGTGCTCGCGGTGGAGGTGGACGACGGGTCCGGGGGCGGGTACAGCAGCGGCGCCGCGAAGGAGATCGTGTTGAAGCTCCGGGCGCACTCCATCCAGGCCAGGCCGCTGGGTAACGTGCTGTACGTGATGTGCGCGCCGACGACGGCGCCCGAGAGGTGCGCCGAGATTTTGCAGTCGGTGACGCGGGAGTTGCAGGCGGCGGCGATGGGCGACGACGACGACGCTTGGTGACTTGGTGAGCCGATGACGTGTCGTCGCCGCGTCGAGTACAACATGTACACGAATCTCGTTTCTTTTTATGTTACAAAGTGCACCGGGGTACTTTAGCGTCATTTATAAACCTTGACGATGGAGTCCACGTCTTTTCTGCACACCGCGCATTTAGGCAGCACCGACGCCATGAGGGTCCCCGCGCACCGCTCGCACATGGACAGGTGCCCGCACGGGTGCATCAGGTGCGTCCTGGGCGCGTCGAGGCACACGATGCACTCGCCGTCCTTGATGGAATCGCCCTTCGCCGACGTCGGCGACCCGTGCTGGTCCATCAGGCTCGGTTCTGACGCGCCCCTCGTCACCAGGCGACCCTCGGTGCCGCTGTCCCTCTCCTCCATCTCGCGTTGCTGCAGCTTATCCCGCTGCAGCTCCTCCTTCAGCTGCGCCCCGTCCTTGCGATAGTCCACCACGTACTCCGGGATGGGTTCCACCCGGACCTCGTCGCGAACCCCGCTCCGCTGCACGTACGGATTAGCCGACGGGCCCGCGTTGTCGTATCCCATGTTGTTCAACTTCCGCTGGTGCGCGTCGTTGATTTGCCCGTACTCAGTCACGCTGACGCGCCGAGGGCGGTCGCGCTCGTCGTAGACGATGACAGTCTCCTCCTCCTTCTTGCTTCCGCACGCCCCCATGCCGGAACCCTTCGCGTTCGACCCGCGTGCGCGCCCCTTATGCTGAAGCGCCCCTTCGGCTGCTCAGCAAAAAAACATTGTGCTACGTGGCCAAACTGGTAAACTGGCGCTAACATTTACGAAGGAGGGAGTAAACCTTTCCCGACTGCGGGCGGCATCGCACCGTGAAGCGCTGCTCGACTCGCCCGTCAGGACCGCGAACTCTCAGGTACCTTCGGTCTATTCGTATCATCATAGACTAGAGTCTAATACACTCGCGACGCGCTCACTGGAACATGTGGCTGTTGCTGGCGTACTGCATGGGCCTGGACGGCGGGTGCGGCACCGCTTCAAACTGCGTAAAGTGCGGCGTCATGTCGCTCTCGAACCGAATGAACGCGCCTTTGTTCCCCATCTGGTCGCAGTAGTTTGGCGCGCTGAACACCGTGATCAGCTTGCCGTCGTGGTCCACCTCGAAACCCTCGTCCTTCACCTCGTGCGAACGCACCACCAGCTCCAGGTTGTTCAATTCCAAAAATGTCTTTGTCACGTCGGCGCCGAACGCGACGCCCACGCCGCGTTTGCTCGGCTGCCGCCCCGGCATAGGGCCCGGATCGCTCCACAGCATCTCGCAGAACTCGCCGCTATCGGGCGGCTCGTGGAACCTGTCGATCTTACGCAGGTCGTCCAAGGTGACGCCGTCCCTGCTGAACAAACCGCCGTGCACCACGAAGACTTTCTCGCCGAGCACGATGGCGAGGGGCAGGTACTGAAACACCTCCTGGAAGAGATCTGCGAGTTTCACGGAGTACTTCGCCTTGACCTCACCGTCGAAGCCGTACATCTTGTTCATCGCCGCCGTCTCGTGGTTGCCGCGAACGAGGTGGACGCAGGACGGGTCCATACACTTGTACGCGAGCAGCGTCATGATCACCTCGGTGGAGTACGACCCTCGGTCGACGAAGTCTCCGTTGAACAAATACGGGTTACTCGCGCTCGGGTGGCCGTTGAGGTCGAAAATGTTGCACATGTCGAAGAACTGCCCGTGCACGTCGCCGCACACGGTGAAGTGCGTCCCTTCCGGCACCGGCACGTCCACCAGCGTGGGCAGCGCCTCCAGGATCGCCTTGGACTGCATCAAAATCTCAAAGGCGTACTTGAACGCGAGCGTCTTCTGGTCCTTGAACCGCGCGATCATGTCCTCGACGAAGACTTGCGTGATGACCTTGTCGTCGCCCAGATGTGCGCCGTCGTACGTCGAGTCGATGACCATGGCGTCGACGTCCACCGTGTCGGAGATCTTCACGAGTTCGTCCTCGGGCGCGGCGATGGCTTCCTCGAATCTCTTCTTTCTCAGCGCGTTCTCGCACTCCTTGAGCTTCAAGCGCCCGTCCCGGTCCTGCGGCTGCATCCGGCACACCGTCTTGAAGTCCTTGAGCGCATCGGCGAGGTGTCCGAGCGCGTACTGCGACGTCCCGCGGCGATAGTACGCCTTGATGTAGTTCGGGTCGGACTCGACGGCGCTGGACGCATCTGCGATGGCGCTGCCGTAGTTCTCCAGTCTGACGTGTGCGAACGCGCGGTTGGATAGGAGGACGGCGTTGTTGGGTGACACCTCCAGCGCGCGGCTGTACGCCTCGACCGCCTTGGCGTATTTGTGCTCTGTGGAACGCGCGGGACGGCGGCGGTCAGGTTAGCGGGCGAAACCGCGGATCGAAAACCTTCGGATCGGAGCGTGACGTGGGAATACCGAGAGACGCGCACCTTTGAACAGAGCGTTCGCCGCAGCCTTGAGACTTTCCGGGGTTTCGCCCATGCCTACCAACCGATCACACCAGAGAGGCCTACGCGATGGCGCGCCGTGAAGTGAGCGGGATGTCAGTATCGGGTCTCTACTAGAGGGCTCGTCTCAGATCGGCGCGAGTGAAACGTGCGGGTCGTCGATCATTCGCCGTCTTTTTGCATGATCGGTGGTTCGATAGGCAAAATACGATTTGACCCATGGTTGCTTTCAACTTTGATCGTGATTTTGAAAGTAAAATCGAACCGTCGACTCCGGCGCTGTGGGCCTCAAATCGGCAGATCGGCACCACACGTCCCGGAAAAAGTGCTCAACACCCATCGCAGATCGACGGCGCGCCACACACGGACGACGGACACCATGCCGACCGCGGATGACACGAACAACCCGTTCCTGGGCCTGCCCCACTACGTGACGGGCACGTACACGCGCAACAGCACTTTCCTGGACGACGTGGAGTACAGCCGCGCCCTGGACGTCTTCGTCAAGGGCTGCGCGGACATATTCCTGACGGACTCGCAGGGCAACGCGATGCTCGGCAAGCGCAAGGTGGAGCCGCAGCCGGATTGGTGGTTCCTCGGCGGCCGCATGAAGGCGGGCGATACCATCGAGGAGGCGGCCGCGCGCAACTGCAAGCGCGAGACCAAGCTCGAGATCGACCCCTCGCGGTGGTCGTTCGTGTGCGCGCAGACGATGTTGTGGCAGTTCCGCAAGCAGGAGCCGTGCGGGAACGGCACCGCGGACATCAACGTCATCATGACCGCGGAGATCACCGACGAGGAGAAGGCGTCGATGGTGATGTGCAACGAGGAGTACGAGACCTGGGGCTGGTTCCAGCCCGAGGAGCTCCTCGCGGAGGGCGCCGAGATCAAGCTCCACCCCGTGCTCAGGCGCGGACTCACGGAGCTGGTGAACAACCACATCAAGCAGGAGCTGCACAGGAAGGTTTGCGAGGGTGGGAGCGACGCGGAGATTGCCGCGCTGGTGAAGAAAATATACAGCAAGGGTCACGACCACTTCGTCTGAGACAAAGTCGGTCAGTGATGACACCCTCGGGCTCGACCCGGATCGATCGATCATCTTATTTAATTCGCACAAAAAGCTGCGCAGTTTCGTTGTCGTATCGTTACAAGGGAACCTACAAGTAAGTCGCCTCAGTTGGTCGCCTCGGAACCCTTCTTCCCGCCTTTCCTCTTGCCCGCCATCGCCAGCGTCGCGGCGCTGAGACCCCTGCTCTTCCGTGCCGTCTGCTTGGGCCTGATGTCGACCGCCGCGGCGATCGAGTCAAACTTGCTGCCAACCGCCGCCGCCGCCGTCTCCGCCTGAGCGTTGGTCTCCCCGCCGGACGCGAGGGTCGCGCCCGCCGCGAGCCGTGACCCGAGCCCGCCGCCGCCCAAGCCCTTGGACCCGCCCAGGCCGCCCAGGCCGCCGCCGCCGCCCGCCAGCCTCGAGAGCCGTCCTTTCCCGGGACCTTGCACGGGAACCGAGGGTCCGGCGGATGTATCGATACCCGCGTCCGCCCGCCCGCTCCCCTTCGTCTTGCCCTTCTTCGCGCGCTCGTTCTGTTGCTCGTCCTGCTTGAACAGGTCGTTCAGGGCGTCGTAGTTGATCTTGGACGAGATCTTCTTGCTGGAGAGCATCTGCTGCGCCGCCTCCGCGGCGGTGTCCGCGGGCACCTGGTGCGTGTACTTTTTCCGCTTCTTGCCCCCTTTCCCGGGCTCGCCCCCGGTTCCCGGCAGCGCGGGGGGCGCCGCGGCGACCGCCGCCTCCTTCGCAGCCTGCGTCTCCAGGTAGTCCCTGTTCAGCTCGGACCAGATCACGCGTCGAAGCTTCACCTCCTCGGCGGTGTGGATGTAGTTATCGATCTCCTCGTCGTCGACGTCGGAAAATGTATCGGGCTCGGCGTCGGTATCCGTTTCCGGATCCTCCTCATCCTTCACCTTCAGGATGGACTTGACCTTCTTCTTGTCAACCTTGGGCGGCGCGATCGTCGCGGCGACGCGCCCGGGCACGGACACGGGCGGCGCGCCCATCGTCACGTGCCGCTTGATGGGCAAGGGCGTCGCGAGCATGTAATCCACGTCGTGCTTTGTAAACTTTTTAATCCTCGCGACGGCGCTCGAGTCGAAGCACCCGTTCGCGACGAGGAAGTGGAGCTGGGTCTCGTCCGCGGCGGCGATGCGCCCGCCGGACCCGATACCTTTCTTGTCCGTCTTGGCGTCCGGGTGAGCGGACGAGAGGTGCTTGCCGTTGCAGGCGCCCTTAGCCCGGCCGTCCCTCGCGAGCGGCAGGCAAACCTTCGTCGCCCTCGCGTCGCCAATCAGCGTCTTTAACAGCTGCACGGCGGCGTCCGCAACCTCCGGCGCGACGCTCTTACCGGGCACCTCCGCCTCCGGGGACATGAGCCGCTCGCGCTTGACTTTTGAATCCTTCTTGTGCCGGAGGCCGGTCATCACCGCGAACTCGCCCAAGTGCGTGTTTTGCTCGTCGAGCGCCCGCTCCATCTCATCCTCCAGAAACTTGTCCGACACCTTCGGAGTCGAGGTCTTGGCCCTGGTGGCGGCGTCAGCCTTGGCCTTCGCCCTGACCTCGCGCTCGATCGCCTCCATCGCCTCCCTCGCCTCCTTCGCGGACATCTTCTTCCCTTTTTTGTTGGTCCCCTTCGCGGCGGGAGCCGGAAGCGCGAGTGTCGGCGTCGGCGCGGGCAGCGCCCCCGCGCGCTCCGGCGCGGGTAACGCCAGCTGTGCGTCCCTATCGCGCTTCGCCTCCGCCGCCTGGAACGCGGGCGGGTCCTCGCCGCCCCGCGCGCCGCCGCTCACCCTCGCGTACTCGAGGTAGCACTGTCGGCACATCCCGTGCGCGAAGTGCGTGGCGCCGTCGTGATCCTTGTGGACGCAGGTGAGGCACGTCATGGCACCCGCGGAGCCCAGCAGGAGGGGCACGCCGCTCTCCGCGAGCGCCGCCTGCTCCTTCTCGTAGTCCTTCGCGCGGACGTCGAACTCCTCCACGGATAACATCGCGGACGGCGTGTTCTCAAACTCAGTCACTCGCTTTCGCAGCGTCGCTTCGCCGACGTGCACCACAGCCACGACGTCCCGTTTGCTCCGTTCGTAGCCGTGGAGCAAGGCGGCGACCCAGAGGGCGGCGCCGCACACGCCCGAGGGCCGTCGCCCGGTCTGCATCCAGTCCCGCTTCATGGACGCGACGAGGCGCAGGGCGGTGTTGGCCACCGCGTGCATCTTGCGCCCCAAGGTGAGTCGATCGGCGAACCTGTGGATGAAGAGGCTCGGATCGATGGGCTTGCTGATGAGCGGGTGCTGCTCCAGCCGCAGCAGCCTGCACAGTTGTAAGAACACCGCGCCCAGGACGTACACGTTGGTCTGCACCACGTCGGAGAAGTCGATGAGCATGTACGGCCTGGACTCCTGCCGGCAGATGATGTAGAGACACGCCGCCGCCACCTGCTGCGTCCGCCGGCCCCGCGTGAAGTTGCGTTGCACCGCGAGCTTGTACAGGCGGTGCGCGGCGTTGGCGATGTCCTCCCTGGGCCTGATGCCGAGCCTATCGGCAACTTGCGAGATCTCGTACTTTCCCTTGTTGATGGTCTTCTCGTGCGAGTCAACCTGGAGGCCGAAGATGCGACCGCCCCTGGTGCCTCGACCGACGTTGGCGGTGACGCCGCTCTCCGGGACGAAGTTGCCGTCGACCTGGGTGGCGCCGCCCGCGGTCTTGCTGAACGTCGGGTCGGTGCTGAAGACGTTATCGTCGAGAATTTTACCGCACTGGGTGCAGCATCTGTTGGGAAAGGCGGGGGAGCGCGGTGAGCGGAAAGTCGGCGGGGTGCACAATTATGCGAGGGGCCATTTGGCAATCGCCGCGCGGGTTGGGCGCGCGTGGGAATAATCGGGGATATTCGGACTCACGTGAAGCCGTTCGATTCGTTGGTCTCCGCCTCGACCTCCTGCTTGCAGTTCTCGCACCACGGCAGCGCCGAGAGGTGGGCCGACATGGTCTCCCCCACTCCAATTACCAACACGAGTCCGAGTCGCCCGGGGACTTACTCTCCGTCGCCCTCTCGCCCCGGGACCACCTCGCGCGCGCTCCGCCGGGTGTCCCTTCACAAACGTGTCCCGTTCCTACGTGAGGCGGCTGAGGACGCTTCGAGCGGCCGCGGATACACCGGCGCTCCTCGGAGTGGAGGAGACTCGGAGGAGACGTTGGTGAGGAACTCGACTTGTTGGACGCGTTTTCGGGTTTGTCAATTATGGTTAATGAGTAGCTTTCCCCATACGATGCGAATATATTTGTAGTCCATTCTGTGACTAGTTTTCGTACGAGCTTCGACTCACCCTCGGGCGCCCGGGCCGATGGATTTTGGATCTCGTCTGCTGAGTCACCTCCTCGTAAATGTGCTTTTTCGAGGATCCGAGGCGCGGCTCGAACACAACAACCCCGCCCGCGCGCACCCTTTTTCGTGTCTTCAAAGAAGGAAAACTCGCGCCATGGCCGAACAAGTCATCGTCATCGGCGGAGGCCTCGCGGGGCTCTCCGCCGCGCACACCGTCCTCGAGCACGGCGGCCGCGTCATGCTCCTCGACAAATGCCCCTTTCTGGGCGGCAACAGCACCAAGGCGACGTCCGGAATCAACGGCGCGCTGACCCGCACGCAGGGCAAGGCCGGCATCGAGGACAGCGCGGATAAGTTCGAGGCTGACATCATCAGGGGTGCCGCCGGAGTCGGCCACACCTCCGCCCCCGCGCACACCATCCCCCTCGCAAAGGTGCGAGATCCCCCCCCCCGGCGGGGCGGGCCTCGAAACGCCGCCTCTTTTCAGAAACCCAGAGCCCGGGTCGCGAGATATTTCAACCACCCCCGCGCCGCCCGCGGCCTTCGCTGACCGTGTCCCCGCTCGAATCACGCAGGTTCTCGCCCAAGGAAGCGGCTCGTCCGTCGATTGGCTCGTCGAGAAGTTCGGCCTGGACCTCTCGCTCCTCTCGCAGCTCGGTGCGCGCCCTTCCTCCCAAACCCGACATCGCCCCAAACCCAATCTCGCGAGTCTGATCTCCACTGGACCAAAAGTTAACATTTTGTAATTACCCTAATTGCGCAGGCGGCCACTCCTACAAGCGCACGCACCGCGGCAAGGAGCGCTTCCCCGGATTCACCATCACCTACGCTCTCATGGAGGGCCTCGAGAAGGTCATGGAGGACACCAACGGCGACATGGCCAAGATCGTCACCAAGGCGGAGGTTAAGCGATTGTTAACCGACGAAGCCGGCGGCGTGGTCGGCGTCGAGTACCAGAAGGACGGCGCCCTTCACAAGGCTCTCGGCCCGGTCATCATCGCCACCGGTGGCTTCGGCGCGGACTACAAGAACGACTCGCTGCTCACCAAGTTCAGGCCCGAGCTCCAGGCTCTTCCCACGACCAACGGCGAGCACTGCACTGGCGACGGCATCAAGATGGCTATGGCCATCGGCGCCGGCACGATTGACATGACCTCCGTGCAGGTTCACCCCACGGGCATCGTCCATCCGGGCGAGCCCGACGCCAAGGTGAAGTTTCTGGCCGCCGAGGCGTTGCGTGGCGTGGGCGGCTTGCTTCTCAACGCCGACGGCGAGCGTTTCTGCGACGAGCTCGGCCGCCGCGACTACGTCTCTGGCGAGATGAACAAGAACAAAGGGCCGTTCCGGCTGGTGCTCAACGCGAAGGCGAGCAAGGAGATCGAGTGGCACTGCAAGCACTACTGCGGCCGCGGGATCATGAAGCGGTTCGCGAGCGGCGCGGAGGTTGCCAAGGAGATTGGCGTCAACCCCTCCGTGCTCGCCAAGACGTTCGCCGACTACAACCGCGTCGCGCAGTCCAAGCAGTGCCCGTACGGCAAGAAGTTCTTCCACAACCTCCCCATGGACATGAACGACGGCGTGTGGCACGTCGCCATCGTCATGCCCGTGGTGCACTACACCATGGGCGGCCTGCAGATCAACACCGAGTCGCAGGTGACCAACGAGAGCGGCCACCCCATCAAGGGGCTCTACGCCGCGGGCGAGGTCGCCGGCGGCATCCACGGCAGGAACCGCCTCGGCGGTAACTCCCTCCTCGACTGCGTGGTCTTCGGCCGCGTCGCGGGGGACACCGCGAGCAGGGACCTACTCCAGACCGCCATCAAGGCGTTGCGCACGGGCCAGCGACCCGGCCAGGACGTCGCGCTCGGCCGCGTGGCTAACCTCAACGCGCACATCAACCCGGGCCAATCTCTCGAGCAGCACGCGAGCGTCGGCGTGGGCGGCGGCGGAGTCTCCGCGCCTCCCCCGCAGTCCTTCAACGCCGGCGGCGGCGGCGGTGGCGTATCCGCCGGCGCGCTCACCGAGGCGGAGGTTGCCAAGCACAACACCGAGGGCGACTGCTGGGTGATTCTCAGCGGCAAGGTTTACGACGTCTCAAAGTTTTTGCCGGACCATCCGGGTGGCAAGAAGGCCATCATGCTCTTCGCGGGTAAGGATGCCACGGAGGAGTTCGACATGCTCCACCCTCCCAACGTGCTCAAGAAGTACCTCCCTGCCGAGGCGTGCCTCGGACCCCTGGCTTGATGAGTCCAACGCTTGATGAGTGACGAGACGAGTCGACGGCGGAGACCCGACCTCGCTGTACGATAAGACGCCCGTGTATGATTTACGAGGACGGGCCGGGAACTCCCCGCGACGATGAACGACACGTAGCCGAGCCCCGAACATGACGGGGCTAATATTGATTGTTATAATACGCTCAGCGCCGTGTTTGCTTTTCAGTACGAAGAGTTTCATTAATACAATCCTCGCGGGGCAGAGATGGAGATTTCCGCCCCGGGTAATAAATGGTGTCGATCGACTCCACGGCGTCGTCACGATCACTGCTGGTACTTGTCCATGCGAACCGTGATGATACGACCGTCGAACTCGGCGCCGTTGAGCGTCACGATCGCCCGCGTCGCTTCCTCCTCGGTCGCGAAGCGAACCGTGCCGTACCCGCTGTGAACAAAACACGACGTCAGTCTAATTGCCGATACGAAGATAAAAAGAAACTCACCGGGATCTGCCCGTTTCATCCACGGCGACGTCCGCGCGGGTGATGGTGCCGGCGGCGGTGAAGAACTCCTTGAGCTCTTGCCACGTGGTCTGCCACGGGAGGTTCAGCACGACGACGCGCTTACCGAGGCTCACTCCCGAACCGACCGGGCTTCCCATGGATCCTCCCATGGATGATCCCGGCGGCGCCGTGTGGGGCAGCGGCGCGGGCAACCCGCCGTCGCCGTTGGCCATCATCCCGTTCGGCGGCGACCCCATCATTCCCATGCCGTTCATGGGTCCCGTGCCGTTCATTGCCATGCCGTTCATGGACGGTCCGGTGGGTACCCCGCCCGGGTACCCCGGGATCCCTCCCATGAGAGGCGACATCATCCCCGGGAATGGCATCCCCGGCGCCATCATCCCGAGCTGACCGTACGCGTCAAAGCCCAGCCCTCCGCCCATGCCGTTGCCCATCATTCCCATCCCGGGTCCCTGCATGTTACCCCGGCCCATCGTGTAGGGCGACCTCTGCCTGAACGAAGTGCGGGGGAGCGCCCCGCGGACGAACGCGCCATCCGGGCCGGTCACCTGTGGGAAAAACGTATGGACAAAAGGTCAGGTTTCGGCAAATCCTTAGACGTCTGGGATATTTTCCAGGTCACAGTCGGGCGCGTTTAGACCGTGGTTTCTTGAGTCCGGATGAAAAGAGGCTGGAAACGCGCGCAGAAAATGACAAATATCCCAGCGTCTTATCTGAACTTTTGGGGAGCTGGCATCCCACCTTGACGGCCTTGTACCGCCCGTCGCCCAGGGGCTCGAGCTCGAACTCCACGGGCTCCTGTTCACGCAAGCTGCGGAAACCCTCCGCGTAGATGTCGCTCTGGTGTACGAACACGTCGCCGACGCCGTCGTCGCGCGTCACGAATCCTGCGCGGGAGCGGGGAGCCGAGGACGTTCAGTTTGTTTCCGAGGATGGTTTGGTTCGCGTGGCAACGAGCCTCGAAGCGCTTTTTTTCTCGGAGGTGGCGAGACGCGGGCGATGGGGACGCGACGGCCACGGCGTGGCGCGTCCCGGCGCGTGCGCGATGTCCGAGAACGTCGAGTTACGTTCCCGTTCGGGGCCGCCAATTCGTTCGAGGGGAGACCCGGAGGTCCGGCGGGGACGCGGGGACCGCAGCCGTGGCGAACGAGAAAAAAGAAGACAGCTCGGGCGGGGATGGGCGCGACGAACGCCAGCTCACCGAATCCTTTGGCGACGTTGAACCAGTTCACCACCCCTTTGACCACGACGCCGGTCACCGTCGCGGGTTCCTTGGACTCATCCTTGGACGAATTTTGAACCTCCTCCTCCGCCTTTTGGGTCTCCTCCGCGGTGGCGACCTCGTCCGCCATGTTTGAGTGTGAGTGGTTCCTTTTTTTTCGCTCGCTTTTTTCCACAAATTTTGGCGCAAGGGTGCCGGGGCAAACAGGCTCGGAGCCATTCGTGAGTTATCGGGAAAAAATATGTGACTCTCCGGCAAAGCAAACCGAGCTCGGAAAATTATGTGTCATAAATATCCGCGGGAACGGGAATGACTCGTAAACGACGGTCTAAATGCTTCCGTATAAGAAATTTCCGCGGCCGGACAGTTTTTGGTCGGTTGCCAAAATTCGCACCGTTTAGCCAAGTCGGGCGTTACTGCACTGGGACCCCTTTCAACACTCGCTCACATCCCGTCTCGGAGGGGTCAGAGACGCGGGCGTCGCGGAGGGCGGGCGGAGCTCGGGAACGTCGCGCGTCCTTTCATACGGCTCGACGTATCGGTATCGGACTCCGTCGTTTGGGCCGCTCAGTTCGCGTCCAAGTACGAGATGAACAAGTACGAGGTGGTTGGCGTCGTGGGCGAGGGCGCGTACGGGACCGTCCTGCGATGCCGGAACAAGGAGACGGGCGAGGCGGTGGCGGTGAAGAAGTTCAAGGAGAACGACGACGATCCCGCGGTGCGCAAGACCACTTTACGCGAGGTGAAAGTGCTGCGATCGCTCCAGCAGGAGAACATCGTCGAACTCAAGGTGCGTCGCGCGTCACCATCACCCACTCTCGCGTTGACCTCCGTTGTTTCCCCCTGGTGCCCACGACGTGGAGCCCGACACGACCCGAACCCGCCGTCCTCACCGCCGCGTTCCCAACGCATCGCAGGAGGCTTTCCGTCGCAAGGGTAAACTGTACCTGGTGTTCGAATACGTGCCCCGTAACCTGCTGGAGGTGCTCGAGGAGCGCCCGGGCGGCCTCGACCCAACGCTCGTGCGCCGGTACATCTGGCAGCTCGTCAAGGCCATAGCGTGGTGCCACCGACACGAGATCGTGCACAGGGACATCAAACCGGAGAACCTGCTCGTCGGCCCCGACTCAACGGCGACGGACGCGCTCAAACTCTGCGATTTTGGCTTTGCACGCCAGCTCAAGCGCCACAAGCCCGACGAAGTCCTCACGGATTACGTAGCCACGCGGTGGTACCGAGCGCCGGAGCTGCTGTTGGGGTCGGAGAAATACGGGACAGAGGTGGACACGTGGGCGATCGGATGCATCATGGGCGAGCTCACCGACGGGCAGCCGCTGTTCCCGGGTGAGTCCGACGTGGACCAGCTGCACATCGTGTGTAAATCCATGGGCGCCATGACGGGTAAGCAGAGGGAGACGCTGTCGAGCAACGAACGATTCAACGGCGTTCGGTTCCCGAGGGAGAGTAACGGCGGCGCCCGCGACCGGGGGATGGACCACCTCCGATCTCGGTACTCCAATAAGCTGAACAACGCGGCGCTGCGGTTCATGCGGGGCACGCTGGTGATGGACCCGGGGGAGCGGCTGACGTGGCAGGGTATGCTGACGCACCCTTACTTTGAGGGCGAGGACGGCTGGACGGAACGATCGCCGCTGAGTGAAAACACCGTACCGGCGGCTACCCGGACAGGGCCCGAGAGGCTGTCGGATACCTCCACGTCATCGATCGAGAGGAAGCGATCGTCATCGTGCGCGCCGGTCACATCGCCGACGACGCCGAAGGTGTCGGAGAGACGCGAGCGGCGGATGAAGGAGAACGCCGAGCGCCTCCGGGTCGAGACGGAGGCTCAGGCTCGGACGCGTTCAATCAAGGCGGAGAAGGCGGAGACGGGACGCCGGGAATCCGAGATCGAGGCCGCCGCGAGGGAGGCGAGGGCGGCGCGTGAACGACGGGAACGCGAACGCGCCGAGCGGGAGGAACGCGAGCGCGTCGCCAAGGCGAAGGCGGCGGCGACGGAGTCCGTGTACTCGACCTCGGCGGCGGCGTCGAGGCGGCGACGGGAAAAGTTTGGCGTCGGCGCCTCCTCCTCTCTTAACGCCCGCCTACCCACCCGGGCACCGGGTCTACACCCGCACGATGCCTCAAAACTCGGAGGGCTCACACACGACGCCGATGCGACCGCGGAGTACGTCGTCGGGACGAGGCAGTACGGCAGTTTCGGCGCCAAGCCGGGTGGAATCGCGGAGTTGAGGTCGAGGTACGCCTCCCGTGTGCTCGGCGCCTCGACTCACGGTCACTCACGTTCCTCATACGCGCCCCCCGAGGTTTTCGTGGACGAGGACGACGCCGCGGCGAGGGGTACTGGAGGAGGAAGGCACCACTTGGCGCGGCTCTCGTCGAACGTGGCGGCCAACGGGCTCGGGGGGACGATGAACCCGATGCATCCCGGCGCGGCGGCGAGAAAGTCGCTGATGGACCGCGACGAGCGTATTAAGAGGACCAGTCTTAGTACCCTCGCGGCTGCCGCCCCGCGCGCTGAACGTCCGATGCACGAGCCGTCGATGCTACTCAACGGGACGTCGATGTCGATCGGGGTATCGGGCAGGGCGCAGACGCGGGGTGGTATGGGAGTGGGAGGGGCGCCCACGCGCCTGGCTCCGTTGAAGATGAGCGCGGGGTTGGGGACGGGGGCATCCGCGGACCCGTACGGTTCGTTGGGGAGACGGGGTGGAGGGTTCGAGGAGCGGGGCCCGAGGCGGGGTACCGTCGGCGGGGGTCTGGGAGCCGGGTGGAGATAGGACTGTCGAAGGGAAATCGAACGCGCGGTCCTGAAGACTCGAGTGTAAACAAAGTGAACAGTCTCCAGTCTCCGCGTTTTGCCGTGGCGTCACGTTTTCCGAGGTTGACATTTTGAAAACATTCTCAGAGTAGGGAGCGCGAGGCCTGAGGATGTCCGGCCGGGAGTGAGCACGCGGGAATGAATCGAACACCCGGGGGCTCGCGAACACCCGGGGCCTCGCGAACGCCCGGGGGGCAGCCCCCGTCGAACGACGCCACCCCGAACAACAAGTTCAAGGACTTCTTCAAGAATGCCGACGAGAGACTCCGCGATACGGGACGGAAGGTGGGGACGCGGCTCGGCGAGGGCATAGAGCGGATTCGGCTGAGGCAGGGGAGCCCCGGTGAAATCACCCCGTCCCCGACGGGCCGCGGTCGGAAACCGAGGGCGTCACCCGGCGCCTGGTCCAGGTTCGGGCGGAAGGATGGCCAACCGGGTGCCGAGCGAGATCTGGCTCGGCACCAGGGCGCATGCAGGGACCGCACCGAGCTCTTCACCCAGATGCGCACCACCGCCAAGTACATCCGCGAGACGGAGGCCAAGGATCAAGAGGAGAAGGAGCTGAGGTCGAGGCTGGAGCGCGAGGGATGGTCCAACGGCTACGACGACGACGACGACGACGACCGGCTAACCCCGGGCAAGAGATTCAGAAATCTCTTCACGCGAGTCCCGAAGAAGGAGACACTCACGGACGACGACGACGACGAATCCCAAGAGGCCGGCCCGCACTTCACAGCCATGTGCGAAGCCGCGGACGCCCTCGCGCCCATACGCCGCAAGATCGAGAAGAACCTCCTGCCGCAGTACGAATCGTTCGTGGCGTCGCTGCGAACGGCGGCGGACGCAGCCGCCGCTCCAGATGCCCCGCAGAGCGCCCAGACGAACGTCGAGACACACCTCGCAACCTTACTCCTCGTCGAGCAGGAGCTGCAGGGCGCGCTTAAGCTCTTAAAGCAGTCGCACATGCGGGCGATTGGCCTGCGGGTGACCTTCGGCGATCCCGAGGAGGAGTGCCTCAAGCGCAACGTGGTCAACGCGCACATGATCGCCAGGCAAAACCTCACCGGGAAGTTCAAGAAAGCCAGGGACAGCGTGAGCGCCATGCTGAAGGGT
>Ga0302116_1000243_pt1 | contig 32102 bp, 17 predicted proteins | sample AG5_SCM_MG_FD_203124 | JGI IMG/M metagenome (GOLD analysis project Ga0302116, IMG submission 203124) | Marine microbial communities from Western Arctic Ocean, Canada - AG5_SCM | ecosystem: Environmental > Aquatic > Marine > Oceanic | place: Canada: Western Arctic Ocean | collected 2017-10-01 | reverse complement strand
TGGGCGTCGCGGCGAAGGAGCATCCGTATCGGGCGTCTCGCGGCTTCGAGTTCTCGACGCGGTTCTCGCGGGGGTCGGCCGCTTCGGGTTCAAGACGGAGTATTTTATCGATTGAGCTTCGGTTTTGTTCGATAGAGCTTCGGTGAAAGAAGGGCTATTTAAAGGTTTGAAGCCGAATTTTCATCGATACATCGGTCAACTTCGACGTGTACCACCGCCTCTTCGGAAGACGCGTTAGTGTCGTTTCTTACTTCAGAAGTGGCGCACGTGCGTAAATGACGACTACGTGCACATCAAGCGCACCGATACGGACGTCCCGCTGAACAGTTGCCGTCCAAAGTTGATCGATGGAGCTTCGGTTTTGATCGATGAAGCTGTGGTGAAAGAAAGGCTACATTTTAGGTTTGAAGCCGAACTTTCACCGATACATCGGTCAACTTCGACCGTCCACTACCGCGTCTTCAAAAGACGGCTTGCCGGCGCCTCTTTGTTCAAGGGTGGCGTACATGTCCGGACGACGACTACGTGCACGCTTAGCGCAATGTTAAGGCCGTCCCGCTGAACAGCCGGCGTCCGAAGAACGAAAAGGCGTCGCACATAGTTGTTAGTTAGAGATAAAGTAACACTCACCAACCGCGCGGTGATCTAGTCTGTGACCTTTGAAAATGATCGAGCTCTCGACGAATCAGAAGGCGTATAAAGCGTGACATTTTCAAATGATGACCGGGTAGAATGTGTTGCTAAATGTGACTTCGTCAGTGAACTGACTTGTCCCAAATCTCGTATGAGCAAAATGGGGTAAGTACAGGTTATGGGTAATTGGCGCGCGAGCGCGTAGAAGCGCTTGGGTGGGGTGCCAAGGATGGTTGACTCTTCAGTCTCAACCAAAGCGAGGCGGTGGTCACTGTGGATCGGCGGACCCGACGACACGGGACAGATAGAACCCCCGCGGCGCGTGTCCATCACCTCCGATATCCCGCCGATATTCCTCCAGGCCGGCTGAGAAAAGGGGACCGAGTTGACGTGACGTGCGTCGTCGTTCGCCAAACTTTCCTCGGGAAGTTCAAATTCTTCGCTGTTTGCATCTTCGCAGGCGAAGATGACGGTGACGTACAGCCAAGTTCCATCTCAGTCGCAGGGCATCGGGACCATCCCGGTGACCGCCGACACGTACCGCACCGAGGAGGTCTCCGGCGAGAACGACGGGCGAAAGGCCGGGGCGATCGACCAAGACGTCTCGTCGATGCCAAAACCCGCCGACGACGACGAGGAGAGGATGGGGGTGCCCGATGATGAAGTTGACGACGTCGACGCGCTCCGCCGGGAGGTCCTGTCCGTCGCCGAGGCGGCCACGCGCGGCGATGAGATCGCGGCGGTCTCCGCCATGGTCACCTCGGCGGAGACCGCGGCGGTGCGAGAGGCCATGGCCGCGGACGTCCCCGACGCCGGCCAAGACGACCACGACGACGACCACGCGACCGATGAACACGAACAACCGCAACCTCCTCCCTCGGTGGGCAAGAACGCCGTCGCGGCGACGTTCGGCGCGCGCCGCCGGCTCAACCTCGAGGCCGTGGACCTCGGCGCGGCGGACGTGTGGGGCGCGCTGAGCGGCGGCTCACAGCGAGCAGACAGGTCCCTCTCCGCCGGCCCCGACACCCAGGATGCGCTGAGAGACGTGGGGTACTCGGAAAATGGATTCGAATCAATCGACAACCGCACCGCAACCTTGACCACCACCACCACCACGACGACACCTGGCAACACCCAGCAGGCCGACGGCGTGAGCCAGCTCAGCGCGGCTCATCACCCGATGACGTCGGAAGGGGAAGGGTCGCAGCAGCGCAAGACGGTGACGTTCTCGCTGGAGCCGGAGGAGCGCGAATCGGAGCCTGAACCTCAGCCCGAACCTCAGCCCGAGCCCGAACCTCAGCTCGAGGGCGACGAGGGGGAGGATGAAGAGGATGACGATGAAGAGATCCTCGCGACGCAGGCGTGGGACCCCGCCGCCGCCTCCGACGAAGAGGAAGACGATGAGGAGAATGATGAGGACGATCACATGGACGAAGACGATTTTGGCTACGCCGGAGGGACGCAGGCGGCGCCCCCCGAGTCCCCCGTGACCTACGCGCACCCCTCCTCCGGCACGTCACCCAGGCCCGGCCTCCTCCGCATACGCGAGAAGCCCGCGGCGCCGCACGCACGGGACGGGCCCGCGGTAGGTGAACCGGTGCTCGCGTCACCTTACGCCTCGGGCCCCCTCGCGACTGACGAAGAAGACGTCGAAGAAGACCTCGAGGCCTCGGCGCGAATCATCCCGGCCACGGAGCCGCAGACTGGCGAACTCACGTCCACGCCCGCTGTCATCGGCTCGTTCGTCCCGAACACGTTCGTGAATACGGGACCTGCGGACGGCGCCGCGACGCAGTCGACGATTGACGGGACCCCCGCGATGTCCATGGGCGCGGTGATCGAAGCCGCCGCCGCCGAGGCTGAACGCGACAACCGCGCGATGGACGATGTGCGCGGCGAGGAGGAGTACTGCGACGACGAGATCGAGGAGACCGCGCGTCCCGTTGGATGGTCGTTGAACATGGCGAGATCCGCGGCGATGCGAACTCGCGAACGGCGAAGCGTGGGCCCCGGAGGCGGTCTAAACCCCGACGATGTCGAGAAGCCGCCGACGCAATCGATGACGTCGAACGTGGCCGAGACGCCCGGTGACCTTCCAGACCCCCTTCCAGACCCTATTCCAAACTTCACGCCGTTCGTGCTCTCCGGACAGACTGGACCGGAGAGTCAGTTCAGCGGCGCGCGGGACGCGGAGGCTCCGTCGCAGGGAGTCAACGTCTTCTACGGGTCCCAGCTGGGTGGTTCCCAGGCGGGCTGGGCGGGCGGCTCGCGGGGCGCGGGTAAGCGTTCTTTGAAGAACCCTTCGCAGAACCCTTTCGCGCCCCCGCCGCCCAGGTCGCCTCCCGCGCCGCGTGTCGCGGACGAGGCGCGGGAGCCGCCCGACTCGCCGGACTTTTGCGAGATGATGTCGCAGCTGGTGGGGGTGGTGGTGTCGGCGGCGGCGCGAGCCGGCGACTCGCAGCCGGGGGGTAGTAACTCTCCCCCGATGGAACGATGGAATAACTCTCCCCCGCAGCAGGGCGCGTCCGACGACGACGAGGAGATCACCGACCCCATCACCGAACAGCAAGCGCCGGAGGAGGACTTTACCGATCCGAGGAACGTCGCCGGAGGAGGGCGCGGGCGAGGGGTTGGCGCCGGAGGCAGGGGCGGCGTAAAGCCGGCTGCGGCTCCCGTCACCACGTGGAGCCTCGACGCGAGGACCACGCGAGGCAGGGCCCGCGCCGAGGAACCCGATTTCGGCGAGTGGCACCGCGAGATGGAGGAGAAGACGCGCGCGGAGCTCGCCGCTAAGCGGGACTACTCCGACCAGCAGCTGTGGGAGGAGCACGAGGCGAGCGAGAAGATTGTAGCGTCTCGAGGGCGGCCGACGCGCGATCGAAAAGCGAAGAACGCGCGGTTTTCCCCGTCTCAGTCCGACCAAGAAGAGGACCAGGACGTGGGCGTGGCGCGGACCCGCGCGCAGCGCGCGCGCAGGAGCGACTGGCGAACCCGAAAGTTCTTTGGAGACTCCCAGTTCCCCCCCTCGCAATCTCCCGGCGATGAGGACGAGGACGAGGACGAGGACGAGGTCTCGGATGACGACGCGGTGGTCGTCTCGGATGACGACGCTCCGGTGGAAGATGCGGAGGATGACGCTCCCGCGCCGGTCGTCGAGGAGGATGATGCCGACGACGAGGATGCCTGGTACGTCGGCGGCACCCAGGCCTTCCCGGACATGATCCCCGAGGATGATGATGATGATGAGGAGGATGAGGATGGGGACGAATCCAACGAGGACGAAGCCGCTCCCCAGCCGCCTTCACGCGATAAGCCCCTCACGCCCCTCGGGTGCTCCAAGTGCAGGTACGCGTCGAACGGATGCGGCAGATGCCGGACCATGCGCCGGTGCGACATGGACGGCACGCCCTACCCCTGGTCCGCGGCGGCCAGAGGCGGCAGGGGCGGCAGAGGCGGCAGAGGCGGGCGAACTCCCGCGTCCGCCGGCCGAGGCCGAGGCCGAGGCCGAGGCCGCGGCGTCGCATCCGCCAAGCGTTCGTCGACCGCTACAACGAGCGCGCGTCGTGTCCGGTTCGCGGGCGACGACGAGGATCCCGGCGGCGTCGGCGGCCGGCTCAGCGGGAGGGCGCCCTCCTCGGCGAAAAAACCAAAGAAATTTCTGCGGCCAGCGCCGGGTTCGACGGGCAAGAAGCGCGGCCGTCCCCCTTCGACCGCATCATTCGAATCCACCGGCAAGAAACCCAAGCGCTCATCCACCTTCGCGGACCTCACCTTCTACCTCTCCGGCTTTGGCCGCGACGAGTCCGCGTCCCTCGCCGAGCTCATATCTCGCAACGGCGGCGTCGTGGAGAGCCAGATCCCCGACCCGACCGCTCCCGCGCCGTTCACGCCGTCGCCCCCCGCGGGCGCGCCGTGCGTGGACCCGGACCCGGCGGAGTACACGCGCGTCGTGACCCCGGCCGCGGGTCGCACGCTGAAGTGCCTGTACGCATCCGCGATCGGCGCCCCGCTCGTCACTCCCGCCTGGGTCAAAGAATCCGTCAAGGCGCTCAAGGCGCTCAGCCCGGGCAGCACCCCGCCGGGATCCATCATCAGCCGCGGGAGCCACCACGGGCGGAGCCACCGCGGGGAAGGACCCGACGGAGGAAACGGCGGCGCTAGGCTCTTCGCCGGTCTCGCGTTGGCGCTCTCGGGGGACGATGGGTTCCACAAGCAATTCGGCGCTTTACTGACTCACGCGGGTGCCACCATTGTGGACTCTAACGAGCTGATTGACGACGACGAGGAAGAGGCTAATCGGTGTGATTTGGTGGTGGTGCAGGAGAGCGCTTTGGAACGTAAGGGGTTCAAGGGGAGCACGCTGAGAAGGGCGGCGGAGAGGCACGGTGTGCCGTGCGTGTGGCACCCTTGGGCGGTGGAGTCGCTGCTCGCGGGTGACCAGCAGGGTGCGGATGGTTTCCTAGCCGTCAAATAGATTAATTAATACGGGTTTCACCCATTACTGAATACCTGTACGAAGAGTATTTCTATTTATGGTTATTTTTAATACCACGGGGCCATAGGAAAATCACCCAAAAAAATGGGCAGGGGTACGAAACGCTCAAAACGTTGACTTTCACGACATCCGGTCCGGTGCGGACTCACAGAGGGCACGCCCAGACGCCTAACGCGGGTATCGCATCGAGGACTCGGCGGCGTCGCCCGGTGGTGGGATCGATACTCGGTCGCCATGGGCGGATGCGCGTCTCAGCCCGTGCATCCGTCGTACGTCGCGGCGCAGGAGGCTGAACTCACGCGATTCCGCGGACCCACGCCGGCATCTCCAGGACCCACGACGGAAGCGAGGGCGGCGGATGCGGCTTGGGAGAGCCCGAGCGGCGCCGTGGATGGTGTCAACGTCGACGGCATGGACGGTATGGACGGTGTGATGCGGCTCACGACTACGCCGGTGCTCAGCCCGGTCGGTCCGGTGACGGAGGCTGTGTTCGGGGGCAAGAAGAAGGATGGCGCCACCGGGCAAGCCGAACAAGGCGCGGCGTCGCCCCCGGCCGCCAAGGCCAAACCCCCGAAGAAACTCACCATCGAGGAGGAGCGTCAGATGCTCCGCGTCAAGCTCGCCGAGTGCGAGGAGCTCATGATCAAGGGCACCGAGAAGGCGCTCCTCATGGCCACGATGGAAGAATCCATGGAGCACCTCGCCAAACAACTCCGAACCGAACAGGACGCACGGCGCGTCGCCGAGCTCGCCATCGAAACCGAACGCACGCTACGAAGACAAGTCGAGGACAAGGTGGACCTCGAAATCAGGCTACGTCAAGAGGTTGAGTTGCGAGTAAAGGATGCCAACGAAATCGCCAAACAGGCGGAGACGCTGGCGTGGAAAGCGCGACGAGCCAAGGAACTCGACGAACTCGCCGACGTCAACAAAAAGTCACGAGCCACGGACCCGGACCGCAACAACCGTCTGGAGGTGGAGCTCGCGGAGACCAAGCGGTTGTTGAACGAGGAGCGGGCGCGGGCGCGGGCGGAACGGGCGGTGGCGGAGACGGCCGCGGCGGCTTTAGAGGATAAGCCCCGGATGGACGCGGAGGCCGATAAGACCCGGTTCGAACGAGAGGTGAAGGAGGAGGTTCTCCTGGCGATGGCGAAGCACGAGCGCGAGATGACCGTCGCGCTGTCCAAGGCTGCGGAGGATAAGGTCAACGCGCTGGAGCAGGCTGCGGTGCAGAAGCGGCAGACGATTCAGCAGCTGGAGGAGTTTCACAAGACGGAACTCCGCCGCGTCGAGGAGCGAGCAACGAAGTTGATTGAATCCGCGCGAACCGAGATGCGGCCGCAGCGCGCGGAGTTCGAGACGCTCGTGCAGAAGAGACTCGACGACCACAAAGCCTTTGTGGAGGAGCGCAAGCAGGCGCTGCTGTTGGCGAGGGAAGATTACGAGGCTAACATCCAGAAGCTCAAGCTGTCTCACGAGGCGGAGGTCAAGGGCCTGCGCGAAGCCGCCGAGAACCTCATCGCGACGCTCAAGTGGGAGGCTGAGGGCGAGGAAGGCACCAAGGCGCAGATCATCGAGGACGTCGGGCGGCAGCTGCGGGACACGAAGGAGATTCTCGATCGCGAGGCGAAGCTCCGCGAGGCGGCGGAGGCGCGATCCGCGTCGGATATCGAGGCTCGCCGCGACGCCGAGAAGCGCGCGCGCGTCGCCGAGCTGCGCGCGAGGGACGCCGAGGACAGGGCGTACGAGGCGCAGCGATACGTCCAGGCTGCGGAGCGACGGACTAAGCAGCAGTACCTCGAGATTGAACGCGTGCGACGAGCCGGGGAGAAGCGGCGGGAGATTCATTTGATGGAATCGGGCACGCTCCCGAGGCCGAACACCGCGGACCAGGCTGTCGCCGCGCTCGAGGATGAACTCGGTTTGGTCATCGACGACGAGCGCGAGAAGGCGTTGGCGGACGCGCGGCTCGCGGTGCACGACGCCACGGCGCCTTATCGCGCGGCGGTCGCCAACCTCGAGGAATACCTCGACTCGGTGGATGAAGAAAATAACCGGCTCAACCCGCGGAAAAAGCTGGACCTGGAGAAGGCGGCTGAGGATCAAAAGCGCAAGTTACTCGCCGCCTCCGAGACGTGCGCGCGGTTACTCGTGGAGCTCGAGCAGGCACAGAACGATGTCCTCGAGAAGACCAAGGGTGAGCGCGAGGGTCTGTTCTCGGAGCGGGAGAAGCGTCGGCGGGAGGACGCGAGGTTGGAGAAGGAGAGACTCGAAAAAGAGCAGGCGGAGGAGACGGAACGAACGCGGATCGTGGCCGAGCAACGCGAGCGGGAGGCGAGGCAGAAGCGGCTCGCGAAGCTTCAGGCTAAGAACGCCAAGGCGGCCGAGGGTGACGCCGGCTCGGACTCGGACTCATCCTCTTCGAGTTCCTCCTCCGACTCGGACTCGGACTCTTCTGACTCGGACTCCTCTGGCGACAAGGAGAACGCGACCAAGGGACGCGTCGCGTCGCCCGTCGTGGAGAGCAAAGGACGGTGGACACGGGGGGGCGGCGGCGTGAACGGGGAACCTCCGCCGCCGCAGGTCAAGACGTTCCAGTTCAGCGCTTTGGAGAGAGAGAAGGTTTAGGAGTTGGCTCGTTTTAATCAGTGCACCGAAAACGGTCCCTCACACGTCCCGCGTCCCTTTGTGCGACTCTTCGATCGCCGGTGGGTTCTACTTGTACCCAAGAAAGCCCACTTTGAATGTTCTCTCTGATCGATGGATAGAGCCCATTGGACACGCGCACGAGGACTGGTCCCTTCAAGCGGTTCGCGATGCCGTCCGCTAAATCGGTTCTCCCGGCGAGGATCCGCTACGATGGTCCGTACAGCATGGACTTGGGGAACCCTGCGCAGTTTTCGCTGTGTTTGCTGCGGTACGCGATGCTGTGGGAGGTGCCGCGTTATTTGTCCGGGGCGTTCTTCCGCCGACGATGGGGCGGCAAGGACGGCAAGGCGAACGAGGAGTTCACGTCGTGCGCGCCGTCCTACGTGATGTCGTTCATTCACGCCTTCGTCGTGGGCGGGCTGGGCATCTGGGTCATGACGGGCCTGTGGTCAAGCCCGCTGCACGACAAGTTCTTCATCAACGACGCAACCCCACCGGAGACGCTCAAGATCGTGGACGTCATCGAACGCACGAACTGGGTGTTCTTCGGGTACATGATGGACGACCTGGCGCACGTGCTCGCGAGGTACCCAAAGCTGGGCAAGATGGACATGGTGGCGCACCACCTCGTGTTCATCGTCTGCTCCATCCTCGCGGGGTACGCGCAGATCTTCGTCTTTCCGTTTTCGTGGCTGCTCATCGGCGAGCTCTCCACGCCGCTGCTCACCGTCAAGTGGTTCCTCCGCCAGTCCGGCCTCGGCACTTCCAAGCGGCCCATCGCGTGGGCGAAGGCGTTGGGATTCAAGGGTAAGGCGCTGGAGTCCACCTACGAGGCTGCCTCCGCCATCGAATATAAGGTTTCCGAGATCTTCGTCTTTGTTTTTTTCGTCGTCCGCGTCTGCGCGTACGGCGCGGGATTAACGCACCTGCTGCGACACCTGTTGCTCGGTGACATGGCGAACGTGCCGCCGTGGCCGAGGTACACGGTCATCGGCATCATCCTCGCGGGAGCCGCGCTGAACGGCCACTGGTTCAAGATCATGATCACCAAGGCTCTCGGTCTGGGCGGGGGGAGCAAAAAGAAGGGTGGGAAGAAAGAGAGCGGCGAGGATGCCATGTACACGTTCTCCGCCGCCAAGCCGGAGAACGACGGCAAGACGGACTGATATTCTTTCACTTCACGAAGTGCACTTGTAAGCAACAGTAGGGTATAAATTAAATCAACACGACAAAGCCTGTGCGCTGCGTTTCAGCGAGGCGTGGGTGGGGTGGTATCATCAGTCGGTGCTGATGTTGAGCGAGATGTCGCACGCGATGACTGAGTGCGTCAGCGCACCCGAGCTGATGTAGGTCACCCCGGTCTGACCGATGGCGTGCACCGTCTCCAGCGTCACGTTCCCGCTCGCCTCGGTCTCCACCCTCCCGTCGATGAGCTCCACCGCCTCCCTCATCAGCTCGCACGACATGTTGTCCAGCATCACCCGGCTCACGGCGCTCGTGTCGACGGCGTCGTCCTCGAGCAGCGCGATGACCTGCCTCACCTCGTCCATGGTCCTGGTCTCCACCTCGATCTTGACGCCGTCCATGCCCTTCTCCTTGAGGAACGCGTGGCCGTTGGCGACAGCCTTGTCGATGCCGCCGGACGCCGCGATGTGGTTATCCTTGATCATGATCATGTCGAAGAGCCCCATGCGGTGGTTCTTGCCGCCGCCGATGAGCACCGCCCACTTGTCGGGGAGTCGGAGGCCCGGGACGGTCTTGCGCGTCTCGAGCATGTACGCGGGGGCCGCGGCGTCGGCCATGGCCTTGGTGAGGGTCGCGATGCCGCTCATGCGCTGCATGAAGTTGAGGAGGACGCGCTCGGCGCGGAGGATGGAGTGAGCCTTGCCGGTCATCTCGCAGAAGAGTTCCCCTTTGGCGATGACGTCGCCGTCGATCTTGGACCACGAGACGGTCACCTCCGGATCGACCGCGGCGAGGATCTGGTTGCACAGCGCCTGGCCCGCGAGCACGCCGTCGGCCTTCGCCAGGAGCGTCGCGGTGCTCACGGTGGCCTCGGGGATCCTAAAACACGCGGGGCGGGGCGAAGGTCAGCGGTGGGTTCGGGGGCGAGATGTCATCGCTGTGGGATATTTCGGGGCGGCGGCGACGGTGCCGTCGTTTCGTGGAATCGGGCCGATCTGGTGAGCGTCGGGTGATGCGACGATGCGAAGAACACTCACGTGCTGAGCGAGGAGATGTCGCCGATATCCGCGATGTCCTCCTCGAGCGCGAGCTTGATCGCGTCGGCGATGCTGTACGTGGGATGCGCGGGAGGCGCGATCGTGTAGGGCAGCGCGGCGGCCTCGCCAGACTTCATCGGCGCGCTCATCGTGGAAGCTGCCGCTCGGACGGGAAGGCGCGTCGCGCGGGATGAGGCGCGAGCGGCGGTCGCTGGGACGGCGGCGGCACGGGAGAACGCGCGAACGGGCGCGACGGCGGTGCTCATCTGTCCGTCGTGGTGCGAGGGACTCTGACGGGGTGAGGCGACGCCCGGCAATGTAAGAGTCGTACACGGCCAAATAACAAGGGCCAAGAACAAGGCCATAAACGATCCATCCTCACTGTTTGACTTATGCTTTGTAGAGAGTTTGTAATTAAACTGTTCCATTAAGTTTGTCATTTCGTATGGTAACTAGTCAGACGAAGAAATCAGGGTATTTGGTTTCACGAATTCAAAAAAGTTCAAACTCACATCGATCGAGCGCTTCCCTATGACGACCATGGACGAGCAGCAGGAAGCCAAGCGGCGCAAGCTCGAGGCTCTCGAGGCCAAGATGGGCGGTGCACCCCCGCCCCAGGCCACCAGGCCCGCGAAGATGCCCGAACTTCCCGCCCTCAAGCCCACCCAACCCACCCCGGCGGAAGCAGCCCCGCCAACGACGGACGCGTCCGAGGAGGAAGCGCGCTCGCCCTTCGTGTGCGACGCCAACGACGTGGTGCAGTTCCGCCTCGTCCGCACCGAGGCCGACATGGACGCCGCGGAGGTCTTCGAACCAGAGTTCACCCACCAAATCTTTCGGGACGACGAGACCATCTTCGGGTACAGGGACCTCGTCGTCAAGATCTCAATGTCCGCCAACTTGTTCAAGACGCTGGTGGAGATCTCCTACGCGGAGAAGGTCAAGAGCGTGCTCAACCCCGCGGACGACATCACGGCGATGCTCAAGCGGCACCTCGGCGACGACGTCTTCACCGACCGCGCGGCGTTCATCGCCACGCTGAAGGCGGACGCCTCCGCGCCCGTCCCGGGCGCCGGCGGTGAAATCGTGTCCACGTGGGAGACTGTCGGAGACGACGGCGTGACGTACGTGGACACCGCGCGCGTGTTCAGGCTCTCCGACGACGACGTCTACCCGTGGCACGCGCGGTTCGAGCCCATGATCTTGTTCTACATCGACGGCGCGTCCGCCATCGACAGCGAGGATACCAAGTGGCTCCTCTTCGCCGTCACGAGAGCCCGAGCGGATGATTCTACGAAGTGGTCCCTGACGTCGTTCGCGACGGTGTACGAGTTCTTCGTGTACCCCGGCGCGACGCGCGCGAGGCTCTCGCAGATCGTGGTGCTGCCCCCGTACCAGCGCAAGGGCCTCGGGGGCAAGATGCTGGAGTCCGTGCGCGCGTACTCGAAGATGAAAGAATTCGCGGACGTCACCGTGGAGGACCCGACGCCGCAGCTCCAACGGCTTCGCGACGCGTCCGACGTGCGCGCGATGTGCGCGGTGCCGGAGGTGATGGCCGCGGTGCAGCGGTGCGCGATGGCGGCCGCGAGGCTGCAGCCGGGCGGCGACCCGGGTGCGGCGAAGGGTGTACTCGAGATGCCCAAGGACGTCGCGGCGATCTGCAGGGACTCGCTCAAGATTTGCGCGCCGCAGGCGAGGCGGTGCTGGGAGGCGTTGCTGTTCATGACGGCGAAGAAGGCTGGCGCGCCCGATGACTCCCCCGCGGCGATGGCGTTCCAGGAGCTGGTCATTCGAAGGCTCAAGGCGTTGCACTGCAGCGACGCGCGACGGGACGCGGGGAGCAAGAGGGTGTATAACCACGCGCAAGGCCGGGACGACCGAGAGTTTGTCATGTGCCGGGGCATGTCCGGCGGGCAGGCGCCGGACATGGAGGAGGACGGGGACAAGGCGGACCCGGCGGAGGTGCTCGCGGACTACTTCCACGATACCATGAGCAACCTGGCGTGGCTCGCGACGGCGGTGAAGATCTGAGTCGATCAACTAGTGCGGAGTCATCAATTGTAAGAAACCACACAGAAGCCTTTCGAGTGTCTTGCATAGCAACATGGCCAGGTGGCGTCGGCTCGCCTCCCAACAATGCCCTCGCCCACTGTCGCCCGCGCCTCGGCTCGACTCGACGCGCGATACCATGAAGCTCAAGATCGTCTCTCGCTCCGGCAAGGACCTCGTACCCGGCGGGCTCGAGGTCAAGGACTCGGTGCGCGCCCGTCCACCGCGCGCCAACCGCCGCCCGATCCGCGGATAGGGATTGGCACCCACTACCGGGGCAGTCCAATCCGACGAACCAAACCTCGATCGATCTCCCCATCTGACGTCCAAGTTCCCACTCGATGCGTAGGCCACCACCGATGACCTGAAGGCCGCGTTCCACAAGTCTAAGCGCAAGTATTACCCCACGCGCCAGAGGTTCACCCTCCCCGTCCCACCCGGCGCTCCCCCGAAGACCCGGGGCACCCCGCTCACCCAAGGGAAATCGCTCAGCAAGGATTACGGCCTCGCCGACGGATCCATCGTGGTTTTCAAGGACCTCGGACCGCAGGTGCCCTACGCCGTGGTGTTCCTCGCCGAGTATGCGGGTCCCATGCTGTGCTACCTCCCCTTCTTCGTGATGCGGAAGGAGATCTACGGCGACTTCCTCGGAATGAAAGGAGCGGACAAGCCGATGCACGTGGCTCAGCAGCTCGCGTGCGCGTTTCACACCGCGCATTACCTCAAGCGCATCCTCGAGACGCTCTTCGTGCACCACTTCTCGAACGCCACGATGCCCGTCTTCAACCTGTTCCGCAACTGCGGCTACTACTGGGGCTTCGCGTCTTTCATCTCGTACTTCATCAACCACCCGGATTATACCCCGGTGGGGGAGACGCAGATGATGGTGGGCTTCGGTATCAGCGCGCTGATGCAGCTGGGTAACCTGCACTGCCACGTCTACCAGGCCTCGCTCAGGTCCGACGGGAGCAAGGCGTACAAGGAGCCCAACGGTGGGCTGTTCAAGGTTGTGACGTGCGCCAACTACTGCTGCGAGATTTACCAATGGGTCGGTTTCAACGTCGCCACGCAGAGCGCGATGGGCTGGATCTTCATCGCATGCGGCGCCGCGCAGATGGCGCAGTGGGCGGCCGCGAAGCACAGGAGGCTCAGGAAGCTCTTCCCGGGATTCAAGCGCCCGTTCAAGCTCCTCCCGCCCTTCTACTAATCTTAACACACCCCGCGCGTTTGACCAGTTAATAATACAACTACGCACACGACATGAATCTTTAGACAGTTCCGAGGCACGTCTCTAAGAGTCTTACATGAATCCGTAGCATATCTCGAATCTATCGGATCCCCCGCGCACCCGCCAAACGCTCGATCGCCTCCGGCCGCCTCATCTTCTCCATCGTCGCCGGCGGCAGGTTGATGAACATCTCCACGCCGTTCGCTCCAGCCGGCGCGCCCGTGGACCGGTCCGGCCTCGAGCACTGAATCTGAACGATGTCGTTGAGCTCGGGCGGGAGCGCCAGCGAGGGCCCGCCGCCCCCGAAGTCCAGGTCGTACAGCTTCTTGTAAATCTCCACCAAGTTGTTGCACCAGCACATCTGCCCCTGCATGAACGCCATGATGTCGAAATCGAATCCGTTGACCCCCGCGCGAAACGCCGCCTCGGTGAGCATCAGGTACTTGTTGCGTCGCATCATAGCCTTCGTGAACCCCGGGCGGAGGCCGTCGCGTACCTCGGCGAGTGAGTCGTAGTCGCCGACGCTCACGCGGCCGGTGCACACGCCGATGGCGGCGTTGCCAAAGTACATGTCGGGGAGTCCCGTGCGGCCGCCGCGGCCGCTCACAACCGTCACGTGCTCCAGCGGCGTCCCACGCGGGAGCTCGCACAGATCCGCGAGCGCCAGCCACGAGTGCGCGCTCAGCGCCTCGTTATCGTTCGAAGCCCCGGACGCCTCGCGCAGGTTCCGCAGGTTATCCGTGTTCACGCTCACCATCATCCGATTCCCCGCGGGAAACCGAAGAAAATCCGGGACTAGCGTCCGACCCGCCATGAGCGCCCCGCCCAACATGGGCACCGACGGCACGTTATCGAAGCCCTCCGCCGATAACATCGCGCGCATGTCCTCCACGGACTGTCCAGGCTCCGGCTGCGACACGAGCGTTCGATCGAACACCGGGTCTCCCCACGGATGCGCCTCCCCGTTGGCCGCCTTGGACCACGATACCAAAAACTCGATGAACCCCTGCCCGTCGCTCACCGCGTGCGACATGCACACGCCTAAGACACTCCCGCCCCCCGCGCACTGCGTCACCTTCGCGGTGAACAGCGGCGCGTCACCGAGCATGACGTCGATCCACGGTGAGAAATCGAGGAACCGCCGCGTCTCGCTCGCGTAGTCTTGGGGTAAATCTTCAAACTTCAGATCGTCATCCGCGATGACCCGCAGCGGCACCCCGTCGTTCGTGAGCTTGACCCCTTTGTTCTGCCACCCCGGCACGCGCAGGTCAAGCCGCCCCGCGAGCATCGGATACTTCGCCAGCGTCGCCCGCAGTCCCCGCTCCAGCACGCCCACGTCGAGCGTCTCTTCGTAGTAGCACACAGCCTGCATGACGAAAGGAACCTCCCCGACGTCGTACCCGCTGAGCGCCTGCATCGGCGCGCGTTCGTACTCCGCGAGGTCGGTGTCCGGCGCGCGGACCGTGGTGTTCGCGAACTCTCGCTCGCTCGTTCGCTTGCCGTCCAGGAAGAACTTCTTGGCGGGCGCCACCGCCGCTCGCGCGACGCCGCGCGCGATCGGTATCTCGATGAGTTTCGTGAACGCGCCCGCGTCGCGGACGTTGAGATCGCCGCGACGCGGTCGTCGTTGAGATGATCTTCCGGGGGTCCCATCGATCGCCGACCGGGACGATGGTTTCGTTCGCGCGCCTCGGGCGAGCCCGGGGGCGGGCCTCGCCGGGGCGGCTGACATCGGACCGAGGACGACGTGCGTCTCGCAATGCAGATAAGATATTTCGTCGTGTGAAAAGAAGTAACACCGGTACCGTCATAGCATGAGGCGTGCGTGTCTCGTCCTGGCGCTCCTGGCTGGTGTCGGGGCCTCGAAGCTCGATCACGCGGCCAGGAACAACGCGTTCATAGGGTACACCGAGACCAAGGGTCAGCCCTGCGTCGTCGAGGACCGCGATGCGCGGTGCGAACAGTGGGCGTCGAGCGGCGAGTGCACCCGGAACCCGGGCTTCATGACATCCACGTGCGCCAAGAGCTGCGGGGCACCGTGCGAGCCGCCGGAGGTGGACGATCGCTTGACGAAACACGCCAACGTGGGCGCGGTCGTGTTTCACACCGCGGAAGGGGACATACGGGTCCGGCTCAGGAAAGACGCCTCTCCCATCGTGGCCGAGACGTTCTCATCGTTCGCAAAGAAGCCGGGCGCCTCCGGGAGCTTCTACCGAAGCGAGGCGGTGCCCGAGCCCGGCGCGATCGATAACTTCGGCGGACCCGGCCCGCCCTACGCGTTGGTCCAGGGACGACTCGACGGCACCCAACGGAGCGACCTGCCGAGGGAGAGCGCCCCGAAGGTGCGACGAGGTCACGCGTGCCTCATCGGCGGTGGACCAGATTTTTTCATAGCGGTGGGCGACCACCCGGAGTGGGGCAATGGGCACACGGTGTGGGGCGAGGTGGACCTGGACGAGATGGCGACGGTGGACGCCATCACGCGGCGTGAGGTTCGGAAGGAAACGTGGGGTGAGACGCACGTCACCGTGCTCGTGGACCCGCTGCGTTTCACCCTCACCTACGAACCGCCCGACTTAGATTTAGAATTAGACGGCGCAGCCGGCGGCAGGCTTCGCGGGGCGAGCGTCCTGAGCGACGTGGATTGAACTCGAACACATTCAAACAGCGCTAACTAACGTACTCGATCCGTCGTCCGCGCGGTTAATTCACCAGCCCCGCGTCGCCTTCCCACGAGAAGGTCGCTGCGCCTCCAACACCTTCCACGGCTCCATCGAACATTTCTCCGCCGCGTCGTCGAGCCTGGCGAAGAACGAAGCCGTCTCTCTCAGCGCCGTCGCCGCGAGCTGCAGGTCGGTGTTGTCCTGAACCTTGATCCGGAGCAACCCGCGGAGCTCGGCGGTGACTGACACCATGCGCCGCAGCACGTCGGGGTCCACGACGTCGTTCAGACGGAGCGACTGCGACGTCCGATCCGTCGGCTGCCCGCACCGAAAGAGGAGATGACCAAACACGTTTTGCGGCTCGCAGTTCAACGCTTTGGACGTGGAGTTGACGTAATCGAGCAGCTCGGTCATCCGAACCACAGCACCGCGCGCACCCACGAGCGCGTCCTTGTTCGCGAGCGTGTCCACGCGGAGCACCAGTTCCGCCTCGTCTAAACCCCGCACTATCGGGACGCCGCTCTCCGTGGAAGTCGCGTCCGGAACCGAAGTCGGAACCGAACCGGACGTCTCGGCGTCGGCGGACCTTTGTTTGTCTTCCCCGGGTGCGTGTTTGTCCGACACTACCCCGCGTCCGCCGCCCCGCCCGAGGTCCGGCATGGATGACCGTGGCTTGATCACCCGCTTGACGGACCCGAGCCTGTCCGCGAGCTCGGACGCGGAGAGACCAACCTTCGGCGCGGGCTTGGCGAGCGCTTGGGCGGCTTCGACCGGGTGCGCGGGGACAGACGCAGAAACCGACGCCGACGCTCCGCCGTCCGAAGCCCGAGGACCGAGCCCTAGCGGCGCTCCCATGCTGGCGCTCGTGGCGCTCGATCGCCGGTTACGTCGAAGCCTGTTCTTGGCCTCCTCAGCCTTGGTCAGCACGCGCTCGCTCGTCGCGTCCGCTCCCTCTTCGCGCTGCTTGAGTTTCGCGGGGGTCACCGACGGAACCGGTCCTCCGTCGTTCGTGTCGGTCGCCTCGGTCGGCGCGGTATCCGCGCCGCCGCTCGCCGCGCGTCGACCGCTCGCGATCCGGTCCCTGTACGTCACCTTCTTAGACGTCCCCTTCGTAGCCACGCTCGCGTCCGCCGGATCCGGTTGCTTTGTATTTTTCTGCGTATTTCCCGGCGGCGAGTTCTTCTTGTACCCAGCCGCCGTGGTCGATCGAACCCTCGCGCCCTGCGACATGGGCCTTACCGCGTTTGTGAGCGCCGCCTTGTCCGCGGCGGCGTCGGCGGGCTCCTTGTCCTCGGATATAACGGTCGGCGAGCGGCCGTTTTGTTTTGAATAATCAAATGTTTTGAGTTTTGAGCGCGGGTTGGTCGGCGTCGTTTGCTTCGCGCCGCTCTTGCTCAGGAGACCGAGTGGCGGCGCCGGGAGCTTGGACACAAAGTCAGATCGCGACGACGCCGCGGACCCCGGTCGTACCACCGCGGGCGCGTTCGCCGGTGCCGGCGACGTCTTCGCCGGGGATGGCAACGGCGCGACCGAGGGCGGCGGAACCGAATGCACCGCGGCGGCCAACTCGAGATCGTCGGCTCCATCCTCGGTTTCATCGATCCAGCCCCGCCTCGGCGGCGGCATGGATGCACGTCGCGGTACCTCCAGGCTCTCTCCCTGTGCATTGAGCTCCGTGACGGTTGGTATCTCGGTCGGTATCCCCGGTATCCCCGGGCTCGGGATTGGCTTGACCGGGAGGCCGATTTCATCGTCGACGCCGGGTTCCCTGTTTTCATCCTCGGACGACGCCGCGGAGGGTGAGGTATCCGAGGTGATCGCCGGCGGCGGCGTGGCGCGCCTCTCCGGCGACGCCGGCGACGTTGGTTTCGATTCGTGCACAGCTGTGTCGGCACCCTCCTCGGCACCCTTCTCGGCATCCCCCGCCGGCTCCTCCATCAGCGCGGCGCCGCGGCTGAGCAGCGCGTCAGTCTCCCTCTCAAACTCCTCAGACGAGTCCACCGCGGGCTCGCGATGAACCTCGTCGTTCTTACCAACGACCACCCGCGGCTGCTGCCGGGGCGGTTCGGTCGGCGGGGACGGGGACGATTCCCACGCGGCCGAGCCTTTTGGCGCGCGAACGCCGCGCATCGCGCCCGAGATTTCCGCCGCGGTGACCCGCCTCCCGGGACCGCCGCCGCCGCCGCCGCCGCCGGACCACTCCCTGCTCTGCGGCCTCGACCCGGCGAAAGAATCGGGGTGGAAGCCGGAGGAAGCCTCCCTGCTGACGGGCCTTCCTGCTGACGTGGTGTTCGGGACGTGCACGCGCGCGGTGTCGTCGCCTCTGGATGAGGAGGGCAAAGGCGGACCTGCGCCAAGCGCCGCCGCCGCCGCGTGAGCCCTCTCCTTGTCCGCCTGTAGCTCCCTCGCGCGTCGCAGCGTCAAGGGACCGCCGCCCGGCGACCTGGGCGTGACGTCGTCGTCGTCGTCGTCGTCCGTGTCGACGTATTCGGTCGTGGGGGTAGGTACGCGCTCGGTGAGGTCGATGGAGCCCCACGGGAGCCTACCGGCGCCGAAGCCGGCCGGGGACTCTGGCATCGGGCTCATCCCACTGAAAGCCTCGACGCGGTCAGGGGATGGCGCGTCACCATCCGATGGGGTGGGGTGCACCGCCGCGCCGGAGAAGGACCCGCGGCCGTGCGAGCCGTCGTAGTCCAGCGTCCTCGGCGCGACGGTCGCGCCGAAGTGCGATGAGGACGTCGGCGCGTCGGGCCCCGCCGGGCGCTTGGTCGCGTCGCGGCTCACGACGCGCCTGTTGACGCTCGCGGGCAGCGGGCTGCCGACCCACGCGGCGTCGGGCTCCGTCGCGAAGGTTCCCGACTCCCGCGCGCGTCGCATCACCTCGCGCTTGACGACGGGGTCCATCGGCTCGACCCTGCCGACCCCGGCGATGGGCATGGCGCCAACCTCGCCGGGCTTACTCGAGCACGAGCCCATCACCGCGTCACCCGTCGCGTCGAGATCTCAAGGCTGACGAATATTCCGAACCGCCGAGTCGCCCGAGTGGGACCCTCGTCGGGCCGTGATGGACGCCGGGGTTCGCCCGCGCGAGCCGCTTCCACCGGCTTCGAGCGAGTCCCGCGACGGATCCGAACGCACTCTCGCTCCAGCGCGTCGGGCCGCGTTGTGTGGAAGGGCGGGATCTGAAGCCGGCACCCTTTAAAAACCGCCCAAAAAAGTCAACGTTTTTCAAATTCAAGGCGAGCTGTCAGTTACTAACTCTTACAGAGGACCAACAAAAAAGAGTCGGCGGCGACGAACGTGAACCGATGAAGAGACCGCGTCGTGCTTTAAATTAAATCCACCCCACGCCCGCCTATTGGCAATCCCACGGCTCACAAGACATCCTCGAAAGACGTCGCCACACGCACCAGACGTACCCTGGACGCGTCGAAGAGCATCCCGCACGCCGTCGAGGCGGCGCCGGCGTTGTGACGCACCAGCGCGACTCCCATGGCGTACCCTCGCAGCCACTTGACAATCTCCGGCGCGTCCGCCGCGAACTTACGAACGACGACGGGCGGCGGCGGAGGCAGCAGATTGGCCACCTCCAGACCCGCCAGGTGCTCGACCGTTGAATCCCCGGAGGAGGACGAGTCGCCGCGTTTCACTTGTTCAAGCTCGTACTCGCGCAGCGCCTCGGAGAGCTCCCTTCGAAGCGTCCGAGCCGCGAAGAGCGCGGGCGCGATGTCCGCGCGGACCGCCTCGAACCACCGGGCGTCCGGCCTGAACCTATCCCGCCTGAACGCCACGCCGGAATCAGAACCGTCGTCGTCGTCATCCCCGCTCGAATCGTCCTCCCCGCCGAGAAAGTAGTCCGAGCCGAAGTAGTCCGATGATCCCGCGTCGTCGTCGTCCACCCTGAACGCGTCCACGCCGCGGTCGATGTAATACCCCGCACCACGAACGTCGAGCCTGAAGAAGTACCCCGGCCTCGCGCCCACGAATGTGCCGCTCGGTATGAACTCGGGGTCGTGACTGTCTAATTGCCCAGACGAGAGCGCGGGCCGGGGCGATCGAAACAAGCCGCGACACACCGCGTCTATCCTGTCAAACACGTCCCCGTCCTGCGAGGTACACAGCGCCCGGACCAAACGTGGGTTACGCCCCGCGCCGTGGGCGAGGCACCCGTCGACGACGTGAACCGCCGAACTGAGGTCGTGCCTCGCGCGCTCGGTGAGGAAGAGCACGGAGTCCGCGGCGAAATGTTGGCAGAGTTTTAACAGCTTCGCGGAGCCGACGTCGCCGAGGCCGCGCCAGCGAGGCGCCGCGTTGCGAAGCGTCGTGAGCAGCGGGTCCACGAGCGGCGCGACGCGCGTGTAGTCGCACTCGCAGAGCAGCGCGTGGACCGCGTGTATGAGCCCGTCCGCGTGCGTGTGCGTTTGACCGGCATCCGTAGATAAACCCAGCTTGGCCGCGGAACTCGGCGGCATCACGTCGTTCAACGCGGACGCGAACGCGGAGGATGCGCTCAGCCGGAGAAGCACGAAGGACGCGCACTGGTGGAACCCCCCCGCGTTGACGTCCTCGAGTTTCGCATACATGATCTGCACCAGCGCGGACGCGAGCGGGACACCGGCTCTGAACTTTGGGTTTGTCACGTGCTCGAAAAAACCGTCGTTGGATCGCAGCAGCCGCATGGCTAATATGGCAGCCTCCTGCGACGGCGCGCGCGCGAGCTCCTCCCTTTCCAGCACCGACCTCGCGCGCACCTTCACCACGCCCTCGTGCACACGCACCGACGGCACGTAGCTCATCAGCGAATCGCCGGCGTACCCCCCCGGGTGCTCCGCCGCGGACCGAAGAGTCCGTAGCAGCGCCTGGTGTAAACCCTCCAGCTCTGATTCGCTTCGAGTCTCGCCGAGGATCTCCGCAAACACGTTCCTGCTACTCGACGCGTGCGTAGCGTCTGTGTCCTGGGACAACACGCCGTGGTGTCCGTCGTGAGAGGACCCGGCGGGTGGTTCGTTGGCGGTGGACTCCAGTTTAGGATCGTACGGGATGAAAAAGCCGCCAAACATTTCGTCGAGCCACCCCATCAAGCCGCCCTTGTCCGCCGGCGCGGTCCTCGCCTGCGCCGTTTTCCGTGTTCTCGCGTCACGCCCGTTCGTCAGATCCGTGAACGGCGCATCCCCCGGCGTGCTTGTACTCGTACCCCCCGCGTCGTATTCGAGCAAGGCCATCCACGCGTGGTGCGCCGTCGCGAGAAGTTCACCCGCGGCGGATCCCTCTAGGGACCTACCGCTCCCGCTCTGCGACTTGATCGCGTCCGTCAGCGCGCCGTGCACGTCCCGGTGACTCACCGGCCTGCTACACGGCACCCCTCGGCACCCCTCTGTACCCCCGCGGCACCCCGCGAGCACCCCCGAGAACCGCCCTTGACTCCGCGTCCTGGGCTCCGAGCAGAGCGCCTCGGTCCCGACCAGCGCCAGCCACAACCTCGTCACCTCCGCCCTGTGTGCCGTCATGTCCGCGTATGTGTCGTAGGGCGGCGCGTATTCCCTGCCGGTGGGCGCGTCCCACACCCTGCGCTCGCCCGTCAGAGCGTCGTTCGGGTCGAACCGGGTGGTGAACCCCGGGAGGAAGAGGAGGTCCAGCGCGAGCGACGCGACTCGTTCGCCGAGGGTGGGAGTGAGTTTGGCGGGCATCGCGGCGCGCGATGGGGGCAGCGCGAGCGCCACGTGCCGGCGCCATGTGGGAGCCGGCCGCGGGCACGCGAACGCCTCGTCGACGTCGCCCCACAGGAGCGTGTCGAACACCTTCTCTGAAGCGTCGAGGTTGGTTCCTTTCGTTCCGATGGCGAACGGTACGCATCTCGTGAGCACCCTGAGCGGGGTGAGGAGGAGGCACGCGTCTTTCGGAACGACGACCGCGCCGAACGATTCCGTGCCGGCGTCCGGCGCGATGAGCTCCTCGAGCCTGCACACCGCGCGGGCGACGAGGGCGACGAGGTTCAACGGACGCTCGGCGCGAAGCGTGCGCAGAGATTCATCGGTCAGTGAGTTGAGCATATCGCCCGGACCGATGGGCGGGTGGGAGCTGTCCGTGCCCCACAGGTCGGACCAGACCTCCTCGGAGAGGGCGGACGCATCCCCGGACGTGAGCCCATGACTCGCGGTCGCGAAAGACGACGGCGAGTTGCCCATCGAGCACGAGCTCTGCCCTACCGTCGCGTCGGCCAGATCTGAAAGTTTGAAGGCGAGCGACTTTTTGCTCACGAGAAAGGCAACAACGAATCTCACTTCGGGGCGCGCCCACCTCGCGGATGGGGACGACGACGATTTGGAGGCCGCGCGTCAGGATAGACGTTCCGGATGTCGGCGATGTAGAGAACACGGATACATCGAGGGAGGAGTCGACCAAGAAGGGCACGAAGCGGAAGAGAGCCCCGAGGCACTACGGGCCGTGCGAGCACGGGGTGAAGAAGCGCTCGGCGTGCATGGTGTGCAGCGGGTGTCCGCACGGTCGTCAGCGCTCTAGGTGCAAGGAGTGCGGTGGGGGTTCAATCTGCGAGCACGGTCGTCGGCGCTGTAGGTGCAAGGAGTGCGGTGGGGGTGCAATCTGCGAGCACGGTCGTATACGCTCTCAGTGCAAGGAGTGCGGTGGGGGTGCAATCTGCGAGCACGGTCGTCGGCGCTCTAGGTGCAAGGAGTGCGGTGGGTCATCAATCTGCGAGCACGGTCGTCAGCGCTCTAGGTGCAAGGAGTGCGGTGGGGGATCAATCTGCGAGCACGGTTGTCAGCGCTCTAGGTGCAAGGAGTGCGGTGGGGGATCAATTTGCGAGCACGGTCGTCAGCGCTCTGAGTGCAAGGAGTGCGGTGGGTCATCAATCTGCGAGCACGGTCGTCGGCGCCGTCGATGCAAGGAGTGCGATGCAGAGAGCACGGAGTGATGGAGAGAGGAGTCGACGACGAAGGGCACGAATCGGAAGATAGCCCCTACCACAAACGGGCCATGTGATCACGGGGTGAAGAGGCGCTCGATCTGCACGGTGTGCATCGGGTGTCCGCGCGGTTAAGAAATATTTTCAAGATTGCAAGCGGCGCGGTGTTCTATCATACCGTCGACGGCGTCTCACCACTGCGTGTCCGGTGGCTTGAAATCGTCCGGGATGTCCTCCTCCGGTATATCGTCCACGTCGAATATCTTCCTGATGTCCTCGATCGCCTTCTGCATGTTCTCGCTCCGCTCGTCATCCTCAGCGTCGTCCTCATCCTCGGAGACAGCCGGGTCCATGCTAAACGCCGCCTCGAGCGCGTTCACCGCCTCAGCCTGAGCGTCCAGCAGGTAGAACAGGTCGTTCAACGCCTCCGCCGTGAGCGCCTGCTCCTCCTGCGCCCCCGCGCCCCCGCCAGCCTCGCCCGTCCACACCAGAGCCTCCTCCTCCTCGGCTCCGTCGCCGTAGCCCTCCGAGTTGACGTCCGCCCGCGCCTCGTCTTGCAACCGCCCGAGCGCCGGGTCGTTACTCTGCTCCTCCAGGGACTCCACATAGTTAATCTCCAAATCGAGGTACGTCTGATCCAGACTGGGCGTCTCCTCGGGGGTGACGACGCTGGTGACGGTGCCCTTGGAGACGGCGCCGAGCCGACCGCACCGGCCGGATCGGTGCAGGTAACTCGCTGTGGACCCCGGAGCGTCCAGCGAGTACACGTAGTCCACCCCGGGCATGTCCAGGCCGCGCTCGACGTCCGGAGTGCACAGCAACAGAGTGGTCTTCTGGTTCTTGAAGTCCTGCATGGTGCGCACCGCCTCTTCGCCCTCGGGGAGGAGCACCGCGAGCTTGTGCTGGCCCCAGAGGGACTTTCGCAAGGGCACCGCCGCCGCCTCCGCCGCCGCCGCGGAGGGGACGAAGACGATTGTTCTGGGCGGCGGCGCGTCCTCCCCGGCGTTCTTGAGGTCCGCGCGGATCTGCCTCGCCAACGCGACGAGCTTCCGGACGCGCGGGACCACCAGCCGTCTGTGCGACACGTCCGGCGGCACTCTCCCCGGGGTGCCCATCGAAACCTCCAGCGGCGATCGCAGGTATCCCTTTCGAACCCCGGAGTCCACCACCCACGACGGCACGTTCACCCCGCACAGCACGATCTGCCTGTCCTCCATCACCGGTGCGTACGGCGAGGGTTCGAGCAGCGCGTCCATGGCGTCGGGGAACTGTTCGAAGAGTTGATCCGCCTCGTCCGCGATGATCGTCTGCGCCAGGTCAACCTCCAACTTGCCCGCCTGTTTCATGCGCACTAAGAGGTCTGGGGTGCCCACGACGATCTCCGCGACGTCCGCGAACCCTTCCCACAGCACGTGCTCCTCCTCGAACACCCCGACGACCTTGAGTCCTTGCGGTCCTTTGTAGTTGTACATGTTCCCCGGGTCGCCCGGGACTCCGGCGTTGACGTTGCCGCCCAACAGTCGAAAGGCGAGCATGACGGTCTGTATCGTGAGCTCCCTGCTCGGCACGATGATGAGGATCTGGAGCATACGCCTGGCGACGAAGTCGATGTTGTCGACGGTGGGCATGAGGTACGCGAGGGTCTTTCCGGAGCCGGTCTGCGCCTGGATGACGACGTCGCGTTTCTTGAAAAACGCGAGTGAGGATCGGCGCTGGATGGCGGTGGGGAACCTGTAGCCGAGTGATTCTGCGCGGTCGCAGAGCCACTCGGCCATGCCCATGGCGCGCCAGTCGAGGATCTCCGCCGCGGCGCAGTCGCCGACGCCCTGGATCTCCTTGAGCCGGGCGCTGAGCTTCGCGGCGAGTCCGAAGTCCTCCACCGCGATGGCGCGGGAGAGCGCGGTGGTGAGCACGTTCTCGTCCGCGGAGGAGAGCAGCGTCGTCACCTCCGCCTCGCTCAGTCCCATGCCGTCCTCGGGGGGCAGCGGCATCGACGGATCCCACGCCGCGAGCTCGTCGTCATCCTGCGCGGACCGAACCACCACGCGAGCTCGTCGGGAAGACGCCCATCGGACGGACGCGCCTAAAACCTTCGTTTTGCCACGACGGTTGGAGGCGACGTTCAAAACCTTCGCGGGGGAGGCGCGCCTGGCACCGAGGCGCGCGACGGGCGCGAGCCCGATCCTGATCGATGTCGCCGCCATCGATTGGACGCTGATGTACTGTCGACGGGGGTCCACTCGCTTGTGACGAGCCGGCCGGCACCATGCCTTAGGTTTAACGCGGTGGACGTTCGAGAAGCTTCGTACGAGTATTGATTGCCAGGCTGTCACACTCAGTTTTTTACACTCACCCGCATCCGCTCTTGCCGCCGCCTCCGCCGCGAATCTGATCCTCGTAGTCCCCCCTCGCCCACTTCTTGAACTCGGCGAACATCTGCTTCGGCTTGTTCGGCAGGTTCTCGATCGTGTCGAAAATCTCCAACAGATCCGCGTTCGGGTCCTCCAGCCCCGACTTGGTCGGGATGCCTCGAATGGGCGCCAGTCTTCTGCGCACGGCGGTGGTGGTGGCGTTGATGAGCTTCTTCTCCGTGAGCCTCAACCTGGCGGCCGCGATCTGCCGCGGTGTCAAGCCCTTCTCCTTGAGCTGCAGAAGTTCGAACTCCTCGCTGGAGGATTCGTACTCCCCCAGCATCTCCCGCGCGTCCTGCATCAGCAGCTGCAGCACCTCGTACTCGTTCATCGGGGACACGATGCGATCCTCCTCGAAACTCACGCTCATGAGCTCGCCCGGGTCCTGCACTCGCGCGAACCGCATGTACGCCAGTAACTGCATGGGCATCCGGTCGGCAAACACCGGGAACGTCTGAACCTCCGCGCTCATACCCATGCCCTCCAGAATCTGCCGCTTAGCCTCGTACAGACGATCAGTCTGCGTGCAAGACGCGGCGAATACGCAGTAGTCGCCGCAGTGTTTGTCGTCGACGGCGCCGGTCGCGAGGAAGAGATCGCCCGCGTTGCGCGCCAAGGGGTCGACGCAGACGACCCTCGCGGTCTGCTGCGCGTCGTTGGCGCTCACGACGGCGACGCACTCCGTCGCGGCGTCGTAGTCCACGACGCCCGCGGCGGATGGCATCTCGTTCATCTTCCCCGCCGCGGGCCCACCCGCCGCCGCCGCTGGTGAGACGCCGGGCGGTGGCGCGCCGACGAGCGGGAGGAGGTCCACGAGCGGCACCATCGCGTAGCAGTTCGCGGCGTTGAGCCACACGGCGCGCGCGAGCACCGTGGCCAACGCGTCGACGAACGCTTCTTTGGTGAGGAACCCGTAGGCGTCGGGTGGGAAATCGTCGGGTGACGCCTGGATCTGCGCCACGATCGAGGCGTACTCCTCGTCCGCGGATGCCGCCCTCGACACCGCCTGCTCCAGCACGGGCGAGCCCTGCAGCAGCGTCGTGAGCTCGTCGCCGGTCCACAGCAGCGGGTGGTCGGCGCCGGCGGAGGGCAACGTGGCGACGTACGGCGCCCACTCCGACAGCGATCCCTTGTGCCGCTCGAGCGTGAGCCACAGCGCGAGGCCCACGAGCTCGCCCCGCCCCGTCGCGAGTTCCGCGACGATCGGGGAGTCCGCGACGTCCACGGACGTGACGGCGAGGTTCTGGGGGATCTCGATCAACGGCTCGCCCGCGCGCACGTCGTTGACGAGCTTGGCGACGCCGCCGTCGCCGAAGCTGATGGCCTTCGCCGCGTCGCCCTTCAGCCCTTTCTCCACGGTGAGCCACGCCACGAGTTCACGCGCGGTCCGGGTGTCGACGTCCGCGGTGGCGGGGGCGGGCGCGGCGACGGCCGCGGAGGGCGCGCGCGCGATGTGGCGGCGGCCCCGTGAGGGCGCGGTGGAGGGCGCACGAGGCGCGGCCCTCGGGGCGGTGGATGGACACGCCGACGCCATCATGGTCGTCGAGTGGTGGCGGGCGGCACTCGAGCCACCCCTGATCTTCACACAAGATCTTTCGACCGAGCCGGAATCAGCCGACGGCGTGTATGCACCGCGGTTACGAGTTGGGACGAAATACGCAATAATCTCGCTACGACTATTTGAATGTGCTAATCACAACCTAAATACCGTTAATGTTAATTTTAACCACCCCCCTGGCGCGCGCGCATCGAACGCAGTCGCACCTGAACCCGAACGCCGCCAAATCCGCCGCCCTCAGGAACACCGGCCTATCACTGTCCACGTAGCTGTGCCTCAGCTCCTCGCCAGGTTCGATCGCCCGTAACGCGTGCGCCACTGACACGACACCGACGCCAGGACCGGCGTCTTGAAAGTGAACCTCCACGTTGGGCTCGCACGAATGATTCATGAGGCACGTCAGGGGAAACAAACCGACACCCTCGTACCTTGTCGGGGCATCATGCGACGAAGCCGACGCGTCACCGGGTGCCGACTCGGGTGCCGACTCGACCACCACCGTCAGGTAGTTGCGGACCAACGCACCCGCCAACTCGGCCACGCCCCGGGCGCTGACCACGCCAGACTCCGAATCCAACAACGCATCCGCGCCGCGTAACGCGCCCGAGGGTTCGTGCGACGCCATCGCGTCCCGTATCATCCCCGCGTATACCTCGCACTTGGCCCTCGATTCGTCGCCGCCCGATTGCCCGGACCAATCCCACACCGGTCCGGCGACGAACCCCCGAAGGTTCACATCGTCCAAAGCCGCGGAAACCGATGAACCCGAAACCGATGCGTCACCGGACGATGGGACCGATGCGTCGACGCCGCCTGCTCGTCGCGCCGCGGACGCGATGCACCGCGCGCACATCTCCGCGATGCAAGCGAGGTGCCCGTCGCCGTCGTCATCGCGCGCGCACGCGAGCTTGAGCGCCGCGAGGGGATGTTCCCACGAGTCCAGCGGCCCCACGCACATCAGCGAATGTGATCCCTCGTGCACGTGCGCGACGGCGCACCGCTCGTCGCAGTACCCCTCGCCGCACCCCCGCGCGCAGACGGTCTCGTTCGGGGCACCGCGCAGCGTGGAGTGGCACCGGGCGCACGCCCTGGCGCCAGGTCTGTTCCCCGCGTCCTGAAGGATGAGCGCGGGGGACTCGCGAAAGATGATCTCACCCTTGGCCGCGTGGGCGGTGGCGAAGAGGGCGCGCCCGCCGCCGGTCGTGGCGCTCTTCCCCGCGTGGACGCGACCGCCGACGCTCGCGCACTGCGCGTCGAACGCGCCGGCGTCCGGCAGGGGATCGTCCCACCACATCTGTGTGTCGGGTGTGCCGCGAAGTGACGTTCACGACGGGGCGCTTTTTCGATGTTGCTACGTAGTCACGTCAGGGTGTGGATCTTACTTTGGTTAAAGCAAACGTGTCTATGTGGGTCTAACGCCGCCTAGGCCTTGACCTTGTCGGCGGTGAATCCGCGGGGACCCTCGGTGGCCTCCTTGAACCCCGGAACCTTGGTCTCCAGGTCTTCGAGGTACTTCACGATACGTTCCGGGAGCACGATGGCGACGCTTGCAAAGTACATGATGGGCGCGAACCTAAAGTCCGCGATCGTGGGCTCGTCGCCCGCGAGGTAGGTGGAGTTTTTGAGCCAGTTGTTGACGTATTTGTCGTTGAGCAGGTTGAGGAGCTCGGCGGCGGCGGCCTCTTGGGACGCGGGGAGGTGCTCCTTGAGCGCGTCGAAGGACCCGACGTCTCCGGCGGCGAGAGGGAAGCCGACGTTTGGGTACATCGCTTTAGCGATCAGCGCGTAGATCGTGATGCCGGTGTACTCGGCGATGAGGTCGACCTTGGCCTTGGTCTTGGCATCCCCAGGGTAGAACTTGCCAGCCTTGTCGGGGAACGCGGCGCAGAGGTATCGCGCGATCGCGTTGGTCTCCGATACGCAGCAGCCATCGTGCTCGACGGCGGGCGCCAGATTGGTCGGAAACTTGGCGAGGTACTCGGGAGTGCGGGTCTGGCCGTAGGCGTTCACCTCCTCGAAGTCGATGCCGGCGCACTTGAGGACGCAGCGCGAGCAAGCAGAGTTGGCGGAGGGCGGGAGGGCGTGGAAGGTGACGGACATGTCGATCGAATGCCTCGGAAGCGCGTCTCGAAGTGCGATGAAGCGCGTGGAAGATCCGTCTATTTGTTCATGACGTCATTGGGTAACGCTCGCGCACGTTTTTTTTTATATGGCGCATCAGTGACCCACGGTTCTTGAGTTAAATTCCTATGGGTGGACAGTCAGGAGTTAAACGCAGCCTCTAGTTCAAATTTGTCCTTGTCAGGACCGTCGACCACAACGACGGGAGCGCCGACGGGACGCGCGTCTCGGGTCATCGATCCGAGTCGACCCGTCCGTTTCCCAGCGACGTCGATACGCGCTGGGAAGTGTCCCGGCGTCCCGAAACCCTCCGGGCAGGTCACGCGCGGGAGTCTCTGTCCCGGGAGTCCCGATCCCACTCGGCACGCACCGATTGATTCACCCCGGGGCCGTCACCAACCATGGCGCACTTCGACCCGTACTGGAACAAGGACAACAAGCGCGTCTCCGGGATGTTCCAGGAGGTGGCACGGCGTAAGGAAGAGGAGGCCGCCGCTGCGATGCGCAAGCCCCCGCCGTCCACATTGCTGGACGGCCTCCACGAGACGAACGCGGGAAGGCGATGGCGAGGCGGTGCGCTGCAGAGGCTCAACGCGACGTTGAACGCTCAACCCCGCGCGGTGCCCCCCGCACGGCCCCCCGCGCCCACGACAGACCGCAGGAACAGCGTCGGGCCCGCGCCCACGCCGGGAACCAACACGCTGAGCCGCGGGTACGCTCCAAAGGCGCCCGGGGAGCAGTGCACCAACGAAGAAATCGCGCGCAAAAAGGAAGCGGCGTTGATACGAAGGCTCGAGAGGGAACGGCTGGAGAAGGAGGAGCTCAAGCGCAAGCTCGATGCGGCTCTCAACCAACACCAACAACAACAACAACAACAACAACAACCCATACGCGGGCACGCGAACCTCACCCCTAACCAGCCGTCCGCGCCCCAATCGGCGCCCAAGAGAACGAACCCGATGGTGTCGCTGACCGCCGGCAAGCGACCCGCCATGTCATCAGGCCGGCCGGCCACTCAACACCCCGGCGACGATAAGCTCTGGCCGGACCAGCTCTTCGAGATCGACATTGTCCTCGCGCACGATCCGGCGCAGGCCAAGGAAGGCGACAAACTCGTCGTCAAGGCCAAGTCCTTTCCCGGGTATCCCGCGCACGCGGTTCTGATGGACGGATCGCTTCGAGGTCGCGACATGCGGAAGACGCTCGTGGAGAAGGGCGTCGTGGCGACGTGGGAGGTGAAACCTACCGCGATGTACCGCCCGCTGGTAACGCGAGCGACGCGGGAGAAGCTGCTGCGGGTGGATGACAGGGTGTCGGAGAAGGTCACCGCGCTTCGAGCGACGGCGGACGCGGCGGAGAACCGACTGAAGCGATCCACGGACGACGTTCGGACGCGTCGCATGGAAGTGCCACACGACGTGCGGGAATTAGTGGAGACGGCGCGCGGTACGAATGCGAACACGAACCCTAAACCCCGTAAGCCGGGAGGCCGGGGCGGAAGGGGAGGCCGGGGTCGAGGCCGGGGGAAGGCGGGGAGGACGGAGGAAACGAGCGAGCCCGCGGCGCGTCCCCGCTTCCGGTCCTTCCAAGCCGCCGACGAGGAGGAGAAGGTGGGCGGCCTGGGCGAATCCGACCTCGTCGCCGCGATCGCCTTCGCGCTGAGGTCGACACCGGGCGCCAAGGTCAACCCGGCGACCGCGGACGCCAAGGCGCTGGTCCGGGTGCTTCAACACGTGCAGACTCAGGTGGGAGTCCCGCTCGGCGTCTCCGCCAAAACCGACCCGCGTCACCTGAAGCTGGCGCCCGTCGTGAGCAGGGCGGTGCTCAAGGTTGGGTTCGACCCGACGTTCGGAGAGACGAAGACAACCGAGCGGCGCGCGAGTGGGAAGGAGTCCATCGCGAGCTGGTTCAACGAACCGGCGCAGCCCGAGCCCGAGTCGGCTCCGGAGTCGGCTCCGGTGTCGTCGCGGGATAAGGTCAACGACCACGACGTCATCGACCTCCTCTCCGACGACGAAGCCGGCGCCTCGACGGAGCAGTCCGCGCGTTATCCGCCCGGGTCCCTCGTCGTCGTTCGCGGTCTGATCTCGCGGCCCGATCTCAACGGAGACGTCTTTGAGGTTCGAGCTTGGTCCACGGAGCGCTCGCGGTACCGCCTCGCGCAGGCGGGAGGAGGCCAAGCCGCGCGGGAGATATACGCCAAACCCGAGAACGTCTCGGCTTGTAGTACGGAACACGCCTTCGGGGACGACGCGGGAGCACCGAATAGAGGAGCCGCGGAGGAGCCTGTTATAACGATCGACGACGATGAGGACGAGGGACCGGTGTGCGGGCAGATGAGCGACGACGACCTTCGAGAGCTCGTGATCGACCAGCTTCGTCTGGCCACCGAGGAGGACCGCCTTGCGCGAACGACGGTGCGGCAGATCATGGACACGCTCGAGAAGACCTACTTGGTATCCCTGAGCGGCGACCGCAAGTCGGTCGTTCGCGAGTGCGTGGATACGTACATAGCGGAGCGGACGAGTAAGGCTCGCGAGGAAGAGGGTCGGGTCGCCGTCGAACGACTGCGCAGGGACGGTCTCGTGGACACGATCAGGCGAGCCGCGACGGAGCTGATCAAGGCCAAGAAGGCGCTGCGGCGGATCGAGGAGGCGACGAAGCCGCGGGAGACGCGGAAGCGGCGTGAACCGACGGCGCCCACGTACGACTCCGCCGACTACGTTCAGTTCGCTCCAAACGCGAGAACCGGAGCCGGGATGACGTGGGAAGGCGCGGGGGGTATGTCGTTCGGACCCAACGTGGAGGATTTCTACTAGACTAGCGACGTGGTGTACAAGTACGGTGGTGGGCGTGTAGACTAGCGGACGTAGCGATGACATGATGAGACGACACGTGTGTTTTCAACAAACCCGAGGGTGTGTTCGTTTATTAAAATGGCTCGCAGTGAAGCGAGTTATTTTCGCAGAGCGGTGCACCACACGCGTCACCATGCGGCGACTAAAGTCTCAGCACTGGGCTGTGAATTTAGTAGAAGCCGAAGCCGGAGGCGGCGTTGGTGAGGACGTTGGCGTGGACGGGGTCCGCGACGTGCGCCTGCCAGTTGGCAATGGGGCCCTCCTGGGTGGCGAGGCCCTGCATGATGCAGCCG
>Ga0302116_1000242_pt1 | contig 32224 bp, 31 predicted proteins | sample AG5_SCM_MG_FD_203124 | JGI IMG/M metagenome (GOLD analysis project Ga0302116, IMG submission 203124) | Marine microbial communities from Western Arctic Ocean, Canada - AG5_SCM | ecosystem: Environmental > Aquatic > Marine > Oceanic | place: Canada: Western Arctic Ocean | collected 2017-10-01 | reverse complement strand
GGGGCGGGAATGGTTGGGTTGGGGTGGAGTGGATTTGACTGAGTTAGTGAGACTCATGTGATATAATAATCAAACAAAATCACTCACCCTTCCTCCTGGATTATCGTCCTCAGCAGCACAAACCCCAGCGATGGTTGTCTGTTCGGCCGCCATAGTGGAGTACGACAGATGAGATCTATTTTTATTGGTGGAGAGGGTGGAGAGGGTGCGTCAGCGGGCGAGGGGGTGGGGTTGTTTGGAAGTGTTAAGTGCTTGTAATCTTTACAATTTATGAGCGAAACGAGTGAGCCTTGAGTTGAACTGAACTCGGGGCATGGCATGGCATGCCCTTTGTTATTCTTCATCGCATCAATTGCGCCCGGTTCAGCTTCGAGCTTCCCCGATTTGATTTGTTTTGATTTGATTTGCCAGTGACCACCATAGGGGTAAGTCTCATAACTCACCTTTTGAGCCGGAAAGTTTCAAAGACCAAGACCAAGATCGTTGGGGGAGTCGAGTCCTGTTTGTGAAACAGAGTGAGTTCACGGGATTGTGTTGTAGTGTTGTTGACAGGAATTATCTGGTAAGAATACATGTTTCCTTGTGTGTGTTATACTTTGAAAATTTGGGATCTCGCTCGGAACTTTCTTAACACAATTTGAAATTGAACACCTTAAAGTTAAGTTTGAGTTCGTTCTGAATTTTTCTCATATTTAATCCCGTAACTCTGCCCCTGGTCCACGCCCCCACGTATCGCCCTCACTCACCTAAATAATGTTTGTTCAACAATGCCCTCGCCTTCATGGCCTCGAGCGGCGATAAATTAGATTTTTCTTAAGATATTTTTTTCACTTGACTTGAGGGCACGCGTTTAAGAAGGAATAATTTAAGAGTTTCAGTAGTTCTATTAATCTCTTCGTTTTACTTCTTCTCCAACTTTGAACCAATAGCCTCCTCGATGCTCTTTGCAACAACGTCTGGCTTTTGCGTCCCATCAATCTCGACAATGCAGTCTTTGTACTCTCCCTTGACACTGTCGATATTCTCGTGAAACTGCTTGAGCCTCACCATGACCTTCTCCTCAGTATCGTCGCTCCTCTGGGTGCAACGATCTGCAACCTCCCCCTCCGGAGGCGGGTTGTACTCGGTGTGGTAAATAGCGCCAGTGAGCGGATCGGTCCGCCTCCCGCAAACGCGCTTCACGAGCTCCCCGTCAGGCACGTTGAGCATCAAGAAGCAGTCGGGCTTGACCCCCAAGGCATCTGCCTGGACCTTGGTCCTGGGGAACCCGTCGAGGAGCCACCCGCAAGACTTGCAGTCCTCCTCGGCCATTCGATCCTTCACGATTCCAATGATGACCTCGTCGGGGACGAGCTTGCCGCTGTCCATGAAGTCCTTCGCCTTGAGCCCAACTTCAGTCTTGTCCGCAACGGCAGCGCGGAGCATGTCCCCGGTGGAGAGGTGCACGCAGCCAAAAGTTTTCGCAATAGCTGAGCATTGGGTTCCCTTGCCACTTGCCGGGGCTCCAGATATAATTATTTTTTTTATTGTTTGGGTTTGGGTCATTTGGGTCGTGCTTAAGCCATTTGAGGAGGCGGAGGAACTGGGGGGGGAACTGGGGGAGGACTGTCCACCTCCACTTTGCGTCATCCCCCTGGAGGTGGCCCAGGCTGTCCGGCGTAGCTGCTTGCTGGCAGAGGAGGAAGCTGACAGAGTCATAGTCAAAGTTGATCGAGAGGATGGGTTGGTGATTCCACCAAACGAAAGGGTGGTTCCCACACATATCCCAAGAAAATATATAAGCGTGCGCATAGTGTGGCTTGTGAAAGAGACGAAACTTTAGTCCTCTTTTAAATGCATTGCTAAAGTCTAAATAATTCCAATTTTACCGTTCCTACTCCTCTATTTTACATCCCAGAAATACACCCCTCCAGCCCTCCAGCAGGCAGCCCTCCAGCAGGTAGCCCTCGTCCCACCTCCCCTGTCAATCTCAATTAAGTCTGTGAAGATGGATGAGCAATTCCTTCACGGGCATAATGCTGCTGTATATTGCGTGGTTTTGCGGAGTAACGGTCATGTGGCATCGGGTAGTGAGGGCGGGTCAATAATCATCCACTCGACCAGATTCAACAAGGTAGAATATCGAGCTGACAATGTTTTTGCAGAAGGTGTCAATGGTCTTTGCTATCTTCCGAATGGCTCACTTGTGGCTTGTGGCTATGATGGTTTTGGTGGTAACGGCTTGAAGGTATTTAGCCCTTCCCTCGAGTTGATCCAGACCTTGGTGGGACACGATGGTGGTGTTGAGTGCGTCACCGTCTCTCCATCAGGCTCCCACTTTGCATCTGGTGGAAATAGGAAGGTGATGATTTGGTCGGAGCCGGGGGAGGGTGGCGAGTGGGCGAGAGTGCAAGTGCTTGAGGATCACACGAGTGTGGTTCGTGCAGTGTGCTTCTCCCCCGACGGCAAGCAGCTGGTTACTGGAAGCTTCGACCAGTCCATCAACCTCTACAGCTTCAACGAGGGAAGTGCCATCTTAGCGCACACGTTGGAGGGCCACACCAGCTTTGTCAAATCCCTCTCGTTCTCTCCCGACTGCAAACTCCTTTGCTCGGGAAGTGTAGATGAATCCATCAAATTTTGGAACCCTGCCGATGGAAGCTTGGTGAAGAGCATCGACCAGGCTCACACCTCTTCCGTCACTAGCGTCTCATACTCCCCCAACGGGCGTATTCTTGTGAGTGCCGGTAACGACAAAACGATGAAGATCTGGGATGCTGAGACTTTCGAGCTCAAGCACACGTTTGAATTCTACACAATGCAGCTCACCATCACGGCCGATTCCAACTTCATTGTTTCGGCCAACAATGACAAGATGGTTAGAATCACCCCCTGCCGAGAGTACCACCTCACGGGCCTCACCCCCATCCTCAACCTCATTCTCCACATCGTCTACAAGTGGGAATTTGTGTCGTTTTTGGACCCAAACGAAAACACCTCAATCCTCGAGGAGGTTATGAAAAACCTTGGCGAACTGGTGCACAACGGCGGCTACAACGTCGCCTCCGAGATCCTCTCCTTCCTATCCCCGGCCCACCTCCCCGTCCAAATCACTCCAACGAGATGGACTCGAGATCCAGAAAGTTTGATCAAATTCATGCGAGCTCAACTTGAGGGTTTACAGGAGGAGATTGCTTTTTGGAAGGAATGAATGCAGTTAACCACAGCAAAAGGAGTTGAAACATGCTGTGGAGTGGATGTGTGGATGTAGATTCAAATAGATTCAAAACTCTATAAATTTAATTTTCCCTTTTCAATTTCTCTTCTTCCCCCCCCCCACCGATGCCATGTCCAACACCCCATTCCCGCTCACCATGCTAAACATGGCCTTCATGTTCATCAAGTACTGTCTACACTGCTGCATCCTGGTGAAGCCCACAATGACCATGAAGATGAACACCACCGAGTAGATTTGTGCGAAGAAATCGCTCCCTGCCTTGCAGGTGTCGCTCCACCCGCTGCAGGTCAGGTCCGCCACCCACCTCAGCAGAAAGCTCATGAACCCGATCATTAGCGGCAGGAAATACGTTTCCATTCCGCTCATTGGGTTGCGCGATTCGTTCAAGGTTTTGTACATGTCCATGCTTTCCTCGATCTCGCTCTCGAGCAGCCCCTTCACTTCGCTAATTCCGCCGGCCGCCCCGAAGTTAGCCATTGTTTCGTAGTATCCGATCGCTCCGTCGAAGCATGCCCTGTGGTGCTCCTCGAACTCCTCCGGTTTCAAAAAATTGCTATTTTCAACGAAGCACGAGAGCAAGAGTGGGGTATGGGGTAGGAGTGGGTTAGTCGTTTCGCACTCTTCTGTCACAAGGCTCGCTCGCTTCGCTCGCTCACCTGTTTTTGCCCCCGCTCACCCTCTCCATTTCGCTCTTGTACTTGGCCACCGCCAGCCTCATGGCGTTCTTGTTGTTGGCCTCCGCCGTGGCCGCAAGCATGGTCGTCGCCTCCGGAAATTCCGCCCCGCTCTTGAACATCTTTGCGTACGCCTTGATGTACTCTCCGAGCTCTAGAGCGGTCAAGAACCGCCCGTGAATGTGCTTCGCCTCTAACTCGTCTCCAAACACCTTGTCGCAGAGGCCGGTCAGAAGCTTGAGGAAAGTTCCGTCGATCTTGTCCACGTCGCCGTCGTAGGTTTTTTTCGTCACGGCGAAGCCGGGGTGGGTCATTAGGTAGCAGCTTATCTTGTCGAAGCAGGAGGTGATCTGCTCCCGAGTCTGCGTGCGCCGAGCGAAGCGAGATTGTGCGCATTTTTAATGAAGCAACGAGCGAAACGAACCAAGCGAGCCAAACGAAAACGTTGAGAGGAATAATGTTATGTTATGTTATGTTATTTAGTAGTGGATGTAGCCATTATGTCTGCAGCCATTTCGCGAGGTCCTTCTCTTGTGTCTTCCTCAAGGCTCGCTCGCTTCGCTCACTCACCTCCTGCAGGTCTCTGGCATCCCTTTCCCGAATCACCTCGTTCAAGTACGAGTCCATGCTTGCCCTCATCTCGGCGAAGTTCGTCTCGTCGTCGAAGTTCTGCCAGTCCCTCACCACGAACTCGATGCGCTGAAAAGGCTTGGTGCTCGGTGGGGCCAAATATTCATCGTCGCTGTCGTTGTCGTCGTCACTTTTTTCACTGTTATTGGTGTTCTCCTTCACCAGAGCCATCCTCCCGTACTCGCTGAACAACGCCAGCTGCTGCAAATTGTCCTCCTGGATGCGCTTGTCAACGTTGTAAATCTGGAAGCTCGAAAGAAGCGTAGAAAGGCCGAAAATTGCGGCCGTCAAGCCCATGGTAGTTTCGTGGTCGAACATTCCCTGCGTGTCCACGAGGAGCATGGCCACCTTCTCGCCGTTGGCTATCTGCCGAACGAAAGGCTCGGACCACATCCAGATCCCAGTCGTGTCCCGGTCCGACCCTCCCATCCAATGGAAGCCATCCCCCTGGATTGGGGCCGAGCCATACCAAGGGTCTCCACCGGAGCTGTTCATGTCAGCTCCCGACACATGGCCGTCCGTGGAGCTGAGATACCTCAGGAACCAGGACAGGAGAAAGCTTTTGCCGGTGCGGAACGCACCCACAACTGACACGACGGAAACCTTCATGTTCTTGGGAGCTTTCATTAGAATCGAGTTCAGGATTTCCTCATTTAGAGTGAATGAGTGGTTCTCTTCAGCACCGCCTACGCGCACGATCTGGATGGGCTGGGGGGTAGTAACTTCAACGAAATCGTCCATGGTTGTAGACGAAAATGAATTTGAAAATTATAATTTAATTTTCATAAATGGCTCTTGAGTCCCCAAGCAAACCACCCTTTGCCTCCCTCATGCGCCTACCCATCGGTCCGTCGCTCCTCAAGTTTGGAGTTGTTTGCGATATCCAATACGCCCCTATAGAAGATGGATTCAGCTTCGGAGGTACTCCACGATACTATAGACATGCTCTCGAGACCCTCTCTGTCGCCTCAACAACCTTCAAAGAACGAAGTTGTATTTTCGCACTCAATATTGGCGATATAATTGATGGGAAGTGCAAGGCCGTTTCTTTGAATGTTGTTGAGGCTGCTTTGGCTTCGATCCGCTCCGGTATGAACAAGTTTGACAATCCCTGGCATACTGTCTACGGAAACCACGAGCTTTACTGTCTTGAGCGTAAAAGGTTCAAAGAATTGTGTTGCGAAATGCACGAAGAGGAGGTGAGTGAGTGAGCGAGCGAAGCAAAACTCGAGCCGCCTCGCTTCGCTCGAAGCCTTTTATAAAACTCGAGCTCCTTCATATAAAAAAGCGCCTCGCTTCGCTCTGAGCCTTTTATAATACTCGAGCTCCTTCATGAAAATTAAAAATGCGCTTCACCTCGCTCGGCGCAGGACACAGAATCAACGGGCGACTCCTCAGACGATCGGCTCGTTGGCTACTCGGCCTTCTCCCCCCCTCAAGCTCCCAAATTCCGCTTCATTCGGCTCGATTCGTTTGATGTCTCCCTCATGGGACGGTCAAAATCCTCCACGAAGCACAAAGAAGCAACAACCTTCTTATCCATCAACACAAACCATGATAAAAATTCGCCAATTAATTTGTTAAACCTCGACCAGCGCTTCGTTGCCTTCAACGGTGCAGTTGGCAAGGCGCAGCTCCAGTGGCTCACATCCGAACTGGAGAGCTGCCAGGCACAAGGCCTCCAAGCAATCATCCTGTCGCACGCTCCGTTCTACCCCCCCGTCGCTCCAGAAATCTGCTTGCTCTGGAACTACGACGACGTTTTGAACGTGCTCGCAAAATTCAAGAGTAACGTCGCGGCGACACTATGCGGCCACACCCACAACAGCGCCTACGCCATGGACGAAGAATCAGGCATTCATCACTTCGTTTTCAAGGCAGCGTTAGAATCAGTCCCCCCAATAAAAACATTCAATATCTTCACCCTATTTGAAAATGGGATTGAAGTTGAAGGGTTTGGTGACGAAGCTATCCGAACGGGCTTTTACGAGATTTAGCTCGATTTAGATCAAAGAGAGAATCAACAGTTAAAAATATTACATAGTTGAGCTAAATCAAAACACAGTTTAACACTCATTCAAACACCCCACCCCACCCCATCCATCCCACCCAACCCCACCCCTCTATCTAAATATTGTCCACCGCATCCTTCTTCAAACCCTCGTAACAGGTACACCCATCGGCATTGACAAAGCTGTCGTTGCACCCCTTGGCCTTCATGTAATCGAACAATTCCACCTTGCCATACTCGTGCAAATAGTGCAACAGTGTGTTCCCCAAGTTGTTCTGAGCGTTAATGGTAGCCCCCCTCCGCAGCAAAAACTTGGCCATCCTCTTGTTGCCCTGCTGGCAGCTCAAGATGAGCAGCGTGTTGCCGTACTCGTCCCTCGTGTCGATTTGCACGCCCTCGTCCAGCACGCTCTCCAGCGAGTCGAAGTTGCTGTTCTTGACGCTCAAGATTGCCTTGTGCACGTCATTGCTAGCCGCGTCGTCGCCGTCCCCTCCGGCTTGGTCTCCGGCCATGAGTTGGTCGACCGTGGTGAACTCGCTCGGCTGCAGATCTATAATGTCCTTCAGACTGTTGACGTTCTCGTCCAGCAGCATCTTCTCCCTCTTCATCCGTACCTCGGTCATCTTGACCACCCTGTCCATGTCGTCTAGGCAATTTTTGACAAACAAGCTCTCCATTTTGATCTCGTTGAACCCACTCTCGTCATTCTCGAAGTTCAACACCTCCTTCGGGTCGAGCATCCCCACCATAAAGGGCTTGTTGGGCTTGTTGTAAAAGTCCCCCGTGCACTTTTGGATCTTGTGTTCGCCCATTTTGAAAAAGTTCTTCCCGTCCGGCACTTTCTCCTTCCCGAGCCTCCTCCACCCGTACCCCCTCACGCCCACGTGAGCCTCCAAGCTCTCAATCGGCGCTACCTGATTAATTTTCCCCTCAATCGCGAGCCTCGGCACCTCCGTCTTCTTCACCCCCCCGTCCTCGACCGCCTTCCACTCCTGCTCCTCCTGAACGAACTCGCCGTCAATCGCAAACTGCTCGTTCCTCTCCTTAACAAAGTCGCTCCTGTTGTCCACGTGGTCCTGCGGGAACATTTCATCCTTCGGATCCTCCCTCAGCTCGCCAACCCCGCCAACCTCGTCGTCGCTGTCGCTCCAGCCATCATCGTCGTCCCCAAGCTCCGTCTCCCCTGCCAAGCTGACAGCATTGGTGACTGCGTCCGCATCACCTCTAAACTGCTCGCTCCTGCTCGTCTCATCCTCCCTCGGATTAAGCGGAACGTCCCTGTCAATCCCCCGAATCTGCGCCTCGGGCACGCCAAGCTTATACGCAATCATCCTCACGAAGTCGTCATTGCTAGCGAGGGAGTCGACCATTCTCTCCATCTCGCTCCCGGTCGACTCCACGTCGTCGTCGAGCATAGCCAGGCCGAGGCCCAGGCCCAGCCCGCTCTTGCTGTTGCTGGTTCCGAGCCTGAAACCTCCCGTTCCGGTCTTCGCAGTGCCCGTTCTACCCATTCCCATCCCCGCCTCCTCATCCTCCCCGCCGCCATCCCCTGAACCTTCGTTCAGCGCTCTGCTCACGACGCCAGATCTGCTCTCTGCCCTGCTGGTGCTTGCGTCCGGGCGCAGGATCTCGTCCAGCGTCTCGTCCCAGTCCATGGGGGGGTCCCAACAATTGCCCAGCTGAGCCGTCACGTAAGGGTCGGTGTTGTGGTAGAAGACCTGGTTGTGCTTTGGGTCCAGCCTTTGTTCCCAGCCCTGCGTCCCCACCTCCTGGAAGCTCAGCGTGACGCTGTTTGTGTTTGTATAGTATAGTGATAGTGATAGTGGTGTGTTAATGGGCTGCTTTTGTTGGATTGTTTTGCTTGCTCTCCTCTTACCTCCGCTTCACACGCTTCTGCCACGCCCGACTAGTGAGCCCCTCCCCCTTTCCCTTCCCCCCCCCTCTCCCCTGCTCCTGCAGCTTCTTCAGGCCCTCCTGCCTGACCATGAGCTCCAGCTGCGCCGACAAACGAATGTAATTGAGTGGGATAAGGGGTTAGTTTTAGCATCGGCTCGCATATATTTCTCGTTCTTCAAAGCTCGCTCGCTTCGCTCGCTTCGCTCGCTCACCGCCGCCTGCTTCTTCTCGAGCAGCAGTTTCCCCGCCTCGATCTTCGCACTCAGCGCCTCGGCCTTGGCCTTGGCCTCCCTGTTCCTCTTCACCTTCTCGTACCGCTCGTTGAAGTCCTTCTCCCCCCCCTTCGCCAGCTCATCCAATTTATAGCCGTACATCTTCATGACGTACACGTTGGCCATGTTGTGCGCGCCGCCGTTGCAGTCTGTGAAAGCGCTCCTCATCACCGAGATGAAGTCCGCCGGCCCCCTCACCCGGCACAGCTGCTCCACGCACCGCTGCTCGCTGTGCCACATGTTCCGACCGTTCACTCCCGTGTTGTTGCAGCTCGCCCCCTGCTGCGTAACCCCGAACACGTACTTGGGGATCACGTCGTCGGGGTGAAGCAGCGCGGTAGACACCTTGCACCTGAAGAAGTTGGCGTTGGAAGTTTCCAAACGCCGCCGGTGCGCGTCCTTCTGCCCATGGGCGGCTCGCTTGCTGAAGTCTTCTTCTTTTTCTGCGAGGGTGAGGCACAGGATTGGGGTTGCGTTTCTATGTGGTGGTGTGGTGTGGTGCATTTTTTGGGTTAGTTGAGGTGTATCCGCAGCGCTCGGCTTTTCCGCTGCGCCGGCTGAAAACCGTGTTCTCAAGAGTCTCCAGAAACTGTCACGCAGCTTCGCTCACCCCCCCCCACCACTCACCTCACATCCAACTCACTCTCCACTGGATGCGTCAACAAAGTGGTTGCTCGGCTCATGAACATCGGCACGATGCAGTCCACCTCCATGTGCGGCGCTGGCGGTGGGTTGGCGCTTCGTGGCTCCCACGCCATCAAAAGCGGGGCCAGCAGCGGGCTCTCCAGCGCCAGCAAGCAATTCACAATGACGCTCATGCTGCTGCTCAAGTTGGGGTCCCGCAGGTAGCTCGCCACCGCCCTCGTCACCTCAAGGCTGTTCTCCTGGTCCAAGTTCCCCTTCGCCGTGTCGCCCTCCCGCCGGTTGTGCTTGAACCACAAGCCCTTCTTCCCGATGGATACGGTTCCCGGGCACAGCTGGTGGAACCCAATCCGCCCGCTGGCCCTCATGCTCAGGCTCGGCACGTTGTTGAACTCCTGCAGCCACCCCTCCCCCCCTCTCTCCGCCTCAGTCAGCTTCACCACCGCCGAGCTCGACTTGCTCCCGACGATGAGCCCCCCCCGATTCACACTCAAGTTGTTCATGAGCTCGTACCCCACCGCTACGGCCGCGTAGAAGTCGGAGAGGCCGCTCAGCTCACCCCCGGCTTCTGTATCGGCATCGACATCGGCATCGGCATCGAACAAGCTCTCCCCACCGATGGTGATGGTCAGGTCGCTCTCGTCGTGGTGGGGTGTTGGGGCGAACATTGCTCTGCAGGGGATCGTTCCGTTGAACACCTTTTGGGTAGTTGTAGATGTTGCTGTAGCTGTTGCGGTAGTTGTGCTCGAATCCCCTCCCTCCTCCTCCCTCTTCTTCTTCCTTTTCTTCTTTTTGGATTTGGTTTTTGTCAACACCAGCTCCTCACTCTTCTTCTCCTCGTCGTTTTCGTTTTCGTTGTCGTTGTCTCCCAGCAGCTGCTGCTGGGGTTTCGGGGGAGGCGCCCACTTGTCACAAACCAGCATATCAACGACTTTGCGCCAAATGTCGCTGTTGCTATTGCCATTGCTGTTCCAAAAGTGCAAGTCCAGCGCGCTCAGCACGCTCTGGAGCTTGAGCCTCGCAACGATCTCGTACGTGGTCGTCTCGAGGTGGAACGTGGCAGGGGGGTCGAACGTTTCCGGGCTGCTCTCCTGCCACGGAGCCCGGCCCCTGAGGTGGAGCTTGATGAGAACTCGAATGTGAGGACCCGAGGGCCACACAAAGACGCTGGCGAGGGCGGGGATCATTGAGTCCCCGCACTGCAACCGAACGCCCTGCTTGTGGACCAATGTTTGTGTTGGTGTTGATGTTGATGTTGATGTTGGTGTTGGTGTTATTGTGTTGTTGTTGCTATTTTTTACTGTGCTATTCTCCCCCCCACCCTCCAGTGCCCTCGCTTTGCCCACGATGCTAAAAACGGTGTCCTCGTCCAGCACGGTGGTGAACTCCTCGCCGTCCTCAACGTCATAAGCCGACACGGACCAAAGCGGTTTTGACCCGTCCCGCCGCCTTAGCCGGCTCACGAATATTCGGTGCGGCCGAACGTAGCTGTTGCTCTCGTCTTCCACGACGTTCACGCTGCGCTGCTCCCCGCGCACCAGCGTCCAGTATTCGGGGGGGGGGACGTAGGGCTTGGACAGTTTGGGCGGATCCTTGACGTTCTCGTGGATCAAGTTCTTCTTGTTTGCCTCGAAGTCCGCGCGCATCTCGTTCGTTTCCTCTTCCATGACTGTTATCAAGTTGGAGGCGTCGTCCAAAGTTCGAGAGATTGCGACTGACTGAATTTGGGAGCTGACGGTTTCGATTGATTGAACGTCGCGCCGGTTCTTGAGCCCGCGGCTTTTGGGTGTGGTGATTGGTTGTTCGTCTATTGCGTGTTCTCCTGTTGTGGTTTGGATTTGGGTTGGTGGCGAGAGGAGGGAAGGTCTGTTAGAACGAAGAACATATTATAGCACAGCACAGTACAGCACAGCACAGCACAGCAAACAATTTAACTTACGTAAATGAGCCAAGTTGGTTATCCACACTGTGTGAACATCCAAAACGAATCGCCGCATGCCGTTCCTTGCCCTTGCCCTGTTACTGGCCCTTGTCGTCTCCAAGTCAATCAATTTCCGAAACAGCTTATAAATCGGGTGGTTTTCAACGCTGGGCACACTAACCACGATTCCATCCTCCCTCTCCAGCACCTTGGCCTCCTCACTCGCGCTCAGGTAGCTCTCGTAAGCTTGAAATCTTCGCATTTCGCATCGGTACTTTATCCGTAGGTCGTCGCTCGCCCAAGAGATAGGTCCCTGCGCATGAATTGAATTGGGTCAGAGTGTGTTTTTGTTGCGTTTGTTTTGTAACGCTTTTCGCTTTGCGCTTTGTGCTGTGTCCTGTGCCGACCTCACTCTCACTCACCTGCAACTCCATTTTTGCTGGCATTGCAATTCCCGCCTTCTTCTGCGCTTGCGCTTTTGCCAACTTCGCCTGGTGCTTCCCCTTCTTCCCGTGCTTGTTCTTCGAGGCCATTATCGACCCAATGCCTCTGCTGACGTTGATCTCTTCGACGTCATCATTTTCCACCTCTGTGGACCCCGCAGCGCCAACGCTCGCCTGCAGCCGCAAAGTGTTTGCTTCTGCCAACCTTGACTTTTCACTGTCGCCCATAGTTCTGCTGAACAACGGGGAGGCGTGGAGGTTCTTGTGAATGCCTCCTTTCTGGGGGCTTGGGCTTGGGGTGGCCCCGCCTTTCCCCCCCCGCCCTGCGTTCTTGCCCCCGATTGGAGTCGTTGGTGTGCCAATCGGGTTGGGAGGTGGGAATTTCATGGAGAGCCGAGGAGGAGGAGGCAGCACCTTCCCACTCGTTGGCGTGCTGACGTTCGGCAAGTTGTTCGCTGCTGATTTCAATTTGTTCGTCCCGTCGAAATTGATCTGCCGCTTCTTGATGGGAGACTCTTGGATCATTTCATTGTCGCTCACGGTGACACTCAATGATGGCCGATCAATCTTCATGGTCGACATTGGGCTAGGGGTGAAGCCGTACTTCGCAGTTGAAGCCATGCCGTGCGCTTTCATTCCGTTTGGTATTTGAAGCACGACTGTCTGCGCGTTGGCATTGTTCATAGAAGAGGACATCGCCATCGAGGTGTCCAAAGAACTATCCAATTGCTTGTTCTTTTTCTTCGTGGAGCTAATCAGCGCAGCCTTCTCGGCCATTAGCGCCTCGTCCATTCTTCGCTTGTTGGACTTGATCAGGATCTTCTTAGCAGAAGATTCCATCTCGTACATGAAGTCTCGCAGCTCAATCGATGCATCTTTTGGAGTTTGGGGGTCTTGGCGGCCGGATTTTTTGCCGGGGGTTGCTGGCATTTTAATTTATATTTATTCTATTGTATACATGGTGATATGGTTGCTGTGTGGGCGGTTTGGCTACAGATGACAATCGTTTACGAAGGTTCAGTTGTGAAATTAGAGAACAAATAGGTGAAAAATGGAAGAAAAAAAAAGCTTTCGTAAGAAATATCCAAGTGGGACCTTCAAACCCCCATTCCAAATCACTTCCTCCCACTTGCCTCTGACCACCATTCTCAAGTAAAACGAGTTTTTAAAAGTCTCTCAATCATAATCCACCTCCTCGAAACAGATTCTTTTCCAGTTCAATGACAGCTACAGCTGGCATCCTTAGACACCACGACCTGGACCACCCTCCTCAATCCACCCGTCCAACCTCCAGTTCGAATGCAATTCCTGACTACGACCCGACTTCTCAGAACTTTGAAGAAGTAACCCAGAATGATGAAACGAATGAGATCCAGAACCTCTACCATGAGCAGCATAGCATGCTCAACCTCCTTCTGAAAGAAGTCCAGGACATAAAAAATGTGGATTCTTCCCTCTCGGAGCGCCCCTTGTCCAAGTTCCTGGCCTCGGAAGATGGGATGAAGGCTGCCGGGTTCATAGCGACGACGTCAACTGCAGATCTAAAAGCTGAATTCCTAAACCTTTGCCACCTAGTCAAGTCCAAGGAGGAAGAAAGGGAGCGCGTCTTAGCCGAGGTGGAGATGCTGAGAGTTGAACTTGGCATGACCTACAGGACCCAGCCAACCCCGTCAATGCAGTTTGACGTGAGCGCTAAGCCGCAAACGGATATGCAGAAGCGGTTGGAGGAGCGCAGAAACGAGCTGTACCACCGCCAAAGTGGAAAGCAGATGCACTCGGAGAGCTCGGAGTTACAGAACGATTACGATATTAACTCCGTGGCAACAGATTCAACAGCTGCCTTCCTATCCACCGGATCGGAGGGGAACAATAGCAACAACAACAGCAGCAACAACAACAACAACAACAACAACAACTGCAACACCCCCCCCGACAACTGCGACAACGACAATGACAATGCCACACCACCGTCACCACCATCAACCTCCCCCGAAACGAGCGCGAACAGAATTCCTGGAAAAGCTGCGAATCGTCCAACCGAGCACTGGCGAAGCCTAAAGAACAATCTTCCTGCCAACAAGAAAATGAACATCTCGCAGGCCGCGAACGAGTTCAAAACCAGGGAGCAGTGGGCGCACATCACCGGCAACTCCAAGGCTCCGGAGGGGCTGGAGCAGTTCGGCTGCGATCACGAGAGAGGCGCCGATGGAGTTCGGTGGATGCTTCAGAAGCCTGATGCGTGGCAGAAGAACCCCTCCAACTTTGAGGACAGAAGCAACCAATCTAATCTCAAATCCGAGAACTCCTCCATGTTTTACCGTTCCGCCAGCAGCATGGCAAACGAAACGAAATCTATGGCCGACAAGCGGCGAATATCCCGCGGAAACATGCCCATATCCGACTTCCTTGGCTCGATCCCAACGTTTCAGAATCTCACTCAGGAGACCTTCCAGAAGCTGGAGCAGGCTTGCCAGCTTCAGATATTCGAAACGGGTAAACCCATCCTAGAAGAGGACAGCTTCAGCCAGTACGTCTTTGTCATCCGTGAGGGTGGTGTCAAGGTGCTCAAGAAAAACAATGACCGAGTTTCTGAGAACATCATGAGGCTCACGCAGGGCGATTACTTCGGTGAAGGTGAGTTAGATATATTTTGAAACTCGAACCCTACCTAAACCCAAACCCTTACTCACTTACCCAATTCCCTCTTTCTCTCCTCAGGCTCCTTTACGCACGATCAAAAAGGATCGTCTGCCACCTACATTGCTGACGGCAACGTTCTTTGCATTGCCATTCCCAGTGACACGTACGAGACAATCTTCACGGGTGGTTCGCAGCTCATGGGAACCACCTTGGCAATTGACGCGACGAATAACGAGGAAGTTTACTCGCTGACCAGGCACATTGACCAGTTCAACGAGCTTCTCCAAATGGTCTTTGTTCGCACCAAGCGAGAGGTCGTCCCAGCTGACGCCAAAACACTTCCAGTGCCGCAGCAGAACTTGCAGGTGCAGCGAAGTTCGAGGTTCAGCAAAGTGCTGGATCGGAAGAGTTTCATGACCAAGCAGAACAGCGCCCTGCACATGGCTGGCGGTGACTTCGCGGCTGATCAAGTTTCGAAAGCCAAAAGAAATTCCATTGTCAAAATTGAAGAGGAGGGCGAGGTCGATGGCGAGGGCGAGAGAGAGGGGGGCGAGGAGGAGGAGACAGGACAACGGATGCCCAGTATTGGCGATTTGAGGTGAGATGAGATGAGATGGATGTGAGATGACACACCCCACCCCACCCCACCCCTAACCCAACCCCCAACCCCCAACCCAACCCCCCAACCCACAGAGCACGCTCCCATACCCGACAAAAGAGATCCACGTCGATGATTGGCAAGGTGGAGGAATTCGACGTAGACAATAAAGACGCCCCCGAGGTGTCCAACGAGGCGCTCATGCTGGATCTCTTGACCGCTTTCACCCCGGAGCTGTCCCTCGATGATGTCATGGAGCGCATCATCAAGGTCACTCGTGAGGTCTTTTGCGTCCAGCGGTGCTCCGTGTTTATCTACGACGAGGAGAACAACGAAATGATCTTGATCGTTTCCCGCGACGCAAAAGGTATCAGACTCCCCGTCAAGGGGATGTGCGGTCACGTTTGCATGACGGGGGAGCCTCTCAACATTCCGGACGCCTACGACGACAACCGCTTTGACCCGGCCATGGACAAGAAATCCTCCTTCCGCACCAAGCAAGTCCTTTGCGTGCCTATTAAGGATTCCTCCACCCACACTGCTGGCGTTATGCAGTGCATTAACACAACAGACAACCTCGCCTTCACGGCCCAGGACGAAGAGCTGTTGATTATGGTGGCCCAACAGCTCGCCGAGGTCATTGCCAAGCAAAAGGCAACAACCTCCTTTTCCAACGAGTCGAAATTCCTGGAGATCAAAGACGTCCAGACGAAATTCAAGCTCTGCATTAAGTCCTGTATTTTCAACAAGGAGCTTTCCACCGTCAAGAAGGAGCACAGGCACATCAAGTGCATAGCGCAGCTGTACCACGGCGGAGTTGCAATCGGAAACTCTATGGAGGTGAGTGAGTGAGCGAGCGGTTAATTCGTACCCTAACTAACATTTTTTTCGCTCGGCCGACAGGTCCACGCTGAGACTCGGAGTAACGATAGCACAACGACGTACGGCGGCCACAAGATTCTGGAGGCGAACTTTGGAGAGAAGGACGGTATTTGGTGCGAAAATTCAGGAATCCTCGTCAAGAACCTGCCCCATGCGACGAGAATCATCTTCAAGCTATTCAGCAAGAACGGGCATGCGTGCGGGTGGACGGGGTGCAACTTATTCCAATTTGACCACCAAATGAAGCTTGGGAAGCACAGGTTGAGCCTGTGGAACGGCGAGTGTCCCACCCCGAACGCTACAGCGCTGGAGCCCAAAACGGCCGACAGCGAGAGCTCCTTTATCGAGATTGCAATCTTGACGTCCAACATCGAATCCCAAAAGCCAATTTTGTACCGGCCAACATCCGACAACAACACCACCAGCAAGGTTGGAGGCGGCAGCAACAACAAGGGGTTGGACTATTTCTTGAGCAGGCTGAAGGAGTCGGAAATGAAGCAAATTAACCATCTTATCAAGGACCAAGATCCAACAGCGATTCCGCAGCCAGGCGATCACAAACTGATCTGGGACTTAAGGATGCACCTTACAAAGAAACCTGAGGCCTTGAAAACGTTCTTACTTTGCGTTGACTGGACAAATCCCCAGCAAGTGAGCGAGGTGCACAAGTTGCTGTACAGCTGGGAAACGCTGGAGCCAATGCTTGCACTCCAAATATTGAACCACCGCTTCCCCGACCCGAGGGTCAGGGCGTACGCAGTGCACTGTCTGGGCAACATGACGGATGGGGAGGTGAGCGACGGAGCCAAAACGCGAGCCACCATCCTATGCTAAACCTACAATTTCATTTCGCAGCTTCGAAAATACTTGCTGCAGCTCACCCAGACACTAAAGTTTGAGCCCTTCCACGACAGTGCGCTTAGCAGGTTTTTGTTGCGAAGAGCGCTGAGCAACCCCACCTTGATTGGCCACATTTTCTTCTGGTTATTGAAAGCCGAGATGCACGAGCCCGTGGTGCGAGAGAGGTGAGTGAGAGAGCAAGAGAGAAAAGGGAAGAAGGAGCACGGAGCACCGAGCCCGGAGCCCGGAGCACGGAGCACGGAGCACGGAGCACGGAAACTAATTCAATTCGATTCACAGGTTCGGAGTGCTGCTTGACCTGTACCTACGGAACTGCGGCACTCATAGGTTGGCGCTCGGTCACCAACTGCTGGTCATGAAGAGATTAGAAAATGTTGCGAACAAGGTCAAGCTGAAAGATACCAAGGAAGAAAGGTTGGCAGAGCTGAAGGAACAGCTAGCGAGGTGCGACTTTCCGGTCAAGTTTCAGTTGCCTCTGAATCCTGACTTGAGTGTGAAGAATTTTGTGGTTGACAAGTGCCGAGTCATGGAGTCGAAGAAGAAGCCTCTGTGGCTGGTTTTCAAGAATGCCGACAAAGAAGACGAAGAAATCACGGTCATGTTCAAGGCAGGCGACGACCTGCGCCAGGACCAGCTGACGTTGCAAGTCATGAGCATCATGGACAATTTCTGGAAGGAAGATGGGTTGGACATGAAGATGAACGCGTACAAGTGCGTATGCACGGGCGACGAGCTGGGCATGCTGGAAGTGGTTACAAACGCGAACACTTTGGCTGGTATCATCAAAGAGAACCAGGGGGAGAAGCACGGAACGAGGAAGAAGTTTGGAGCGGCGGTGGACGCGTTTACGAATCAGAAGATCTTCACCCAGTGGTTGATGGGAGGTGCGAGGGAGGGCAGCGATTTCTTTGACATGGAGGATGAGAGCAGCACTAGCGACTACACGACAATCCAGAGAAACTTCCTGTTCTCGTCAGCGGGCTATGCGGTTGCAACCTTCGTGCTGGGGATTGGAGACAGGCACAACGACAACATTATGCTGAAGAAGACGGGGGAACTGTTTCATATTGATTTCGGTCACTTCTTGGGCAATTTTAAGAGCAAATTCGGTTTCAAGAGGGAACGGTTGGAAGGTCAATTCGTCTTCACCCCGGCAATGGCCCACATACTGGACGGAACGAAGAGCGACCTGTTCAAGGAGTTTGAGAGTTTGTGCTGCAGGTGCTTGCTGACGCTTAGAAAACATGCCGGGGTTCTGATTACGCTGTTCAGCTTGATGCTGAGCTGCGGGATTCCAGAACTGCAGAGCGAGGAGGACATCACTTACTTGAAGCAGAGGTTGATGCTAGATTTGGAGACCGAGGCGGAGGTTGAGATGGAATTCCGGAAGGTCATTTACTCGAGTTTGAGGACAAAAACGACAAGAGCGAATGATGCGATCCACTCCTGGGTGCACGGGGCGTAAGAGGGGAGAAAGGGGGGGTGCGGGGGAAGGATGTATCGGTTCTGTAAAAAATGTTGTAATTTGACTAAAGACTAGGAATGGGTTAAAAACGCGCTAATTTGCAAAATGAAAATAACTTTTAAAATTCAAATTTAAAATAACCTCCCAACTCACCATGAGCAAGCGAAACAACACACGAAGTAAAATTTCCCAGCTCACACGCTCCCAACAACCAACTATTACTCTACCCGATACTCGTATCCTATGCTTGGAGAAGATGCTTCAAGAAAAGATTGAGGGAAAACATTCCAACATCAATCTCGGTTTGAAGAAAAGTTTCTCTATCTTTGACACCGATCAAAGCGGAGCTCTCGACGCTGAAGAGTTCACGAAGTTTTTATCGTTTTATATCGTTGGAATAAAAATTGAAGAAGTTGCTGCCTTGACTAGAAGAATCTACGACATAAATTCTACCAATGCAATCTTAATCAAGGACTTTCAAGACCGTATAATGTCACCCGATGCGGGAGTTAGGCTTCCCACCCCACCCCAGCCCCCTCCCACCTCTTCCAACCTTCCCCCCCCCCTCCCCCCTCCTCCCATCTCCCAACTCCCTCGAACCGGAAACAAAGAGAATCGACTTGCAAAGTTCAAGGCCGGCATAAAAGGTCTTGTTGCAGCACAGGCGCCGAAAGCGCGCAGAAAAATGAAGCTAACCGATCGAATGACGACTCACTCGTCCTCAACTGATTCTGAGCTCGTGGCAAACTACTCTCGGGCCAAGTTGCGCGAGGTGTTTGCGAAAGTTGGCAACTCCAATGGATCGGCAAACATCAGCCTCGACTCGTGGCTGCGTGTCTTCCAGTACCTAACTAAAAATCCCACTCAGCCTTCACTCCACGAAGATGACTTGGAGGCGCTGTTTGCCCTTCACAAAAATGGGTGCGTTGAGGATTTCATCGAATCACTTTTTCCTCCCCCGCCGTCAATCCACGAGAAAATGAAGCGTATTCCAGGTTCGCACTACGATAAACAAGACGACTGCGATATTGGCAACGAAGAGGTTGGGTTCGGGGCGTTCGACAACTCTGGCGAGGGAGAGCGCCGCGTCTATAACCCTCTCGAAAAAAGCATCCCAAAGAAAATCAATTACCGATTCTCAAGAACTCCAGTTCAACCCCCCTCCTCATTCGATGTCAACTCAGTCAGTTTGAGCGGGCGGCTTCCCCATGCGGATTTGACACTGGAACAGGTTCAAGGGTTTAGAGGTGAGCGAACGGAGCGGAACGGGGAAGGGAAGGGAAGGGAAGGGCGCAACAACTAAACAGCTCGCTCGGCGCAGGAGATGGCGATTCGCCGAATTTGTACTCAACCAAAGTTGGTGAGCTCGTCTATACCGTGGCAGCTCTGGCGATCGTCTACGACTACAACAGCAAAAAAGTTCAGCGATTCTTCCGCGGTCATACCGATGACATCACCTGTTTGACCATTTTTGAGCCGGAATCAAGGGCGAAAAAGAACAACGTCAACAATCCCCGCGCGGCGAGCGGACAAACGGGCTTGAATCCGTTCTTTTGCATTTGGCGAATTGACACTTGTGAGGAGCTGTACCGTCTGGGTGCAGGAGTTTTTGAGAGAGCGGTTTGCGGTGTGGGTTTTTCCTATGACGGGAAGCACGTGGCTGCAATCGGAATGGACGACAACCATCAAATAGGGGTGTGGAATCTCGTGGGAGGAAAGGACAAAGACACTGATGAAATTGTGCCCAATCTGCTTTGTAAGGAGGACACTCAAACTGGAACTCCGCCGATGCTTACGGAGTTGGTGTGGTGCGACTTTGACATTCCCAATCCTGAGAATAAAAGAGGAAGCGGGAATAATTCTGCGAGTATCAACGGAACGTCCAGGAGCGTAACCAAAAACGTCACCAGTAGCAATAACAATAACAATAACAATAACAATCCAGCAACCCTGCAGGCCTTGATCACTGTGGGGAAGGGAAAGCACTTGAAAATCTGGACGTTCGATCCCAAGGTGAGCGAGCGAAGCGAAGCGAGCGAGCCTTTTGGAAGACGAGCATACTCGCGATGAAGTGCGCGAAATGGCTAGAGACATGATGGCTACATCCATTACTAAGCTAACCCACCCAATTCGTTTGGCTTGCTCGTTTCGCTCGTCCTTCATTAAAAATGCGCCTCGCATCGCTCGGCGCAGGTTCGAAAAAACAGCGACGGGAGCAAAATATCGTGCTTGAGCTCCTACAACGGAATTTTCAAGACGGCTCCCGTTGCAAAGACGCTGCACAGCGTCGCGGGAATTTGCTCCAGCGGCAACGCGAAATGTGGAGACGTTTGCGCCGTAGCTGGAGAAACGGGCGGTAGCGAGAACAAGAAAACCGCGGGAATTGTGTATTTGTTCAAAATGAGTACAGCCACCTGCATAACCTACGTCGAGGCACACCCAAATTACCCAGCGCTGTCGCTGACTTTTGACAACTGCTCGAGGTTGCTGTATAGCGGAGGGGCAGACGGGTTGCTCAACGCGTGGAGCTTGCCATCGAAAGAGAAGCCAAAAATGGAAAAGGTGAAAAGTTTTAATTGTAATGCTGCCGAACCGGGGTCGTTGAGCATACTGGCGCACCCAGAGAGCTTGCAGAACGAAGCCACTATCAAGGGGAAGAGGAACACCTTTGTTACGGCGGGTAAGAGAAATAACACGAACACGGGGCGGAATCAAATTCAAAATAATAAGGGGAGCACTCGGATAAAAATCAGGCACCTGTGCGTTGTGAGGGAGGGGGGCGGTGAGGATGAGGATGGAGATGAGTTGAGCAAGACATTTGTGGGCGTGGGGCTGGGCAGCGGAAGGTGAGCGACAGAATCACCATGACCAGCCCCCCGCCCACACCAATCAACTCTCGTTCGTTAACCCCCTCCAATCTCAATCCAATCAGTATCCGACTGATCAACACTGTCACCAATTCAATAAAGGCAGGTGCGGGCGAAGATAAGACTGTTCGAGAAGGTCATTGCGCCCACGTGTACGGCTTGGCAACGCACCCAACAAAAACGAACATATTCGCGACGGTAGGTGAAGACTTCTTCTTCTGCTGCTACGATATCAAAACGATGAGCTGCGTGAAGAGGTGCGTGCTGCCCCTAGCTGCAAAATCTGTGGCCTACAGCGGCGATGGGAAGCACGTGGCATTTGGCTGCTTCAACGGAGCTGTGATGATCGTGGAGGAGGAAACGCTAATGACGGCGACCAAGGACTCGACAAAAGGAGGGCTCAAAATTTACAAGTTTTTCAGAGACTGTGAGGAGAATATCGACGACTTGAAGTACAGCCCTGACGACAGAATGCTGGCGGTTGGATCTCACGACAACTTCGTTGACGTCTACGACAGGAACAAGAGGGAGGGTTATAAGGTGAGCGAAGAGCGAAGAGCGAAGAGAGAGCGAAGAAAGAAGATAATGTTAACTCAACCGTACTTCGCGTAGCTGAAATTCAGGCTGAGAGGTCACACGAGTTACGTCACGCACCTGGACTGGAGCAAGGACAGCCGTATCATCCAGAGCAACGATGGAGCTTACGAGATTCTGTACTGGGACTGCAAGAGCGGTCGCCAGATTAGGAGCACGAAAGATGGGGTGGAGGCCGACACGGACTGGAACACGTGGACGTGCGTGCTGGGATTTCCAGTCATGGGAGTGTGGGCGAGCGGGAGCGACGGGACGGATGTCAATGCGCTGTGCGTAGACGAGGGGAAAGAGTTTATCGTAACGGCGGACGACTTTGGGAACGTGAATTTGATGCGGTATCCTGCGGTGGTCAAGAGTGCCGCGTGCAAGCAGTACAGCGGACACGCGGCGCACGTGATGAACTGCAGGTTTGTAACGGGGGGGGGCTACGTGGTCAGCGTTGGAGGCAAGGACAGGGCGATTTTAATTTGGAAGCTGGACAGAAACGAGGGGCTGAAAGAGAGGGAGGCTAAGCCAAAGCCCAAGATCGGAAGCAAGTGGATTGCCAGCGGAGGGTGGGACATGGGCAGGGAGCTAGAGCATGTTGGGAAGGGTTGGGAGATGACAGATTTGATTGCGAACGAAAACAATCCAAGAGCATGCGGGTGGGGAATAAGCGATAAAACTGGGAAGATGGTCTTGACCGAGCCAGATATTCCTTATGGGGGTTACAAGGGGAGGTACAACGATCATACGAGTGCAAGAGCATAAGTTGTGTTGTTTTATCATTATTTCACACTATCATTATCATGGGGGGTCTATTTAAAAGTTTTCCTCGTTCAGCGTTGGGTCAATGTTTTCATTCTCGCCAATCCCCCCAGCTATGTTGACATTGTCGCCGTCCTCCTCCCCCTTCCCCCCTTCGTTCGTCACCTTAACCCGCTCGATAAATATTTTCTCTTGGTCGACGAACGAGCTGTTGTGGTTGGTCTCCAGCTGGTTGACTTGCGACCTGAGGCCTGCCATTGTTTCTTTCGTGAGTGGCATGCCGCCATTGTTCCCTCTGTTATTACTGTTGCTGTTGCTGTTGTTGTTATTATTGGTCTGCAACGCAACCACTGGTTGCCACCCCCCTCTCCCTCCCACCGTCCCAGCAACGCTGATCGCACTGCTCAGCTTCATGTTCAAACTCCGACTCGCCGCCTGGTCCCTGATCAGGTTCATCCGCTCGTGCGACATGGTGAGCCTGTCGCTCTCCATTTTCTTCCTCTCCTCGTGCAAACCTTCCCTGTCAATGTCGAGCTGGTTTTTGGCCGCTATCGCCGTTCTCGATGCGTTCAAGCCGTCCAGCTTGACGCTCTCGGCGTCCCTCAGACGTTTTTCCGATTCCCTGCTCTTGCTCTCCACGACCACGCCCAGCCTGTGCAGCTCCTCTCCCTTCTTATTGAGGTTGAACTGGTCATCTTCGAGTTTGTTTCTCAGCGCTTGTATCTCCACCTTGACGTTCTCTGCAGCCATCAGTTCTCCCTTGGCACTCGCCTGCCTCTGCTCAAACAGCAACACGTCTCTCTGAAGCGCGCTCCTAGCCCCGTTCAATCTGTCCTCCTCCCTCTTCAGCTCTTCCATCTGCGCGTCCACGCTCCTGGTCGCCTCTCCCTTGAGCTTGTTCAGTTCCAATCTTTCCCTCTTAACTACGCTCTTCTCCCTGTCGATCTCTTCTCTCCGAATTACGAACTCTGTGGATTGAACGGATGAATTAGATTATATTTAATGTTGTTTGGCTCACTTCGCAGACTCACCCTCCTCCATCGCCCTCTTCTCGGCCTCGAACGCCGTCCACCTGTCCGCCAGCTTAGCCCGCTCCTCTTGCGTGACCTCGGCGTTCTGCTTCCTCTCTGAGATTAACGCGTCCTGCAGCGACTCCACCCGGGAATGCTCCGACCTGAGCCGCTCCCTCTCGTCGGTGTTCTGGTTCCGCAACGAGCGCATCACGTCCTCGATGCTGCTCACGCTTCCTTGGAGTCTGACCGCCTGGCTCTCGCTGCGCTCCTGCGACGCCCTCGCGTTGCTCTCCATCTCGTTGACTAGCCTCTCCCTGGCCTCGAGCTGGCTCTCCCTCCCAGCCTCGCTGGCGATCTTGCTTTTGCTCAGCTGCCCCTCGAGCAGCTTCAGGCTGCCCGCGCTCTGCTTGATTTGCATTGCCAGGCTCTCCAGGTACTCCGCGTCTGCTCCCCTCTGCTTGATGCTGCTGATTTCCTCTATGTGAATCTTTTTGATCATTGAGATGGCGTTGTCGTGGGCTTCTCTGATGCTGCGTATGTGTGGTGTTAGTTGTGTGCTGTGCTGTGCGTGATCCACGTGATTCACTCACCTCGATGTTTCCACGTCGTGCTTCATGTTTATTGTCGTCACATGCTCGTTGAACTTTGTTTGGACCAATATCCTCTCCTCGCTCGCCTTCAGCAGACCCTGGGCATTGTCGTAGCTCATCTTCTTCCGAGTCTCGCTCTCCTCCTCAAGCCTTCCCCGGAGGTGGCTTACTTCCTTGTTGAGTATATCGTTGTTTTCGACCGCTGTCTTTGCGTCGCGGACGCTAATCTCGGTGCTCGTCTTGATCTCGACCACCTCGTTCCTTGCCTGAACAAGCTGCTTCTCGAGAGAGGCAATCAGCGCATCCTTCTCGGCGAGCTGCTGAATATTTGCTCTTGAGGAGCCACCGTGGGACGGCGTGGTCGGACTATTGTTGATGTTGATGTTGTTGTTGTTGTTATTGGTATTGTTGGGGCTGTGCGCCCTGCTTTTTCTAATCGGCTGCGAGGCGCTGCTTCCGGGCCTACTGTTGCTTTTACTGGTGCTGCTGTTTTTCACCATCGACAATGTCGATGAGGCCTTGCTATCCTCCTCCGAGTCGGAATCGCTGTCGCTGGTGTCGCTACTGCCGCCCGGTTTTGGACTGCTTCTGCCCCCTTTTTTGTTGTTCAGGCCTCCAAACGAACTCCCTGACATATTGGGAATGTGGCCAACCGTCGACCTGCGCGCAGAAGAGCCGAATGGTTTTTGATCAGGCAGGATGTTCCTGCGGCTGGTTCTCCGCTCGCCCATCGACGAAGGGTGGTAACTCTCAGCAGCTGTCGAGGAATTGGAATTGGGATTGGGATTGGAATTGGGATTGGGATTGGAATTGGAATTGGAATTCGATGGGAAGATGGTGCTCTTGTTGCTGCTGTTGCTGTTGCTGTTGCTGTTGCTGTTGCTGTTGCTCTTGCTCTTGCTGTTGCTGCTGCTGCTGCTGTTTCCAATTGTGGTCGCGGCTAATGATGAAGTGGGAGTTGGCGATTTCTTCTTCTTGTCAGAACTGGGGAGCATCTCGTCAATGTCAAACGAGTCCTCTTCAAGAGGGGATTTGGTTGGGGAAGCTGTGGAAGCGGAGATGTCGGGTCTGTAGTTGTCGCCTGACTCCTCTAGGCCCAAGTCTGCGGCAATTGATGTGTTGTTATTCTTTGATGGTGCGGGCGCATCAAGAAGAGAATTCATTGTTGCCAAATCTTCATTTGAGTTGCCACTTTTGCTACGGGCATTGAGAGAAGGAGCGCCCTGAAGAGACATTACTTCTTGGGGGTGATTGGGTTGACTAAGAGTGGCAATCAGTGGAAATGCTTGGTGAGCTGAAACTTGGAACTTGTTGGCACACAAAAACAAACTGTCACAAACTGTCAAAAATTTTCTATGATTTGGAACTCAGATATTATTTTATGACATTACTTTAATGAAGCTAACAACCCTGATCTTGACAATCACAGTCAACATTCCTTGTGCTCGTTTTGCTGCTACCAATGCCGCTTCGATAGTAGATGAAGTTATAAATTCCTCTTCTCCTCCCCCCTTCAATCCTGCCCTCGATTCTCCCTATTCTGACCCCACGTACATAAACTCCCAGATCTCGCTTGCTTCTTCTAGCTACCATAACGAAGAACATTACCTCCTGGCTGAACAAATATACAACGAAATTCTACAATACACTTCCAACAACAACATTGATGCGCTCCATTTGAAAGGAATATTGAACTACCAATTTCGGGAGGATGTCCCGCTGGCCATCCAGCTCCTCACCGAGGCAATTGCGCTCTCGGATCACCCCCGACAGCGCCTCAAGCCTGTTGACTACAAACTCCAGCTAATGATTTACACGAATTTGGGTGAAATATATCGCTCGAGCGGCAATCCTAGTTTGGCGATAGCCACGAATCAAGAGGCGATCGACATTGCTCGCCGGGCGGGAGGGCATTATGACTTGCTTTTTGGCCTTTTGTACAATCAGGCCCAGGGGCATTTGGATTTAAACGAGAAGGTGAGTGAGTGGGACGGAAAAGAAAAAGAGTAATCTGCGGAAAAATTCTTACCAGTGTCATATCATGGCGCAGTCCAAGGCGCTGGGGAAATTGGAAATCGGTTTGCAAATGGGAACGACGGACGGGCGGAATGAAAATCTGCCGCCCAATTTCTTCTTCAAGACGTATTTGGACATTGCTCAGATCAAATTCAGCTTCGGGGAGTATTTGGACGCGCTGGATTTTTTCCAACATGCTAAAAAAATAAATGACAGCGACGTAGAGGTTTTGATGGGGATCGGAACTTGCTTGCAGAAAATGGGATTGTTGGATGATGCATTCGGTCAATACGTTAAAGTGCTTGAAATCGACCCCCGCCACCCAAATGCGAAGCTTAACACCGGAGCTATTTATCACGAGCGGGGGGAAATTGAAAGGGCGATCGAAATCTACAAATCCTGTCTAGCCTCCTTAAACATCCACGAGCCCACCTACGAACGGTCCAAGGTGATGATCATGAACAACTTGGGGGCGGCGTACATTTCCGGGGGACAAGTTGACTCGGGGGTGGCGATTCTAGAGCAGATTATGGAAATCAATCCGGACATTCCAGACGTTCTGGTCAACCTCGGCTCCTTTTACAACGAAGAGGGGTCAATTGAGAAGGGAAATGAGCATCTCCAGAGAGCGATAGTGTTGTTGGGGGGGGTGGGTAGTGGTAATGGTAATTATAATGATAATAATGGTCAGCAAGGCGTTCTTTCAGGAGTTTCCGCCGGGCTCATGATTCGACAAAGAATCGCTCTGCCCCCCATCCAACTTGACCTGCCCACCACCACCGCCACCAGGCTTAATTTTGAAAACGGCGTCGCCGAACTTGCGTACGAGCTGATTTCTAAGCTGCCCAACAGCAACAAAATCATCGATCCCGTCAATGCCGTTGAGCGGATACACTTCTACTTGGTTTACCACTGCATCGGAAATGATCGGCAGACACAGCTCTTGGTCAATCAGATGTATAGCCATGCGTTTTTGGTGGGGGCGGGGGTGGGGGCGGGGGTGGGGGTGGGGGCGGGGGCGGGGGCGGGGGCGGGGGCGGGGCAACCTCTCCACCTTGCGAGGAAAAAGGAAAAACACGAAAAAATAAGAATCGGCTTCGTCTCGAAATTCTTCGGAGGTGAGCGGGGATACATTTATTTCGCTCGCACCCTTACACTAACCTAAAACAACGGCGCAGACTTTGAGCCGCACGGGCTGCTGCTAGAGGGAATAATTCGTTATTTGCCGAGGGAGCTGTTCATCACGATTCTGTTCAGCATTAGTGCGAGCGGAGGAGGGCCGGCACCCTATCTGGTTAGTGCAGCGGACGAAGTGGTTCTTTTGGATTTGAACTACAACTCGGCAAGGTTTAGCTTGATGGCGGCTGAGTTGGATGTATTAATTTTCGCGGACATGAACAGCGAGCCGATGAATCACTTTTTGGGCTATAACAGAATAGCAAAAATCCAAGCACTGTTCTGGGGCAACCCGATCACATCCGGAAACGAGAATATTGATTTCTTTATTTCGGCGGACCGAATGGAGAACCCGTTCCTGACCAAAAATTCTAACAGGCACTCTCCTTATTCTGAGCAGCTGGTTCTGCTGGACGGCCAGGGGATTTGGTACAGCGAACCGAACGGATTAATCTCAAGCTCTTACTCGGTCGAGATGCAGAACAAGATCATGCAGTCATCCACCAAGCTTACATTGGCAGATTTCGGAATTTTAAATCACCTTCCCGGCACCACGTTGTACCTCTGTGCGCAGTCCCTGTTCAAGTTGCACCCCCTTTTCGATGATGTTGTCTTTGACATTCTGCGAAAACACGAAAAGTCCGTGATTGTTTTCACCAAGGGGAGAAGACCGGCCTGGACCGAAAAGCTCATAGATCGGATGAAAAAAAATCCAAAATTTACTGAGCAGCTCTTCTCCCGCATAATTTTCATCGACAGGGTAAACAGGTGAGCGAGCGGAGGGGGGGGTGAGGAAGATGACGAGCATATGAGCCACTACTTAACTAAACATTATTCCACTCAATTCGTTTCGCTCGGCGCAGCCTCGACTTTCCGTCCCTGATCCAGCTCGCCGACGTGATGCTCCACCCCTTCCCCTTTGGGGGATCTCGCACGTCCGTCGACGGGCTGCAGCACGGCATTCCTGTTGTGACGTTTCCGCAGAAATCTCTGCGCGGGAGGATGGCGGTTAGCTTCTACGCTAGCATGGGAATTTGGGACTGCTGCGTGGCAAATAGGTAGGTGGGCTGGGCGTTGGCGAGTTTGCCACAAAAACAACAACACGCTGCAACACACAAACCAAACTAATCCCCGACCGTTCGTTTTCCGTTCTCGTAGCGTGGAGCAGTACGTTGACAAGGCAACGAAACTCGGCCAGAATGAGCAGCTGAGGGAAGATGCTAGAAGGCTCATCTTGGAAAGGGTCGGGAGGGTGTGGGACGACATGGAAGTGGTGTACGAGTGGACCCGGTGGTTGCTGCGAGTTTCGGGGAAGGACAGCTTCCCATCCCCGTCCCCGTCGCGTGATGAATTCAATTCCAACGTCATGCTCAAGATGCAGAGGGATGAGGAGGTGGTTGATTTTGGCATTGTCCCTACGCCTACGGTTGATGACGATTACACCCCCTACGAGCTCTTCCTGGCTCGCACGGCATCGGCATACAACGCTGCTGGCGAACTCGAAAGTTCCAAGCGCCAGCTAAGACTTTTGATGTTCGAACGCCCGTTGGATGTTGGGGTGTTAAACGATCTCGGCGCAGTTCTGGAACAGCTGTGGGAGCTAAATGCTGCTGAAATTGTCCTGCGAGAGGCAATTGTCATCAACCCCGATTTCAAAACAGCCAGAAATAATCTGGGAGTGGTGCTCAAGGATTTGGGGCGGATGGATGAAGCGTTGGAGATGCTCAGCGGGGGAGATCTAGAAATCGCTAACGCTGCGAACGTGCTGCGCGACAGTGACAAGATTGAGGAGGCTTATACGCTAGTTTGTGAGTTTTTGTTCAGCAAGGGGGAGTGTGGAGAGGGAACTGGAAATGGAAATGGAAATGAAAACATCCTGAAAATCACGGCAATCGCGCTGCTAGAACATTCGCCCCGCCTCACGGCCGCGGTGGGGGAGGATTTAATGGCAAGGGTGAGCAAGCTGCGGGAGGGGGGGGGGGGCGGCGGACACCAGGACCAACAGCAACATCAAGATCAAGATCAAAATCGCTTGGGGCTGATCAACAGCCTGGCGACTTTTATGCACTGGACAGGGCGGTGGGACGGCGCAGCGGTGACCAGAATGTACAAAGAGATCGGTTTCGTAGATGACGATGGGAGCTACGATAGGTGCGAGGAGGCGGGCCGCGTGAAGATCAACTTGATTACGAGCTATTTCTCGTTCGAGAGCGAGGCAAGGAGGATAGAGTCGAAAATCGCCTTGACTGCAAACACCATGAACGCCTGTGTCGACAGAGTGGTCGTATTCTTGGAGCGGCCGCTGCTGTCTGGTGAGCAGATCGTGGACATGGCTGTGGACATGGCGGACAAGATCACCTTGATTAATCTGGGCAGAAGACCGACGTTCGCAGATGCTTTCGAGTTTGCCAATGACCACATTCGAAACGACGAAGTTGTCGTGCTCAGGTGAGCGAGCGAAGAAGCGAAGAAGCGAAGAAGCGAAAAAGCGAAGCGATTCATTAATAAATATCGAGGGTGTCAGACATTTCTCACATTGCTCGTTGACTCGCTTCCAGCAACGATGATATCGCCTTCGATCACACGCTGAAAGTTCTGGAGAATGGCGTTCCCGACAAGACTATCTTTGCTCTGACAAGGCACGAGCATGACGTCGATTTTGGATCAACAGGGGGGGTCCTACAGGCGGCCATGAGACTCAACCAAGAGGGGGGAAGTTTCGTTTTGCATCCAAGGATTGATTCTCAGGATGTTTGGGTCTGGTCGGGGGAAATTGACCACACCGTTGTGGACCAGGCGAGGTTCTTTCAGGGGCTGCCGAGGTGCGACAACCGACTGGCAGCGTTGTTGAGGGAGAACGACTACACGGTTCTGAATCCAAGCGTGGGGATTGTGGCGAAACACTGCGAGAACATGATTGTTGGGAGTAGAGGAGTCAAAAACAACGCGGTGGAGTATGGATACAAGGTTAAGGATGGTGTGCGAGGGAAGGGAGAGTTCGTACTGATTTCCCTGGATTACTTGTTTTAGGGGGTGATCGTATTGATAACTTTAAACCACCGATTCATGAGAAACAATTTGAAATTTTGCTATTTCCTGGATCGCATCGAGTCTCGATGCGGGGGTTACTGGCCTGCAGGCGACTCGCAGGTGATGCTGCGGAGGATTTTTGACTCTTCTGAGTTCGTTTGCATTTGGCGTATGTAAAAGGCAGCTGTCACAGTTTTCTGGCTTGAGGGTTGGTGGTGGAGCACGACAAGGTGACTTGATGAGAAAATCGGCGATGAAGATTGCCAAAATATCTAATGAAAACCACTTTCCAACCAACAATAACTTGTTCATCGAAGGAAGGGGGTACGTAGCAGTGGTCACCGACATCAAGCTTTTTAGGCCGCGAAAGCAGGGTAACGGCAAATATTCACTCCTGCGGAGATTTCCGCTCGAGGGAAATCCGCAACGGCGAAATCACCTCGCGAAAATCATGGAAAATCATGGAAAATGACTTGAACTTAAAATTAACTTCTAATACTTCCTTTTGTTAATCACCCCCACACACAACACACTCAAACAACCTAGCCCACGAAAGCCGAGCCCCCCCCCCCCATTTGGGGAGTCACCCCGACATATAGGCAAAGCGCCAAGAAAACTTCGGGGGAAAATTTCCAAAAAACTCAATTTTGTCCCCCTTTAGAGTTTTTTCATTGTCGCGGTCAGATGTTTTGCTTACATTACGATATATTAATTGACATTTAGAGGTTTTTATACAATTTAAAGTAAAAAAAGTTGCAAGAATTTAAATTAATCTTAAGATCATTTTTAAATTTGTCTAATTCGCTTAGTATGATTGATCTGAATTCTTGCAACTTCTTTTAATCAAAAGTGTATAAAAACCTCAAAATATCAATTAATATATCGTAATATAAGCAAAACATCTGACCGCGACAATAAAAACTCTAAGGGTGGACAAAATCGATTTTTTTGAAATATTCCCCCGAAATGTTTTTTGCGCTTTGCCGTTACCCTGCTTGCGCGGCCTAATAAGCTTGATGTGGGTGATCACAGCTGCTTCGCATCGCATTCCTGCGATGAGCAAGTTATTGTTGGTCGGAAAGTGGTTTTAATCGGATTTTTGGCAATCTTCATCGCCGATTTCTCATCAAGTCACGTTGCCGTGCTGTCCACAAACCCACTTACACACCAAAAAACTGCATCAGCTGGCTTTTGCATGCGCCGGGTGCCACCACCAACAAGATGTCAAGTGGGGAGGTTGCTACACACTGGATTCCTTCCAGCTTGGCTCGATCATCACCGGTTTCCCACGCTGGCTCAGAAAGATCAAAAATCCTCCGGAGCAGTGCCCCCGCGCTGCAACACCCCACCCCCCCTCGGGACACGAACACTTCCTGGAGTGCTGCGAGTCGGGTGCGGGCCGGTACCACCCCCCTTTCAACATCGAGAACGATGCGATCCAGCTAATTTCCAAAATAGCAAAATTTCAATTGTTTCTCATGAAATCGGTGGTTTAATGTTATCAATACGCTGGACCGGGCAACAGGAAGTCCAGTACTTCGCTGGTTGGTCCATCCCCAGCCCCAGGCCTCTGAATGCACATATTCAGTAACGCAATGCCCTTGTGGAGGGTTCGGAGCTCGGCTTCAGTCGCCGCCACCCCCGTCGGCGCCTTGCACGTCTTCTTGTGCTTCTTCCACGCAGATTTCAGACACTCGGCGCTGCAGAAGTAGCTGGTTTGGCAATTTCCGCACGCTTTTGTCGTGGAAGTCTTGCAGACGACGCACTGGCGGGTCGGTTTCAGCACATCCTCCACCTCGACCAACTCAGCCTTGTCGTACTTCATGTGCTTGATGAACTGGCAGACGGTGTTGTAGGGGCCGTAGATCTCGTGGTGTTTGGTGGGAAGGGATTGGAGGAGGAGGGGGGGGAAGGGGATGGAGGAGATGTACTTGGGGGTGAGGCGGAGGATGTTTCGGATCTCTTTGCACGCATTGAATTGGGGTTGCTCAGCAAGCTGAAGAGGAGAAAAATATCCCTCTGCCTTTCTGAGGGCCTGT
>Ga0302116_1000240_pt1 | contig 32253 bp, 15 predicted proteins | sample AG5_SCM_MG_FD_203124 | JGI IMG/M metagenome (GOLD analysis project Ga0302116, IMG submission 203124) | Marine microbial communities from Western Arctic Ocean, Canada - AG5_SCM | ecosystem: Environmental > Aquatic > Marine > Oceanic | place: Canada: Western Arctic Ocean | collected 2017-10-01 | reverse complement strand
CGGAACGGAACGGGCGAGTAAAGGGGACCCAAAGCCGGCGGGCGTGGTGCTGCTGGAGGTTCCGAGCCTGAGGGTGGCGCACGTGTGGGAGCTGCCCGGGGGCGCGGGGGTGAGTTCCACAACGCTGACGGGGGACAACACGAACCTGCTGGTCTCCGGGACGGACGGGTCGCTGACGGTGCTGGCGGATCCTAGGCTCGGGATGCGGCTCGTGTCGCAGATGTTCAACTTGGGATGGGCCGAGATGGCCTGACTCTGAGATCGTGACGTATCGTCATCTTAACACTTAGCTTTATTCTACAATAGACTCTAGACCTTTAGACACATACCGGCCATCAGTCGACCTCGCGGTCGCGCTGGCGGTCGTCTCTCACTCACTCACTCTTCCGACTCGTACGGCACGGTGATCATGTCGTGAACCGCGAGGGTGAGCTCCTTGGCGACGTCCGGGTGCTTCGCCGCCAACTCGCTCATGCCCGAGCTGTACCTCACCGCGTCCCACTCCTTGTTCGCACACCGCACAGCCTGTTTCCACAGCCCGGACACGTGCCGCTCCTTCGCGATCCTCGCCGCCTGCGCCACAACCTCCGGGCTCATCTCCGCCTTGAGCCGCTGGGTGCAGTACGCGGGCATAGCCTTGACGTCGTACTTGACGGCGGCGTCGTGGAGATCCACTAAGAGCTCCTTGGGCGGGTGCAGCGGTATGCGGTACATCCACCGCAACAAACCCACGAGTACCGGGACGCTGAGGTCTTTGAACACCAGCTTGGTCGCCGGCCGGGCCTGGCCGCCGGTGAGCGCGGCGGCTCTCGCGGCGAACGTGATGAACACGGCGACGGCGTGTACGAACGTCACCAACAGCCCGAAGATCTGCCCAAACACCGGGTGCGCCCCCGCGGCGTACTTCACGAGATCCGGCCGCCGCCGGAGCGCGCCAACCACCGGCCTGAGATCCATGAGCTTAGCGAGCCCGGGGGACGCGGACGCGAGCACGTCCCTGTGCGCGTGAAGCTTCACGTTGCCCGCGATGAGCTCGACGTCGCCTCGCGCGTGGCTCCCTTTACGACCCACATGAAGCGACCCCCCGAGCAAGCCGCCCTTCTGCCCGTACCCCTTACCGTTGAGCCTACCCAGCATCTTGGCGTTCATCTTCCCGTTGCTCTCGCCCTCCGCCTCAAACATGGTCATCGCCGCGTCGAACTCGTTCCCGGCGGCTGCGGCTTTGAGGGCTCCTTTGCCCGGCGACTCGCCCCCCGCCGCCGCCGCCGCCGCCTTGATCCGGTCCTGCGCCGACAAAGCGTGCGCGTGCGGGTCAAAGACGGACGAGTCGAAATCTTCCGCATCCGGCGCGTGCTCCGGGAACATGCACCACTCCTCCAAGTTGATCGCGACGCACACGCCGGCGTCTTTGTGGCTTCCGTTGCCGTCACCCGCGTCGCGCCTGCCGTGAAGTAAGACGAGAGCTCCGTCAACCGCGGAGCCCGCGTGTCCAAACCTAGGGTCCGTGTCGCTCTCCGGGTCGAATCGTCCCCACTCCGCGGTGGGAAAATGGAACGCGTAGGTGTCACCGAGGACACCGTCCTGGAGCAAAACGCGGCCGCCGTGGACGATCCAGTTGGCGCCGAACTGCGTGGCTACGTAATCGGTGCGGGGCGTCGGGAGCTGTCCGACGCGCGGGACCTGCGTCCACCTGAGCCGGCCCTGCGCGCTGAGCTGCAGGCACCAGAGGAGCATCTCCATCATGGTATCTGACGGGGAGAGGACGTACAGGACGCCGTTCATGGAGGTCATGGCGCACCCGTCGCCCCCCGCGGGCCGGCGCCATTTGGTCTCGATGGAGAGCCACTCGCGTTCCTTGAGGTCGTACCCGTAGAGGTCGTTGTGGGCGATGGAGTCCATGCCGGGGCGGACGTCCTTACCTCCGAAGATGAACATGACGCCGTTGGACACGCACGCGCAGTGTCCGGTCCTCGCCGCGGGGGGTTCCCCCGCGGCGTCCACCCTTTGCCACGAGCACTTCTCAAAGTCGAAGCACCAGAGATCGTCGAGGCAGCCGAACTGGCCTTGCCCGCCGAAGACGTAGAGCTTATCGTCCACGACGACGGACGTGTGGCCGTACCGCCCGGGTGGGATGCCCACGTCCGGGTTCGCGGCCCTGGCCTGCAGCTCGGTGCTCTGGTCCTTGCCTCCCCACCGCAGGATGATGTCCACGAACTCACCCTCGGGCGCGAGTCCTCCGTAGGTGTAGAGCTCATCTTCCCAGACCATGGAGGTGGCGCCGACGAGGTACCCCTCGGGGTCGCCGAGCGTGTCCTCCTCGTCGCTCGCGTTGAAGTCCTCCATGGCGTCGCCCGCCGCGGAGCTCGGGTACGTCGCGCCGTCGGCTCCGTCGGTGGCGGGTCCGGCGGGCGCCCCGTGCCGGTCCAGCCGTGTGCTCTCTTTCCGATGCGGGGCGGCGCCGGCGCGACGCTTGGCCTGCTCATCGCGCGCGATGGCCTGCATGAGCTCGGCGCGAGAGTGGCTCAGGGGTATGCCGCGCGTAGCGGCGATCTGTTCGGGGAACGGGGCGGGGATGGTCAGTCTCGACGCCTCTCGGGGTGAGGAAAACGCGCAAACGGAGAGATCCATTGGCGACGGAGAGGGGGGCGCAGCATGGCGCTCGTTCGTACCTTGGCGAGCTCGTTCGTCGACATCTGCTGCAGAGGAACACCGTCGATCTCGACATTGTACAACGCCGAGACCTGGTTGAGCTCCTCCGCCCGGTCGTATATGTCAGCCATCGCGCGTCGACAGCGCACTCGCGAGCGGAGGTGTGCGCGCCTGCGGAGGAAGGCTCCACGCACACCACAACACACTCGGTCCTTTCGATGTAACCACCACGAGCAGGTCGATCTATGGAACGCGTTGAACCGTCATTCACGAGTCATTTGTACTCGACCTACAGACGTGTGGGCAAATAGTCAGGAAACTTCCGCTCCCAAATATGCAAAGATGAGGCCGCGGGAAAAACGGTTTCGCCCCGCGTCTCGATTGTCATTGCTCCGGGCACGGGAGAGTACGCTACGCACGCGCTAGTGTCCTCTGACTGCCAGGTGAGCATCGATACGAGGTCGTTCGACATGACTTCGACGCCCTACGGCAGCGGCCCGCCGCTGGACCCCGAGTCCGGCGCCGCGCCCGTGCCGGACGAGCGAGATTGGAACGAGGGCCAGCGCACCACGCGCCGGGCCGCGCTCCTCACGGCCGCGGGCTTCGGGCTCGCGGGTCTGGCGGCGTTCGCGATGGTCTCCAGTCCTTTCGCCGTCACTTTGGATAACGCGCAGATGGCCCGCGCCGATTCCGCGCGCGTCGCGCCGCGCGCGGTGCCGCGCGCGGGCGTCCGCGCGCCACGCGCCGCGTCCGATCGGGGACGCGCCATCCCCGGCGGTTACCGCCGCGCGGGCCTCGCGTCGCCCCGCGACGCCAAGCTCGGCGCCGCGCCGAGCGCGCCCGTCGACGCCGAGGCATTCTGGCACAAGATCGTCGATCCCATGCCCGTAGAGCCCAGGCGCCACCTCGAGCAGCTCGCGTCCGTCGCGCCCACGCTCCCCGAGGCGCAGTACCAGGAGCTCATCTCTGTCGCCGCGGACGTCGCCTGGCGCACCGATCCGGGCGCCAGGGACCGCGCCGAGGAGCTCGTCGAGCTTCTCTCCTACCTCACCGGTATGGAGGACGTCAAGGAGGGCATGGACATCCACTACAGGCGCGTCGACTCTGGCAACACCGAGAAGGCCCCGTCCGAGATGGACCCCATGGTCTTCGCCAACTTTGTCAAAAACGTGCTCCCGTCCTGCCGGTCCTTCCCAACCTGGGACCAGACCGACGTGCAGGCGATGCAGGACGCCACATGGCTCATCACCCAGCAGTACGAAGCCACGCACTCCGTGGCCGTGCCCACGGGCGGTGAAGGCGACGTCGAGATGATCGCCCGAGTCGAGCCCGACGCGGCGGTTACCGAAGATCCCGACGCGGCCCTCAGCAACCCGTGGAGGCAGCCGGCGGATACCGATTCCACCAACGGCGTGGCCGCCACCGGCTCCCCTGTCGGCTGGACCTACGACTACAGCGAGCACCAGACTGGCGATAACTCCGTGGACTTGCTCAGCAAGTCCTACCGCGGCAAGTGGGCGCGGAAGGAGTCCGCCGAGGTCAAGGCTAAGGTCGCGGCTTCCGCGGGGGCCCGCCTCGGAGCCGCCCCCGAGGACGTCAACACCGGCGTCGGTATCGACGCCTTCGCCGAGTGGTGGAAGGTCACCAACGACCTGCCCCAGAAGGACCAGGACATGCTCATCAAGCTCCGCCAGATGGTGCCCCAGCTCACGGAGGAGGACTACCAGCGCTGCATCGACATCGCTAACGACCTCCACTTTAAGATTGACACCACCGCCAAGCCCAAGGCTAAGGAGCTCCGCGATAAGCTCGCGTTCATGATGGACGTCACCGAGATCGACGCCGGTCTCAAGATGCACTTCGAACGCATGGTCAAGAAGCACTACGGCGTCAACGATCCCATCTCCGAACTCGAGGTGTCCCCCGCGGAGCTCGCCGAATTCGTCCGCGACGTCCTACCCGCCGCCCGCAACTTCCCCAAGTGGGAGAGCGCAGACATCGACAAGATGCGCATCGTCGCCGCGCGCGCCAAGAAGCGCGCCGCCGCCACCGCGGAGATGGGCCAGAAGAAGGCTTGGGGTCAGGGTGTCAAAGACGCCGTGGCCAAGATGGGCAAGCGTACCGTGGACTCCCGCAAGGAGAACGCGGCGCTCGGGCAGATCAACAACGCGCCCGGCATCTGGGCGCAGATGGTCGACCACCTGCCCACGCAGCCCCGCCAGCACTTCTACCAGATGCTCCAGTCCGTCCCTTACATCGAGGAGACCAAGTACCGAAACATGATCAACCTCGCGAACAAGCTCCAGACGGTTCGCGACGGTACCACCCAGGCGACCCTCAACGAGCTCATGGAGAAGCTCCCTTACCTCACCGGTTCCGCGGACATCGCCGCCGGCCTCGACCAGCACTTCGCCCGCATCAACTCCGGTCACCACGGCCAGGAGGCTGGCGAAGTGTCCATCGACCGACTCGCCGAGTTTGTGCTGGACACCATGCCGCCGATTCGTCACTGGCCCAACTGGTCGGATGACGACATCACACGCATGCAACGCGTCACGAACCGCGTGCGCGAGACCTACGAAGCGACCCACCCCAACTGGAACAACGACGAGACCACCGCGCACCTCGCCGCGCCGCTCGGCAAGGACCGCAAGGCTAAGTCCGCCAAGAAGGCTGCCAAGGCTCGCCTCGGCGCCGACGTTGAAGAAGTTGAAGAGGTTGACGCCTCCAAGTACAACAAGAACGGCGTCGACGCCTTCGCCGAGTGGTGGAAGCTCACCGATGACCTCGACGAGCACGACAAGGACCAGCTCATCAAGCTCCGCTCGATGGTGCCCACGCTCCCGCTCGATGACTACGACCGCTGCATGGAGCTCGCCGACGACATCGCCGCCAAGATTGACACCACCACCAAGGGCAAAGCCAAGGAACTCCGCGACAGGCTCGCGTTCATCATCGACGTCTCCGAGATCGACGCCGGTCTCACGAAGCACTACGACCGACTGGTGAAGAAACACTACCAAACGGAGGGATGGGATAAGGAAGACATCGCCGAGATCACCCCAGGGCAGCTCGCCGAATTCGTCCGCGACGTCTTCCCCGCGACTCGCCGGTTCCCCGAGGAATGGGGCGGCGAAGAGATTGAACGGATGCGCGTGGTGACCAAGCGCACGCGTGAGCGCCGCGCGGCCATGGCCAAGGCTACGGCCCGCGCCTCCGCCTCCCTCGGCGCCGAACCCGACTGGGAGGCTAACACCGACGCCACCAAGCTCAACAAGAACGGCGTCGACGCGTACGCCGAGTGGTGGAAGCTCACCAACGACTTACCGGAGGCGGACAACGCGGCGCTCTTCGCCCTTCGCCAGCGCGTCCCCGGGCTCACCCAGGAGGACTACGAACGGTGCATGGACATCGCGAACGATATCAACTGGAAGCTCGACAGCACCTCCAAGGCCAAGGCTAAGGAGCTCCGCGACAGGCTCGCGTTCATGATGGACGTCACCGACATCGACGCCGGTCTCCAGAAGCACTACGAACGCCTCTACAAGAAGGTGCACGGCGTCAACGACCCGGCCACCCTCGACGAGATCTCCCCCGTGGAGCTCGCCGAGTTTGTCCGCGACATCTTCCCCGCCGCCCGCCGCTTCCCCGAGGAGTGGGGCGGCGCCGAGATTGCCAAGATGCGCATCGTCACCGCTCGCGCCAGGCAACGCGCCACGTCCTCCGCTACAGCCGCCGTCGGCCAGAAGAACTCCGACCGCGCCGCGATGGGCCTTCGCGCCGTGGACTCCAAGAAGGAGAACGCGGCGCTCGGCGAGATCAACAACGCCCCCGCGATCTGGTCCGAGCTCATCGACCACATCGCCCTCGAGCCCCGCCAGCACCTGTACCAGATGCTCAACTCGGTCCCCGGGCTCGAGGAGTCCAAGTACCGAAACATGATTCAGCTCGCGAACAAGCTCCAGACCGTTCGCGACGGTTCCACCAAGGCGACCCTCAACGAGCTCATGGAGAAGCTCCCTTACCTCACCGGCACCGAGGACATCGCCGCCGGCCTCGACCAGCACTTCGCCCGCATCAACTCCGGCGTTCGCGGCCAAGAGGAGGCTGGCGAAGTGTCCATCGACCGACTCGCCGAATTTGTGCTGGACACCATGCCACCGATCCGTCACTGGCCCAACTGGTCGGATGACGACATCACACGCATGCAGCGCGTCACAAACCGCATCCAGGAGCAGTTCGAGGCGACCCACCCGGACTGGGTCCACGACGCCGCCGCCGCGCACAAATCCGCGCCGCTCGGTAAAGCCGTCGACGCGGAGCGGGTCTTCACGGACCTCACCTCCGCTCTCCCCGCCGGACCCCGTGACGTCCTCGAGAAGCTCGTGGCCAACACCCCGACCATCCCGCAGGAACACTTCCAGTACATCATGCAGCTCAGCGATGAGCTCGCGACCAAGGTTGACGGCTCCACCCGCATGTCGGTGAACCAAATCATCGACAGGCTGTCCACCCTCGCGGATCTCTCCGACATCAAGGCTGGCGTGGACGCGCACTTCGAGCGCGTGGATTCACGCGGCGTGAAGAAGGCGGATTCCGTGGACACGCTCGAGGTTTCCCCCGAGAAGTTTGGCAAGTTTCTTCAGAACGTCCTCCCCGCGTGCAGGTCTTACCCTACGTGGACGACTGAAGACGCCGCGGCTGTCCAGTTCGCGGCTGACTTCCTCGCGGACAGGTACGCGGCGTCGCACCCGGGCGAGAAGCTCCCCGTCGTGCGCAAGGTCGTCGTCAAGCCCACAGCTGCCAAGGGCAAGGGGGTGAAGAGCACCAGGCCGCTTCAGGATGAGCTCTCCACCGCGAGCCGGAACGAGGTGCTGGACTTTGAAGGCACGGCGGCGATGGGCCTGAGGAAAAGGGCAAACGGAAAAGGACAACATTCTGGAAAGCATCAGCCGCTTTTTAGGGTACCCGCAATGAAGTCGGAGCGCGAGAGCTCAGCCGCTAAGGCTGAGCTCGGCGCCGTGGTGTTCGTGGACGCACCGACCGAGTGGGCAAGGCTGGTTGACCGGCTTCCCGATTACGAAAAGAACAAGATTTACAAGCTGAAAGAAGTTATCCCCAAGCTGTCGGAGGATAAATACAACGCTCTGATTGAGCTGGCGGACTCGATTCGATTCTCATCCGAGACTGACGGCACCAAGAAGAACCGCATCAAACAACTGCTCACCGACGTGAGCGCCCTGAACCTCGACGTCAGCGGCGTGGGCGTCGGCATCTCCAACTACTGGGCCAGGATTCAAACCGGGGGGACCAAACCGGCGAACGACCTCGACGAGATCTCCCCAGACGAATTCGCCGAGTTTGTCCGCGAGACCTTCCCGCCGATCCGCGACTACCCCCTGTGGTCCGTCATCGACGTCGAACACCTGGAGACGGCGACGAACCGCATGGTGCAGAGGCACAACGCGCTCAAGGCAGCCGGCGTGCAGCCCGGCGCGGCTGCCCTCGGAACGAGGCGGCGTCCCGAATGGAAGCGCCGGCCCGACCACTCCCCCTCCGCGGAACACAAGAAACCCCTCGGCGGAGTCATCCCCGGGCAGACCGACTACGCCAAGCTCCCTTTGTCCGAATTCGCGAACATCGCGAAGAACAAAGGCAAGCTCGGCGAGGCGGTTGGCACCAAGCACGGCAAGGATCCGATCACCGGCGAGACATACAACTACTACGAGGGTAACTTCGTGTCCGCCGCGTTCGACCCGTCGGATTGGAACCTTCCCCTGAGCTTCGACGCCCGCACGAAGTGGCCGCAATGCCGCGCGATCATCGGGACGGTTCGTGACCAGGGTAAGTGCGGCTCGTGCTGGGCGGTGGCGACGGCGGAGGTGATGAACGATCGACTCTGCATCGCTTCCAATGGCGCGGAGCAGCGCGAGCTCTCCCCTCAGTACCCACTATCCTGCTACGACGGTGGGCAAGGGTGCCAGGGAGGCGACGTCGCGGTCGCCATGCACGAGGCCACCACCAAGGGTATGGTGTTCGGCGGCATGCTCAACCGCAGCAAGGCTTCGTGCCTGCCGTACGAGTTCCAGCCGTGCGAGCACCCGTGCCAAGTCGCCGGCGTGGTCCCGCACGAGTGCCCCGCGCACGTCGACGACGGCGTTTGCCTCGGGAACACGTTCAAACTCTCGGACCAGAAGGTATTCCCCAAGTCTGACGTCTACACGTGCCCGCCCAACGACTGGGCGTGCGTGGCGCAGGAGATCATGACCTACGGGCCGGTGGCGGTGACGTTCGGCACCGTGCACTCGGACTTTTACGGGTACCACTCGGGGGTGTACACGGTACGTGAGGAGGACAAGAACAACGAAGGACTCGGGATGCACGCGACGAAACTCATCGGTTGGGGTTTCGACGAAGCCACCGGTCACCCGTACTGGCTGATGATGAACAGCTGGGACAACTGGGGGATCCACGGCCTCGGCCGGGTGGGCGTCGGCGAGATGAACATGGAGCAAGGCATCGCGATGGTTCGCATGTGAGCGACGGCGTATTTAGACACAGACAGCGCTGTATATACTAATTCATATCATCAACTACTCGTGCTCACTCGTATCGTGCACTACTTGCCCCGTCCTCCGCGTCCGCCGCGACCGAGCACGCTGTTCGGGTTGGCACCCCGGCCCCGGCCTCGTCCCCGCCCCGGCCCGATGCGCACCGCCTTCAGGCCCGTCACCAGCTCAGCCTCCTTGTTCGTCTCCTTCACGGACGCGATGAACGACGCCGCGGTGCCCTGTTTCTCAGCCTTGGCCGTCTCCGTTCGCAACTTGGCCAGCTCGTCCGCCCTCGCGGCCGCCCCCTGCGGCGCGTCGTCCTGCTCGGCCGCCAGGCACGCCGAGCACCTCTGTTTTCCGGGGCCTTTCTGCCTTAGTTGCTTGCCGGAGAAGTCGCTCGCGGGCTTGGATTCCTTGCATTTCGCGCACTCGTGAAGCACGACATCGTCGCCTGTCTCCTCCGCCGCCCTAGCCTTCGCCTTCGCGGCGGCCGCCTCCCGTTCCTTGACCTCGTCGGCGGCGGTGCAGGTTTTACATCGGATCTTCGCGTTCTCATCCTTCTGCCGTTTGAGCACCATGTTCTTGGAGAACTCCACCGCGGGAAGGCGCTTGCGACCGCAGGCTGAGCAGTCGAACGCGCCCGCCCACGTCGTGGGGTCCAGGTTAGCCTTCACCCCGAGGTCCGTCATCGTCAAAGCGTCGGCGGTGGCAAAGAATGACTTTTGGAACTTCCGAGATGACTGGATGTACGGAAAAAGCCAAACACGACCGAGGCACTCATCAGCCGCGCGGGGCGGGCGAGTCGCCGCACGCAAGATGGCCGCGCTGGCGTCCATGAAAATAAACACGATGGTGAAGGACGCGGAGGCCGCGAAAGCCAAGGTGCGCCCCCCCCGACCGGTCCCCGTTCCGCCAACTCCCATCTCGCACCATCTCGCACCCAACGGTTGTGTCCCTCGCACCCTCGCACCCTCAACGCCGCCTTCCTCCTTCCCCACACGTTCCAGGAGCGCAAGCGCAACGCGATAGTCTTACTCCTCAGGTACCTGCGCGATAACGGCTACGTGGACAGCGCGGAGGTTCTCCAGAAAGAGTCATCCCTCGCGCCCGGCTCGGTGGATGCCGCGGACAACATTTCACTCGAGCGCATCTTCCGCGAGCTCGACGAGCACCACATCCAACGGTTCGGACAACCCCCGAAGCTCTTCAGGCGCGCGGGCGAGACGTTGGATGTGGAGACGGGCACCGCGGGGTTAGGGGTAGGACGGCCGGGGCAGCGCGGGGTACCCCTGGGACGGGACGCATCAAACGCCAAAAACGTCGCCAAAAACGTCGACGACAAAGCGAATGGGGCTCGGGGCCGCGGCGTCGTCGCTCCGTCGCAGACGTCCACGTCCGGACGAGCATCAATCGTGAAGACACCCGCGACGACACGAGGTGGAGGCGGCGCGCCGGATCTGTCGGTGAGCGGGAACGGCGGCGGTCGACGCGGCGACGGCGGCGACGCCGCGGGGGTGAAAAATACGCACCCGTCGTCGACCCTCGACCTCGGCGCGGGTGACCTGAACGATCTCGCCGAGGTGATTCGGCGGGACATACACTGGGGTAACCCGAACGTCCCGTGGGAGTCCGTCGCCGGGCTGGACGACGCCAAGCGGCTGCTGAAGGAGGCGGTGGTGATGCCCGTGCGGTACCCCGATTTATTTCGAGGGTTGCTATCGCCGTGGCGCGGCGTGCTGCTCTACGGCCCCCCGGGCACCGGCAAGACGATGCTCGCCAAGGCTGTCGCCACGGAGTGCGACACCACCTTCTTCAACGTGTCGTCGTCCACCGTGGTGTCCAAGTGGAGGGGAGACAGCGAGAAGCTGGTGCGGGTGCTATTCGAGCTAGCGAATTTTCACGCTCCGTCCACCGTGTTCATCGACGAGATCGACGCGTTGATGTCCGCGCGGGGCGGCGGCGGCGGCGGCGGCGGCGAGCACGAGGCTTCGCGGCGCATGAAGACCGAGCTGTTGATCCAGATGGACGGCCTCGCGTCACCGGACACCGCCAACGGGGTTTTCGTGCTGTGCGCGACGAACTTACCGTGGGAGCTGGACCTCGCCATGCTTCGCAGGCTCGAGAAGCGCGTGCTCGTGGGCTTACCCAACGAAGACGCGAGGGCGGCGATGACGACGAACTTGCTCGGGCCGCACAAACGCGACGCCGCGGTGAGTCTCGGGTGGGTGGCGAAAGAGACGGAAGGGTACAGCGGGTCCGACGTGGCGACGCTGTGCAAGGAGATGGCCATGCGGCCGCTGCGGCGACTGATGGAGCGGCTGGAGGGGGAGGGGCGCCGCGCGCCTCGAGCCGCGCCCCCGAGCGTGGGTTCGATCACGGAGGAGGACGCGCGGGCGGCGATGGAGGTGACGAAGCCGTCGGCGGTGCTACACCTGTCACGGTACGAGGACTGGTGCGCGCAATTCGGCGATCACCGCCACAAGTAGTAGTCGGTTGAATGTCCAGTACAAGTTAGCGATCGGCGGTGATCAGAGGGACGACTTTGGACCAAACACGTTTGTTAAAGTTTGCGAACCGTCGCGCGATGCGATCTCATTTCAACACGTCATACTAATGCTACCGAAACGCGATCGACCCGTCGACGCGATCGTCCGCAAAGGAAACCCCACCCTCTACAAGTCGCCAGCTAACCGAATGACCGCTTAGTGCGCGGCGAAGGACTTGCCGCTCTTGGAACCGGAAGGAATGACCTTGAGGGTGTTGAAGCGGACAGTCTTGGAGAGAGGGCGGCACTGGCCCACAATCACGGTGTCACCCTCCTTGACGCGGAAGCACGGGGAGATGTGCGCCGGGAGGTTCGTGTGGCGCTTCTCGTAGCGCTGGTACTTCTTAATGTAGTGGAGGTAGTCCATCTTCATGATGAGGGTGCGGTTCATCTTGTGCGTCTTCACGACGCCGGTCAAGATGCGGCCGCGGATGGACACGTTTCCGGTGAAGGGGCACTTCTTGTCGACGTAGGTGCCTGTCGTGAAAGGGAGGGAGGGACGACATGTGAGTGTTTCGTTCATGGGGCAGTCACAGGGGGAGTCGCGTGTCGAAATATCATCATCTTTGGCTGGCCGCTCGGGGGGCGGGATGGGGAGGTTGGCATGGTCCCCATCGCCGCGCGCGCCGCGGTGCGATCGCCCGCCGAACGGGTCGGGAGGGACGGGGACGGTCCAAATGCGCGTCGTGACGTGATTCGCACACGAAACGCGTCCACGTTCGTCCCCGCGCCAGCCCCCGAGCCGCGCGACGGCTCCCCAAAAACCTGGGAGCAGCCTCTAACCCTAATGAACCCTGAAAATCTAGCGCAACGCCGAAGCGCGCCGTTCGATCGCGGTGCGGGCGACTTACCCTCGATAGCCTCACGCGGGGTCTTGAAGCCAAGACCGACGTTCTTGTAGTAGCGGGTACCGTTCTTGCCGGGACGCGCCTTCTTGCCCTTGGGGCCGAAGCTGTTGGGAGAGACGAAAGGCGGGACGGCGTCAGTTGCTTGGCGCTCGCGATGTGGAGGGAAAAAAACACGGAGATGCTCTCGCCGGAGACGCGCGCGGGTTGAGGCGCGGTTGGGATACGCACCCGACGTTCACGCCAAGCTGCTTCTGGTACGCCTTCTCGTTCTGCTCAGCCGCCATGTTGCCTGAGTTCGTTGAACGTGCAGGCGTGCGCGTTGTAAAAGGGTGAGCGGGACGAGCCGAGGATGGTTTTAGGGTCTGCTTGTTTTTGGTTGGAATCGGGCGGACAATCCGGTCGGTTGACCGATGCTCGTTCACTGGGCAGAAATAGACCAAGAAGTGACGAGTCACGGGGCAACGCGCGAATACATGAAATGGATGGCAGAAAACATCCGTCCGCGAAAAAGCGGCCTCAAGCGACGCCGATTGACGGCACAGCCTCCACAACTCGAGACCACAGTCGATACAAACAACACCGATAAAGATGTCCGCCCAGACCGTCCTTTTCTCCTTCGCCGCCGTCAAGGCTCCCGCCGCGCGCCGCCAGGTGAGATCCAAAACGCGCGTCGCACTCCGCGTCTCGATCCCAAACGCCTGCCTCTCCACCCGCGAACGCGTTTCCATGTATTTCCACGATGACGTCACGGCGCGCTGACCGATCGCGCATCCCATGTACGATCCCTCGCCAGGCCGTCAGGTGCCGCGCCGCCGCCAAGGAGGCCACTCCCGCCAAGGCTGAGGAGTTCAAGTGCCCCCTCGTGTGCGACGCCCTCGAGAAGGCTGACGCGCCGGTGAACGAGATGGCCAAGGCCAAGTGCGTCCACCCCGACCGCGCCGTCGCCAAGGCGTGCAAGGACTGCCCCCGCAGGTGAAGAGTCACTGCCGCCCGGTGTATAGCACGCGATGTGGGGTTTAACATTCATTAGCTGATTAGCGAGATTCTTTGGGGCCCGGGCCGGAGACGAAGCGTCGCACGACCTCCGCCCCGGCTCGGGCTCCCTTCACTGAAAAACAAGTCACAAGTCTTTCAGTCTTATTCAAACAACGCTCGGCGCGGTACTATGTCGTGCCCCTCTTCCCCGCACTCCACGAACTCACTCCGAACTCACGATCACTCCGAACTCCGAGCTCACGATCAGCGCTCAGCGCTTCTCGTGTCGCACGTACCGGACGCCGCAGTAGAACAGCGCGATGAGCACCGGGATGGAACACGCCGCGTACCCGAGGCATTTCCACTTGTCGCGCCCGCCGAGCTCGAAACTCCCGAGCACCGAGTCGCCGAGAACCGCCTCGCAGTCGCCGGGGCGCCTGCTGAACTCGTACAACTCGACGGCCCTGGTCTGCCGCGGGGACAAAGGCATGGTGGCGAGGAATGACTTGAGGCCGCCGTCGCCGTCGGCGCAGTGGTCGGTGTACTCTTTGCCCTCGAACTCGTTGAGCATGATGGCGGACCACGTCCACTGGAGGAATGAGATCCAGTAGAGCCAGATCCACATCGAGTGGATGGTGGCTTTGCGGATGAAGAACCCGCCGACGAGCATGTTCAGCGTGGTGTATATGGGAAGCACCACCGCGGGTCCGACCTCGCCGGCGATCCCGCTGGCGATGGTGAACCCGACGAGCATGGCGATGGCGAAGTTGACGAAGGTGGCGAGGACGAAGAAGCCGAACCTCTCCAAGTCGTCGTTCAGTCCGATGCACCAGTACAGCACCGAGGCGAAGGCGCCGCCGCTGAGGAACAGGTAGGGTATCTCGGTCAGGATCCGGGCGGCGACGTAGGTGCCCGCGCGGTAGTAAGCGTCGTTGAACTCCCGGGTATACACCTCCCGATCGAACTTCATCTCCTCGACGAAGACCTGCGCCATGAAGCACGGGAGGATCACCGCGATGAAGAGGATGCCGATGGTGTTGAAGATGCCGGTGAGCTGCCTGTCCTGGCTGTAGAAGAACGACGATAGGAGCGCCGCGAGGAGGATGTAGAGCAACACGCGGAGCGAGATGAACAGCGGGTGCTTGGCTCGTGGTAAGCCCTTGTACCTTAACAGCACCCAGAGCTCGCGCCAGAAGCCGTTGGCGTACTTGCTCTTGCCCTTGCCGTCCGCGTGGATCCCGCTGTCCACGGCGAGGCCGCTGTCGCACGCCTCGACAGTCTCGCGAACCACCGCGGTGTTCTCCTCGCAGAGTGTTGACTTGGCGTAGTACCCTTCAAAGTCGTGAGCGCCGCCCGTGCCCGAGTCGTTCGTGGACAACGTGTCGATGAGGTACTCCGCGACGTTGTAGCCCGGGCGGTAGGGAAAGCCCTGCGCGGCGAAGAACTCGAGCGGGGCTGTCCGCCCGTCGCCCCAGTACGCGAGCCTCCCGAGGTTGAGGAGGACGAGGCGGTTGAACGCGTCGAAGACGACGGGCGCGGGCTGGTGGATGGTGACGACGAACGTGCACCCTTGCTTGACCTGCAACGCCCGGAGGTTGCCGATGACCTCTTGGGCCATCGCGGAGTCCAGCCCGCTGGTGGGCTCGTCGAGGAACATGCACCGCGGGGAGCAGAGGAGCGCGCACGCCACGGCTGTGCGCTTCATCTCCCCGCCGCTCACGCCGCGGATCAGCCTGTTGCCCATGTAGGTATTGGCGCACCGGCTGAGGTTGAGCTGCGCGATGACCTCGGCCACCTTGGCGCGTTTCTCCTCCATCGGATCCCCGGGCGGGAGCTTGGCCATGGCGGCGAAGAGGATCGTCTCCGAGACGGTGGCGCCGCCGAAGAAGCAGTCCTGCTGCTGGATGTACGCGGTGTACTTCTTGACCATGCTCTTGGAGGGCACCGCGCCGTCGAAGTAGTTCTTGCCGGAGAGTTTGCCCTCGGTCTTGCGCCGGCTGATGATGTCGAGGAGGGTGGTCTTGCCGGCGCCGCTGGGGCCCATGACGGCGCACATGTCGCCCGAGTAGATCGTCCCGGTGACCTGCGAGCGGACGGGATGTGGTTTGGAGGGCGGCGTGTCACAGGGGGTGTCAGAAGGGGAGACGAGGGAACGAGAGTCGTGGAGAGGGCGCACGTTCGAGAGCAGCGTTTTGAACTTCTTGCCGCCGCCGCCGCCTTTGCCGGAAACCTCGTCGACGGTGGGCAGGACGGCGGTGCGCTCGGTGTATCGATCGTCGCGGCCCTGGCGAGCGGGGATGAGGCATCCGAGGCTGTCGAGGGTGATCTGGATGCCGTCGCCCACGCGCGGCCCCTCCCCGGGGCTCACTTTCTCGTGAGGGAGCGCCCCGTGCGAGGGCACGCGGGGCAGCCCTCGCACGGGAGGCAGCGCGGGATCGACGTTGACGCGGATATCCACGGTCGTCGGCGCGTGCTCGCTCATGTCGCGGGGACGGATCGCCGACGCTGTCGGGTCTGGTGGTCGGGGCGAGAAGGGCAGCGCGCGCGCTGGACTGTTGTGTCGGTTGGCGAGTCCCCGCGACTCTTAGGTTGGAGAACACTCGGAGAAGGGCACCTTGGGCAACGAGAGGCGGACACGTCCTCGGATCCGAGGTTGGATTTAAAATCCCAGCCTCTCGACATTCGCCGTCGTGCGGTCTGAACCGACACGCGTGACCCTCGGACGGTCCGAGGGTGGTTCTCAAACTTGGAAAAACTCTTGGCTGACGGCCAAAACTTTTCAAGTCGCGAAGCGTCGCGCCAGTGCCGAGGGCGCATCTCGTGGCACGCCATGACGCACGACGACGATGTGGCGGAGGGCGATCTTCACGGCCGGGCGATGCCCATCCTCGACAACGACGACGTCGACGCCCTCGCGCGTGCGGTCCAGCCCATCCTCGACGAGGACGACGCCATCCGCGCGTGGTGCACGCGCGCCAACGTCGAACGCTTCCTTCGGGCGGACAGAGGAAACCTCGCCAAGGCGACGAAGCGGCTGACGGACACCCTCAAGTGGCGCATCGCCGAACGTCCAGAGACCAAAGTGTGCGCCGCGTGCATCGACAAAGACCTCCGATCGCACTACATGAACTTCGTGGGATGGGATCGCAAAGGACGAGCGCTCGTCTTCAGCGACATCGGTTTGGCCGTGGACAAATCCCCCAGCACCAACGCGGCGCACTGCACCCAGGTCCTCGAACTCCTAGAACCCAACTTGCGTCCCTTTCCAAACGATCAGTACGTCTGGGTAGTGGACTTTCACCAGTTCAGCGTGTACGACATGAACCCGAGCGTGGCGAGCGCGTGTCTCGGCTTATTCGCTAAATGTTACCCCGAGCGGCTGGCGGGTATGATCATGGTGGGCGCGCCGATGCTCTTCAACGGCCTGTACAGGGCGGTGTGCGCGTTCGCGGATCCGGTGACGGTCAAGAAGGTTCGGTTCGTGGTTGGGCCCGACGGCAAGGGCGGCGGCAAGGCGTTCGACGTCGTGATGGATGAATTCTTCGACTCCGAGACCAAGGGATGGTTAAGTACGGAGATGATGGAGAACCGGAGAAGGTGGAAGGACGTCGCTAAGCGTAAGAGCTGGATGGCGGCGACGTTCGCGGGACGCGGGTCGACGCACGGGTGGTGGCAAGGGGTCCAGGAGAGTGGGTCCAAGGCTGGGGCGGGAGCGCCGGAGCCGCCGGTTGAGGGCGAGGCGGGTCACGACATCCGCGGCTGCGACTCGTTCGTGCGGTGCGAAGCTTTTCGGAACGTGGCGGCGGCCGTGAGACGACGCGGGGCGAACGGGAAATTGACCGCCCAGCTCGTGGACCTCGCACCCGGGGACGAGGGCGCGGTACCGGAGGAGTAGCGAGTAGAGCGCTTCACATTTTTTGGAAGAAGGAATAAATCCGCCAAGTGTTCACAAAATTTTCGTTGTGTCTATGGGTCCCCAAATTTAGATCGTCGTTTCTTGAGTTCTTGAGGCTAAAGCAATCCTGAGGCCCAAAAATCGCGGCGCGGCCTCTGGCCTCCTGTTGAACGAGTCTCGTACATATCCTTGAGTCAATTCTTGAGTTAATCTCATCTGGGTGTTACCGTGGAATAACTGGCGTGTAGACCGCCGGTAGACGCCAGAACACACGGCCCGACGGCCGGGTATCGCGCTGCACTAGGCTCCGCGAGTAGGCTTGTGTTCCACGAGAGTGTACCATGGGACGCGGCGGCGCTCCCGACACGGACGGGTGAGTACCCCACGGCTCGTCGCGCCCCTCCAACGTTGAACGTTGGCGGTGGACACACGCCTCGCGAGATCCCGCACGTCCCTTTCCCCCCGCGGCTGGAATGAAAAGAGGCGCGGATATCGGCCTCCGTCCGCTTCATCCGCCGATCTCTGGATGCCAGACATCATCCCCACGTTCCGCACGTCCCTCCGACGCTGACGTCTTCATCTCCCGTCTTCATCTCCCCGTAACGTCCACAGGAACGACGCGGCCCCGCTGCTGTCGTCGACCGTCTCGTCGTCCGGCGCGAAGAACAGGAAGAACCCTGTGACCGGCAAGCCCGAAACCACCTACGGAGGCTCCAGCGAGGAGTTCCAGCAGGATGACCCCAACATGTACATGGGCGTTCCCAAGTCGGAGCTCATGAACACTCCCGAGGACGGCCTATCCGAAACCGAGGCGTCGCACCGCCTCACCCGCTTCGGGTACAATAAGCTCCGGGAGAAGGAGAGGAACATCTGGTGGAACCTGGCGCTCGAGTTCGTCCAGCCCATGCCTTTGATGATCTGGGCCGCGATCGCGATCGAGACCCTCGAGGCCTTCCTCAAGATGTCCCGCGACGAGGACTCGAGCGACTCGTGGATCGACGTCGTCGTCCTCGTCATCCTCCAGCTCCTCAACGTCCTAGTGGGCTTCATCGAGGAGCTCAAAGCCGGCGACGCCATCGCGGCGCTGCGCGAGTCGCTCAAGCCCGAGGCTACCGTGAAGCGCGGGGGCCGCGTCTACAACATGGACGCGACGGAGCTCGTCCCGGGTGACATCGTGTGCCTGGGCGCGGGTGCCGCCATCCCGGCGGACTGCATCCTCCGCGAGGGTAAGCCCATCCAGGTTGACCAGGCGGCGCTCACGGGCGAATCGCTACCGGTGACGATGCACGCGGGCGCCGAGGCCAAGATGGGATCCACGTTGACCCGCGGTGAGATCGAGGCGACCGTGTCCGCCACGGGCTCCCAGACCTTCTTCGGCAAGACGGCGGACTTGGTGCAGGGTGTCGACGAGCTCGGACACTTTGAGAAGGTGCTCCGCGAGATCATGATCATCCTGGTCGCCGCGGGTTCCATCATCTGTTTCATCGTGTTTTGCTACCTGCTCAACATCGGCGTCGATTTCTGGGAGGTGCTCGCGTTCAACGTCGTCCTCCTCGTCGCATCCATTCCCATCGCGCTCAGGGTTGTGTGCACCACCACCCTCGCGCTGGGATGCCACGAGCTCGCCGCCGAGAAGGCCATCGTCGCGCGCCTCTCCTCCGTCGAGGAGCTCGCGGGCATGACCATCTTGTGCTCCGACAAGACGGGCACCCTGACCCTCAACAAGATGATGCTCCAGGAGGATCTCCCCATCTTCGTCAAGGGTCTGAACAGGGACGACGTGCTCCAGCTCGCCGCGCTCGCCGCCAAGTGGTGGGAGCCCCCCAAGGATGCGCTCGACACCCTCGTGCTCAACGCCGTCGACATTCGCACCCTCAACGACTACGATCAGACCGACTACATGCCCTTCGATCCCACGATCAAGCGCACGGAGTCTACCGTGAAGAACAAGACGACGGGTAAGGTGATGAAGGTGACCAAGGGTGCGCCCAACGTCGTGCTGGACTTGTGCGACAACAAGGCGCAAGTCGCCGCCGAGGTTGAGTCCAAGGTTATGGAGCTCGCGCACCGCGGCATCCGATCCCTCGCGGTCGCCCGCACCGTCGGGTCCCCCAGCGGACCCCTCGAGTTTGTCGGTATCCTCACCTTCCTCGACCCGCCGAGGCCCGACACCAAGCACACCATCGATTGCGCCGACGACTTTGGCGTCGCCGTTAAGATGATCACCGGCGACCACAAGGCCATCGCCGTGGAGACGTGCCGCGTCCTCGGCATGGGCACCAACGTCCTCGGTACCGACAAGCTCCCCCTGATGCAGGCGGCGGACCTCGAGAAGTGCACCACCCTCGGCAGGGACTACGGCGAGCTCTGCCGCGGCGCTGACGGCTTTGCCCAGGTTTACCCCGAGCACAAGTACCTCATCGTCGAGGCGCTGCGTCAGCAGGGCTTCATGGTGGGCATGACGGGCGACGGCGTGAACGACGCGCCCGCGCTCAAGCGCGCGGACGTCGGTATCGCGGTGCAGGGCGCGACGAACGCGGCGCAGGCTGCGGCGGACATCGTGCTCACCGAGCCCGGTCTCTCCACCATCGTCACCGCCATCGTGACCAGCCGCAAGATTTTCCAGCGCATGAAGAACTTCGTGATTTACCGAATCGCGTGCACCGAGCAGCTCCTGCTCTTCTTCTTCTGGTCCTGCATCTTCTACCACCCCAACGAGTACAACGAGGACTGGCCCTCGTACTTTTACATCCCCGTCATCGCGCTCGTCACCATCACCATCCTCAACGACGGCACCATCATCTCCGTCGCGTACGACAACGTTCACGCCTCGCAGCTGCCGGAGAAGTGGGATCTCAACATCCTCTACATCGTGTCCTCGGCGATCGGCATGACGGCGCTGCTGTCCTCGCTCATCTTGCTGTCCTACGCGCTGTCCTCGGTCGACCCGAACAGCAGCTGGGCGGCGATGGGCCTGCCCCAGCTGTCGTACGGCGAGATTCAGTGCCTGATGTACCTGAAGATTTCGCTGTCGGATTACTTCTCCGTGTTTAACTCCAGGTGCAAGGGCTGGATGTGGACCCGCTCTCCCTCGGTGGTGCTCGTCGGTGCGTTCATTCTCGCCACCTGGGCCTCCACCATGCTCAGCGTCTACTGGCCCTTCGGCAACGGCATGGAGGGTATCTCCTGGGCCCTCGCCTTTTACGTGTGGATGTACGTGATGTTTTGGGCCATCGTGCAGGACGCGGCGAAGGTGCTGACGTACGCCGTGCTTCAGCACATCGGGTGGGTGCAGAGCGTCGACGTCATCGACGAGGTGGCGCTCAAGAGGAGTCATGATCAGCTGTTCGACGTCCAGATTGGTTAAATGAGTTGGACGGCGGGAAAGAGTCGGATGTGGGAACGAACGTTAGAAAATACTAACAAGAGGGAGCCGCGGGTGCCGCGAAAGGAGTACCCAGCTCCCTTTGATTGTCTTTGCTCCTCGCGGTGGACGCGCGTCCGCCGCGATCTGTCAATACCATTGAATTTTATTCGCTAAAACACTCTCGTGTGCGTTATTACAAAGTCGTCGCTTCTCTTCTCGTACGTCTTCGATCCTCCTCGTCTTCGTCTCATCACGCCGCCTGCGACTCGACTGCGCGATTTGACAATTTTTCCTTCTCGACAAGCGCGTTGATCTTCTTGAGATCCTGCAACGCCGCGTCGAGCCTCTTCAGCAGCTCCGGGAAGCTTCCGATGGGATCCACGATGGGCCGCCTCTCCTTGACGAACATCGTCCCCTGGATCGCGCTGAGTCGCAGGTAATACATGGCGAGCGCCACGCCCGAGGTCCCGGCTCTGTGCGCTCCAGCCAGGCAGTGCACCATCACGTTACCGCCCGCGCGCAACACCTTCTCGACAAAGGCGAAGAGCGGGGCGAAGTACCGTCGCACCCCCACGTGCGAGTTCATGTCCTCCTCGCTCCTCCACCAGTGCGCGATGGGGAACCGAAGGTAGGTGAAGTTCTCGTCGTCCTCGAAGAAGTTTCTGGTGTCTGGATCTTGCGCGTTAATCACGTGCGTGATGCCGTTCGCCTGGAGCGTCTCCTTGTTCGACGCCGCGCGGATGTTTCCGATGTAGAACGTCCCGCCGTTGGGAAGCTTGAAGATGGGGGATACATCCTCGTAGAAGCTACCCGGTCCGGGCTGATCCTGGAGACTGCGACAGGTTGGGGAAGACGGGGGGGCGGGGCGTTAACACCCAGTTGTAGAGCAATTTTTACGGGCTAAACACTCCTGATGAACGCGTTTGTGCGGGGCGGGAGATTTTCGGGCGGAGGCGGGTCGGGGCGGAGGCGGGCGTCGGGGGTTCGCCGCGAGGATCTGGGGGCGACTTACGCCAGGAGCTTGACACCCTCCGCGTGGTAGTCCGTCATCCGACCTGGCGATCGAAACCCTGGCCTTCGACCGCGCCAGCTTCGACTGAGTTCGATGTCGCTTCGTACACGTTTTCTACAGTTCGAAGTTTTTTGGCCAGCTGGATCGCGATGCTTCGCTGGAAGGGCACCCCGCTGCTCCGCTGGTATCGGCGCCCCAAACCGAGGCGACCCGAGAGGATGGAAAGAATGCAGAAGTCATTCAACGTCCCGAGGTCGCGGCGCATAGCGCGACCGGGCACGGAGGAGGACGCCCACAGGAGGCGCAGCCGGGGAGGCCGAACGACGAACGATCGTCCGCGTGGGGGTCGCGGCGCGAGGATCCACGGTGAGACGAGAGAGGAGGCGACGGCACAGCTGTGGAGAGATTAGGTGCCGCGTCTGCTGAATCCGACCGGAAACGATGGCGAGCTTCTTCGGCATGGGGCGCGCCCCACACCAGCTCTCGCTCAGGGTGACGTACGAGGGCTACGCCAATAACCCCGACGACCCCGACGCGCCCATCCTGCGCGAGGGGACCCTGTCGGTGGACTGGGAGGCCACCGAGGAGACCTCCGTCGTGCTCGAGCGCATCGACGAAAAGTATCGCGCGCTCCCGTTCAACCACAGAGGACAGGTCGTGGCGCTCCGTCTGGACGTCGACGAGCGCGGCGCGGGTGCCGGCGTGAACGGCGCGGGGAGCTCACCCAACGGATCGTCCGCGGGTGCCAACCTCGGTTCGCACCAACGCACGAGCAGCGGCAACCTCCTCAAGGATGTCTTCGGCGCCGGCGGTTTAACGTCGTTTCTCCTCGGAGGCGGATCCGTCGACGACGACGAGGCCGACGCCGCCCCGAAACCCCCAAAGCTCCCGCCGTCATCACACGGAGGAAGCTCCGTGTCGAGCGCGGCGCCTCCTTCCGCGCCGCCCGTGCGCGCGCGGCTGGTGGTCGAGGAGGCGAGGCCCAAGCCGGTGAGGGTGGAGGTGAGGGGCGTCAACGCGAGCGGCGCCGACGTCCCGGCATCCGCTCGAGCCGCGCTGGCGAGGCTCGACCTCGGCGCCGTGCACACGCTGGTGCTCGGCGAAGGGTGCCATATGTTGTGCGTGGAGCTCAAGGAACGGTTAGGGTCGGTGCGGACGCTGGATCTCAGCGGCGCGCAGCTGGCGTCGGTGCCCGAGGAGGCGTTTGCGCTGGGACCGAGAGTCCGCGAGTTGGTGCTCGACGATAACAAACTCACGACGCTGCCGTCGCTGGTTAAGATGCCCAAACTCAGGCGTCTCAGCGCGGAGAACAACCAGATCCGCGAGTTACGCGCGGACTTGCGGGAGTGCGCGGATCTTCGCGAGATTTCGCTGGAGGGGAATAAACTGACGAGGCCAGCGATTGACACGGAGGCTTTGCGCAAATTAGAGACGCTTCGACTCTTCGATAACCCCGTGGAGCACCTGCCGGAGATGCACCACGCGCACGAGCTGCGAACGCTGACGTTGTTCAACGTTCGCATCGCCGCGGATAGGGACATGCGGTCCGTGGAGGTGACCAGCGAGGACATCCCGTCGACGCTAGCCGCCATCTACGCCGGCGGCGCGAGGGACGAGAAGGCGTACTCGATGTTCTTCAGCCTGGTGTTCCGGCAGAGCAGCTGCCAGCACCCGCTGCTCGCCAAGGCGATCGCGGTGATCGCGCGGAAGAAGCGCGCGAACTGCGAGGCGATATGCAACACCGACGGGGGTTTGCAGCAGCTCCTGGCGATGGTGCTCAGCGCCGACGCCGTCGTCGTTAAGGAAGCCTCCACGGCGCTGTCCACGCTCGGGTCCTACCCCGAGCTCGCGCGTAAGCTCATCGACGCCAAGGCACCGCAGCGGATCCTCGCGATGCTCGGCGACGATAATTCCGCGGTGCAGATCTGCGGGTTACAGATTCTCAGTTCGCTCGCGTTTGCGAGCGATCGAATCGCTCGCGAGGTATTCGGCGAAACTTTGCTGGACCGGCTGATCCGATTGGTCCGCGAGGGTGCCACGCACGACGTGCAGGTCAACGCGTTGGAGGCTATGGGTAACCTGTCGTTCAACGCCGCGAACAGGCGCGCGGTGGCCAAGTACGCGCGGTCGTTGCTCGCGACGCTGGCGCTTCCCCCCGGGGCCGGATCCGGTACTTTGTCCAAGCCCGGGACGCCGATGCAGAGCCCGGTGAAGACGAACCGGCACCCAGCCTGGGGCGCGCCCGAGACCTCAGCCCCGGCGAGCGCGACGCCGACGCACCCGGAGGTTAAGCGGATGGCCTGCCGCGCGTTGGCCATCTTGGGCGAGAACAGGCTGGTGCAGCGGGCCGTCGGACACGGGACGCCGCCGGGGCGCGGGGTGCGAATTTTGTGCATGGACGGCGGGGGTATCCGCGGCACCGCGACGGTTCAGATGCTCAAACGGCTGGAGCGGGGCACGGGTAAGAAGGTGCACGAGCTCTTCGATTTGATCTGCGGGACGTCCACGGGCGGGATGCTCGCGGTCGGGGTCGGGATTCATAAGCACTCGCTAGACCGGGTGACTCGGATGTACGCGGACCTGGGCTCGCGGATCTTCAGCAAGATGCGAAGCAGCGGGTCGGACGACGCCGCGCAGAGCTACTCCAAGGCGCTCAGGGACAGGCTCGATTCGCTCTACACCTCGGGGCAGCAGGCCATCCGCGTGGGGGTCACCGGAAGCAAGCACGACCCGACTTTGTTCGAGTCGTTGGTGCGACAGGAGTGCCGGCTGCCCGCGCCGCTCGACCCGACCAGGCCGCACGAGCCCGCGCTCATCGACACCGGCCTGATGCCCGGCCCCAAAGTGTTCGTGGTCGCCACACTGGTGTCCGTCAACCCCGCGCAGCCTTACGTCTTTCGAAATTACGAGTACCCCGCCGGCATGGACGACGCGGCGGGCGGCGGGGCGGATGACGACGAAGAAGAAAAAGGGTTCACCGAGGACACCTCCAAAACCATGGGCAGCTGCAAGCACTTACTGTGGCAGGGCGTCCGCGCGTCCTCCGCGGCGCCGTACTACCTCGCGGACTACGGCATCGGCGACGAGCGGTGGCAGGACGGCGCGGTGACGTGCAACAACCCGAGCATGCTTGCGGTGATGGAGGCTCGGCGCCTGTGGCCGGACCGGCCCGTCGACGCGGTGGTCAGCCTCGGCACCGGGATCGTCCCGACCAAGCGCAGGGAAACCTCGGGGCTTCTCAACGCGACGATGACGGCGACGTCCATGCGCGTGTTGATGGACAGCGCGTGCGAGGTTGACCGGACGGACGCGGCGCTTCGGACGCTCCTGCCCATGATCCCGGGTACCAAATATTTCCGGTTCAATCCCGTGGACGAGCGATGCGACGTGGAGCTGGACGAAACCGAAGCTGGTTTGCTGCAGGGTCTCACGGACGCGACGGACGAGTACGTCGCGAGGAACGACGCCGGGTTCGCCGAGTGCTGCGCCGCGCTTCGCGTCGGATCCGGCGACGCGGACGGCGACGCGGACGCCTCCGCGGACGCCTCCGCGGTGGCGATTCAGTCATCGGAGATGGGCTCCCGGCGCGGCATGCTGCTCGTGGAGGCGCCGAGGGTGGGCGGTGAGATGGACGCGAGCTCAGGGTCGGTGCGCGACTTTTGCGAGACCAGGTCCATACCTTTCGAGCGCGTGGACACCGCGTCGGCGGCGGCGCCGTCGATTGATAAATCCGGGAAAGGCCCTGGTTTAGTCGCGTTGCTCCGCGCGGCGACCAGGTTCGCCAGCCAGATGGGCGTGATCCACTTCAACTGCCTGGCGGACGCCGAGGGCATGACGCTACGGTGGGCGGAGGAGATGATTGCCGTGGCGGAGCCGTCGGCGGCGGCGTCTGATTTCGTGAAGCGTTCGAGGGCCAACCGCGGGACTCTCGCGGAGCTGTGCGCGCTAGAGACGCGCGTGGAGGTGGACGGCGCCCTTCACACGGTTCTCGGGAAGCACGTCCAGAGGGACGACGGGGTCGGCGGCGGCGAGGTCGGCGCGTACCTCTTCCGAAGGGCGTCGCCCGGTGAACGGCTCGGATCCGAGGAAGCCGGGGGGTTGCTCGCGGTGTGGCGCGATAAAATCGTGACGTCGCACGCGGCGTTACCCGGGGATCTCATCGCCACGATCCTGGACGCGGACGCCAAGGTGGTGTTGGCGCCGTTACTCGCCGACGACGACGAGGAGGGCGGTGACGGCATGAGGCACGAGCGGTTGGGCGGGATGTGGTCTTCGGACGCTATTGATTTCTTCAACGCGTTTTATCACGCGTTGTACGTGGTGGGCGCGGACGCGGTGGCGGCGCTGGGTGCCGCGACCTTGGTGCAGCCGAACTGCCACCACTTCAGGTGTCACATGAAGATCAACGGGGCGATTTTGACGCTCAAGGCTGGCGACGACGACCTGCTGCCGGACGAGGATTAGTATTGACGTTGAGGGGTGGAGGCCGAGTGGTCAAAAACCAATGGTGAAATAACAAAATAGCGCGCATAGCGCGTATAAATCTGATATTCACCCCGCTTCCAGGGTTTTGATGTGCCGAAATACGGGACGGGCCTCCGCACGGAAGCCCTCTTTGCAACGCGCGAGATAGCTCGAGAGTAAAACTCTTGAGGACGGCTATTTAGGACCGCTTCCTAAACACCACAAACTCAATAAACTAAGACACAATGGCTGAGTGAGTGCCCCGGCGACGCCGCCATCCCCAGACCCAGCGGGAAAAATCGCCGATTGCGTTTCCCCGGCCTCCTGCTGAGAGCGCCGGAGGACGCGGCGACGGGGCGCCGCCGACGTCCCTTGGGACTCGATCGTCGCCCCCCCGCATCCCCATGACTCGCGCTCACTCCCAATACCTCGCTCCGATGTCGCATTCGCTGACCGTTCGCTCCGCGTCCCGCCCCCGTCGCCTTCGCTCTCGCAGGGAAGAAGCTACCGTGGAGGTCGAGGCCACCGAGGAGGTCTCCAACGAGCCCATGGACCTCATGGGCGCCGTCCAGATGGTCCTCAAGAAGGCCCTCGCCGAGGACGGTCTCCACCGCGGTCTCCGTGAGGCGTGCAAGGTGCGCATTCGACGCTCGACCGTCCCCTACCGCCCGGTCTCCGGCGTCGCGGCACATATCCCATCCACCGCTGAAAGTTTAGGGTTCATCGTCCATCCCACGCTCACCATCCCTCCTCCATTCCCGTTTCCATCCAGGCCATCGAGTCCCGCAAGGCGCTCCTCTGCGTCATGGCCCAGGACTGCGACCAGGCTGACTACACCAAGCTCATCAAGGGGCTCTGCGATGAGGTGAACGTTCACCTCGTCACCGTCCCCCAGGCGGTTGAGCTCGGCGAGTGGGCCGGCCTCTGCAAGCTCGACGCCGACGGCTCCGCTCGCAAGGTCGTCAAGTGCTCCTGCGTCGTCGTCTCCGACTACGGCGAGGAGTCCGAGGGTCTCACCATGCTCCAGGAATTCCTCAAGAAGGCCCCGGAGGCTTAATCGGTTCACTAGAATCGATCGGAGCGCCTCTGGGCCGTTGCCAAAAATGTCGAAAGTTTATTCGAGAGTCGGAGATTAGCTATTACGCATGTAATAAGGACTTCTCCGGCGAAACAACATCCCTAAACTCGCTAAACGTATCACTCTATGAGTATGCGATCGGTCAGAACCCCCCGACGGCGGACTCGCCTCGTCCGTCCCGTGTCCCCTCGCCGCCCACGCCTCCCCGGATGGAGATGGCCGCGCCCGAGTACCTCGCCTGCGACTGCTCAAACGACGACATCCCTTCCCCGCCGCCGCCGCCCTTCCTCCGCTTGTTCCGCTTGTCCCTCACCGCCTCGTACATCTCCACGATCCGTCGTCGGTGCGTCTCGCCGAACCGCGCGCGTCGCTCGTGCACGTGCTCGACCAGCATGTCCACCCCGGTTTGCGCCCACGCGAATTTATAAAGCGAATGAGCCGCGTCGCACGCGTCCAACAGCGCCTCGCGCTCGTCCTCGCGGAGCTGCCAGGCGTCCAGCTCGGCCCTTCGCTCCGCCGCGCGCATCCGCTGCGCGTATTCCCTCATCTCCCTGGCCTCCGTGTCCTCCCCCTCGTGACGAGCCTTCTCGTCATCTTTTTCATCTTCTTCATCTTCTTCGTCGTCGTGTGGTCTCGGTCCGAGGTCGTCGAGGGCGTCCACCAGCGCCTTGACCGCCTTGGTCGCCTTGGCGAACTGGAAGTTATCGTCCGTGTGCACGTCGTTGACCACCCGGACGTGCAGCATCCACACCGCTAGCTGAGCCTTGTGCTTGGCGTTGAGCACTCCGTCGTCGCCGCATGCCTCCGCCGCGTCGAAGAGCTCGCGGTATTCGAACCGTACCGCCGGATCGTTCGCGCGCCGGGGCGTGGGCTCCATGGCGTTGGTCAGAACGGCGAAGAGCGCCTTGCCGTGCCGGCGCTCGAGCTCGCCGCCGCGCATGAGCGCCAGCGCCAGCTGCGCGCACTTCTTGAACTTGGCGGGGTTGCCGATGTGCGCCGCGATCTTAGCGAGCGCCGCGCCGTGGTCCACCTCCCTCGGGCGCGTCTCAGGACCCTCGGAAGCCTTCGCGCGCTTGGCTTCGGGCGCTGGCGCGGGTTCCGGCTCGGGCGCGGGCTCCGGCGCCGGCCTCTTCGCCGACGGGAGGTCGTCAAAGAGCCCCATCGCGGACGCGCCGTCCTGTTGTGAACGTGCCGAGGAAAATCTGTGTGAACGTCACTCCGTGAAGCGCGAGTCACGTCGGACCCACTCGCGATGCCGAGGGTCAAGGACAGGGTACGGTCCGAGGATGTCACCCTGGACGAGGACCTGACGTTCGCCGACCTCCAGCTGCCGGTGCGTCCCACTCCAAACCTCCTCCTCCCTCCCACCGCCGCTCCAACAAACTCAACCTAACAACCCTCCTCCCCATCCCGTCCCACCCCACCCACCCAATAGGAGGCCGTCGTCAGGGGTTTGAACCTCTCCGGGTTCACCGTCCCATCCCCCGTGCAGCGCGCCGCCATCCCGCTCGGGCGCCTCGGCGCCGACCTCGTGGTCCAGGCCAAGAGCGGCACCGGCAAGACGGTCACCTTCGGCACCGTCGTCATCGAACGCGTCGACCGTACGAGCGCCTACCCGCAGGCCCTGGTGCTCGCGCCCACCAGGGAAGTCGCGCTCCAATCCCGCGACGCACTTCAGAAGCTCGCGCAGGCCTTAGACGCACCCGCGTTACGAGTCGCGTGCTTCCTCGGCGGCCTCCCAGTCGCCGACGACAGAGCGCGGCTGGCGGCGGGATGCCACGCTTGCGTCGGCACCCCGGGCCGAGTCCGCCAGCTCCTAGAGGAAGGCTCCCTGCATCCCGAGGGGATACGGACGCTGGTCATCGACGAGGCGGACGCGTTGATGGGCGGGACGTTCGAAGCCGACGTCCTCTTCGTGTACAGCATGCTACCCGAGCGGAAGCAATGCATGGCTTTCTCCGCCACCTACCCCGCCGCTATGCTCGCTCGGCTGGAGAGCTTAATGCGCCAGCCGCAGCACGTGGCGCTGTGCAGCCAAAACACCGCCGCGCTCAAGGCTGTGCGGCAACTCTTTCTGTTGGTGGACGTCCCGGGCGGCGAGCGCGCGAGCGCGTCCGACGCGGCGTTGGCCAAGGAGAGCGCGCTGAGGGGCGTGTTCCACCGCGTGTCTTTTCATCAGGCGGTTGTCTTCGTCAAGAGCGCGGGTCGCGGCGAGGCGATGGCCAGACGGCTCACGGACGCCGGGTACCCCGCCGCGTTCACCGCCGGGACGCTTCCGCAGCGCCGGCGGATGGACGTGATGGACCGGATGCGACGTCACAACGCGCGGGTGTTGGTATCCACGGATCTCACCGCCCGCGGTATCGATCTGGAGCACGTCAACTTGGTGGCGCACCTGGACGTGCCGCGTGACGCGAGCACGTACGCGCACAGGGTGGGACGGACCGGGCGGTTCGGCACCGCGGGACTGTCCGTCACGGTGGTCACGGATGGCGAGCTGAGGAGGTTGCGGGAGATGCTGGCGGCGGCTGACGGCGTGGAGGTGCGTCTGGAGCCGCTTCCGGAGATTGTACCACCCGACTGGTACGACTACGAACTGGACGGCGATACGGTGGTGAACTTCGAGAAACTCAAGGCTGGCGTGGTACCCGTGGATGACGCTGGGGCTGTGAAGACGCGAGCGGCGGCGGCGGCGGCTCGGGGTTCATCGAAAGGGGGGGCGACTCGAGACGGGGGGAGACTCGCGAGAGGTGACTCGAAGGAGGCGGCGACGAGAGGGAGGTCGGCGTTTCCCTCGGGTGACGAGGATGACGTCGACGCGGCGTGGACAGAGGACGTACACGCCGTGTCGACGAACGTGGATGAGGTCCCGCGGGTGTACGTGAATGAACAGAGGGAGGCGGAGGAAGCTACTTCGGAGTGGCGGGCTCGGCGGGAGTGGGCTTCTTATTGGTGGTGGTGGTGGCGGGACAGGGACGCGGAGGCGAGAGAGGCCGCGGAGGTGTACGGTAGTCGCCGTGTGCGTGTGGAGGCGCGCCCGGGGTGGCCAGCCCGTGGGGTGCGTGACATGGGGGACGAGGTTCCGTGGATAGTACCCCCCCTGCACTCATCGCTTAGAGCGGGTGTGTGGTAGACTAAATAAAAAGACAGCATCGACAATGTCGAGGGTTCGCGCGAGACCGGGAAATAAAGTGCCCGAGGAATTCCCCGCCGAGGTCACAACGCGTCGAGCCTTTGGGAGCGCGGCGGCGAGGTATCGGGATCGAGTCCCGTACCGCGCTGTCGTCGGAGTAGATCGCGCGGATCCGGGTGGGTCGGAGCGGCGGATAGAAAGCGGGGAAAGGACGCGACCCGAGGGACCTCCGGGGTGCCCCTCCGGTGAATCCAAGGGTTGTTGACACCGGGATAGTGGTACGATGAGCGGGACGCACCACCCCTCGCCTCTCTCCCCATCGCCGCAGAGGCGATCCACGGGCGGTGAGATCGAGCCGCTGCCCTCACCGGTCACGCCCACTCGCCAGGACTCCGGCGGTACGCTCTCCATCAAGGGCCTGGACCAGCTCGAGCTGACGCGCTCGCCCCGGAACAGCACCCGCGATGAAGACAGGGACCACCACACGTCCCCCGTGGAGCTGACGCGGTCGAGGGAGAACAGCGTGCACGGCCCGCAAGGAGGAGGCGGGCCGGGGTTCATGTCCCCGGAGGCGCAACTCGCGCTCTATCCCATGTTCTTCTGCGAGGAGCGGCACGAGCAGAGCGACACCGGCACGGAAACACCGGGCGGCAGCAACGAGGTGGTGTCCAAATGGAGGATGAAAGATCGCATGAAGACCACGTCCGTCGCGCTCATCCTCTGCCTTAACATCGGCGTCGACCCGCCGGACGTCCTAAAGATATCACCCTGCGCGCGGATGCAGTGCTGGATCAACCCGCTCGCGATGCAGGCCCAGAAAGCGCTGGACTGCATCGGGAAGGCGTTGCAGGCGCAATACGAGCGGTGGCAACCGCGGGCCAAGTACCGGCTCCAACTGGACCCCACGGTGGAGGACGTCAAGAAGCTCTGCGCGAGCTGCAGGCGGAACGCGAAGAACGAGCGCGTGTTGCTGCACTACAACGGCCACGGCGTGCCACGCCCGACGGTGAACGGGGAGGTTTGGGTGTTTAACAAGTCATACACGCAGTACATCCCGCTGTCCGTGTACGACTTGCAGGCGTGGGTGGGTAAACCAGCGATTTACGTCTTTGACTGCTCGGGCGCCGGGGTGGTGGTGAACACGTTCCTTCAACTGGCGCAGCACGGTAACCTCGGTACGCCGCAGCACGGCTCCGGACCCGGGGGAACGAACTGCGGGGTCACGAATCCGACGAGTCCGAACCGGCCGGGTGCGACGATGGGCGGCGCGAATTCGTCTTTGACGCCGCCGCCGCCGTCGGGACATGTGGGCGGCGGCGCCGAGGCGACGATGGGCGGCATCATGCCCCTCGGCGCGGGCGGCCAGGAGACCATTCTACTGGCGGCGTGCGGTGCGGATGAGCTCCTGCCGCAGTCCGCCGAGCTCCCCGCGGACGTGTTCAGCTCGTGCCTCACCACTCCCATCAAGATTGCGCTCCGGTGGTTCTGCCAGCGGTCCATCCTCCGGGGCGACGGGATCTCCATGGACCTCATCGATAAGATCCCCGGGCAGGAGAACAACAGGAAGACGCCGCTCGGTGAGCTGAACTGGATCTTCACCGCCATCACGGACACGATCGCGTGGAACGTCCTGCCGCAGCCGCTGTTCCAGAGGCTGTTCCGGCAGGACCTACTCGTGGCGTCGCTGTTTCGCAATTTTTTATTAGCCGAGCGGATCATGCGCGCCAACAACTGCA